>Ga0210101_1000073_pt1 | contig 34511 bp, 41 predicted proteins | sample Muzzi_PWC_D1_FD_185534 | JGI IMG/M metagenome (GOLD analysis project Ga0210101, IMG submission 185534) | Wetland microbial communities from San Francisco Bay, California, USA, that impact long-term carbon sequestration - Muzzi_PWC_D1 (SPAdes) | ecosystem: Environmental > Aquatic > Marine >... | reverse complement strand
CCCGGCCACCGGGACGGTCGGGTTGGTCCGCACGGCATAGGTGACCCTGGTCCCGGTCCCGGCCGGCTCCAGCGAGACGGTCCCCACGTGCCCCTCGACCGGCAAACCGGAGAGCAGCGTGTAGGAGAAGCGACTGGGGCGCTCGTAGGCGATCACTTCCTCCCGCAGCGGCGGCCCGACCAAGCCGAGCACCCGGACAGCACCGACCCCGTTCGGAGCCGGCTCCCCCTCCCGCTCCAGCTCCGAGCGACGCAGCGGCGTCAGCTCCGCGTAGCGCCGGTGGTCGGTGAGCACGTCGAAGACCGCCTCGGGAGGAGCCGCCACGTCGCGCACGAGGGTGAAGCTGGCCACGGCCGGAGAGCCTACCGACGCGCCCGGGTGGGGACGGTAGGATGCCGCCGTGCCGACGGGGGAACCGAGGACGAGGCAGCTGCGGGACGCCCTGCTGGTCGTGGTCTGCGCGCTCGTGGCGCTCGGCGTCGCGATGGCCGCGCCGACTCGGGCCGACGCGGCTCGCGTGCAGTGCCCCGCCACCTTCCGGGTGCTGCACGACGACAGCATCGGCCGCCTCGAGCTGCGGCGCGGCAACTACAGGATCACGATCCTCGCCTCCGGCCGGCCGAGCTGCGCCCAGGCGTCGAGGCTGTTCACCCGCTTCCTCGACGACTTCGACGGAGCCCTGCCCTCGCCCTGGCGGGTCGGGGTCGCCAACGCGACCTTCGTCAGGGCGCCCGGCGTCGGCTTCCACGTGACGCGGGTCGGCAGGGGCGGTGGCGGTGGTGGTGGCGGAACGGGCGGCGAAGGTGGCGGCACGGCGAACGCCAACCACTGCCCCGGCAGCTTCCGCGTCCTCCATGACGACCACGTCGGCAGGCTGCGCATCCCCGCCGGCCGCTACGAAGTCTTCCTCCTGCAGCGGTCCGGGCTCAGCTGCCCGCAGGCCTCGCGGCTCCTGACGCGCTTCCTCGCCAGCCCGAGCGGCAGGCTGCCGGCGCCCTGGGTCGTGCAGCCGCAGACCGCCTCGTTCAGGCGGGGCGCGAGTGGGATCGGCTTCCGCCTCGACCCGGCCGGCTGAGCGGCAAGGGCCCGGGCACTACGCGGCGCCTGGCTCCCCGGTGGCCGTCGGCTCCTCCGGCCCCGGCTCCGGGTCCGGCGCCTTCCCGGAGGGCATCCAGAGCAGCGAGACGACGAAGGCAACCGCCATCACCGCGGCCATCCCGTAGAAGACGGTCCGCGAGGCGAGCGCGAAGTCGTGCTGGATCGCGCCATAGAGATGCTGGACTTGGCCGCCCGCCTGTTCGGCGAAGGAGGCGTTGCTGGCGGCGCTGCCCTGGCTGATCGTGTCGGCGATCGCGTCGGCTTCGGCCTGCGGCACCCCCTGCGCGCCGAGGGTCGTCTCCAGGTTCGACCTGTTCTCGAGGATCAGCACCGTGCCGAGCACCGCGAGGCCGAGGCTGGAGCCGAAGTTGCGCACCGTCTGGGTGATCCCGGTCGCCTCGCCGTAGCGACTGCGCACCACCCGGTTGAGCGCATCCGTGTTGGCCGGGCTGAGGACGAGGCCGACCCCGATCCCGGCCAGGACCATGAACGGCCACTGCGAGCCGACCGAGAGGTCGGGCATTTCGTGCGCCCAGAGGGCGAAGCCGACGGCGGCGATCGCACAGCCGGGGACGACCACCGCCCGGGCGCCGCGCTGGTCGAGCACTCTGCCGCCGCGCTGGGTGGCGACGAAGAAGCCGGCGAAGAAGATCAGCAGGTAGAGGCCGGTTTCCGAGGCGCTTTCGCCGAGCGAGATCTGCGCGTACATGCTGGCGAAGAAGAACAGCGGGACGAAGGGGATCATCAGCAGGAAGAGGATCGCGTTGTCGACCGCGAAGGCGCGGTTCGCGAAGATCCGCATCCGCAGCAGCGGGTTGGCCACGCGCAGCTCGTAGGCGACGAAGGATGCCAGCAGGGCGACGCCCAAGACGATGCAGGCCCAGGTGGCGACGCTGCCCCAGCCCCAGACGCTCGACTCCTGCAGGCCGAGCACCGCGAGGCCCATGCCGGCGGAGACCATCACCGCGCCGCGGTAGTCGAGCGGCGCGGGGTGCTTCTCGTCGGCGGGTTTGGCGATCGCGATCAGGACGAGGGCACCGATTGCCACCGGGATGTTGATCCAGAAGATCGCCCGCCAGGTCCACTCGGTCAGGTAGCCCCCCGCGATCGGGCCGATCGAGGTGAAGGCGCCGGCGAGGCCGAAGAAGATCGCCAGCGCGCGACCGCGCTCGCGGACCGGGAAGACGTCGAGCACGATCGCCAGCGCGGCCGGGAACATGATCGCCGCACCGGCCCCCTGGATGACCCGGAAGACGATGATCCACGGCTCGGCGGCGCCGGATTCCGGCGTCGCCCCGCAGAGGCCCGAGGCGGCGGCGAAGACGACGATGCCGATCGTCGCCATGCGCCGGTGGCCGGCGATGTCGGCGAGCCGCCCGCCGAACGCGAACAGCGCCGCCAGCGCGAGCAGGTAGCCGTTGATGATCCACTGCACGCCGGTGGCCGAGAGCGAGAGGTCCCCCTGCAGCTGGGGAATCGCGATCGCCACGATCGTCTGGTCGATGAAGGTCATCGAGACCGCGAGGATCATCCCCGCGAGAATCAGGTTCTTGCGGCCGGCGCGCACTCCGTTCACGGCTGTTTCGTTTGCCACGGCCGGCCCGAATCCTCCCCATTCGGTAGTCTCGCGCGCCGATGCCCGACGTCTTCTGGATCGGCCTCGCGATCGCCGGCCTCGGCGTGATCGTCGGCCTCTTGGCCGGCGCCCGCTCGCGCAGCACCGCCACCCTGACCGGCGTGGCGATCGGCGCCTACCTGGGCGTGATGGCCGGCTTCCCGCTGCTGGCGATCGGCCTGGCGACGAGCTGACGCCGACTCAGGCCGGCTCCGCCTGGGGACGGCGAACGCGGCGGCGGGCCTCGCCGTAGGCGCGCGTCTCGACCGCGATCAGCGCCCAGAGCAGCAGGTTGGCGAGCGCCAGCGTGGCGAGGGCCGGCAGCTCGGTCGCCACCGGGACCAGCGCCAGCAGGACGATCGCCAACAGCAGGCGGCGCCGATTGACGGTGTGGACGTGGCGGTAGCGGAAGGCGACGTGGCCGAGTAGGTAGATCGCGACGCCGCCCAGCAGGGCGAAGGCGGGGACGGCCTCGAGGTGGCCGCCGAAATGGCCGATCGTCTTCTTCAGGCCGAGCGCGACGAGAACCGTCCCGGCGACCATCAGGAGGTGCAGGTAGGAGTAGGAGTCCCGTGCCATCTCGTTCTGCTCGCGGCCCGGCCGCGCCTCGGCCAGCCGGCGGGCGGAGACGATCGCGACGACGTCGAAGTAGACCCACCAGAGCGCCGCGGCGAGGGCGACGCCGAGCACCGCCGCGGCGCCGACCCCGAAGCTGAGCGCCCCGGCGGCGCCGACCCCGATCGCGACGATCGACTCGCCGAGGGCGATGATCACGATCAGCCCGTGGCGCTCGGCGAAGTGCTCGGGGACCAGCTTCCACCCTTCGGAGCCGAAGAAGTAGGGGCCGGCCATGTCGAGGAAGAGGGCGAGCGCCCACAGCGCCCCCTGGGCGAGGCCGTCGAAGAAGGACGCGGCGACCAGCAGGAAGATCGCGATCGCCGTGCTGCCCGCCAGCCCGAGCACCGAGTGGCGCAGCCCGTCGTCCTCGGGGCTGGCGAGCATGAACAGCCCGATATGGGCGGAGCGCACCGCCCCGTAGGCGAGGGCGAAGACGAGCGCCAGGTGGCCGAACGCCTCGGGCACGGCCAGCGAGACGATCAGCAGCGCCGCCATCGCACCGAACATGACCAGCCGCACCGCGCCCTCCTCGGGGTCGATGACGCTGGTCAGCCACGCGTAGCCGACCCACGCCCACCACAGCATGCCGAGCACCAGCAGGCCCTGGACGAGGCCGTCCCAGGTCGGCTGGTGGGACATCAGCGCCGTGCACTGGGTGATCGCCAGCACGAAGACGAGGTCGAAGAACAGCTCCAGCGGCGTTACCCGGCCGCCCTCGCGCAGCGCGGCGCTGAGCCGGGGCGGGCGGGATTCGGTCGCGGCCTCCAACGTGGCGAATAGGATCGCACCCCGTGACCGCCGCGAAGCGCCGCGCCCTGATCGCCATCGGCATCCCCTTGATCATGGTCGGGATCGACGGGACGATCCTCAACGTCGCGCTGCCGACGATCGCCCGCGACCTCGACACCAGCTCCTCGCAGCTGGTCTGGATCAACTCCGCCTACATCATCGTGTTCGGCAGCACGATCCTGCTCTCGGCTTCGATCGGCGACAAGTTCGGCCGGCGGCGTGTGCTGCAGATCGGGATGGCCGTGTTCATCGTCGGCTCGGCCCTCTCCGGCCTCTCCGACGCGCTCAACAGCGCCACCTTCCTGATCTTCGCCCGCGCCCTCCAGGGGCTCGGCGCCGGCGCGATCCCCCCCTCCACCCTCTCGCTGATCCGCGCCACGTTCACCGACGACAAGGAGCGGGCGCGGGCGATCGGCATCTGGGCCGGGCTCTCCGGGATCGGCCTCGCCGTCGGCCCGATCCTCGGCGGCCTGATCCTCAACTCGACCTCCGCCTGGGGCTGGATCTTCTACATCAACGTGCCGATCGTGATCCTCGGCCAGGCGATGATCCACCGCAACGCGGCCGAGTCCAGCGATCCCGCCGCCCCGCCGATCGACATCCCGGGCGCGCTGCTCTCGCTCGCCGGCCTCTTCGCGCTCTTCTACGGGTTGATCGAGGGGCCGGTGCGCGGCTGGGCCTCGGCGCTCGTGCTCGGCGCCTTCGTGCTGGCTGCCGCGCTGCTCGTCTGGTTCGTCCTCTACGAGCTGCGCCGGCGATCCCCCGAGCTCGACCCGCGCCTCTTCAAGTCGGCTGCCTTCACCTCGGGCGTGCTGGCGATCGCCGTCGCCTTCCTCGCGCTGATGGGCCTGGTCTACGAGCTCACCCTCTACCTGCAGACGGTGCGCGGCTACTCGCCGCTGAAAGCGGGGGTCTCGCTGGTCCCGTTTGCGCTCGCCCTCTTCGTGATCGCCCCGGTCGCGCCGAAAATCGCCGAACGGCGCGGAGACCGGCTGACCGTGATGCTCGGCATGGCGGCGCTCGCCGCCGGGCTGCTCGCCTTCCTGGCGACCAGCACCAGCTCGTCCTACCTGGTGGTGCTGGTCGGGCTGATCCTCGCCGGCGCCGGCGTCTCGCTGATCCAGCCCCCCGCCTCGGCGGCGATGATGAGCTCGGTCTCGGCGGCGAAGGCCGGGATGGCGTCGGGCACCAACGCGGCGATCCGCCAGATCGGCGCCTCCTTCGGGATCGCGGTGATGGGCGGCATCGGCCAGGAGATCTTCAGCCACCGGCTGACCGGCTCGGCGATCTACGCGAAGCTGCCGGGCGAAGCGCAGTCGACGGCCGACGCGAGCATCTCCGGCGCGGTCGCGGTCGGAGAGAAGATCGGCGGGATGCCCGGCGGCGAGCTGATCGAAGTCGCCTCCAACGGCTTCGTCACCGGGATGCACTGGGCGGTGGTCGTGGCCGCGGCGTTCGCCGCGCTCGGCTTCGTCCTCGCCGCCCGGCTGATCCCGAAGCGAGCCGGCGACGGCGCCGAGCACCGCCGCCCCGCCGGCGGGGCCTGATGGCCGGCTCCAAGCGGCCCGAGGCACCCCGCGCCGAGCGGGTACTGCCGGGCGTCTGGAGGCTGCGGCTGCCGCTGCCCTGGCCGGGGGTGCCGCACGGCAACGCCTGGGCGGTCGCCGCCGACGGCGGCATCGTCCTCTTCGACACGGGGATCGGCGGTAGGGGTGGGCTGCGCCGTCTCGACCTCGCCCTCGCGCAGGCCGGGTTCGGGCTCGAGGACGTGAAGCTCCTCGTCTGCACCCACTCCCACACCGACCACTACGGGCTGGCGGCGCCGATCGTCGCGGGGGCCGGCTGCGAGCTGTGGATGCACCCGGCCTGGGAACACGTCCGGCTGCTCGCCGACGACCCGGCGGCGGCGCTCGAGCATCGGATCGAGGTGGGCCGCCAGAGCGGCGTGCCGGCCGCCTCGCTGGAGCGCTTCCGGGAGCGGCGAGAGAGCGAAGACGGCCCCGGGATCGACGCGATCGTCGAGCCCGACCGCGACCTCCTGCCCGGGGTCGAGGTCGAGACCGACCTCGGGACCTGGCACGTGCACGAGACGCCCGGCCACGCCCCCTCGCACGTGATCCTCCACCAGCCCGAGCGCGAGCTGATGATCTCCGGCGACCACCTGCTCGGCCGCACCGTGCTCTTCTTCGACCACGGCCACAGCCCCGACCCGGTCGGCGAGTTCCTCGGCGGCCTCGACGAGGTCGAGCCGCTCGGCGTCGGCCTGGTCCTGCCCGGCCACGGCCGCACCTTCCGCGACCCGGCCGCGAAGATCGCCGAGGCGCGCCGCCAGGTGCACGAGCTGCTCGGCAAGGTGCGCGAGGCGCTGGCCGGCGGCGAGCGGACCGCGTTCGAGATCGTCGGCGAGATCGTCGGCCCCGAGAACGCCGACAACATCGGCAGCGTCTGGATGCTGCAGATCGTCCTCTCCTGCCTCGACCACCTGGCGATCCTCGGCGAGATCGAGCCGGTCGAGGGCAGCGATCCGCAAGTATGGAGGGTGGCGTGAGGAGATTCCGCTACACGGTGCTCGCGCTGCTCTGCCTGGCGCTGTCCGCCCCTGCGCAGGCCGGCGCGAAGACCGCGACTCAGACGCTGGTCGACGCCTACTCGCCGCGCCTGGTGATCCGCGAGCAGGAGGACCCGCCCTGCGAAAAGACGGCGGAGCAGTACGAGGCGACCACGGTCGGCTCGGTGCTCGGCAACCCGACGGTGACGCTGACCAGGGTCGGCCCGCACGGCAAGGAAATCGTCGTCAAGCGGGCGCCGATCGCCGCCGACATCGCCGGTCGCGGCGAAAAGTTCCACCTCAACCTGCCCGGCGACCCGCTCGGCAACACCTGCGTCTACGCCCGCGACTTCGCCGGGCTGAAGCGCGAAGGCAAGGCGCCGCCGGCGACCTACGCCCACATCGCCCGCGAAGCCGGCCACCCCGGCTTCGTCGTCCAGTACTGGTTCTTCTGGTACTTCAACCAGTTCAACGACCTGCACGAGGGCGACTGGGAGGGGATGCAGATCACCTTCCCCTACGCCTCCGGACCGCGCCAGGCGCTGGAAGAAGGGCCGGAAGAGATTGCCCTCTTCCAGCACGCCGGCGGCGAGAAGGCGAGCTGGGACTCGGGCAAGGTCGAGAAGGAAGGGACGCACCCGGTCGTCTACCCGGCGGCCGGATCGCACGCGACCTTCTACGAATCCGCCGTCTACATACAGAACGGCCGCAAGGGCTCGGGCGTCGGCTGCGACAACACCACCTCGCCGCACCGGCGGATCGCCGTGCAGCCGATCCTCGTGCCGACCCGCGCCGGACTGCGCGGCCGCTTCGCCTGGCTCACCTACGAGGGTCGCTGGGGACAAAAGGAGCAGGGCTTCAACAACGGCCCGACCGGGCCGGCGACCAAGGGTCGCTGGCTCGAACCGTTCGCCTGGATGGAAGAAATCCGCACCACCAGCCCGACCCTGCCGGTCGGCTCGGTCCTCGGCCCGACCGTGACGAAAGCGTTCTGCGGAACGGTCGCCGACGTGACCAGCTTCCTCAACGCCGGCCAGCGCGAACCGTGGATCCTCTGGGCGGTGCCGGGCGCCTTCCTGCTGCTGGTCGGGCTGATCGCCTGGCGCACCCGCTGGCGCCCGGTCGACGTCAGCCACCTGCGCGCGCCGCGCGCCTTCGGCCAGATCGTCGCCGCCTCGGGGCGGCTCTACTGGCACCACTGGCGAGCCTTCGCGCCGATCGGGCTGACCGCGATCCCGATCATCGGCGGGATGACGGCGCTCAGCTGGCTGATCACCGGCGGCGAAACCGGCCGCCGGCTCGACCACAGGCTCGGCGTCTCCGGGCTGCACAAGGCGGTGGGCGAAATCCTCTCCGGCTTCGCGCTGCCGCTCGCCTCGGCGGTGGTCGCGGCGGTCGTGATCGCCGCGGTCGGCCAGATCGCCGAGCACGGCTCGACCAGCTTCGCCGCCGCCTACCGCGGCATGTGGCGCCGCTTCAAGCGGGTCGTCGGCGCCCAGCTGCTGGGGACGCTGATGCTGCTGGCGATGGTGCTGACGGTCGTCGGCATCCCCTTCGCCGCCTGGAAGTACGTCGGCTGGCTGTTCATCCAGCAGCAGATCCTGTTCGAGGACAAGCACGTGCGGGAGGCGTTCCGCGGCAGCTCGCAGGTGGTCCGCGGCCGCTGGTGGTACACGCTGCGCGTCGCCGTCTTCTTCTGGCTGATCAACACGATCACCGGCCCGATCCTCGGCTTCACGCTGATCTTCACCTACCTGCCGCTGCTGCTGGTCAACGCGATCGGCTCGGTCGTCTTCGCGTTGCTGATCCCCTACGTGGCGATCGGCCAGACCCTCCTCTACTACGACCTCGAGGAGCTGGGAGAGAAGGCACCGGCCCGCTGGCGGCAGCGCCTGCCGCGGCTGCGCCGCCGGCCGGCCGCGGCCGAGGCGTAGCCGGACTCAGAGCTGGGCGACGATCAAGCCGGCGAAGCCGACCACGAAGGTGACGATCATGCCCCCGCTGAACTGCATGAACGCCCGCTGAAACGAGGCCAGCTGAGTACGCAGTTCGCGTATGTCCGCGTCGATGCGCCGAAATCCCTCGTCGACCCGATCGCTCAGGTCGTCCAGCCGCTCGTCGGTCCAGCTCTCCCTCATCGACTCCATGATCGCATGGTCGCAGACAAGATGTCACATGTGTGTGCCGGAACTGTAAATTTTCGATGCACGCGCGCAGCCTATCCGGGTAGGTTTTCCCCGTGAGGATCCTCGCCTTCAGCGACCTGCACCGGGATCTGGGCCAGGCGGCGGAGCTGGTCGCGATGGCGGACGGTGCGGACGTGGTGATCGGCGCCGGCGACTTCGCCTCGGTCCACGAGGGCCTCGAGGAGGCGATCGGGGTGCTGGCGGCGATCGGGGTGCCGACCGTGCTCGTCCCCGGCAACAACGAGACCGAGGAGGCATTGCGCGAGGCGGCGGCGGGCTGGGACGCCGCCACCGTCCTGCACGGCGGCGGCGCGACGATCGAGGGCGCCGAGTTCTACGGCCTCGGCGCCGGCGTCCCCGTCACCCCCTGGGACTGGAGCTTCGACCTCGACGACGAGGCGGCGGCCGGGATGCTCGCCGCCTGCCCCGAGGGCGCGATCCTCGTCCTCCACTCGCCGCCGCAGGGACACTGCGACGCGGGCGGTGGCGGCCACTTCGGCAGCGCGGCGCTGCTGCGGGCGATCGAGGAGAAGCGCCCCCGCCTCGCGGTCTGCGGGCACATCCACGAGTCCTGGGGCTGCGAGAGCCGGGTCGGCGAGACGCCGGTCCACAACCTCGGGCCGAAGGGCACCTGGCTCGAGGTCTGAGCGGCAAGTAGGATGGAGCCATGGTCATCGCGCTGATCGCGATCGTGGCGATTCTCGTCGTCGCGGTCCTCTACTACATCGGCAAGCGCAACTCGATCATCGCCTCGCGCAACCGGGTCGACGAGTCGTGGAGCGGGATCGACGTGCAGCTGAAGCGGCGCCACGACCTCGTCCCCAACCTGGTCGAGACGGTGAAGGGCTACGCGGCCCACGAGAGCCAGGTGTTCGAGAAAGTGACCGAGGCGCGCGCCAAGGCGATGGCGGCCGAAGGGGTCGGCGAAACCTCCAAGGCCGAGCAGGGCCTGACCGGCGCCCTGGCCGGCCTGCGCGCCGTCGCCGAGAACTACCCGCAGCTCCGCGCCACCGAGAACTTCCAGCAGCTGAGCCGCAACCTCTCCGAGCTGGAGGACGAAATCCAGGCCTCGCGGCGAATCTACAACTCCAACGTGCAGTCCTACAACACGACGATCCAGCAGTTCCCGGCCTCGATCGTCGCCAACCAGGGCGGCTTCACGGCGCGCGAGTACTTCGAGATCGAGGACGCCTCGCAACGCGAACCGGTTTCGGTCAGCTTCGACGACGCCGGCTGACCCGAGTCTTCTAAGCTTTCGCCATGACCGCAACCAAGGAAGCGACCCTCTGGATCTGCGAAAGCTGCGGGTTCATCTACGACCCCCAGATCGGCGACCCCGACGGCGGCATCCCGCCCGGAACGCCATTCGAGGAGGTCCCCAGCGACTGGTTCTGCCCGGTCTGCGGCGCGCGCACCTCGGAGTTCCGGCCGCTGGAGCCGGGCGAGGCCTAGGCCCGCCCTTGAAGCGCGACTACGACTGGATCGTCGTCGGGTCCGGCTTCGGCGGGTCCGTGTCGGCTCTGCGCCTCGCCGAGAAGGGCTACTCGGTGGCCGTGCTGGAGTGCGGCAGGCGGTTCCGCGACGACGACTTCCCGAAATCGGCCTGGGACGCGCGCCGCTACTGGTGGGGGCCCCGGGTCGGATTGCGGGGCATCTTCCGGCTGACCACCTTCAAGGACGTCGCCGTGGTCAGCGGCTGCGGGGTCGGCGGCGGCAGCCTCGGCTACGCCAACACGCTCTACGTGCCGCCCGCGCAGTTCTTCGAAGACCCGCAGTGGTCCGACCTCGAGGACTGGCAGACGACCCTCGCACCCCACTACGAGACCGCGCAGCGGATGCTCGGCGTCGTCGTCCACGACCGCGACGACCCGGCCGACCAGCTGCTGCGCGAGCTGGGCGAGGAGCTGGGGGTCGGCGACACCTACCGCAAGACCCCGGTCGGCGTCTACCTCGACAACCCGGGCAAGACCGTCCCCGACCCCTACTTCGAAGGCGCCGGCCCGGAGCGCACCGGCTGCCTGCAGTGCGGGCGCTGCATGGTCGGCTGCCCGCACGGGGCGAAGAACACCCTGGTCAAGAACTACCTCTGGCTGGCCGAGCGCAGCGGCGTCGAGGTCGAGCCGGACCGCACCGTCACCGACATCCGCCCGCTCGGGGCCGCGGACGGCAGCGACGGCTACGCGGTGAGCAGCGAGCGCTCCGGGATGCTGCCCGGCCGGGGGCGCCGCACGGTCACCGCGCGAGGCGTCGTCGTAGCGGCCGGGCCGCTCGGCACCAACAAGCTGCTGCAGCGCTGCCGGCTGGGCGGCTCGCTGCCCCGCGTCTCGGCGCGCCTCGGCGAGCTGGTCCGCACCAACAGCGAGAGCATCCTCGCGGTCACCGTGCCGGAGGACCATCCGGAGGACCTGAGCAAGCGGGTGGCGATCACCTCCAGCATCTACCCCGACCCCCACACCCACATCGAGACCGTCACCTACGGCGAGGCTGGCGACGCGATCAGCACCCTCTACACGCTGCTGGTCGGCAACGGCTCCCGGGTGACGCGGCCGCTGAAGCTGCTCGGCCAGATCCTCCGCCACCCGCTGAGGTTCGCGCGGACGCTGTGGCCGGGCGGCTGGTCGCGCCGCACGATCATCGTCCTGGTCATGCAGACGCTCGACAACGCGATCGCCCTGCGGCCGAAGCTGAAGCGCTCCGGCCAGGTGCGCCTGCAGACCGAGCAGGATCCCGAGCGCCCGATCCCGACCTTCATCCCGGTCGCCAACGAGGCGACCGAGTGGCTGGCGAAGCGGACCGGCGGGGTCGCCCAGAGCTCGGTGATGGAGGCGACGCTGAACATCCCGACCACCGCCCACATCCTCGGCGGCGCGGCGATCGGCCACGGTCCCGAGGACGGCGTCGTCGACGCCGGCCAGCGCGTCTTCGGCTACGAGAACCTGCTGGTCTGCGACGGCGCCGCGGTGCCGGCCAACGTCGGCGTCAACCCCAGCCTGACGATCACCGCCCTCGCCGAGCACGCGATCGGCAAGATCCCCCCGAAAGAGGGGGCCGAGCCGAGCCGCCTGCCGGAGGCGGCCCGACCGGCGAAGACCGCCGCGTAGCTCAGCTCGCCGCGGCGAGCTGCTCCGCCACGTAGTCCCAGTTGACGACGTTCCAGAACGCGTCGATGTATTCGGGGCGCTTGTTCTGGTACTTCAGGTAGTAGGCGTGCTCCCAGACGTCGCAGCCGAGCAACGGGACGGCGCCGTCGGTGACCGGCGAGTCCTGGTTGGGCGTGGAGACCACGGCGAGGCCGGAGCTGTCCTTGACCAGCCAGGCCCAGCCGGAGCCGAAGCGCCCGAGCCCGGCTTTTTTGAACTCGTCCTTGAAGGAGTCGAAGGAGCCGAAGGCCTCGTCGACCGCCGCCGCCAGGTCGCCTCCCGGCTCGCCGCCGCCGTCGGGGCTGAGCATCTGCCAGAACAGCGAGTGGTTGAAGTGACCGCCGCCGTTGTTGCGGACCGGCGTCTGCTTGTCGCCGGGCAGGCTGGCGAGGTTGCGCAGGACGTCCTCGACGTCGCGATCGGCCCACTCGGTCCCGGCCAGCGCTTCGTTGGCTTTGTCGACGTAGGCCTGGTGGTGCTTGTCGTGGTGGACCCGCATCGTCGCCTCGTCGATGTGGGGCTCGAGCGCCTCGTAGGGGTAGGGAAGGTCGGGAACCGAGAAAGCCATCTGGGCGTCTCCTCCTGGTCGGACTGGTCGGAATCGAAGTCGCTCCGGAGCGTAGCGCGCGACGCGTTCGAGCCGGAGGAAGGGAGGCGCCTCAGTAACGCAGCAGGGCGGCGATGCCGTCGACCGAGGCGAGCAGCTCGGCCGCCTCGCCGGCCACCGCGGAGACAGCGGCGCCGCTGGCGATCGCGGATCGAACCAGCTCCTCGGAACCATCGGCCCGCGCCGCGTCGAGCACCAGCCGCTCGACCCGCGCTTCGCCGAGCGCCGCTTCGGTCTCCTGCGGGCCGGCGGCGCCGCGCATGCCGCCGCGGGTCTGTTCGAGCGCCCGCTCGACCAGCTCGCGGTCGCGGGCTGCGTCCAGCCGCTCTGCGGCCGCGCCGATCGGCTGCTCCAGCTTCGCCGCCGGCTCGGAGATCAGGTCGGCCTCGCCGGCGTCCTCGACCGCCAGCGCCGAGGAGGGGATGCCGTGACGGAGGTCTCGGGCGTGCTCGGCGACGCCGAAGACGAGCAGCTGCCGCCAATTGCGCTGCGAGGCGAGCGGCGCCGCAAGGCGCCCGCACTCGCCGAGGAACCGGTGGCGGCTGTCATCGAGCCGCTGGTCGTACTGGTCGCGACCCGCCGCGCTGACCGCCTGGGCGCGAGCCGGATCGGCAACCCGGGGCGCCTTGCGCTCGCGCCAGTCGCCGCTGAACACGCTCAGCTCCCAGCGGTGCAGCTCCTCGAGATGGCCCGGCGCCCACTCGAGCAGGCGCACCCGCTCCGCCGAGGCCAGCGCCACCCCCCGCGGTGTGCCGCGCTCGACCAGGCAGAGCAGGGGCGCGACCAGCGGCCGCTGGGCGAAGCTCGCCGTCGCCGCGCTGCTCGGCGCCAGGTGGGTCGACCACCAACGCTCGGCCGCCGGCTCGGCAGCCACCTCGACGAAGCCGGCCTCGCCGCGGGGCAGGTCGCGCCCGTGGTTCTCGAAGCGCTCGGCGATCCGCTCGGCCGTCGCGCGCAGCGCCTTCGCCGCCTCGTGATCGAGCTCGCCCGCCCGCTCGCGCACCGCGGCCAGTCCATTGTGCAGCCGGGTGCGCGAGGCGCCGCCCCGATCGCCCGGGTCATGGCGCAGGTACACGGAGACGACGCCGAGCGGCGGTCGCCATTCCGCCAGGCTGCGGGCATCCTCGAAGGTTGGCCAACCCATATGCAAACGGTACTCGGCCGCGAGCGCTCAGCGACCGCGCTTGGCGCGGGGGACGGTATGGGGGTCGCCGCCCGTCCAGGCGTTGAAGCGGTACCAGGAGGGCTTCGCTTCGCGCTGCTCGGTCAGCAACCCGGCCGAGTCGCAGAACTGGCAGCCGCCGGGGCCGATGTCGGCCCAGGAGAACCACCAGACTCCGCCGATCCGCCACGAGCGCCGGTGGTTGGCGAGCATCGCAAACGCCCGGTTCAGCTCCCGGGCCTGGCCTTGCAGCCCCCGCTCCCAGCGAGTTTGGAAGCTGTCGGAGCCCCAGCCCAGCTCGGTCACGTAGAGGGGGGCGCGGGCGTCGCCGTTGTTGCGCATGACGCGGCGCAGGTTGCGGATCTGGGGGCGCATCGCGGCGGCTCTGGCGACGTAGGGGTGCAGGGCGACCCCGTCGAAGGCCTGCTTCACGCCGGGCAGCTGGTAGACCCGGTTGAGGAAGTCGCCGGAGCCGACGTTGGGCGGTATCTGCAACGGGCGGCCGAAGAGGCCGCCGAGGATCGCCTTGGCGCGGCGGTCGGCGCGGTGGATCGTCCGGCCGGCGACCCGCAGCAGCAGCGCGAAGCGCTCCGGGTTGGAGTTGCTCGAGTAGCTGACGATGTTCTCCTCGTTCCAGATCTCCCACTTGCGGATCGGCCGGTACGGCAGGTCCGGGTTCTGCCGCCAGAACGCCCCGTGCGCGCCGTAGCGCCGCACCGCCCGGCGCAGGAAGGCCGCCCAGGCCCGCAGCTTCCAGCGGCTCGCCGGTTCGATCCGCGGCTGCGCGGCCACCCAGTTCGGCGTACCCCAGACGAAGGGAAAGACCCGCATCCCGGCTTCGGCGGCAAGCGCCACCGAGTTGTCGAAGTCCGACCAGTTGGGCGGCGCCACGAACGGGCTGCTCGGCTCGACCCCGATCCAGTAAAGCGGCAGGCGCAGGCTGCTGATGTCCGACTCGGCCATCAGCTCGTAGTCGGGCTGGTTGGCCAAATTCTGCGGCGAGATGCCGACGAACCCGCGCGGCAGGCCCGCGGCTGCCGCCGCCGACGGCAGGGCGAGCAGCGCCAGCGCTGCGGCGATCGCTGCGAAGTGTCGATTCATCGCTTCACCTCGGAACCCCTGCCGCCCGAAAAGTAGCGGGCCGTGCCCTCGCGCCGCGTCGCGGCACCCGCAGCCGGCCCCCGCCGCCCGCCTCTGAGATAATCGCCCTCTTCGGGGCGTGGCGCAGCCTGGTAGCGCGCACCGTTCGGGTCGGTGAGGTCCCCGGTTCAAATCCGGGCGCCCCGATTGACGACAATAGCTTCCGACACGTTTGGGATCCTGTCTGGAATGACAGCTCGGGAGGAAAGTCGGAAGCGCTGGAGTCGATCGTGGCTCCGGCGATCGAGAAGCGGATTCTTGTCATCCGTGGGCGGCAGGTGATCCTCGACGAGGATCTCGCCGATCTCTACGGCGTCGAGACCCGCGTGCTCGTTCAGCAGAAATCACAATCTGTGATTTCAAGTGGAGGCCACGGGGGCCGCCGCAAGCGCCCATTGGTCTTCACCGAGCACGGGATCGCGATGCTGTCGGGCGTCCTGCGAACCGCCAGCCGGTTCCGCGGAACCTCTTTCTGAAGGAGCTCTAAGCCGTCGACCGAGACGCTTTGCGGTAGTGCCGCGCCGCCCGAGCCCTGTTGCCACAGGCCGAGCAGCACCACCTTCGTCGCCCCAGGAAATACATGCCGCAGCTCGGCGCCCCGCAGACCCGGATCGGGGCATCGGGGCTCGCGGCGACCAGGCGCAGGGCGGATCGCGCTACCGCGCCGAGCAGGCCGGCGATGTCGCGCGGCTCGCTCGGCTCCTCGACCAGTTGCGGTTCTCCATCGGCGGCGATCCGCAGACGCGGCGAGATGGGTGCTTCGCCGCTGAGCGCGTTCAGCCGGTTCAGCGCACGGCGTGGAAGGTCGGCGCCGGCGGCGCTCGCCCCCAGCAGGGAGCGGGCGTGTTCGCGGGTGTCGCGGATCTCGCTCAGATGAGAGAGCGCGAAGTCGCACCGGCCCAAGCGGAAGCGCTCGAGCGCCAGCCATCTGCGCAGCTCCTGCTCCGATTGCAGGAGATCGACCGAGTCGCCTTCGCGCACGACCATCACCGTGTTGGCGAGGTCGACGGCCAAGGGCTCACCCAACCAACGAAACACGGGACCGCCTCGCCTGGTTGGTCCGAAGCGCTCCATTCGGCTAGTCTAACGTAATTCTATTTTTAAATCGTTAGAAAGGCGTTGCGTTGTATGGATCGGGTCGCCGGTGTCGCCCTGGAAAGCCGTGGCAGGGGGGAGCCGCTGCTGCTGATCCATGGGACCGGCGGCACGCACCGCCACTGGCGGCCGATCGTCGACCGGCTCGTCGACAGACGCACCCTCCTGCTGGTCGACCTTCCCGGGCACGGAGAGTCCGCCTCGCCGCCGCCGGGCGTTCCCCCCAATCCGATCGGGTATGCCGAAAGGCTCGCGTCGGTGCTCGACGAGCTGAAGATCGACTCTGCGCACTGCGTCGGCAACTCCGTCGGCGGTTGGACCGCCCTCGAGCTCGCCAAGCTGGGTCGCGCCCGCTCGGTCGTCGCGATCGGCCCCGCCGGCCTCTGGCCGAGGCGCGACCCTTGGCGCTGCGTCGCCCAGCTCTGGGGGCAGCACAAGATGGGGCGAGCGTTCGCGCCGCTGACGCCGCCGCTGATGCGAAGCGCGGTCGGCCGCTCGATCCTGCTCCGCGGGACGGTCGCCCGGCCGCGGCAGATGCCGCCCGAGGCCGCGATCGAGATGGCCGAGGAGTTCGCGCGGACGCCCGACTTCGCCGCGCACCTGGCCTCGACGCGAAGGGAGCGGTTCCGGGGCGGCCACCGGATCGATGCCCCGGTCACGATCGCCTGGGGCGAGAAGGAGCGGCTCATACCCGCCAAGGCGCGTCGCACCGACGAGCTTCCAGACCAGGCTCGCATCGTCACCCTCCCCGGATGCGGCCACAGCCCGATGTGGGACGACCCCGAGCTGGTGGCGAGGACGATCCTGGACGGCGCCGGAGTCGACGGGTAGCCGCCCCGCTCGCGCCTTCTCAGTAGGGAGCGCGAAGGTCCTCGAACATCGGGAAGTGCTTGAGATTGCGCGTCGCAAGCCTTCCGTCGATCTGCTCGACGGTCGCCGCGATAGCCAGGTCGGCGACTCCGATGCCAGGGTGGCTGCGCCGCCAGCGGCGCCCGAGGTCTCCGGCGCGGCGCGCCACGGCTTCGCTCACCGGAATCCAGTCGATTAGCGCGAACAGCCGCTCCGCGGCCGGTCGCTCTGCGGAGCGAAGTCCCTGGATCACCTCGATCCGGCTGATCTCCGAGCATGACGGCCGGCCCTCGAGGCCGGCCAGGTAATCCGCCGCCGGTTGGGACGAGCGGAGGTGATCGACGAGCACGCTGGTATCGAGGACGACCTTCAACTGCCGAGCCCCGACAACCGCTCGGCGTCCCGACGCCGGACGCCTTCGACGTACTCGGATCCCTCCTCGAGGTAGGAAGCGATCCCCGCGGTCTCCTCGACCGCCTTCTTCCACTGCGCCCGCCAGGCTGCGGTGTCTCGCTCCTCCTGCGTCAGGTACTCATCGACGGCGCGGCGGATCAGCGTCGAGCGCGAAGCGCCCTCGGCGGCGGCGCGCCGGTCGAGACGAGCCGTCTGCTCATCGTCGAGATAGATCTGGGTGCGACGCATGATGTATGACTATACATCACCGTCCAGGAAGGTGTCGTCGTGCGAATAGGCCGGCGAGCAGGCGCAGACGACGACCAGGTCGGTGTCGCCGGTGTTGTGGAGCTGGTGGACCTCGCCCGGGGGGATCACCGCGCAGTCGCCGGCTTCCACGTCGCGCTCGTCGTCGCCGACCCGGAGGCGGCCCCGGCCCGCGGTGAACAGGTAGAGCTCCTCCGACCTGCGGTGGTGATGGGCCGCGGTCGAGGCGCCCACTGCCAGCGTGGCCTCGGCGAGGCTCTGGTTGCGGGCGGGCGAGTACCCCGGGCCCGCCCACTCGCGGATCGTCGAGCCGTCCGCCGTCGTGTAGGCCTCCAGGTCGGCGTGCCGGGAGAGGTGCATGGGGCGCAGCGTCCTACCGTACAGCTTCGATCGCCGCTTCGATCCGGGCGAGCGATGGGCCGTCCTGCAGCGTCCGCGTGCCCCCGGGGCCGCTGACGATCGCCGCCAGATTGGTGCGGATGCCCAGCTGGGTGCCCAGCTCTTCGTAGCCTTCGAGCCGCTTCGCGATCGCCCCGCTGGAGCCGCCCTCGCCGTCGAGGTATTTGCGCCATTCGGGGACGTCGAGTTCGCCGATCGAGCCGGCCAGCGATTCGAGGAACTCGTTGTCGATCCCGAAGCGCTTCGCCTCGTCCTGGTTGCGGAAGAAGAGGTAGGTGTACTGCCAGCCGTAGCCCTGCTGCGCGGCCGCCTCGGCCCCGAAGAAGCCCAGCTCGAGCGGGTTTTGGGCGACTGAGTAGTGGCGCATCAGCAGCTTCGCGTCGCCCGGCCGCACCTGCCTTTCGACCAGCGGCGGGATCGTCGCCAGGAACTCGGCGCTGCAGTTGCCGCACTGCAGGTCGGTGAAGACCTGGATCGAGACCGGGGCGTCGGAAGAGCCGAGCCGGTCGCCTTCCTGCGGGATGCCGCCGAAGGTCGACTGCGCCGTCTCGATGCCTTCGATCCTGACCACTTCGCGGCCGGCCTTCTTGGTCGCGATGTCGACCAGGGCGTAGCCGAGCGCGCCGAGCGCCAGGGCGAGGGCGAGGATCACCCAGAGGCGGCCGCGGCGGGGCAGCGGGGTGGCGGCGGCTTCGGGCACCCCCGCATTATCGCGACCGCGCCGGCCCGCCCCCAGCCCGCAAATTGCGGCGAATCCGGTTGACACGTCCGGCACGCCGGGTAAGTATGCGGGCAAGGCGTTGTCGACTACCTGGGAGGTCCATCCGTGGCCAATCACCTCACCCCGTCCGAGCTAGCCGAGGAGCTGCAGATGAAGCAGCAGGAGGTGATCGGCAAGTGCGTCGAGATGCACGTGCCGATCTTCCACGGCCGCATCGACAAATCCCTCTTCCGCACCTCCCTGCGGCAGCTCTCGGCCCAGCAAGGGCAGCGCAGCGCCCGGACGGCCTAAGACCGCAAACTGCGGTTCACTAGACTCCCCGCCGTGGAGGAGCGGGGAACCAACTCGACCACGCTCGCGGACCTGCTGCCGCGTGCCGCGTGCCTCTACGGCGGTGCCCCGGCAGTCCGCTTCAAGCAGGGCGACGAGTGGGTCTCGCGCAGCTTCGAGCAGGTCGAGGAGACGGTCCGCTCGCTGGCGCTCGGCCTGATCGACCTCGGCGTCGAGAAGGGCGACAAGGTCTCGATCCTCGCCAACACGCGGCCGGAGTGGACCCACTTCGACTTCGCCGCGCTCTCGATCGGCGCCGTCGTCGTGCCGATCTACCAGACCAACTCGCCGGAGGAGTGCCAGTACGTGCTCGATAACTCCGACGCCAAGGTGGTCGTGGTCGAGGACGACGAACAGCTCGAGAAGATCCGCGCCGTCCGCGGGAAGCTGCCGCTGCTCGAGCAGGTCGTGCGGATGACCGGGTCGAGCGACGACACGATCTCGATCGAGCAGCTGGCGGCCCGCGGCGCCAACCGCGACGCCGCGGAGTGGGAGGGCCGCTGGAGCGCCGTCGGTCCAACCGACGTCTGCACCTTCATCTACACGTCGGGGACGACCGGCCCGCCGAAGGGCTGCGTGATCACCCACGGCAACTACCGGGCGATGCTCGACATGGTGAAAGAGAACAGCGTGATCGAGAGCGAAGACATGACCTACCTCTACCTCCCCCTCGCCCACTCCTTCGCCCTGCTGATCCAGCTCGCCAGCTTCGACCTCGGCGCGACGCTCGCCTACTGGGAGCGCGACCCGCTGAAGATCATGCCCAACCTGGCCGAGGTCAAGCCCACCTACTTCCCATCGGTGCCGCGCATCTTCGAGAAGATCTACACCGCCGCGACCGGCGCGATGGAGAAGGAGGGCGGCCTGAAAAAGGCGGTCTTCGACTGGTCGATCCGGGTCGGCGGCAGGGTGCGCGAGATCGAACGGGCTGGCCGTGAGCCGGGCTTCCTGCTGCGCAAGCAGTACGAGTTCGCCGACCGCAAAGTGCTCTCGAAAATCCGCGACCTGTTCGGCGGCAGGCTGCGCATCGCAACCTCCGGCGCGGCGCCGATCAGCCCCGAGATCCTGCGCTTCTTCGACGCCGCCGGGGTGCTGGTGCTGGAGGGCTGGGGGATGACCGAGACCTCGACCGCGGCGACGATCTCCAGGCCCGACGACTTCAAGATCGGAACGATCGGCAAACCCTTCCCGGGCTGCGATGTGAAGATCGCCGAGGACGGCGAGATCCTCGTCAACGGCCCGAACGTCTTCCAGGGCTACTACAAGAACGAGGAGGCGACCCGCGAGACGATCGTCAACGGCTGGCTGCACACCGGCGACCTCGGCGAGATCGACGAGGACGGCTTCATCAAGATCACCGGCCGCAAGAAGGACATCATCATCACCGCGGGCGGCAAGAACATCACCCCGGCCAACCTCGAGAACGAGATCAAGCAGCACCCGCTCGTCTCGCAGTGCGTGGTGGTCGGCGACCGCCGGCCCTACCTGGTCGCCCTGGTCACCCTCGACCCCGAAGACGCGGTCGCCCACGCCAAGGAGCACGGCATGCCGGAGGACCCCGAGCGGCTCGCCGCCGACCCCGAGGTCCGCAGCGCGATCGAGCAGCATCTGGCGAAGGTGAACGAGAAGTTCGCCCGCGTCGAGCAGGTGAAGAAGATCGCGATCCTCCCCCAGGATCTCTCGCAGGAGAGCGGCGAGCTGACCCCCACCCTGAAGGTCAAGCGGGCCGTCGTCGCCGACAAGCACCAGGACGAGATCGAGCGGCTCTACGCCGGCTGAGGGGGCGGGGCGGTCGGCTGACGCCGCTAGGACGCCTCGCCGGGGAGCAGCGCCGCGGTCGTCTGCTCCAGCACCCGCCGCCAAGCCGAGGTCTGCTCGGGCTCCTCCTCGGAGGCTCGCTCCACCACGTGGCGGACGCGGCGCTCGGAGATCTCCAGCCCGTGCCGTTCGGCGGTCTCCCTGTAGCGGTCGTAGTCCTTGGCGAGGGTGGCGGTGACCGACTCGAAGCCGTGGCGGCCGATCTCCAGGCGCCGCGAGTAGTCCATGATCGGCGTGCCGAACATCAGCTCGTCGTTTGGCTCCGGCTCGACCAGGACGATGTCGACGCCCTTGTATTTCTCCTGCCACATCTCAACCGCCTGGTGGAGACGGGCGTGGGCGATCAGGCGGAAGGCCTGGTTGGCGATCGCCGGCACGCCCATGTCGGCGACCCGCCGCACCCGGGTGCCGAACACGGTCGGGATCGTCTGCTCGAAGTCGTTGACGTAGGGGACGAGCGGATTGACGACGATGATGAACTTCGCCCCCTTCTCGACCGCGATGTCGACGTTGGTGGTCGAGCGGATCCCGCCGTCGATCAGCTGGCGGCCCTTCAGGTCGACCGGCTTGTAGACGACCGGCAGCGCGGTCGAGCACTCGATCGCCTTGGAGATCGGCACGTCGTCCCAGCCCGGCTCGCCGAAGACGAGCCGCTCGCAGGTGTCGAGGTCGGTGGCGGTCAGGTACAGCTCCTGGTCGAGCTGGCGGAAGTCGTTGACCCGACCGGCCTCGCCGAGCGCCTGCTCGACATAGCTGCCGATCCCGGCGTTCGAGTAGAGGCCGGTCGGCAGCGCCTCGGCGAGGCCGACGCCGATGTCGATCGCCGAGAACTCGCCCATCTGCACCAGCCGGCGAAGCAGCTCGACCGTGCGCAACGGCAGCATCGCCGCTTTCTGCAGGAAGCCGAGGTAGTTGAACCTGAGCGCCTTGTCGAGGTCGAGATCGTCGATCTCGGAGGAGACCCGCTCGTTGATCACCTGCATCATCTCGTCCGGGGTGACGCCGTTGACCAACATCGTCGCGACGAACGAGCCGGCGCTGGTGCCGACGTAGACGTCGAAGTCGTTTACCGTGCTGTTGACGGCGAGCAGGTCGAGGGCGCGCAGGGCGCCGATCTCGTACACGCCGCCGGTGAAGCCGCCGCCGCCGAGCACCAGGGCGGTCTTCGAGGGCCGCTTCCGACCCCTGCTCCGCTTGCGGCGGGAGCCCGGATCGATGTCGACGACCTTGCCCATAGACAGGCGATTATCCCAGGTCGGGCAGCCGAGCCCGCTACCTTGCCGTGTTCGGGTGTTGCAGTTTGCGATGAGACGGGCCGCGATCCTGCTCGCCGCCTTGGCGGCGCTCGCCCTCCTGCCGGCGACGGCGAGCGGCGCCAGCAAGCTGTGCAACGAGCTGCGCGGCCGCCTGCTGCGCGGCGGCGGCGGAGCCAGCGGCCTGCTGGTCGTCGACGCGGGCACCGGCAGGAGGGTCTGCGGGCGGGCGGTGAAGCGGCCCCGGCCGCTGGCCTCGAACGCGAAGCTGTTCACCACCTCGACCGCGCTGAGCAGCTTCGGACCGAGCTACCGGATCGCGACGAAGCTGCTCGGCGACGGCGAGGTAGACGACCGTGGCGTGCTGCACGGCAGCCTCTACCTGCAGGGCGGCGGCGACCCGGCGCTCGGCTCGCCCGCCTTCTACGACCGCTTCCTCGGCGGCGTCGGCACCAACCTGTTCGCGCTGAAGGGCCAGCTCCGCGCCGCCGGGGTGCGAACCGTGACCGGCCGCCTCTATGCCGACGACACCGTCTTCGACCGCCTGCGCGGAGTCGCCGACTCCGGCTACGCGACCAGCTCCTACATCGGCCCGCTCTCCGGCCTCGCCTTCAACGCCGGCTACAGCGACTCGCGGGCGAGCGGCTTTGCCGCCGACCCCGCCAAGCTCGCGGCGGCGAAGCTGGCGCGCGCGCTGCGCGGCGCCGGGGTCGCGATCCGCACCGCGCCGGCGCTTCGCGCCGCGCCGCCCGGCGCCGCGACCCTTGCCACGGTCCGCTCGCCGAGCATGACGCAGCTGGTCGAGACCACCGACGTCTACTCCCAGAACTTCTTCGCCGAGACGCTGCTCAAGCTGATCGGCGCTCACTTCGGCGCCGCCGGCAGCACCCGCGCCGGCGCCGCGGTGGTCGAGCGCTTCGCCCGGGCCCACGGCTCCGGCGTCAACGCCGTCGACGGCTCCGGGCTGACCCGCTCCAACCGGGCCTCCCCGCTTCAGGTCGTCCGCCTCTTGCTGGCGATGCGCGAGGACCCGGTCGGCGAGCAGTTCGTGCAGGACCTGGCGCTGACCGGTCGCACCGGGACGGTCGCCTCGCGGACGCACGGCACCGCGGCCGAGGGCCGCTGCCGGACCAAGACCGGCACCCTGACCGGGGTCAGCAACCTCTCCGGCTACTGCTTCAACCGCGACGGCAAGGTGATGGCCTTCTCGATCCTGATGGGCAGCGTCCGCAGCCTCGCCCTGGCCCACCTCGAACAGGACCGGATCGCCGCCGCGGTCGCTTCCTACTGATTCCGCCGACGCTGACGATCGTCGCGCGCGTTGAGCACCGCAAGCGTCCCGAACATCACAATCCACGAAACCACCAGAATGAGCTGCAAGACCCCTTCACCCGCATGCCGGAAAAGGTATACGCCGACGAAAAGAACCACAGCCCCCACCGCGGCGCTGATGTTCGCGTTGCGTAGGTTCGGCCTCATCTCAGTAAAGGTAGCGAATGATTATGTCTGCAGCTATGGCCAAGGTGCCGCCCAAACCGCCGAGATAGGCGCCTTCCACTGCCCGGCCCTCGAGCGTCGGCCGCGAGTGGCCCGCGAGGACGCCTCGGAGGCCAACGGCAAAGCCGCCAAGCAACATGCCCGCGCCCACAGCGGCCGCGGTTCCCTCGAGCAGGATCGTCAAAGGGCCGATCACCGCGAAGAATGCCATCAGGCGATCGTGGCCTACCTCGACGCGCGCCTGGCGCGTCAAGTGTGCCAATAGAGCGGACGCCACTTTAACGCAACAGAGCCCGCAGCCCCGCTTCGTCGAGGATCTCGGTCCCCAGCTGCTCGGCCTTGGCCAGCTTCGAGCCCGGGTTCTCGCCGGCGACCACGTAGTCGGTCTGCTTCGAGACCGAGCCCGCCACCTTGCCGCCCGCCGCCTTGATCAGCGCCGCCGCCTCCTCGCGCGTCAGCTCCGGCAGGGTGCCGGTGAAGACCAGCGTCCTGCCCTGCAGCGGACCGCCCGCGGCGCGCCGTTCGGATGCGTCGTGCTCGAGCCGCAGGCCCTTCCGGTCCAGCTTCTCGATCAGCTTCCGGGTCGGCTCGTCCGCCAGCGACTCGGCGATCTGCACGGCCATGATCGGCCCGACGCCCTCGACCTCCTCGATCCGCTCCGGCTGCGCCTCGATCAAGTCGCGCATCGACCCGAAGTCGTCGGCCAGCGCCTCGGCGGTCACCGACCCGACGCCGGGCAGGCCGAGCGCGTAGAGAACCCGTTTGAACGGCCGCGAGCGCGAGGCGTCGATCGCCGCCAGCAGGTTGGCGGCGGAGACCTCGCCGAAGCCCTCGAGCCGGGCCAGTCGCTCCGCGTCCAGCTCGTAGATGTCGGCGACGTCCTCGATCAGCCCCTCGTCGAGGAAGCGCAGCGCCTGCTTCTCCCCGAGGCCCTCGATGTCCATCGCGCCGCGGCTGACGAAGTGCTTGACGTGTTGGAAGGACTGCCCGGGGCAGCCGGACCTGTTCGGGCAGACCGTGAACACCGCGTCCCCGGGCTTCACCGTCGGGGTGCCGCAGGCCGGGCACTTCCGCGGCGGCTTCGGCCTGCGCGGCCTGCCCTTGCGGCGCTGCGTGAGCGGCGCCACCACCTGCGGGATCACGTCGCCGGCTCGCATCACCACCACCTCGTCGCCGACCCGCACGTCCTTGCGCGCCAGGTCCTCCTCGTTGTGCAGGGTCGCGGTGGAGACGGTGACGCCCCCGACGTGGACCGGCTCCAGCATCGCGAACGGCACCAGGTGGCCGGTGCGACCGACGTTCCAAACGACGTCGCGCAGCTTCGTCGTCGCCGTGGTCGGCGCGAACTTCCAGGCGATCGCCCAGCGCGGCTCGCGCCCGACCACGCCCAGCTCCCGCCACAACGCCCGCTCGTCGACCTTGACGACGACGCCGTCGATCTCGTAGTCGAGCTGCTCGCGCCGCTCCTCCCAGCCGCGGCAGCGCCTCACCACCGAGTCGATCCCGTCGTGGCGATCGGTGTCGGGGTTGACCTTGAAGCCGCGCTCGGCCAGCCACTCGACCTCCTCGGAGTGGGTCGCCAGGTCGAGGCCAGGGGCCGCGCCGATCCCGTAGCACCAGATCGAGAGCGGGCGCTCGGCGGCGATCGACGAGTCGAGCTGGCGGATCGAGCCGGCGGCGGCGTTGCGCGGGTTGGCGAAGGCATGCTCGCCCCGCTCGGCGCGGCGCTCGTTCAGCGCCTTGAAGTCGGCGATCGGCAGGTAAACCTCGCCGCGCACTTCGAGCAGCGGCGGCGGGTCGGGGATGCGCAGCGGGATCGCCCCGATCGTCCGCAGGTTCTGGGTGACCTCCTCGCCGATCCGGCCGTCGCCGCGGGTCGCGCCGCGCACCAGCACCCCGTCCTCGTAGGTCAGCGCGATCGCCAGCCCGTCGATCTTCGGCTCGGTCGTGTAGCTGAACTGCGAGGCGCTGATGTCGAGCCGCTTCAGGTGGTTGCGGATACGGGTCTCCCAGGCGCGCAGCTCCTCCTCGTCGCGGGCATTGGCGAGCGAGAGCATCGGCTCGGCGTGCTCGACCTGCTCGAAGCGGTCGAGCGGCGGGGCTCCCACCCGCTGGGTGGGCGAGTCGGGGGTGCGCAGCTCCGGATGGTCGGACTCGATCCCCCGCAGCTCGTCGAGCAGCGCGTCGTATTCGTCGTCGTCGATCGCCGGGTCGTCGAGGACGTAGTAGCGGTGGTTGTGGAGCTGCAGCTCGCGGCGCAGCTCCGCCGCCCGCTGCGCCGGGCTCGGGCCGCTCACACCGACGAGGGCGAGCTGGCCGCCAGCATTCCCGCGAGGTCCCACTCGTGCAACCGCGCCAGCCCTCCGTGGTCGGTGAGGTCGAAGTGGATCGGCGTCACCGCGACCCTCCCCTCCGAGATCGCGGTCAGATCGGTCCCCGCCAGCTCCTCGAAGCCGGGCTGCCAGCCGTAGATCTCGTAGTGGCGCCGCCCACTCTCGTCTTCGGAGACCAGCTTCAGCTCGTCGTTGTAGAGGCGCTTGCCGAGCTTCGTCACCTCGACCCCGGTCGGCTCGCCGGCCGGGCAGTTGACGTTGAGCAGGGTCTCGGGCGGCATCGGCTCGGCCCTCAGCTTGCCGACCAGCTGGGCGAGGAACCGCGAGGCAACCCCGAACTCGAAGCGGCCGCTGACGTAGCCCATGCCGCCCCCCGCCGACTGCTGGGAGATCGCCACCGCCGGGATGCCGAGCACGATCCCCTCGAAGGCGGCCGCGACCGTCCCCGAGTAGGTGATGTCGTCGCCGAGGTTGGCGCCGTGGTTGATCCCGGAGACGATCAGGTCGGGACGATTCCCGACCAGACCCAGCTCGGCGAAGCGGACGCAGTCGACCGGCGTGCCGTCGGTGGCGAAGCCGCGGTCCCCGTCGCCGAACTCGACCTCCTCGACGACCAGCGGCGAGCGGGTCGTGATGCTGCGCGCCGAGGCGCTGCGGTTGGAGTCGGGGGCGATCACGTCGACCTCGACCCCGTCCAGCTCGCGCATCGCCCGCCGGGCGGCCTGGATGCCGGGTGCCGAGATCCCGTCGTCGTTGGTCAGCAGCACGCGCACGTGGTCGATTCTACGGTTGGGTGGGACGCGTGATACTGCCGGCATGACGACCGTGAAGCTAGAGCTGGAATACGACGGGACGGGGTTCAGCGGCTGGGCGGCGCAGCCGGGGTTGCGGACCGTACAGGGAGAGCTGGAGGCTGCGCTGGGGACGGTGCTGCGCGAGCCGGTGTCGCTGACGGTCGCCGGGCGGACCGACACGGGCGTGCACGCGCTGGGGCAGGTGGCGAGCTTCGCCACCGGGGCCGAGCTGCCGCGGGACCTGGCGCGGAGCCTGAACGGGGTTGGGCCGGACGACATCGCGGTGACAAGCGCGAGCGTGGTTGAGGCCGGCTTCAACGCTCGGCACGACGCGAAATCGCGCAGCTACCTCTACCGAGTGCTGGCGCGAAGGACTCCAAGCCCGTTCGAGCGAAAAGGCGCGCTCTGGTGCAGCTACGAGCTTGACCGCGATGCGCTCGACGCCTGCGCCGCAGCCTTGATCGGCGGCCACGATTTCACCGCATTCACCCCCACCCAAACCGACCACGTCCGCTTCGACCGAGACGTCTACGCAGCTTCCTGGCAGCGGGAGGGCGAGATCCTCGGCTTTCGCATCACCGCCGACGCGTTCATGCGCAACATGGTCCGCGTCCTCGTCGGCAACCAGCTCGAAGTCGGCTCGGGTCGGCGCACCGTCGAGGGCTTCCGCCAGCTTCTCGCGGGGGCGCCCCGCTCCGCCGCCGGCGACACCGCCCCACCCCACGGCCTCTACCTCGAGTCGGTCGCCTACGACTGAGCAGGCGCAGGGGGTGCCTCCGCTAGACCAGCTCGAGGTAGACCATCTCGGTCGAGTCCGACCGCCGCGGCCCCAGCTTGACGATCCGCGTGTAGCCGCCGGGCCGCTCCTCGTAGCGCGGGGCGACCTCCTCGAACAGCTTGTGGACGACGAACTTGTCGTTGTGCAGCGTCGCCAGCGCCTGGCGGCGGGCGTGCAGGTCGCCGCGCTTGGCGAGCGTGATCAGCTGCTCGACCTCGGGCTTGACCGCCTTCGCCTTCGCCTGGCTGGTCTTGATCCGCTCGTGCTCGATCAGCTGCTTGGAGAGGTTGGAGAGCAGCGACTCCCGGTGCGCCGCGCTGCGGCTCAGCTTGTTGCGCTTCTTGCGGTGGCGCATCGTGGCCCCTCGCTCCGCTCCCGCTAGTCCTGCTGGAGGCCGAGACCGCGGGCGTGCAGGGTCTCGATCACTTCCTCGATCGACTTCTGGCCGAAGTTCGGAATCGCGTTCAGCTCCGAGCGGGTTTTGCGGACCAGATCGCCGACGGTCTGCACGCCGGCGCGCTTCAGGCAGTTGTAGGAGCGCACGCCCAGCTCCAGCTCCTCGATCAGGATCTCGTCGAGGCCATTGCTGGCCGCGGCCGCGGCCCCATCGCCGCCGCCCGAGAGGCCGTCGGGGGACAGCAGCCCGGCCGGCTCGCGTTCGGTCAGCTCCTCGACCCGCTCGGCGTCGGTGAAGATCGCCAGCGTCTTGATCAGGATCTCCGACGCCTCGCGCAGGGCCGCTGCGGGCTCGAGCGAGCCGTCGGTCTCCAGCTCCAGGCTGAGTTTGTCGAAGTCCGTCCGCTGCCCGACCCGGGCGGTCGCGACCGAGTAGGAGGCGCGGCGGATCGGCGAGAAGATCGAGTCGATCGGGATCACCCCGATCGGCTGCTCGTCGGACTTGTTCTCTTCGGCCGGCGAGTAGCCGCGGCCGCGGCCGATCGTCAGGTAGACCTCGAGCTTGGTTTTTTTCTCCAGCGTCGCGATCGGCGCGCCCGGGTTGAGGATCTCCACGCCGGAGGGGAGGTCGATGTCCTTGGCCTTGACCTCGCCCGGGCCGGTCGCGACCAGCGGCGCCTCGACCTCGTCGGCGTCGGTGTGCATGCGGACGACGAGGTCCTTCAGGTTGAGGACGATGTCGGTGACGTCCTCCTTGACGCCGGGCACGCTGGAGAACTCGTGCGCGACGCCCTCGATGCGGACGCTGGTGACGGCGGCGCCGCCCAGCGACGAGAGCAGGACGCGGCGCAGGCTGTTGCCGAAGGTGTAGCCGAAGCCCTTGTCGAGCGGCTCGATGGTGAAGGTTCCGCGGCGGTCGTCCGCCTTCTCTGCGGTGATGCGGGGGACCTGAAAGTCAGTGGTCATGAGTTCCTTGCGTATGCGTGTTCAGAATCGATCCGGACTACTTGGAGTACAGCTCGACGATCAGCTGCTCCTGCACCGGCGCCGAGATCTCCGCGCGCTCCGGATAGCGCAGGACCTTTGCCGTGAGCGAGTCGTGGTCGGCCTGCAGCCAGGCCGGCACGGTCGAGATCAGCTCGGTCGCCTTGCGGATCGTGTCCGTGGCGGCGGAGCCGGACTTGATCGAGATCACGTCCTCGGGACGGACCTGGTAGGAGGGCACGTCGACCCGGCGCCCGTTGACCATCCAGTGGCCGTGGCTGACGAGCTGGCGTGCCTGGCGCCGCGAAGCGGCGAAGCCGAGCCGCACGAGCACGTTGTCTAGCCGCGACTCGAGCAGGCGCAGCAGGTTCTCGCCGGTCACCCCGTCCTGGCGTGATGCCTTCTCGTAGTAGGCGCGGAACTGGCTCTCGAGCACCTGGTAGTAGCGGCGCGTCTTCTGCTTCTCGCGGAGCTGCACGCGGTACTCGGACTGCCGCATCCTGCCGCGGCCGTGCTCGCCGGGCGGGTAGGAGCGGCGCTCGACGCCGCACTTGTCGGTGAAGCAGCGCTCGCCCTTGAGGAAGAGCTTCTGCCCCTCGCGGCGGCACTGCTTGCACTGGGCGGAGGTGTCACGGGCCATCAGCGGTGCCTACACCCTCCGCCGCTTCTTCGGCCGGCAGCCGTTGTGGGCCTGGGGGGAGACGTCCTTGACCGTGGTCACGTCGAGGCCGGCGGCCTGCAGCGAGCGGATCGCGGTCTCGCGGCCCGAGCCGGCGCCCTTGGCGAACACCTCGACCCTTTCGAGGCCGTGCTCCATGCCCTTCTTGGCGGCCGCGTCCGCGGTCACCTGGGCGGCGAACGGCGTCGACTTGCGCGAGCCTTTGAAGCCCGCCGAGCCGGCCGACTCCCAGGCGATCACGTTGCCCTGGGTGTCGGTCAGGGTGACGATCGTGTTGTTGAAGGAGGTCTTGATGTGCGCCTGCCCGTAGGCGATGTTCTTCTTCGCTCGGCGGCGGGTGCGCCCTTTGGCGGGTTTTTTCGCTGCGGCCACTAGATGCCTTCCCTATTTCGGCGCCGGCGCCTTGCGCCTGCCGGCGACGCTCATCCGGCGCGGGCCCTTGCGGCCACGCGCATTGGTCTTCGTCCGCTGACCCCGGACCGGCAGGCCGCGTCGATGGCGCAGGCCCCGGTAGGACCCGATCTCCATCAGGCGTTTGACGTCCTGGGAGCGCTCGCGGCGCAGGTCGCCCTCCACCTCGCGCTGCTCAACCGCCTCGCGCAACTTCACCACCTCGTCCTCGGTCAGATCCTTGACGGCCCTGTCCGGGTCGACCTTCGCCTCCGCGAGGATCCCCCGCGCGGTGGAACGGCCGATGCCGAATATGTAGGTGAGGCCGATTTCGGCCCGCTTGTTGACCGGGATGTTGATCCCCGCGATCCGCGCCACGTGCGTCTACCCCTGTCGCTGCTTGTGGCGAGGGTTCTGACAGATCACCAAGACCGCGCCGTTGCGGCGGATCACCTTGCACTTTTCGCACATCGGCTTTACGGAAGCTCGGACCTTCATCGCTCCGGGGGGTCGTCTCGAATACAGGACTCCCGCTCGCCCCATGAATCGGACAGGCAGGCACAAACGGCCCACTGGGCCGAACGGGAAAGATAGCAAGGGGGCGCTTCGGGGGTTGGGTGGTGGGGTGGGCGAGGGGTCCCGAAGCACGGATTAACTGCTGAGCCGGGTTGGGCTGGACTCCAGCAGACGTCAGGCGGCGATGCGGGCGCCTACATCGAGCTGGATCGGCCGATCGGGAGCGGCGAGCGCGGCGTGCGCGATCGCGACCAGGGCTTCGGCGTCCAAATTGTGGCGCTCGGCGGCAACTCGCAGCGGCTGCTCGAATCCGGGATTGCGCGTGCCGATCAGATCGATCAGAACGGGGCGATCTTCATGGAAGCCGACGATGACCAGCCCGTTTTCAATGACATCGCTGCCGCCCGAGAGGCTATTCACCGGCTCCAGGGTGATCTGGATCGTGTCAGCTTCGCTGTCGTAATCGGCTCGCATCATGCCTCCAGATCAGGTTACCGCGCCGATCCTCTTCGCATGATGGGGTACGTCTGCGCGGGGAGGCCGATGTGCCTCTGCGGGAATGTCGCGAAGCGGCCCATGCAATCCGGTTCCTGCGCGGCGCCAGCCGCGCTCCATCTTCGTCGCAAAGCGCGAAGCGCGTGCGACATCAAGTCCCGCGGAGGCACATCGGCCTCCCCCTACTCGTCCTCGTGCCAGGGGGTGAGGATCCGCGGGCCGTCCCCTGTCACGGCGACCGTGAACTCGAAGTGGGCGGCAAGCGAGCCGTCCTGCGAGTAGACGGCCCACCCGTCGTCTCCCAGCCGGACCAGCGGGCCGCCGGCGTTGACCATCGGCTCGATCGCCAGCACCGTGCCCGGCTCGAGCATCGGGCCGCGGCCGGGCTCGCCGTAGTTGGGGACCTGGGGGTCCTCGTGCATGTCGCGGCCGATCCCGTGCCCGACCAGGGTGCGGATGATCGAGAGGCCCTCGATCTCGACCGCCCGCTGGATCGCCGCCGAGACGTCGCCCAGGTGGTTGCCGGGCTGCATCTGCTCGCTGCCGGCGAGGAGCGCCGCCCTGGTCACCTCGAGCAGCTTGCGCGCCCCGCCGTCGATGCCGCCGATCGGCAGGGTGACCGCCGCATCGGCGACCCAGCCGTCCTTGATCACTCCGACGTCGATCGAGAGAACGTCGCCGCGCTTCAGCGCGTAGGGACCGGGGATCCCGTGCACCACCATCGAGTTCGGCGAGGTGCAGATCGAGCCCGGGAAGCCGCGGTAGCCCTTGAAGGCCGGCTCGGCGCTCTGCGAGCGGATGAACCTCTCCGCCGCCGCGTCCAGCTCCTTGGTGGTGACGCCGGCGCGGGCCTTGGAGGCGAGAATCCGCAGGCAGCGGACCAGCACGCCGCCGGCCGTCGCCATCTTCTCGATCTGCTCCGGGGTCTTCTTGACGATCATCCGGTACAAAGCTAGCCGCCCGCGCTCGCGGTCAGATCGCCTCGTCGGCTTCCAGCTTCAGGGTGGCGAGAGCGCGGCGCAGCTCGTCGGCAACGGCGTCCGCGGCGGCTGCGCCGTCGATCCGCCGCAGCAGGCTCTGGTGATCGTAGAGCTCGATCAGCGGCTCGGTCTTCTCGTGGTAGGTCTCGAGCCGGTGGCGGATCACCTCCGGCTTGTCGTCGTCACGGACGATCAGCTCGCTGCCGTCGATGTCGCAGACGCCCTGCTTCGCCGGCGGGTCGAACTCGACGTGGAAGACGTGGCCGTTCTCGACGCAGGTGCGCCGGCCGCCGAGCCGCCGCATCACCTCCTCGTCGGAGGCGTCGATCAGCAGCACCGCGGTCAGCGCCCGGCCCAGCTCGGAGAGCTTTGCCGCCAGCGCCTCGGCCTGGGGGACGGTGCGCGGGAAGCCGTCGAGGATGAAGCCGTCGGCCGCCTCGACCGAGTCGATCCGCTCGCCGATCGCGCCGACGATCACCTGGTCGGGCACCAGGTCGCCCCGGTCCATGTACTCCCTGGCGGCCTTGCCCAGCTCCGTCTCGTCCCGCACCGCCGCCCGCAGGATGTCCCCGGTCGCGTAGTAGGGCAGGCGCAGCTCTTCCTGGAGCCGCTCGCCCTGGGTTCCCTTGCCCGAGCCCGGAGGACCCAGGAGCACTAGGTTCAGCTGAGGCATCGGGCGCAGCCTATTTCAAGAAGCCCTCGTAGTTCCTCATCATCAGCTGCGCCTCGAGCTGCTTCACGGTGTCCAGCGCGACGCCGATCACGATCAGGATCGAGGTGCCGCCGAAGAAGAAGTTGGCTGAGGTCTGGCTGATCAGGATCGTCGGCAGCGCCGCCACCGCGCCCAGGTAAAGGGCGCCGGGGAAGGTCAGCCGCGAGAGGATCCGGTCGAGGTACTCGGCGGTCGGGCGCCCCGGGCGCACGCCCGGGATGAAGCCGCCGTATTTCTTCAAGTTGTCGGCCTGGTCGACCGGGTTGAAGGTGACCGCGGTGTAGAAGTAGGTGAAGATGATGATGAAGAACACCTCGCCGGCCACGTAGGCCCAGCCGTTGGGGCTGAAGAAAGCGGCGAAGTCGAGCGCCGCCGGGGTGTTCAGCAGCTGGCCGATCGTCGGCGGGAAGGCCATGATCGAAGCGGCGAAGATCACCGGGATCACCCCGGCCATGTTGACCCGCAGCGGCAGGTAGGTCGAGCCGCCGGAGGTCATTTTCCGCCCCACGACCCGTTTCGCGTACTGAACCGGGATGCGCCGCTGGCCCTCCTGGACGAAGACGATCGCGACGATCACGGCGAGGGCGATGAACGGCATCATCACCACGAACACCTGGTCGGGGTTGGTCCACCAGGCGGTGATCCCGCCCGGCAGCCCGGAGACGATCGAGGCGAAGATCATCAGCGAGATGCCGTTGCCGATGCCCCGCTGGGTGATCAGCTCGCCCAGCCACATCAGCAGGGTGCAGCCTGCGGTCAGGCAGATCACGATCAGCATGATCTTGCCGCCGGTCAGGTTGCCGAGGAAGTTGTTGCCGGCCTGGCTGCCGAAGGAGCGGAAGAGGAAGACGTAGCCGAAGGACTGCCCGAAGGCCAAGCCGACGGTCAGGTAGCGCGTGTACTGGGTGATCTTCTGCTGGCCGACCTCGCCTTCTTTCTGCAGCTTCTCCAGCGAGGGCACGACCACGGTGAGCAGCTGGAGGATGATCGAGGCGGTGATGTAGGGCATGATCCCGAGCGCGAACAGGGAGAGGCGCGAGAGGCCGCCGCCCGAGAAGAGGTTGAGGAAGCCGAGGATGTTGCTGCCGGCGAAGTTGCTCGAGAGTTCCTTGACCGCTTCCGCGCTCACCCCCGGCGCGGGGATGTAGGCGCCGAGCCGGTAGAGCGCCAGCATCGCCGCGGTGAAGGCGAGCTTCTTGCGGATGTCCGCGACGCTGAAAGCGTTCGCAATAGTCCTGAGCATTACGGCTCCAGAGTGTGACAGGAACCGCCGGCGGCCTCTATCTTCCCCCTGGCGGCGGCGCTGAAGGCGTGCGCGTGAACCTCCAGCTTCTTCGAGATCTCACCGCGGGCCAGCACCTTGACCGGGTCGGAGCGCTTCGCCAGGCCCTTCTCCTTGAGGGTCGCGGGCGTCACCTCGGCACCGGCGTCGAAGCGCTCCTCGAGGTCTCCGACGTTGACCGGCTGGGTCGAGGTTCGGAACCTCTCGAACGGCATCGACTTCTTCATGTGCGGCCCGCGCAGCTTCCGCATCCGCATGTGGATCGGGTTCTGGCCACCCTCGTAGTTGGCCTTCCGCTTCGCCCCGGACCGCGACCCGGCGCCTTTGTGCCCGCGCCCCGAGGTCTTGCCGACGCTGCCCTCGCCGCGGCCGATCCGCTTGCGCGGCCTGCGCGACCCCGGCTTCGGCTTCAGGTTGTGCAGCCCGATCTCCTCCGAGCGCGGTTTCTCAGCCATCGCCGACCTCCACCAGGTGGGAGACGACGCGAAGCTGCCCCTGAAGCTGGGGCGAGTCCTTGCGCTCCACGGCCCTGCCGATCCGCCCCAGCCCGAGCGCCGCCAGCGTCGCTTTCTGAGACGGATTGCTGCCGTTGGCCGATTTGACCTGCGTGATCTTCACGACTCCTCAGCTTTCGGCTCCTCGGCTGG
>Ga0210101_1000072_pt1 | contig 34676 bp, 28 predicted proteins | sample Muzzi_PWC_D1_FD_185534 | JGI IMG/M metagenome (GOLD analysis project Ga0210101, IMG submission 185534) | Wetland microbial communities from San Francisco Bay, California, USA, that impact long-term carbon sequestration - Muzzi_PWC_D1 (SPAdes) | ecosystem: Environmental > Aquatic > Marine >... | reverse complement strand
TAATGCTGGCACCACTTTTGGATATTATTTCCAGGCCGAGTGCCGCATTATTACCCTCCAGCCTTACGACCACTGGAACATTAATGCCGACTTCATTGACAGCGGCAATAATACCGTCCGCAATCAAGTCGCATCGTACAATCCCGCCAAAAATATTCACTAGAACACCCTTGACATTACTGTCTGACAAAATAATCTTGAAAGCCTCGGCTACCCTTTCTTTAGTTGCTGTACCACCTACATCAAGAAAATTCGCGGGATTACCACCATGTAATTTGATCAAGTCCATGGTCGCCATAGCCAGGCCTGCGCCATTAACCATACAACCTATGTCTCCATCCAGGGCAATATAATTCAGATCCCATTCTCGCGCATGCACTTCCCTGTCATCCTCCTGCGCATGATCACGCATGCTCGAAATCGACGTATGACGATAAAGGGCATTGTCATCCACATTAATCTTTGCATCAATGCACAGGAGTTTTTTATCTGAAGTGACCACAAGCGGATTAATCTCAACCAGTGACAGGTCGTTTTCAATGAACATTCGCGCCAACCCCTCCGCCAGACTGCAAAACTGCTTGATCTGTTCGCCTTCGAGACCGAGTGAAAAAGCCAGCTTGCGACCCTGGAAAGGCTGTAGTCCCACCATTGGATGAACCGGGGTGGTAATAATTTTTGATGGTGATTCACTGGCCACTTTTTCTATTTCCATCCCTCCTTCTGTCGATGCCATTATAACGAGCTGGCCACTCGTACGATCTATAACAGCACCTACATAGAGTTCACGCTCGATTATAGATGGAGGTTCGATAAGCAACTGGTCGATTGGCTGGCCAGCAGCATCTGTCTGGTAGGTTACCAGTCTCGTACCCAGAAGGGACTTCACAAATTGCTCTGCATCGGCAAGGCCATTTACCAGGCGGACTCCGCCGGCCTTTCCCCGTCCACCAGCATGAACCTGTGCCTTGATAACCCATTGATCACCGCCCAGATTTAGACAAGCATTTCTGGCCTCATCTATTGTTTTAACCAGGCAACCGTCAGGGACGGGAAGACCATAGGATTTGAACAAGGCCTTGCCCTGATATTCATGAAGATTCATTACCTCTCCCGCGGATAATGCCGGCAACTATAAGCCGGTATGTTATCAACTCATTCTAATATTTATTCATTTTCTCTTTCTGGCAATATGGATGGCCTTGTTTCCAGTATCCAGAGCGGCTTCATGGAGGGCCTCTGATAATGTTGGGTGAGCGAACATTGTCACCGCAAGGTCCTCACTGCTGGCAGAGAATTCCATGGCTATAACAGCCTGTGCAATGAGCTCAGAACAGGCAGGCCCCACCATATGTACACCCAGGATACGGTCTGTTCCAGCATCAGCGAGCACCTTGATCATACCATTGGTCTCTCCATGTGCATGCGCCCTTCCATTGGCGACAAAGGGGAATATACCAGTATTATAATCCACTCCTTCTGCTTTCAGGCTCTCTTCTGTTTTTCCCGACCACGCCACTTCTGGATTAGTATAGATAACGGAAGGTATCGTACCATAGTTAACATGCGCCTGATTGCCGGCGATTAACTCGGCCACCATTATCCCTTCTTCCGAGCCCTTGTGTGCGAGCATTGGCCCTCCAATCACATCTCCAACCGCATAGACACCGGGTAAATTTGTACGACAGTTTTCATCGACGTGTATAAATCCCCATTCATCCATAAGTAAACGTGAATCATCGGCACATAAACCATTGGTATTTGGATGACGCCCAACAGCAACAATCAATTTATCGAATTTTTCCTCATGAACGCCGCTTACATCTTCATAATGGACCGTTACCATTCCTGCCTTCACATCGGAACCTACAACACGGGCACCGAGACGGATATCCAGCCCCTGCTTGGTTAAAAGCCTTAATGTTTCAGCAGAAACCTGCTCATCTGCAATGGATAAAAAACGCTCTTGAGCTTCAAGCAGGACTACTTTTGCCCCCAATCGCATCCATACGCTACCCAACTCAAGGCCGATAACACCTGCACCTATAATCCCCAATCGCTTCGGTACATCATCAAAGGATAAAGCGCCGGTGGAATTGACGATTATGTCACCCTCCAGAGGTGCCGCATCGATTTCAACAGGTGATGAGCCTGCAGCCAGGATGATATTATCGGCCTCATAGATCGTGCGTTTGTTCGATTTGTCAATTATTTCCAGGCGTCGTTTATCCAGTAGACATGCCCTGCCCGAAATGACCGTAACGCCATTAGACTTGAAAAGGCTTGCGATACCCTGCGTCAGATTTTTTACTATACGGTCTTTTCTCGCCATCATTGTCGCAAGATCAATAGACAACTTACCGGTTATTAGCCCATGCTCGGTAAACTCCTGGCTTGCCTTGGCATAATACTCGGACGATTCAAGAAGCGCCTTGGATGGAATACATCCGACGTTCAGGCAGGTACCACCGAGAACAGGCATTTCCTTGTCATCTACCCACTCATCGACACAGGCTGTCGCCAGGCCCAGCTGAGCACAACGAATTGCGGCAACATAACCGGCCGGCCCCGCTCCCACAACAAGCACATCAAAGCTTTTTTTCATTAAATCGCCTTAGCCATCTGCAAGCCCCCTACAGAATCAGAACGAAATACTTATATTTCAAGCATCATCCTGGCGGGGTCCTCCAGCATCTCCTTAATGGTGACCAGAAACTGTACCGCTTCCTGGCCGTCTATAATACGATGATCATAAGACAAGGCTAAATACATTACCGGTCTTGCTACTATTTCACCATTGATCACGATAGCACGCTGTTCAATTTTATGCATACCGAGAATGGCACTCTGCGGTGGATTCAGGATAGGGGTAGAAAGCATGGAGCCAAAAACACCGCCATTGGTAATAGTAAATGTACCCCCGGTAATATCTTCCAGGGTCAACTCTCCATTCTTCGCCTTTATCGCATAATTATTAATGGTGGATTCAATATCTGAAAAACGAAGTGATTCTGCATTGCGTAATATTGGTACAACAAGACCGCGCGGCGAACTAACGGCTATACCAATATCAAAATAATTATGATAGATAATATCCTTGCCTTCAATCGAGGCGTTTACCGCAGGAAATCGCTTTAGAGCCTCCACTGACGCCTTTACAAAGAAAGACATAAATCCCAGCTTGATTCCATGTAGTTTCTCGAACCTGTCCTTATAGCGTTGACGCAAATCCATAACAGGCTGCATATTGACTTCATTAAAAGTTGTCAGGATAGCAGCTGTGTGTTGCGCTTCAACAAGGCGTTCAGCTATCCTCGCCCGCAGGCGTGACATCGGCACACGTTTATCTCGTGTTTCATCCTGAAGTTCATCGATAAATACAGATGCTTTTGCTGGGGGCTCTTTATCTTTCGTCACAAGCTCTGATCGCAATTCCGGTAACTTCTCCTTTACAGGTTCCTGTTCTTTTTGACTAGATATATAGCGCAATACATCTTCTTTAAGGATTCTCCCGTCTTTTCCAGTCCCGCTTATTTGAGTTGCATCAAGTTTATGTTGATTGATAAGGTTTTTGGCAGACGGAGCTATTGGCGCCGGCTTGCCAGGTACGGTATTTCCTTCTTCTGGCCCTGTTTCCAGATTAGTATCAACAACACCCTTGCCCTGTTTTTTATTGTTTAACTTCGCCGGGATATCGGTCTTGACACTGTCGTCCATGATGGCTAACAGCTGCTGGGACGTGACCGTATCGCCGACATCTGCAACTATTTTCTTCAGAATGCCATTTGCCTGGGCCGGCACCTCAAACATAACCTTGTCTGTTTCTATATCTACAAGCACCTCATCCTGCTTGACCAGGTCGCCCGGCCTCTTATGCCAGGTGACAACGCTTCCATCTGCAACCGATTCTGGAAATCCTGGTGCCTTGACCTCAATATCCATCGTTTTGTCCACCCTGATTTTGTTATTATCTATCCTAATGCCGAATCAATAAGGCTGTGTAATTGATTTATATGCAACGACATATGGCCAACCGCCGGGGCTGCTGAAAACGGACGTCCTGCGTAATGCAACTCAAGGTTACCAGTCAATAATGCACGGATATGATGCTGACTGGAATACCATGCACCCTGATTTTTTGGTTCTTCCTGGCACCATACAAGATCAATGGCGTTACCATAGCGTCGTAGCTCTCGATTCAGCAACTGCTCAGGAAACGGATAAAGCTGCTCGACCCTTAATATCACTACATCATCACGCTCTTCCTGACGTCGCTTTTCCAGCAAATCATAATATACCTTGCCGCTACATAGAATAATACGTCTGACTTTGTCATCATCTATGTCATCCACCTCAGGAATCACCGTTTCGAATTGTCTATTTGTAAGGTCTTCAAGACCATTAATGGCCAGACGGTGTCGCAACAGACTCTTCGGCGTCATAATAATCAATGGAGTTCGACATGACATATGCATTTGCTTTCTTAGCAAATGAAATATTTGAGCGGGTGTAGATGGTACACACACCTGCATATTATGCTGGGCACAAAGCTGTAAATAGCGCTCCAGTCGCGCTGAAGAATGCTCCGGCCCCTGCCCTTCGTAGCCATGCGGCAACATCATGACCAGACCACATTTTCGGTTCCACTTCTGTTCGCCAGCACTGATAAACTGGTCTATAACCACCTGGGCATTATTGGCAAAATCCCCAAACTGCGCTTCCCAGACAACCAGGGTCTTGGGATCAGTGGTTGCATAGCCATATTCAAAGGCCAGTACAGCCTCCTCGGAAAGCAGGGAATTAATGACGAGAAAGTTGGCCTCACCGTCATTTACATTTCTTAGGGGTATGTAGCTCTCGTTACCTTTCTGGTTTGTCAACACAGCATGGCGATGAAAAAATGTACCACGCCCACAGTCTTGACCGGATAATCTGACACTATAGCCATCACGGAGAAGTGTCGCATAAGCCATGGTTTCGGCAAAGCCCCAGTCTATTGCCAGTGCTCCTGCTGCCATTTTATTCCGGTTTTCCAGGATTTTTACAACCTTAGGATGTACCACAAAGCCTTCCGGAATCTGGCTTAAACATTCATAGGTAGAACGCATCCGGGCTACGGGTACAGCAGTATCAACCTGGGCAGTACAATCGGTTCGATTATAAGGATCCCAGTCTACCTCGTATTCATAATTTGACTGATTATCCGGTATAAGACCATCGACAACGGGAGCACCCTGCTCCATAGCAAGACGATATTCATCAACCATGGCCTGTATCTCAGCTTCATCAAGAACACCAAGTTCAACAAGGTTACGGCTATAAACTTCTCGCGTTGTAGGCGAGGATTTAATAATCTGGTACATCTGCGGTTGAGTAACCGTTGGTTCATCAGCTTCACTGTGACCGTGACGACGATAGCAGACTAGATCGATCACGACATCCTTGTGAAAGGTCATACGGTAATCAAGCGCTAATTGGGTAATAAAAATAACTGCTTCAGGATCATCGCCATTTACATGAAAAATCGGGGCATTAACCATTTTAGCGACATCGGTACAATACAGGGTTGAGCGCATGTCTTTCTGGTTACTGGTGGTGAAGCCAATCTGGTTGTTGATAACGATATGTACCGTCCCCTTGGTCGAATAACCCCGAGACTGGGACATATTGAATGTTTCCATGACAACGCCCTGACCAGCAAAGGCTGCATCTCCGTGGATCAGAACCGGTACCACCTGGGTTCCCTCACGATCATTGCGCCGCTCCTGACGCGCCCTGGCGGAGCCCTCGACAACCGGGTTTACAATCTCCAGGTGAGAAGGATTGAAAGCCAGTGCAATATGAATACCTCCCGCAGCTGTTCTGATATTCGATGAAAAACCCATGTGATATTTAACATCACCGGTACCAACCATCGTACCATTCACCTTGCCTTCAAACTCCAGAAATAGATCAGCAGGGGTCTTGCCAAGAATATTGATCAGTACGTTTAGGCGTCCCCGATGGGCCATCCCTATGATCAGTTCCTGGGTCTTGTAATTGCCCGAGCGCTGGATAAGTTCATCCAGCATTGGTATCAGACTCTCCGCGCCTTCCAGTGAAAATCTTTTCTGACCGACATAACGTGTATGCAGATAACGCTCCAGACCTTCCGCCATGGTCAATTGTTTCAGTAATCGTTTCCGTGCGATATCACCCAGATCCATCTGCGTCCTGCCCCCTTCCAATCGATGCTGGATCCAGCGTCGCTCGGTCATATCAGTGATATGCATATATTCCGAACCAATATGACCACAATAAGTCTGTTCCAGTGCGGCGAGGATTTCCCTGAGACTGGCATGCTCGAGCGAGGAAAATGTTTTGGCATCGAAAACGCTGTCAAGATCGGCTGAAGTGAATCCGTGATTACGGTAATCCAGTTCGGAAACAGGTGGTAACTGCCACACACCCAGCGGATCGATACTGGCCTTCTGGTGCCCGAGGAAACGATAGGAATCGATTAACTTCTCGATACGAAGCTGCTGTTCATAATGACGGGCGTTGACCAATTCGGCCTGGTCGACCTGCCTGGCTGCCTGTCCATGCAGGGCATGCTGACGCAATGCCGAGCGTATTTCAGAATGCGGGATATCATGACTGTCTCCCTGCAAAACCTGGAAATACGTCCTCCAGACAGGAGCTACGGAATTTGGATCGCGAAGGTAATCCTCATAGATCTGTTCAAGATAAGCACTATTGCCGCCTGATAGCATAGAATTGCTTTGCAGGGCATGAAGATCATTATCGTTACTCGGATTATCCATGTTCAGATGCATTTACTTGGCATAGTGCGGCTTATCTTACCCGTTTTCAGACCGCTTCCAGGCATCGTCCAGAGATACCCGTGAATCATAGTTATCATTTTCTAGCCGCTCAGTGGACCGTATACTAAAGATAACTGTAAATTATAGAATTTCTTTAACAAAACAAGTACTTTAATACATTATTTCGATATCACCAACCACTCTGTGCCACGGTCCCTCGTAGCAGGCTGGATTGCCGGGTCGAGGCTCGGGAAAGGTGACAACATGCACATCCGACAGGCATCAGGAAACCCGGAGATATTGCCCCGAGGAACATCAGCGTCCAATTAATCCCGATGGGTAGAATGAAGCGAATGAAAGGTATTTCCGGCGGCTGGAATTTCCATAAACGTGGCAAGGTTCCACATGTTCAGACTCACCATACCTCAAGCAATCCAGCCCCTAACCATTTCGTAATTTCTTGGCCAGCGTTGTTTCCCCACTGACCTCGTAGACCTCGGCCATTTGCTCCAGCGTCCTGTGATGCCCGGGTTGCCGATCCAGAACACGCTGACAGCACGCCATTGCCTGCTGGTAATCTCCCCGTTGGGTATAGATTTTTGATAGCCCGATCAGGGCAAATGGATCAAACGCAAGGTCCAGGCTGCGCAAGTAGTGCTTCTGCGCCCGATCCAGGTCGTTGATATGCACCAGGGCATCGCCAAGACGTGAGTGCAGACCCTGATTGTCGGGTTCGGCCTCCAGCACTTTCAGCCACCAGATAATCGCATCCTCATATTCGCACAGACCGCGATAACAATTGCCAAGACCATAGAGGGCATAGCCATTATCAGCCTCGAGGTTAATAACCTGATTGAAGACCTCTATCGCGCGCCTGAACTCCTTATGCCGCTGGTGGATATTTCCAATCATCGTCAGCACTGCAACATTGGTTGCATCATGCTTGACAAAGCGATTCAAACACTCCAGAGATCCGCTCTCATTACCGGTTTTATAGTACAGGCTACCCAGGCCGAGATTGCCATACTTGTCATTAATATCGAATTCCAGTGCTTTCAGGTAATGTTCCTCGGCCTCGTCCAGTCGATCCAGCTTCTTCAAGGCATCGGCGCAACGGACCAGCATATGATAGTCCCTGCCATTTTTTTCCAGGTAGCGCTGCCAGTATTCAACAGTTTTGGCATAATCACGCATGCCCCTGTAAGCATGGCCTATGCCTTTCTGAGCAAAGGTATTCTCGGGTTCAATATCCAGTATAAGCTGGTAATAATGGATGGCCTGATCAAAGTCATTCAATTCACGGTAGACATGGCCGAGACCGACCAGAATAAAGGGATTATTATTATCCTGGTCAAAGGCTTCGAGGAACACCCTTTCTGCCTGTCGGTACTGCTTTTTACTCAGCAGAGAATAGGCCTGTTTTGACAGTTTAATAACTGATTGTATTTGATTTGACATTACTCTGATAAGATCCAGTGACGTGATTATAATGCATCTTTATGCAACCGTTATTTGCGTTGTCCAACTCGATACACCCAGCTGCCTCGGAACCCCTCAACAACCATGGTGTCATATAATGTATGATCGGTCGATTGGTGGATTTCTCCAGTCTAAAAGTGGTTAAAGTGAGGGTGTATTCACGGACACAACGCCATAAATATGACACCCTGACAGACATCACCACAGCTTCAGATCTGGATAGCCTTCACATCACGAGGGACGATGGCACTGGTTTATTTAACTTTATGAATTATAAGGATATTATATATTTACAATAGCACCCGATAATGATGGCATAACGTTTGCAGCATTATACGGGAGACACAACATGCAATGCAGTTAACAGCCAATGGCTGTGACTGCTATAGTGGTAGCGAGGACTAATCAATGACTATATTCAATCATTTCCAATCGCGCTTCGAGCAATCCCGGGAAGAAGAATACACCCTGCAGGAGTATCTGGAACTGTGTAAAAACAATCCGGCCACCTATGCCAGCGCCGCGGAACGCATGCTGATGGCAATAGGTGAACCTCAACTGATCGATACCCGTAATGACCCGCGGCTAAGCCGTCTATTCATGAACAAAGTCATAAAGATATACCCGGCTTTTCGTGAATTTTACGGCATGGAGGACACCATTGAGCAGATCGTTTCCTATTTCCGGCACGCCGCCCAGGGCCTGGAAGAAAAGAAACAGATTTTATATCTATTAGGTCCGGTGGGTGGTGGCAAATCTTCCCTGGCAGAAAAACTCAAGTCATTGATGGAACTGCATCCTTTCTACACCATCAAGGGCTCGCCAATCAATGAATCACCATTGGGACTATTCTCGCCCATTGAAGATGGCGCCATCCTTGAAGAAGACTACGGAATTCCACAGCGCTACCTGAGCGGTATCATGTCCCCGTGGGCCGTTAAGCGGTTACATGAATACAATGGTGATATAACCCAGTTCAAGGTAGTGCGCCTGAAGCCCTCCATCCTGACACAAAGCGGTATCGCCAAAACCGAGCCCGGTGACGAGAATAACCAGGATATTTCCTCGCTGGTGGGTAAGGTAGATATCAGGAAGCTGGAACAATATTCACAGGATGACCCTGATGCCTACTCTTTCTCCGGAGGCCTGTGCCTGGCCAATCAGGGACTGCTTGAATTTGTCGAAATGTTCAAAGCCCCGATCAAGGTACTGCACCCGCTGTTGACGGCGACCCAGGAAGGAAATTATATGGGCACGGAAGGGCTGTCGGCCCTGCCCTTTGATGGCGTTATTCTTGCACACTCAAACGAATCCGAATGGCAATCCTTCAAAAATAACCGTAATAATGAGGCCTTCCTCGATCGCGTCTACATCGTCAAGGTACCCTATTGCCTGCGGGTCTCGGAAGAAGTCAAAATTTATGAAAAACTACTGGCCAACAGTTCCCTGAGCAAGGCCCCGTGCGCCCCTGACACACTGGAATTACTGGCCCAGTTTGCGGTTCTTTCCCGCCTGAAGGAGCCGGAAAATTCCAACATATTTTCCAAGCTGAGGGTCTATGACGGTGAAAACCTCAAGGATATCGACCCCAAGGCCAAATCCTACCAGGAATACCGCGACTATGCCGGCGTCGATGAAGGCATGTCAGGACTGTCAACCCGCTTCGCCTTTAAGATACTGTCGCGGGTATTTAATTACGATAACAGCGAAATTGCAGCCAACCCGGTACACCTGCTCTATGTTCTTGAACAGCAGATCGAACAGGAACAATTCCCACCGGAACTTGAAGAACAATATATTTCCTATATTAAAGGTTACCTGGCACCACGCTATGCCGAATTTATTGGCAAGGAAATCCAGACTGCATATCTGGAATCCTATTCTGAGTATGGTCAGAATATTTTCGACCGCTATGTCACTTATGCCGACTACTGGATTCAGGACGAAGAGTTCCGCGACCCGGATACAGGTGAAAGTTTTGACCGTAGCGCATTGAATGAAGAAATGGAGAAAATTGAAAAACCTGCCGGAATCAGTAATCCAAAGGATTTTCGCAATGAAATTGTCAATTTTGTCCTGCGTTCACGCGCCCAGAATGATGGCAATAACCCTAACTGGACCAGTTATGAGAAATTACGCGAGGTCATCGAGAAAAAGATGTTCTCAAACACTGAAGACCTGCTGCCGGTAATCTCATTTAATGCCAAAGCCTCGTCTGAAGACATGAAAAAACATGACGACTTCGTCAGCCGGATGACCGAGAAAGGCTATACCACCAAACAGGTAAGACTGTTATCAGAGTGGTACCTACGGGTCAGAAAATCATCATGATTGCGAGATATTGTGGGACAATTAATAGACAGACGACTTAACGGAAAAAACAAGAGCGCAGTCAATCGACAACGCTTTATCCGACGTTTCAAACAACAGATAAAAAAGGCTGTCACTGAATCTATTTCCGAACGCAGCATTATCGATATAGACAGCAGTGAACACATCAATATTCCGGCCCGGGATATATCCGAACCTGTGTTTCATCACGGCCAGGGTGGCAGCGATGAGACCGTCCATCCTGGCAATTCGGATTTTGTCAGCGGCGACAAGATAAAGCGTCCTCCCGGCGGCGGTGCTGACGCCGGCGGCCAGGCCAGCAATGAGGGTGAAGGCACGGATGATTTTACCTTTGAATTATCACGCGAAGAATTTCTTGAGTTTTTTTTCGAAGACCTGGCGCTGCCCGATCTCACCAAGACCCAGCTAGCCAGAATTGTCGAGCATAAACCCGTTCGTGCCGGATTCAGCAATGATGGTATACCGACCAATATCAATGTTATCCGTTCCCTCAAGGGTGCACTGGGACGGCGCCTGGCACTGGGCGGACCACTGAGAAAACGCCTCAGGGAAGCGGAGCTGGAGTTTGAGGCACTGCAGCGTGATCACGCAGGATCTCATTCTGATGCGATCATCGCCCTGGAAGAAGAGATTGAGCTACTCAAAAAAAGAATAAAAAACATACCCTTTATTGACACCTTCGACCTGCGCTATAACAACCACATCAAGCAACCGATGCCTTCTACCAGGGCAGTTATGTTTTGTCTGATGGATGTTTCAGGCTCTATGGATCAGGCGCGCAAGGACATCGCCAAGCGATTTTTTATATTGCTTTATCTTTTTTTGACCAAGACCTACGCACAAATTGATCTCGTCTTCATACGCCATCATACAGTCGCCAAGGAGGTCGATGAAGATGAATTCTTTCATTCCCGTGAAACTGGCGGGACGGTAGTCTCCAGCGCACTGGAACTGATGTATAACATTATCAAGGAACGATATCCTTCAAACGAATGGAATATCTATGCAGCCCAGGCATCGGATGGTGATAACTGGCATGATGATTCACCCATCTGCCGGTCGATTCTGGGTGAAAACATAATGCCTCTGGTTCAGTATTTCGCCTATGTCGAGATCATGACCGACAGACATCAGCGTTTGTGGCACGAATACGAGACCATAAAAGACACCTATGACAACTTCGCCATGCAGGATATCGCCACTGCAGGTGACATTTACCCGGTGTTTCGTAAACTATTTAAAAAACAGCTGGCATGAGCAAGAAGAACTACATCTCCACAAGTTCTGAATGGACCTTTGATCTGATCTCCCGCTATGATGCTGAAATCGGAAAGCTTGCGGAAGAATACGGCCTTGACACCTACCCCAACCAGATCGAGGTCATCACAGCTGAACAGATGATGGACGCCTATTCTTCAGTGGGCATGCCTCTGGGCTACCATCACTGGTCCTTTGGCAAACAGTTCATGAATACCGAGCAGCGTTATCGCCGCGGCCAGATGGGACTGGCCTATGAGATAGTCATCAACTCCAATCCCTGCATCTCATACCTGATGGAAGAGAATACCATGACCATGCAGGCACTGGTCATCGCCCACGCCGCCTACGGCCATAATTCCTTTTTCAAGAATAACTACCTGTTCAAGAGCTGGACCAATGCCGACGCCATCATCGATTACCTGCTGTTTGCACGTAATTTTATCTCGGAGTGTGAAAACCGGCACGGCGAAGAAGCGGTTGAATTGACACTGGATTCCTGCCATGCACTGATGAATTATGGTGTCGATCGATATCACCGCCCTTCCAAACTCTCCGCCTTTGAGGAGCGTGAACGCCAGATCGAGCGTGAAGAATACATGCAATCCCAGATCAATGACCTGTGGCGTACAATCCCGACCAAAGAGGAAAAAAGGGAAACCAAGAAACAGAATTTCCCGTCGGAACCTCAGGAAAATCTGCTCTATTTCATAGAAAAAAATGCACCTTTACTGGAACCCTGGCAGCGCGAAATCGTCCGTATAGTCCGCAAGATAGCCCAGTATTTTTATCCCCAACGCCAGACCCAGGTCATGAATGAAGGCTGGGCTACATTCTGGCATTATACGATCCTGAATACGCTTTATGACCGCGGCCTGGTCAATGACGGTTTCATAATGGAATTCCTGCAATCACATACCAGCGTGGTCTTTCAGCCGCCTTTTGACAGCCCGTATTATTCAGGGATCAATCCCTATGCCCTCGGGTTTTCGATGATGAGCGATATACGCCGCATCTGTGAAAACCCAACGGAAGAAGACCGGCACTGGCTACCGGATATCGCCGGTAGTGACTGGATACAGACGCTGGATTTTGCCATGCGACATTTCAAGGATGAGAGTTTTATCCAGCAGTATTTATCACCAAAAATGATACGGGATATGAAACTGTTTTCGGTGCTTGATGATGATAAAAAACTGAAACTCGAGGTTACCGCCATTCATAACGAAGAGGGTTATAAGGCTATACGCAAAACATTAGCCGACCAGTACAATCTCAGCAAGCGTGAACCAAACATTCAGGTATATAATGTCGACCGTCATGGGGACCGCTCCCTGACCCTGCGTTATTACCAGCAAAACCGGAAGCCGCTGCACAAATCCATGCATGAGGTACTCAAGCACGTCAGTCGTCTATGGGGATTTACCGTACGCCTGGAAACCATTGATGAAAAAGATCAACTGGAAGCCACACATGAATGCGCCGTCGAGCGTTGATATCCTGCGATAACAGGATACCTTACCAGGTCGGATCAGCGATATATTTGATCGGTCTTCGCCGCCATAATAAAATCATTTCGGTGCAGGCCTTTGATTTTATGTGACCACCAGGTTACCGTCACCCTTCCCCACGAGGTCAACAAATCCGGATGATGGCCCTGCTCTTCAGCCAGAGCACCGATCTTGTTGGTAAAAGCCAGTGCCTCAACAAAATTAGGGAATTTATAGCTCCGCTCAAGACGCTGGATGCCTTCGCGGCTGACGATCTGCCACTCAGGAATCTGGGCGGAAAATGCCTCGCGTTCCTGCTGCGTTACTGTCGGGGCACCGACACGGCAGGCTTCACATTGCCCCTGAGAAAGATCACTCATATCGTTCTCCTCCAATACGACCAGGACGGCCGTAAACTACACCCGCTGCCATGAGCTCACGTCTGTGAGCCCATGAATGATCAGTGCTATTAAATATAGCAGAAAATACGTTGAAGCCGGGTCAGTATATCAGATACTGAAGACCGCTTCCTTGTGATGCAGATAACAGCGCGGGCACACATGCTTGCCTTTTGAGGTTACTATCCAGCCTTCCTCGGCACTGTCTTCGGGAAATCCCTCAAACCAGTTACAGTCATCACTGCTACGCCGACCCAGACTTTCGTCTCGTGGCGCATCACGTCTGTCCGTTGTAATCTGGCAATGCGGATTGCAGATATCGCAAAATGTAAATGTCTTGACACCCATGGCAGACTTGTCCCCTGAGACGGTCCCTGTTTCTAGATCGACCCGTAAGCAACATTGCTTGAACGATTGAGATTACAATAGGGCCAGGCCTGATCCTGACTGCACAGCCTTAAACCCTGTAACTATTGTGTATTTAATCAGGAAATCGATTCAGGAACCGCTCCATACCCATCCCTGGTAGGGTTTGATAGCTGCGGCCAATCCTGAAGGGGAGGACTGTCTAGCATGTACAAAACGAGACAGATTGCATCAGTGATAACTCCCGGCTACATCGATCAGAACACGGACATATTTTCTACTTATTGATTTATATAATAATTAACGATGATCATGGATAACCCACGAGGCAGACATATCAATGTGTCAGCCGATGCCCAGGCCAGGGAAGGCTGGCAATTCTGGATCGATCGCGGCGGTACCTTTACTGACATAATCGCCAGGAAACCGGGCGGCCAATTGCTCACGCATAAACTGTTGTCGGATAATCCGCGACAGTATAAGGATGCGGCTACTCAGGGTATCCGCGAAATCCTGGGCATATCGGCTGATGCACCCCTGCCCGTACAGTTACTGGCTGATGTCAAGATGGGCACAACCATCGTTACCAATGCCCTGCTCGAGCGGCGTGGTGCGCGCACGGCCTTATTGATTACCCGTGGCTTCGGGGATGCCCTGGTCATCGGTTATCAGAACAGAGCGGATATCTTTGCCCTGGATATCCACCGCCAGCCTTTACTCTATGAGCAGGTCGTTGAGATAGATGAACGCATCACCGCCTCGGGAGTGGTGCTAACGGCGGTGGATTCCCTGAGTCTGAAGCAGGAACTGAAGGACCTCTATCAACAAGGTATCCGCGCCATCGCCATCGCCTGCATGCACGGCTATCAATACCCACAACATGAATTGCAGATAGCCGAATGCGCGCGCCAGGCCGGCTTTGAGCAAATATCCTGCAGCCATGCCATCAGCCCGTTAATCAAGCTGATAAGCCGGGCCGATACCACTGTCCTCGATGCCTACTTGTCACCTTTGCTGCACCGTTACGTCGAAGGCGTACAAAACCAGCTCGGAAATAGCCCGCTGCGATTTATGCAATCCAGCGGTGGTTTATGCGAGGCCGGTCATTTTCAGGCGAAAGATGCCATACTCTCGGGTCCGGCCGGGGGCATTATCGGCATGGCCCATACCGCAACCGCGGCCGGCTTCAACAAGGTCATTGGCTTTGACATGGGTGGTACATCGACCGATGTCAGTCACTACGCCGGCGACTATGAACGTGAATTTGAAACCGAGATCGATGGCGTTCGCCTGCGCACGCCTATGATGCGTATTCATACTGTCGCCGCCGGGGGTGGTTCAATCCTGTACTTTGACGGTGTCCGCTACCGCGTCGGTCCGGATTCGGCCGGCGCCAGCCCCGGCCCCGCCTGTTACCGTAATGACGGCCCACTGACCGTTACCGACTGCAATGTCATGCTCGGCAAGTTGCAAACCGAGTGGTTCCCGCGGGTTTTTGGCCCGCGTGCCGACCAGCCGCTCGACAGCGACATTGTCAAGCGCAAATTTCAACAGCTGACAGAAACTATCAATAAAGCGACCTCAGCCAGCCTGACCCCGGCCGAGGTAGCCAAAGGGTTTCTTGCGGTCGCCGTCGATAATATGGCCAATGCCATCAAGAAAATCTCCGTACAACGGGGTTACGATGTCAGCGAGTATACCCTGTGTTCATTTGGCGGCGCCGGTGGCCAGCATGCCTGCCTGGTCGCTGAAGCCCTCGGCATGCGCCAGATACTTATCCATCCGCATGCCGGCGTTTTGTCAGCCCTGGGCATTGGCCTGGCAACGACAAGCGTTATCCGTGAGACCGCTGTCGAACAGATTCTGTCTCCGCGCCTGATGCCCGTGCTGGTAAAAAAATATAAACAGCTGGAGGCCCACGCCGCCGCGGAAATGCAGGCCCAGGGAATTGCTCAATCCGGGATGAGCTGTAAACGGCGTTGTTTTATCCATTATCAGGATGCCGATACCCAGTTGTTAATCGATTTCACCACGGAGGTGGATCTGCGGACACAATTCAACCTCGCTCACCGTCGCCAGTTTGGCTTTGCCAGCGAAACGACACCGCTGAGGATAGCCGCCCTGCAGGTTGAAATGCTTTCCGACAACCCGGAGCCGATCATCCACCCACTGGCCAAGGTAGATGACCCTGCTGATGGAACCCTGCCAACCCCTGATCATGTCCTGACGAACCTCGGTGGAACTAGCCAGCCGACACCGGTATATGTCCGCGCAACACTGAAATGCGGCCATCGTCTGCAGGGACCCGCGATCATTATTGAACCCAATAGCAGTATCGTCATAGAACCTGGCTGGCAGGCCAGTTGCCTGAACGGAGGAGAACTGCTGTTACAGCGGCATCAGACCGAAAACCACCCCTCGATACGGCGACCAACAAACCCTGCGGACAGCGGTCCCGACCCTGTGCTACTGGAAATCTTCAACAACCTGTTCATGTCGGTGGCCGAACAAATGGGATCGGTACTGCAAAACACCGCGCGCTCGGTGAACATCAAGGAACGGCTGGATTTCTCCTGCGCACTGTTTGACGGTCATGGTCTGTTAATCGCCAATGCTCCGCACATCCCGGTACACATCGGTTCAATGAGTGACACGATACAGGCCGTCATAGCGGACCATGGCCAGAGCATGCAAGCCGGTGATGTCTACCTGTCGAACAATCCCTACAATGGCGGTACCCACCTTCCCGATGTGACCATCGTCAAACCGCTGTTTGTCGACAATCAGTTGCTTGCCTATATCGCCGCACGTGGCCATCATGCTGATATTGGCGGCATTACACCCGGATCGATGCCGGCCAACAGCCACCATATCGAAGAAGAAGGCATCATTCTCGATAATATCCGTATTGTCCATGATGGACATTTCGACGAGTCGGGACTGCGTTCGAGACTGGCGCATTTACGCTGGCCGGCACGCAACATCGACCAGAATATTGCCGATTTCCGGGCCCAGATCGCCGCCTGTGAACGTGGCGCCCAGGTCCTGACGCAGATATACCGGCATTACGGTATCGCGGTGGTACAGGCCTATATGCGCCATGTACAGGACTATGCCGCACATGCCGTCGGTCACCTGCTCAACCACATCAACGGAGGTGAATTCTGTTACCGGATGGATGACGGCAGCCGTATACAGGTGCACATCCGCATCGAACAGGGCGACCATGCCAGCGCCCATATCGATTTTTCCGGCAGCAGTGCCATCCATCCGGGTAACCTGAACGCACCGGCCTCTGTGTGCAAGGCCGCGGTGCTGTATGTTTTTCGCTGCCTGATCAACGAAGATATTCCGCTCAATCATGGCTTTCTACGGCCATTAAAGATCACCATACCGGACAATTCAATACTCAATCCCGTCTATCCGGCCGCTGTTGTCGCCGGCAATGTCGAGACTTCACAGATCATTGTAGACACACTGTTAGGTGCCCTGAACATCCAGGCAGGTTCACAGGCTACCTGCAATAATTTCACCTTTGGCGATGACCATCATCAGTATTACGAAACCCTGTGCGGCGGCACCGGCGCCACGGCCACCCATAATGGTTGCGATGCGATACATTCACATATGACTAACTCGCGACTAACTGACCCGGAGGTACTCGAACAGCGGTTTCCAGTACTACTGGAATCCTTCGGCATCCGCCGCGATTCCGGTGGCAAAGGTAAACATCATGGCGGCAATGGAGCGTTGCGTCGAGTACGTTTTCTAAAGCCGATGACGGCCAGCATTATTTCGGGGCAACGCCGGGTAGCCCCATTCGGCCTCGAGGGTGGAGATGCAGGACAATGCGGTGATAACCGTATCGAGCGCCGTAATGGCCGCATCGAACGCTTGGCTGGCTGCGACCAGGCCGAAATGCAGGCGGGTGATGTATTTGTCATCGCCACCCCCGGAGGCGGCGGGTTTGGAAAACCTTGAGACTATGCCCCGGGTAACCTGACTTCAGTTTGTTCCTGATTATGCTATTATTCAGCGGTGGCGATGTCGCCGCGCGGACTATGCCACGTTAACTGCACCATGCCAGAGACAAGCGTACCATACCATAATGACCCTGCAGACAACATTGTTCAGATGGATGACGTTGTCTTTGGCTGGGACGAAAGGACAGTATTTGACGGTGTTACGATTTCAATACCGAGGGGTAAGATTACCACCATCATGGGTCCGAGCGGTTCCGGTAAAACAACATTACTCAAATTAATTACCGGGCAATTATATCCCCGCTCGGGGAATATTCTCGTCGACAGGCTCAGTGTTCCCGAACTAAAACGTCCGCAATTGCTACAACTGCGTATCCGCATGGGCATGATGTTTCAACACAGCGCATTGTTCACTGACATCAATGTATTCGACAACGTTGCCTTTCCTCTGCGTGAACATACCCGCTTATCTAGTTCCCTGATACGGACCGTGACCCTTATGAAACTGCAGGCCGTCGGACTGCGCGGCGCATTTCAACTCATGCCCAGCGAATTGTCCGGCGGCATGCTAAGGCGGGTGGCACTGGCACGCGCGATTGCACTGGACCCGATGATACTTTTATATGACGACCCCTTCTCAGGTCAGGACCCCGTATCGCTGGGCGTGCTCATGCGCCTGATAAAAACCCTTAATAACGCCCTTGGCATAACCAGTATCCTGGTCTCGCATGATGTCGATGAAGTAAAAGCGATTTCAGACAATCTGTATGTTATAGCCGAAGGCAAGGTCAAGGAACACGGAACGCCGGAAGAACTGGGCCATTCCAGTAATGAATGGACAAAACAACTGCTCAACGGGCTGCCGAATGGGCCGGTATCTTTTCACTACCCGGCAGCGGACATTGCCCGGGATTTTTCACTGGCCTGACGAATCCACCACAGGCCCGGCCGTCTCCACCTTTACCGGCTCGCCCCACTTCTATATCGATTTGATTTGCTTAAGCCTGACCCGCAACCGACGCAATAAGGATCTGTCAGCACTATCCGGCAATAACAACAGATTATACCTGTGCTTACCCTCCCTGAAACGCAGCACGAGTATTAATGGATGAACATAACTGCCGGGTAACAACTGCATTGCGACCTCATGACCGGCCTGATCCCTCAGCCACCACTGATCACTGCTGTCCCAGCGCAGATGGTTATAATCCCGTCGTAAGCGGCAGCAATGATGACGCAGCGAAACAAGCACTGCGACAGGCAACAGAAATTTCAGCCATAGTGACAGGGGAGCAATGAGTAGCAGCAGCAACGCACCGCCGTGGTTAGCCAGGATAAAGATAAACAGGTACCTTGAGGGCTGCAGATCAATCTGCAGCGCAGGCGCGTATTTTTTCGATGACATCGACCCATCCCTGGTCCAGAGGTGTCTCGTTCAACATCAAATAGGCAAGCAATTTCTGGTCCTGGCAGGCCAGCAGCTGGCGAAATATCTGCAGTTCCCCGTCACTGAGGGTGTACAGATAGCGGCGCAGAAACGGCTGCAGCAATTCATCCAGCTCACGCAGACCACGCCGGCATTGCCAACGCAGTCGTTCACGCCCCTTGTTATCGAGGTCGGCCGTATGGCCGAGCGCAGATTCCATCACAGCAGTTGCTTGAGCATCATTTGCCGCGCCCTGCCGATCGCCTCAGTCGGGTTCAATCCCTTGGGACAGACCTGGACACAGTTCATGATCGTATGGCAGCGATAGAGCTTATAGGCATCTTCCAGCTGATCCAGGCGTTCTTCGCTGGCCTGATCGCGGCTGTCAGCGAGGAAACGGTAGGATTGCAGCAAAGCCGCCGGCCCGAGAAATTTGTCCGGGTTCCACCAGAATGACGGGCAGGCTGTGGAACAGCAGGCGCACAGAACGCATTCATACAGGCCATCGAGCTTATCGCGCTGCTGCGGAGACTGGCGGTATTCAACCTCGGGCTCCGGATCCTTGACAATCAGATAGGGCTTGACCGCCCGGTACTGCTTATAGAAAGGCTCCATATCGATGACCAGATCTCGAATCACGGGCATACCGGGTAATGGCCTGATCTCGACCGGCTGTTTCAGCACCGATAACGGCGTAATACAGGCCAGGCCATTACGGCCATTGATATTCAGACCATCGGAACCACATACGCCTTCGCCGCAGGAATGGCGAAAGCTCAGGCTTTCATCCCGGGCCTTGATTTGCTTCAGACCATCGAGGACCATCATATCCGGGGCCACGTCATCGAGCACATATTCCTGCATGTGCGGCCCATTATCCTGCTCCGGGTTATAACGGTAGATTGAAAATCGTACGCTGGCCATCATACCCCCATCAATAAATTCTTGGCTTGGGCGGGAATGCCTCAACCGTACGTGGCTTCATCCGCACCGGTTTATAATCCAGTTGCCGGCCTTCCTTGTAAAACAGGCTATGCTTTAACCAATGCTCATCATCGCGTTCCGGATAATCAATACGCGAGTGGGCGCCACGACTTTCCTTGCGTGCCAGTGCCGAGGTAACCGTCGCAATACCGAGATCAACGAGGTTCTCCAGCTCCATGGCCTCGATCCGTGCCGTATTGAAAACCCTGCTGTGATCCTTCAGCGTCACATGCTGCAAACGCTGTTCAATCTCCAGCATCTTTTCAACACCTTCACGCATCACATCCTCGGTGCGGAAGACACTGCAATAATGTTCCATCGCCTTCTGCACCTCATTACGCAAGGTATCGACCGACTCACTGCCATCCTTACGTTCCCAGCGCGCCAGGTGGGCCATGGCCTGGTCGACACTGTGCATATCCAGCGGCCGGTGATAGCGGCTTTCGCTCAGGAAGTCGATGATGTGGTTACCGGCGGCGCGGCCGAAAACGACGATATCAAGCAGTGAATTTCCGCCCAGGCGATTGGCGCCATGTACGGAAACGCAGGCACATTCACCGACAGCGTACAGGCCCGGAATCGGATCCTCCGCCCCCTGCTGCACCGGCACAACCACCTGGCCATGACGATTGGTCGGTATACCGCCCATGGTATAGTGCGCCGTCGGAGCCACCGGTATCGGCTCCTCAACAGGGTCGATATGCAAAAAGGTCCGTACCATGTCACGGATACCCGGCAGTCGCTTCTTGATGACCTCACTATCGAGGTGATCGAGTTTGAGCAGGACATAGTCACCCCTGGGGCCACAACCACGGCCCTCACGCACTTCGGTGGCGATCGCACGACTGACGACATCCCGGCTGGCCAGATCCTTGGCATGGGGGGCATAACGCTCCATGAAACGCTCGCCGTCCTTGTTGATCAGGTAACCGCCTTCACCGCGTGCACCTTCGGTGATCAGCATACCCTTTCCGGCGATACCTGTCGGGTGAAACTGGAAAAACTCCATATCCTGTATCGGGATGCCGGCCCGCAGCGCCATGGCGATACCATCACCGGTATTGATATGCGCATTGGTATTGGTGCGGAACAACTGGCCCACGCCGCCGGTCGCCAGCAATGTAGTCTTGGCCTCAATGATCAGCGGCTCGCCGGTCTCGATACACAGTACCAGGGCTCCCAGAATATATCCGCCTTCATCCTTGAGCAGATCGACGGCAAAATATTCATCGAAAAAATGGGTCTTGGCACGGATATTCTGCTGATACAGTGAATGCAGGATCGCATGGCCGGTACGATCGGCGGCGGCGCAGGTACGGGCCGCCTGATCACCGCCGAAATTCTGGCTCTGTCCGCCGAACGGACGTTGATAGATACCGCCATTATCCAGACGGGAAAACGGCACACCGAAGTGCTCGAGCTCGACCACCAGCCGCGAGGCTGCGCGGCACATATATTCGATGGCATCCTGGTCACCGAGATAATCGCTGCCCTTAACGGTATCGTACATATGCCAATGCCAGTTATCGGGCACGACATTGGCCAACGCAGCATTGATCCCGCCCTGCGCTGCGACAGTATGTGAGCGGGTCGGGAAGACCTTTGATACGACCGCGACGTGGGCATCGGCCTGGGCCAGTTGCAAGGCTGCGCGCAGGCCGCCACCGCCGGCGCCAATAACCAGGGTATCAAAGCGTCGTCGTTCCACTGTTGACTTGATTTCGTTCATGCCATCACCGTCAGTAAGATATCCAGTACCCACAGGCCACAGGCCAGCAAAGCCAGGCTGGTGAGTGTCAACATGCCCAAACGCAAGGCCGTATTATGGGCATAATCCAGAATGACATCACGAATACCCACCCAGGCATGGATCAGCAATGCTGCAAAAAACAGCATCATGGTCAGCGACATCCATGGCCCGGCCAGCGTATCGCGCCAGGCCTGGTAGTCGGCCGGCGCATGGAACAGCATATAGAACAGGAATATCAGCAGATAGATGCCCATATACAGGGCGCTGAGACGTTGCAGCAACCAGGCCCGCAACCCTGACAGGTGTCGACTCATAGCAGCATCACCAACGTCATCAACATCACCAGAACGCCGGCGAACAGGACTACCCAGGCTCCCCGACGGCTGGCAGCCGCGCTGATACCGATATCGATATCCAGAAGCAGGTAACGGATGCCGGCAAACAGGTGGTGCGCCAGAAACCAGGCCAGCAAAATCACGAGCGAACGCCACAGCGGCCGGTCGACAAGGGCTTGCACCTGGTGAAAACCCTGCGGGCTTTCCACGGACAGGTGTAGCAGGTAGATGAGTACCGGAATCAGTAGAAACAGCAAGATACCGGTAGCCCGGTGGGCCAGTGACAAGACCGCCGTCACCGGCAGATGGATACGAAACAGATTCAGAAAGACCGGTCTTTTGTTATTATTATGTGCCATATTAGAGCCGTTATGCTCTGCACCTTAGCAGAATGTAGCGAAATAACCTGACTGATTCCCGCTCAGCGGTTGTGGTACCCGCTTCAGGACGGTATACAATAACCGAAAGAAACAACCGTAGCGGCGGCGAAGTCAATCAGCCATATCATCGGCACCAACCCATTTTTTAATGAGCCTGTTATATTGAGTAGTACAAGCAGCCGGGCCGAGACAGAAGATAACACAGCTATTTAACAAGCTCCATACAAGAGATAGTGCCGGGAACCAGAGCCGCCAAACAGCAGGATGACATGATGAATCAGACATGGAAAACTTTTCTCGAAGATGCGGGTGCCAGATTTGACAATGGCATCATACAGGATTTCGGCAACCCCGAACGTGAACAGCAGGCCAGTGTCAGTGGCACCGTCATGACCGATCTGTCCCACCTCGGGATTATTCGTGCCAGTGGTAGCGACGCAGCCGGTTTCCTGCAAGGCCAGTTAACCAATGACATAAGCCAGGTCGACAGCAGCCACTGCCAGATCAGTGGTTATTGCAATCCGCAGGGACGGCTGCTGGCCATCGCCCAGATTTTTCTCTACCAGGATGATTATTTTTTGCTACTGCCGGCGAGTCTGATACATGAAACGCTTGAGCGGCTGAAAAAATACACCCTGATGGCCAAGGTCGGGCTCATCGATGTCAGTGATGACTGGGTAAGGGTCGGTGTTTACGGCAAACAGGCCGCATCCCTGTTACAGCCACTGACCGGAGGCCTGCCCGACAAGCAACAGTCAGCCATGGTTAACGGTGACCTCTGTGTCTTGCACATCGCCGCCGCGGAGGTACCCCGCTACCTGGTCTTTGGTCCCCCCGCCGTCATGCAGACCCTGTGGGGTAAACTGGATGTCCACGCCGCTGCTGTCGGCGCCCATAACTGGGGCTGGCATGATATACAAGCGGGTCTGCCAGCCGTCTATCCGGAAACGATTGGCAGTTTTATCCCACAGATGGTTAATCTGGACGCTTTTGACGGCATAAATTTCAAAAAAGGTTGTTATACCGGCCAGGAGATCATTGCCCGACTGCATTATCGCGGAAAACTGAAACGGCGTCTGTACCTGGCCCATATCACTACCGAAAGCACGACCTCACCGCCACAACCCGGCGACATCCTCTATCATGAGGACATCGACCCTGAAAGCCAGGCCATCGGTCACATCGTCCGCTGTCAACCCGCCCCGGAGGGCGGTATCTCGGTACTGGCCGTCATCGTCATAGAACTGGCCGGCAGCGGGCTAAAAAACGGCAAGATCCACTGGCAATCGGCCACCGGGCCGGTGCTGGAGCCCCGCCAGTTACCATACAGCATTGATTGACCCGGCCGCAGACGCGAAATCTGCGCTAAGCGGTCAAATCTTAAAGATTTTCTGACTCTGTACGACTATATGTCTGATAGGCATCAAACAGGCTCAGTATAATCCATCAGTGAGTTAACCCATGGCAACGCAGGTAATAGAACGGTTCTGGAACGACCTGATTACTGATATTAAAAGTAACAAGATATCACTTCCAGACCTGCCTGAAATTGTCTTGAAAACGCGCAAGTTGCTGGATGATGAAAACTCAACAGCCAACCAGATCGCCCGTGCCATCAGCTCCGATGCCACAATTACCGCACGCATGCTACGCCTGGTCAACAGCCCCTTATACCGCACCGATCACAAGATCGAGGATATCAAGATGGCCATCACCCGGCTGGGCAACAAGAATGTACGCAGTGTGATAACCACGCTGGCGATGGAACAGCTTTACAATACAACCTACTCCAAGCCGATCCAGCAGATCCTGCGCGAAACCTGGGAGCACGGCGCCCATGTCGCTGCCCTGAGTTTTCTGATCGCCCGCGACTATACCTCCCTGGACCCGGATGAGGCGATGCTGGCTGGCCTGATCCATGATATCGGTAATCTCCCGATCCTCGAATACATTGAGGTCGCTCCCAATGTAATGATCAACGAGGCCGCTATGCACAAGGTAATCGATGTCCTGCACACACGCGTCGGTAAACTGATCCTGCAGATCTGGGGCTTCTCCGACGATCTGATCACCGTCGTCAGTGAGCATGAAAACGTAATGCGTGATCCGGCTCTGGATGCCGATTACACGGACATCGTCATTGTCAGCAATCTATTGGTGCATATCGGCAGCAAGCATCCGCATGCCCAGTTGGACTGGTCGCAAATTCCTGCATTCAGGCGCCTGGGAATGTCACCGGAAGAAACCATTAAAATCGTCAAGGATGCCAGCGAGGAACTGTGTGAGATCCGCGAACTTTTTGCGGCGCCCTGAAATCATGACTGAGTGCTTAAGACTGGGTAAAAAAATCCTAAAACAGAAGCGATGAGTAATACGTGATGGGTAATGAGTTATCGATTATCACATAGTACACATCACACACCACACATCACCCATTACTTATTCCTTATTTACCTCACCATCCTGCGCCACACTTTCAGAACTCAGTAGCTCCGGCTCCACGCGGACTTCCGGCCGCATGTGCGGGAACAGCAACACATCGCGGATCGACGGAGAATCGGTAAACAGCATCACCAGGCGGTCGATACCGATGCCCTCTCCGGCCGTCGGTGGCATACCATGTTCAAGTGCACGGATATAATCGGCGTCAAAATGCATGGCCTCGTTATCGCCGGCATCCTTGGCTGTTACCTGCTGGCGAAAACGCTCAGCCTGATCCTCGGCATCATTGAGCTCGGTAAAACCATTGGCGATCTCGCGGCCGCCGACAAAGAATTCGAAACGATCGGTCAGTGTCGGTTCAGCGTCGTTACGCCTGGCCAGGGGTGAAACCTCGGTCGGATAGGCGGTGATAAAGGTCGGGTCCTTTAATCGGTGTTCAACGGTTCTTTCGAAAATCTCGGTCAGAATCTTGCCTGCACCAAAACTTTCAAGTAACGGGATATCCAGTCGCCCGGCAATAGCGCGCAGTTGTTCCGGATCGTCGAGTTCAAAATCCCGGATATCCGGATTATAGTCCAGCACTGCCTGTTTCATGGTCAAACGGGCGAACGGCTTGCCAAAATCGTAATCGTCCCCCTGATAATGGATCATCGTCTTGCCCAGCACCTGCTCGGCCAGGCTACGCAGCATATCCTCGGTCAGATCCATCAGGTCATGATAATCTACATAGGCCTGGTAGAATTCCAGCATGGTGAATTCGGGATTATGCCGTGTCGACAGGCCTTCGTTGCGGAAGTTGCGGTTGATCTCGAAGACCCTTTCAAAGCCACCCACTACCAGGCGCTTCAGATACAGTTCAGGGGCAATCCGCAGGTACAGACCCATGTCCAAGGCGTTATGGAAAGTCTCGAACGGGCGTGCAGTCGCCCCGCCCGGAATGGCCTGCATCATCGGTGTCTCGACCTCCAGAAATTGTCGCTGGGTTAAATACTGACGAATGTAATTAATGACCGCTGTCCGCGTGCGGAAGGTCGCGCGCGTCACATCACTCATGATCAGGTCCAGATAACGCTGGCGATAACGGATTTCCTGGTCACTGATTCCGTGATATTTTTCCGGCAAGGGGCGCAGTGCCTTGGTCAGCAACCTGATGACTTCTGCCCTGACCGACAGTTCCCCGGTCCTGGTACGAAATAACGTCCCTTCGATACCGATAATGTCGCCGATATCCCATTTCTTGAAGCCGGCATAGACTTCTTCCGAGACGACATCCCGCTGTATATAGACCTGCATACGCCCGGACATATCCTGGAGATGGGCAAAACTGGCCTTACCCATCAGGCGCCGCGTCATCATACGTCCGGCGATACTGACCCGTATCGGCTTGGCCTCCAGCCACTCATTGTCCTTGTCGTCATACTCGCTCAGCAACTCAGCGACCATTACGTTACGGCGAAAATCGCAGGGGAAGGCGTTACCCTGGTCGCGCAGGGACTGCAACTTGCTGCGGCGCTGGATGATCTGTTCGTTCTCGTTCAACTCGGTCATTCGTGGATTCCAATGCTACGTTTAATTTATAAACCGCTTTTCAGGCTGGCCTCGATAAAGTCATCCAGATCACCATCGAGCACCGACTGGGTATTACCGGTTTCCTGTCCCGTGCGCAAATCCTTGATGCGTGACTGGTCCAGTACATATGAACGGATCTGGCTGCCCCAGCCGATATCCGACTTGGAACTCTCCAGATTCTGCTGCTCGGCATTACGCTTTAACATCTCCATCTCATACAGCTTGGCCTTCAACTGTTTCATTGCCGAAGCCTTGTTTTTATGTTGTGAACGGTCGTTCTGACATTGCACGACGATACCGCTGGGTTCATGGGTAATACGTACCGCCGACTCGGTCCGGTTGACGTGCTGACCGCCTGCTCCGCTGGCACGATAGACATCAATGCGAAGATCCGCCGGGTTGATTTCGATATCGATATCATCATCCACTTCGGGCGAGACGAACACCGAGGCAAACGAGGTGTGACGGCGATTACCGGAATCAAACGGCGATTTGCGCACCAGCCGGTGTACACCGGTTTCTGTACGCAGCCAGCCATAGGCATAATCGCCGTCAAAGCGGATCGTTGCACTCTTGATGCCGGCGACATCACCGGCCGAGACCTCCATCAGTTCGGTCTTGAAACCGCGCCGTTCCCCCCAGCGCAGGTACATGCGCAGCAACATTTCAGCCCAGTCCTGGGCCTCGGTACCGCCGGAACCGGCCTGTATATCCATAAAGGCGTTATTGGGATCCATATCGCCGGAAAACATGCGCCGGAATTCAAGCTCGGCGAGGCGGGCCTCGTGTCTATCCAGGTCGGCAGCAACTACAGCCACCGTGTCCTCATCCTGCTCCTCGCCGGCCAGTTCGAGCAACTCTTCGCATTCGAGGATACCGGCATCAAGACTGTCAAAACCCTTGACCACCGTTTCCAGCCGCGCCCGTTCCCGTCCCAGTCCCTGTGCCCGTTCAGCATCCTCCCAGACCTGCGGGTCCTCCAGTTCGCGCTCGACCTCGATCAGTTGCTCACGCTTGCCCGGGACGTCAAAGATACCCCCTAAGGGCGTCGAGGCGACCCTGCATGTCCTTGATCCGGTTAAATATAGCATTCAATTCCAACATAATGATCCTGTCCGGGACACAAAAGCGGATAGTATAGACGAGTTGGACCTGACAGGGGAGTACCACGAGTCAAGGAAGCCATGACTCGCGGTAGCGGCTCGCGTGACTATACCGCTTCTATATGCTCGACGATCAACTGCACCGTACGCTGTCCCCGGTATTCATTGACATCCAGGCGATAGGCACATTGTATCAGGCCACTGGGATCGGGTAGATCCTCAGGCAGGGTATTGAAGGCGATGGCATCGATCGGCGAAGCTGCAGTTCTCGCTGCAGGGGTCAACTTGAGCTTCAAATGCCTGTCACCGACGATGGTGGACTGACTCACGGCAAAGGCCCCGTCGAATACCGGTTCCGGAAAACCCTGTCCCCAGGGTCCCGCCATGCGTAACTGCTCGGCCAGTTCCATCGACATTTGCTGAGCCGCCAGCGGACCATCACTGAAGACCACGCCGCGCAGATCGTCGGTGCTCAGGTGACATCGCACCTCGCTATCAAAGGCTGCGGAAAACGTTTCAAGATCGGTCTCTGAGAGTGTCAGACCGGCGGCCATCGCATGACCACCGAACTTGTGCAGCAGACCCGGACGGGCACAGGCAATGGCATCCAGCACATCACGTATATGCAAACCCGACACGGAACGCGCCGAGCCCTTGATGTCACCGTTTCCCGCCGGAGCAAAAGCGATGACAGGCCGATGCAAACGCTCCTTGATACGGGAAGCCAGGATACCGATCACCCCCTGGTGCCAGCCCGGATCATACAGACACAGGCCAAATGGCAGTTCATCACCGTCTTCGAGCAGACCTGTTAATTCATCCAGGCTATCCAGGGCCTGCATCTGCATCGAGGCCTCGATTTCCCGTCGCTCCCGGTTCAGTTGGTCCAGTTCCCTGGCCATGGTCATCGCCTGCTCGGCGTCATCAGTCAATAAACACTGGATACCCAGGGCCATATCATCAATGCGACCCGCCGCATTCAGGCGTGGACCGAGGGCAAAACCGAGATCGGCGGCAACCAGACGATCCGGCTGGCGCCTGGCCACGGCGATCAGGGCATTGATCCCTGCACAGGCCAGACCGCGACGGATCCGGGCCAGACCCTGAGCCACCAGAATACGATTATTGTGATCGAGCTTGACGACATCGGCAACGGTACCCAGCGCTACCAGGTCCAGCAGGCCGCTGAGTTTGGGCACCGGGATACCGTGAGCATCAAACCAGTCCTGCCGCCTTAAGCGGGCGCGCAAGGCCAGCATCACATAGAAGATGACACCGACACCGGCCAGGTGCTTGCTGGCAAAATCGTCACCCGACTGGTTCGGATTGACGATGGCATCGGCATCAGGGAGCGTTTGTGCCGGTAAGTGGTGATCAGTGATCAATACCCTGATACCTGCGGCCCTGGCAGCAGCAACGCCAGCATGACTGGAGATGCCATTATCGACAGTAACCAGCAAATACGGCCGGTACTGCGCAACAGCGACCGCTACGATCTCGGGGGTCAGGCCATAGCCGTATTCGAAACGGTTGGGAACAAGAAAATCAACAGACTCGCACCCGAGCATGCGCAGCGCGCGAACCGCCACGGCGCAACTGGTGGCGCCATCAGCATCAAAATCACCGACGATAAGGATACGCCGTTGCTGTGAGAGAGCTTCACACAGCAGGTTCACGGCCGCATCAATACCTGACAGATCCTGATAGGACAACAGTTTTTGCAGAGAGCGCTCCAGCTCAGCGGCCGAGCGGATACCGCGATTGGCGTAAATCTGCGCCAGCACCGGGTGCAGAGCGGCAGGCCAGTCCTCACTGTGCAGGTCAGCCACAGACTGACGCCGGATAATACTTGTACTCAACGTGTTCTCTTTTAACGAGTCTGACAGGGTAACTGTTGATGGTATGCAAACTCCGGCCCGATGACCAGCCGGCGAAGAAAAGCTCTAATTATCAGTGGCTTTCCCGATCAAGAGATTCGATAATGACGACATCAACGGTCAACGATACGGTGGCTGGCGGCCATATTACCGGCCTGCTCACGTAACTGTTCGTCAATACGTTCATTGACCAGGGCCCGCAGGCAGGAACTCACCTCCAACCGGTCACTGGTGTACAATTGCTCGATAGAGGTTTCAAGGATGATTTCCTGGTCCTTTAGAAAGCAACCATTAAATACCCGATCATGTATCCCCGGTAATGCAGACCAGGTGAGCGTGTCACTGTTGACGATATCCGATACCTCGTCAACCCAGAAGGCATACAGGATATCGGCGACACGACCCAGTAACAGCTGTCCCGGATTTCCGTTGCGACGCGCGGGAAGCGAAAACTTGTGGCGCATGTCGATGCAGGTCACCACTTCTCCCTGATACATAAATACACCTGCGACATCAACGTTGCTCAGCGGCAACACCGTCAGACGCGGCGGGAAGGTAATGGCCTGAACCTGGACGGCCGGCAGACAAAACTGATAGGGAAGAATGGCAAAGCGCAACAGGCTGCCTGTATCGCGTTCCGACTGACTGACACTCTCACCCTGCATCTGTTTACCCTTCCTGTACTGTGGTGCTTATGTTGCTTCACAGCTTCAACAGGGTGCGTGATCATTGTTGAAAAGTGTCAATCCTGCGACGTCGTCGCCACCAGCGCCGTTTCCCGGCAGTAAGGTGATATGAAACCCCGTTGGCAGTCAGCAGTTCCACCGTAGCCAGTTGTTGACTCGGGTGGGAACCCAACAATCTGCGCTGCAATGCCTTATATATCGGCAGCCCCCAGTCATGATTGAATGCGACCAGCCACTGCTGAGCGGCTGGAAACGCTGGCTGACACAGGAAGCATCCTTCTGTCGGTAATATGTCCAGTAACTCCTGTGCAGTCGACGGACAGGGAGCTACCGGCAGACCGGCCCGCAGCCCCATGCCGGCGACCACTGGATCGGAGGTATACAGAGCAACCCACGGCAGGGACAGCGTCGGCGGCATCTCCCCCTCCCCCCACAGCCACAGGCTATTGGCCATTAATGCCGCTTGCGAGCGGCGCCTGTGATTCACCGGACTATTAAACATTAACATCTGGATTTCATTGATTATTTTTCGCCAATAGGGGTGTCGTTCGCCGGTAGGCATAAAATCATGGATATCCCGGCCACGTACCCGTTCCGGGTTACAGGTGCGGAGCCCGGCATCCTCTTCGAGCAGTAGATACCAGCGTTCAGTATTTGCGGATACCAGCGACCAGGGTTCATCAATGAACTGCTCATTGATCTCGTCGACCAGTTGACGGGATTCGGCCGGCTCCAGCATCGGCAAGGGCGCGGCAGACAGGCGAACACAATCACGATCGGCCTCCAGGCATACCGGGTCAGCGCGTAAAACCGGCCCGGGAGGCGAGACACCGAAGTCATAGCGGTAAGACAACTCCGCCACCGGCACCGGTTCCCGCTGACCCGCCTGCTGCCAAATCCATCCGGCATACTCTGAACCTGGGTGTGGCCTGCGTTCGGCCAGTGTCAGCAGCCATTCCAGGGCCTCGACACCTGCCTGCCCTCCTGCCACCGCCTCCTGTGCATGAACCGGGGTAACACCGTTCAACATATCCGGAACGACCAGCGTGAGTTGGATACTCATCGGACGCAACATAGAAGTGAATGCCGGTATAGCTTCCCTGCAGCTGCCGCTGCAGCAAAATTATTCGTTGAAGACTTAACATTAATGGACAACATGGATTAGAATTCTGCCTGAAGTGGATAGCTGAATAAAGACAAGGATAGTCTGTGCAGCAAGATACGGATAGAGCTTTTAGCTATATTGAGTTATTGGTGGTCATTACCTGCCTGGCCGTACTGGTGACGGCGGCTATTCCTTCCTGGCTGCGGAATCAATCCGGCAATCACCTGATCATGGCCGCTGAAACGATGGCCCAGGACCTGCGCAGCGCCCGCAACCTGTCACTGAGTCACAATTCCGCCTATTACCTCCATTACGACAACCAACAAGTGCACAGCGGCTCAACGGCCGAGGATGGCTGGTGTTATTCACTAGCACCTGAGGCCGGCTGTCATTGCCTGGAAGCGGCCAGCCCAGCCGTATCCTGCCTGCCGGGAAACGACAGGGCGCGGAAGGTCATCTATTCCGATGAATATCCAGGCATATATTTAACCGAAGCCCGCTTCGGCAGCCAGCATTCAACCCGGTTTGACCCGGTCAGGGGAACCGCCCGCTTCGGCCACCTGTCCCTGGTGGATGATTTTGAACGTCGACTGCAGATCAACATCAGCCTGGTCGGACGTGTACGTATCTGCCGACCTGTCGCCTCACTATCCGTCGGTCCCTATCCGGTCTGCTGAGTAGCCAAGCCTGTGCAACCCCGTCTCCGCATTTTCAACAGACAACAGGTCAGCCGCTGCCATCAGCCCCGGCAACAGGGGGTGACGATTCTGGAGATGATGATCGGTCTGTCGCTGGGACTTATTATCAGTGCCGGCATGCTGGCCATGTGGTTAAAGCTGCAATCATCGACCGTCGGCGCCCTGCAACAGTCACGACTACACCAGGATCTGCGCGCCATCAGTCATGTTATGGCCAGCGATATTCGCCGCGCCGGCTACTGGGGCTGGTCTCCGGACCAGGGCCTGGATATCACGCAAAACCCGTTCATTTCAGCAGGCAATAACATTCACATCGACCGGGCCAATGCCGGTGAAGCCGGTAATTCATGCCTGACCTACAGTTATGACGCCGATCACGATGGACAGGTCGGTCATTCCACGATGGAACAGTTTGGTTTTCGCTTGCATGACCAGGCGATCGAGATGCGCACCGGCGGGGCCGAATTTAACTGTCAGAGCGGCCGGGACTGTCATTCACCTTGCAACAGAAAACGATCCTGCCGGTGACAGGCTGTAGCGCGGCTCAGACCTGCCTGCGCCGCAGGCTGCTCCAGTTCACGATTAGCGGCCATCTCCAGTCAAGACCTGAGCAGGTGATCACAGTGCGGGAACAGATCAGGATTCGCAATGACTATCTATTCATCGCCGCTTGAACCCAGCGGACCGGCGATGCAACGACAGTCTGCCCGCGGACTGGTCACATTGTTGTTTTGCATGATCCTGTTGACATCAGCCACCTCGTTGATCTTTACCCTCACACGTACCAGCCTGGCCGAACAACGCATCATCACCAATGAGTATCGCGCGGAAACCCTGCGCCAGGACTGCGAAGCCGGGCTGGATTACGCCCGTGTCTGGTTATCCCGGCATTCGCTGATATGGGAGATAAATGCGGGTGGCGGGTATATACACTCGCTGGTGATACCGGCCAATCTCCTGGCCCGGCCCGAGGCCGTGGAACTCCGCGTTGATTACCTGAGTCAGGATACGGGATCACCATTCATCCAGATCCAGGCACAGGCGAGCTGGAACGAGACTGGCATCAGTAACAGCCTGTACAGGGTGCGCCAGTTTGTCCATTACACGGCGATAAACGGGTCCGCCAGTGCCGGTGGAACCATCGCCCGGATCGAGAGCGTTCCCGGCACCTGGGATGATCATGAATAGCACAACCGGGATTAAAAAACCGCGGGGTTCGACCCTGGTCGGCGCCCTGGTGTCGACCTTGATCCTCAGTATCGGCATGGCGGCGCTGTCCAGATTGTATATCAACAATTCACTCAACAGTCACTACAGTCAACATGCCGCTACAGCACTGGCCTATGCGCGTGATAAAATCGAATCGCTGCGCTACCAGGCCAGTAACAGCACGATGACTACGGGCAGCGAACAACTGGAAGATCAGGACCTCACCTACCGGCGCGACTGGCAAATAAGCCCGAATCCCGTTTCCGACTATCGAACCATCAGCATCACGGTCCAGTGGCATGACAGTAGCGGTGACCATCGCATCGGGCTCAAGACCCTGATCGGCGATCAGACGGTGGAGAGTTTAACGTTTGCCAATCAGTAACCGATAGTATGCGGGGCCCGGGTGATTTAGCACCCGCTTAACGCTGCAAATACGGTATAATCCCCCGCTGAAACCCTGCCACTAAAGTGTTTATTTATATGACCGTTTTTTCCCGGAATAACATGTTGCCATCACCATCCAGACAATCAATCTACTGGCTGCTGTTGCTGCTATTCTTTTTTTGCGGCGTTGTACACGCCGAAGATGTCGTCAAAAGTCCCAATGATCCCCGCACCTATGCGGTAATGACGCTGGATAACGGCCTGCGCGTCATACTGGTGTCCGATCCTGATACCGACAAGGCGGCTGCCAGTATGAATGTCAATATCGGCTCCTTCCAGGATCCTGAAGGACGCGCCGGCCTGGCCCATTTCCTCGAACACATGCTGTTCCTGGGCACCGCCAAATATCCGGACGCCAACGAATACAAGGAATTTATCAGCAGCCATGGCGGCATGGACAATGCATTCACCTCCAGTGAGCATACCAGTTACTTTTTCGATATCGACAAGGACTTCCTCGATGAGACTCTGGACAGGTTTGCCCAGTTCTTCATCGCCCCGCTGTTCAATGAGGCCTATGTGCAGCGTGAAATGAAT
>Ga0210101_1000071_pt1 | contig 34716 bp, 24 predicted proteins | sample Muzzi_PWC_D1_FD_185534 | JGI IMG/M metagenome (GOLD analysis project Ga0210101, IMG submission 185534) | Wetland microbial communities from San Francisco Bay, California, USA, that impact long-term carbon sequestration - Muzzi_PWC_D1 (SPAdes) | ecosystem: Environmental > Aquatic > Marine >... | reverse complement strand
AATCCCGCGGAAGCGCCGCCACCGGAAGTCGCCGTCATCGAGGTTCATCCCCGGACCGTGCCCCTCACCCGCGAACTCGTCGGCCGACTGGCGCCGACACGGGTCGCGGAGGTGCGCGCGCGGGTTGCGGGCATCATCCTCGAACGCGCCTACAAGGAAGGCACTGATGTCGAGCAGGGCGAACTGCTGTTCCGGATCGATCCCGCGCCACTGGAAGCTGCTCTGCATGCACAGGAGGCCGCCCTCGCCCGCGCGCGTGCCGACGCCGCCAATGCCGCGGCAATCGCCAAGCGCTACCGCGAACTCGCCGAGAAGCAACTGATCTCGACCCAGGATCTGGATAACGCGCTGGCCACCGAGCGCAGCACGGCGGCGGCGGTCAAGCAGGCGCAGGCCGATGTGGAAAGCGCCCGCCTCGACCTGGGCTACGCCACCGTCACCGCGCCCATCGCCGGACGTGCCGGCCGCGCACTCGTGACCGAGGGCGCCCTGGTCGGCCAGGGTGAGGCAACGAAGTTGACCACCATCGAGCAGATAGACCCCATTTATGTGAATTTCAGCCAGTCGGTGCCCGAGTTGCAGGAATTGCGGGGTACGGCAACTGCGCAGAACCCGGCGCAGGTGGACGTGCTCCTGCAGGACGGGACGCCATACCCGGAGACCGGCAGCCTCGACTTCTCCGACCTTGCCGTCGACCCCGGCACCGGTGCCGTGTCGCTGCGCGCCGTGCTGCCGAACCCGGACCGGTCGTTACTGCCGGGCATGTTCGTCAACCTGCGCCTGACCAGCGGCGCCATCGACATGGCGTTTGTGCTGCCCCAGGCCGCCGTGTCGCGTGATGCCCAGGGCGCCTATGCCCTGGTCGTCGGCAAGGACGGCAAGGTGATGCAGCGGCGACTGCAGACCCACGGCATGACTCGCACCGGCTGGATCGTCACCGGCGACCTTGCCGACGCTGACCAGGTGATCGTCGAGGGCCTGCAAAAGGTCCAGCCGGGCGGCAACGCCACGCCGGTGCCTGCGGACACCCCGGCGGCCGCCAGCGCCGCGCACTGAGACTGCGCACCGATGCCACGCTTTTTCATCGACCGGCCGATCTTTGCCTGGGTGATCGCCATCCTGATCACCCTGGCCGGCGGCGCCGCCATCTTCCAGCTGCCGGTCTCCGCCTACCCGCCGATCGCCCCGCCCCAGATCAGCATCAACGCGGTCTATCCCGGCGCAAGCGCGGAAGTTATCGAAAAGACGGTGACCGCGGTGATCGAGCAGCAGCTCACCGGCGTCGACAACCTGCTTTATTTCGACTCGACCTCGCGCTCCAACGGCACGGTGCAGATCACCCTGACCTTCATCAGCGGCACCGACCCCGACATTGCCCAGGTACAGGTGCAAAACCGCCTGAGCATCGCCCAGCCGCGCCTGCCGCAGGAGGTGCTGGAGAACGGTATTACCGTCGCCAAGGCCAACAACGACTTCCTCATGGTGGTGGCGCTGCACTCGAAGGACCGCAGCCTGGACACCTATGCCCTCAACAACCTGATCGCGTCGCAGGTACTCGATCCGATCCAGCGCGTGCCCGGGGTCGGCAGTGCCAGCCTGTTCGGGGCCGCCTATGCCATGCGTATCTGGCTCAACCCGGACAAGCTGCGCGGCTACGGCATGAGCGCCTCTCAGGTGCTCGAGGCGGTGCGCGACCAGAACGTACAGATCGCCGCCGGCCACATCGGGGCGGAGCCGGCCCCGCCCGGCCAGGGATTCAGCGCCTCGGTCAACGCCGCCAGCCGCTTCACTTCCCCGGACCAGTTCGGCGATATCATCCTGCGCACCAACCCGGACGGCAGCAGCGTACACCTCGATGACGTCGCCCGCGTCGCGCTCGGGGCCGAGTCCTACGGCCACGATGTCCACCTCAACGGCGACCCCATCGCCGGCTTCGCGATCCTGCTCTCCCCGGAGGCCAACGCACTGGAAGTGGCCGACGCGGTGCGCGCCAAGATGGGCGAGCTCGAGGCCTACTTCCCCCCCGGGGTGACCTGGCTGGTGCCCTACGACACCACGCAGTTCATCGAGATATCCATCCACGAGGTGCTGTTCACCCTGATCGAGGCCGTGGTGCTGGTGTTCCTGGTGATCCTGCTGTTCCTGCAGAACCTGCGCGCGACGCTGATTCCCACCCTGGTGGTGCCGGTGGCGCTGACCAGCGCCTTCGCCGGCATGTACATCGCCGGCTTCTCCATCAACGTGCTCACCCTGTTCGGCCTGGTGCTGGCCATCGGCCTGGTGGTGGACGACGCCATCGTCGTGGTGGAAAACGTGGAGCGCATCATGACCGAGGAAGGCCTGTCGCCGAAGGAGGCGACGCGCAAGGCCATGGACCAGATCACCGGCGCGGTAATCGCCATGACCACGGTGCTGGCGGCCGTGTTCATCCCGATGGCGCTGGTCGGCGGCAGTGTCGGCGTGATCTATCGGCAGTTCTCCCTGACCATCGCGATCTCCATGGCCATCTCTGCGCTGATGGCGCTCAGCTTCACACCGGCGCTGTGCGCCACCCTGCTCAAACCGGTACACGGGGAACCGAACCGCTTCCTGCGCGGCTTCAACCGGCTCTACGAAGGACTGACACGCGGCTACCTCGCGCGCGTGCGGCAATCGATCCGCCATACGCCGCGCTGGATGCTGGCCTTTGCCGTACTGGTGGGCGTGGCGATCCTGCTGTTCACCCGGCTGCCGACCAGTTTCCTGCCCGAGGAGGACCAGGGCTATGCGCTGGTGATCGTGCAGTTGCCGCCCGGCGCGAGCATGGAACGCACCGGCGGGGTCCTGCGGCAGATGGAATCCATCATCCAGCAGCACACTGCGGTGGACCAGGTGCTCGATGTGGCGGGCTTCAGCTTCATCGGCCAGGGCGAGAACGTCGGCCTCGGCTTCATCCGCCTCAAGACCTGGGACGAGCGCCGCGCGGCGGATGAACAGATCAACGCCTTCATCCAGTGGGCCAACGGGGCGCTGCAGGCGATCAAGGGCGCGCGCATGTTCGTCATCAACCTGCCCACCATTCGCGGCCTGGGCCGCTTCGGCGGTTTCGATTTCCGCCTCGAGGACCGCGCCGGGCTGGGCTACGAGCAGTTGCTCGCGGCGCGCAACACCCTGCTGAAAAAGGCCGCGGAGTATCCCGTGCTTTATGGTGTGCGGCCCAACCAGCTGGAGGAAGCGCCGGAACTTCACCTCGAACTGGATCGGGTACAGGCGCAGTCCATGGGGCTGTCGCTGCCGGAGATCTACGACGCCATCCGCCTGATGCTGGCGCCGGTCTACGCCAACGACTTCAACTACGAGGGCCGCGTGCTGAAGGTGCTGCTGCAGGCGGATGCCGAGTACCGCAGCCGCGTCGAGGACCTGGGGCATTACTACATACCCGCAAGCGGGGGCGGCGTCGACAACATGGTACCGCTCTCCAGCGTGGTGTCATCGAGCTGGAACATGGCGCCGCCCGCGATCGATCACTACAACGGCCACCCGGCGATCCAGATCAACGGTTCCGCCGCGCCGGGCTACAGCTCGGGACAGGCCATGAACGCGATGCAGGAGATCGTCAGGAAGGACCTCACCCCGGGTATCGGCTACGAGTGGTCAGGCCAGTCGCTGCAGGAAATCATCTCCGGCCAGCAGGCGCCCATCCTCTTCGCCCTGTCGCTGCTGGTGGTATTCCTCGCACTTGCCGCGCTCTACGAAAGCTGGTCGATCCCGGTGGCGGTGATGCTGGTGGTGCCGCTCGGCGTTCTCGGCGCACTCAGTTTCACCTGGCTGCGCGGCCTGGAAAACGACGTGTATTTCAAGGTCGGCCTGATCGCGGTGATCGGCCTGTCGGCGAAGAACGCCATCCTGATCATCGAGTTCGCCAACACCCTGCGCCAGCAGGGTCTGGGCCTGCTGGAAGCCACGATCGAGGCTTGCCGCCTGCGCTTCCGGCCGATCCTGATGACCTCCATCGCTTTCATCCTTGGCGTCACGCCACTCGCCATCTCCACCGGGGCCGGCGCCAACAGCCGGCATGCCATCGGCACCGATGTCATGGGCGGCATGGTCGGCGCCACGCTGTTCGGCGTGCTGTTCGTGCCGGTGTTCTTCGTCGTGGTGCGCCGGCTGCTCGGCGACAAATCCGACGGCCACGAGTAGGCCACGACCTCACCTGTCATGATCGAATCCGGCGGGTTTTTCTTCGTCCGGGTTGAGGCAGGCTGACCGGAGCACGCTACAGGTAACCTCCCGGTCATTCACACAGTGGCGCCTGCGGGGAGGCACGGCGGCAGCTGCATCGCCCGCTGTTCAAGGCGATGCCGAAATGCCCCGCATCTCCCTGACAGACGGTGCGCTTGCCTCAGCTGCTGCCGAAGGACGCCACGGCACCGCCAACGCCCTGGATCAGCATCTGCACCCCGATGACGGCGAGGATGAGCCCCATGAGCCGGGTGATGACTTTCACACCATTGTCGCCCAGATACATCACCAGGCGTTCGCCGGATACGAAGAACACGTAGGTGATCGCACACAGCAGGAGAAACGCGGAAACCGTTATCACAAACCCTGTCATGGTCCCTTCGGAGGCATAGTTCATTGCAGTGGCAATGGTCCCCGGACCCGCCAGGATCGGCATGGCCAGCGGGGTGACCGCGACATCAAGTTCAGCGCTCAGGCTTTTCTCCTTGTCTTCGTCACTCGGATGCTGGACAGTGGAGTGCCCGCCTCCCTGCAGCATGTGGAAGCCAACCAGGGCGACGAGAATGCCGCCCGTGATGCGGAACGCGGGCAGCGTGATGCCGAAGGCCGTGAAGATCAGCTTGCCGGCGGCACAGAAGACCACAATGATGATGGCGCTGATCAGGAGTGCCTTGAACGCGACCTTGCGCCGCGTACCGGGATCGTCCTCCGCCGTGAGCCCCAGGAACACGGGCGTGTTGGCGACCGGATTCATGATGGCGAAAAAGCCCATGAATACAGACAATGCGTGACCGGTAAAGCTTTCCATACTGACTCCCGGGAAACAGGGTTACTGCGCTGCGAACGGGGTTCGACGACCGCCCCGAACAACGAAGGACGGCGTACGGAATTCCCCGTGATGGATGTTTTCCTCCCACAGAGGAAGCCAGCTGCGCCGACTGCAGGGATTATAGCCATCCCGGGTCACATGGGTACACCCCGCGGGCAATCGTCCGCCGGGGCCGCTCGACGGTGCATCCAGCAGCCCGCAACTGGCTGCGAAACAACCCGCGGCGTTGATTTTATGTGCATCAGGCCTGCAGCCGGCGCTCGCGCCGCCTGAATCCTGCTACCGTACCGACACCCCGCTGGACTCGCCGGCAGGATAGCGGCAGGTAACCGGCTGGTGCAGGCAGGCGGGTTGTCCTTGGCTATACTGACGGAGTAGTGTGCATGTCCCGATTGACAGCAGCCTGCCCTGTAAACATAACGCACTGGCATTTGTATTACCCTGCCTGGCGATGAAACGCTTCGGGTGAACCGGTTGCTGGCGATCCGTAACGACATCGCCGGGGCCCCTGGAGCCTGCCCGGCAGGAAAAGGCACGCGGCCGCGGAAACCAATCAGCGCCACTGAATCATACAAAGAAGCAGTCCCGGGGGAGGACACCATGCCACATCATGCAATCCATGAGATCAAGACTGCTCCGCAGGGGACGGGGACAAACGAAGCGCAGCGCAGCCGGGCCCTGGGACTGCTTGTGCTGTGCTGGCTGCTGGCGGGAGGCACATTCGTCGCGGCCAAGTGGGCCGGCCCCTTCACACCGCCCTGGACCATGGTGTTTAACCGCATGCTGCTTGCCGCGCTGTGCCTGCTGCCCTTCGCCGTCGCACATTACAGGGAGATGGCAACCCAGCTGCGGGCGCATTTCACGGCAATCATTCTGATCGCTGCCGCCCTGGCATTGACCCAGGGCTTCATGTTTACCGGGCTGGGTTATACAACGGCCATCACGGCGAGCATCGTGTTCTCCATCTGGCCGATCACCGCGATCATTCTCGCCGCGCTGTTCCTGAGCGAACGCTTTACACTCCGGACGGCCGCCGGCGTCATCCTCTGTTTCGGCGGGGTAGTCGTGATCGTCGCCCAGGGGAACCCCGAGCGGATCGTGAATCTGGATCTCAATGCCGGCGATCTCTGGATTCTCGGCGCCGTGGCCTGCATGTCGGTCTATACCATACTGCTGAAAAAGACGCAGATCGACCTGCCGCCGCTGCCGCTGCTGGTGCTGGTGCTTGCCGGAGCAACCCTCGCAGCGACGCCGTTCTATGCCTGGGAAATCGTCCATGACCCGCGCATTGCCGTCGACTGGCACGATCTTCTGGCCCTGGGCTACATCGGCACCCTCGGAGGTGGTTTGATGTTCCTGCTCTACAACACAGGCGTCTCGATCCTGGGTGCCGCAAAGGCAAGCGTGACCTTCTACCTCCAGGCGTTCTTCACAACCATCCTGGCCTACTTCTTCCTCGGGGAAAAGCTTCACCTCTACCACGTGGCGGGCATCGCCCTCATCGCTTCGGGTATCGTGATGGTGGTGCTGTGTAAACAGACAGCAGCGGATCGCACCACCACGCCGGGGCGTGAAGGATGACATTGGCGAACCGGCGGAACGCGGTCTCCGGCATATGCAGGCCGGGCTGGATGGCGGGCCTGGCAGCGCCGGCTGGCGTCACTGCGGGTTGAGCCGCGCTCAGTCGTAAAACATCACCTTGCCGCTGCTCACATCATACATGGCGCCTACCAGGCCGATCTCACCCTTGTCGATCATCTCGCGCAGTACCACACTCCTGTCGCGAAGCTTCTGCAGGGTGAGCCTGACATTCATTTCCGCGACCGCCCGGACGAATGCCGCATTCCCTGACGTCCTCGGAACGTAGTCACCCTGCACCGCGCTGACAGCCGGGTTGATATTGGCCAGGGTCGCCGTCAGCAAGCCGAGTTGCGCCGCGTCACAGGCGCCTTTGACCGCGCCGCACTCGGTATGTCCCATAACCACGATGAGTTTGGCGCCGGCCAGCCTGGTTGCGAATTCGAGACTGCCGAGGATGTCGTCATTGACAAAATTTCCTGCCACGCGCGCCACGAAGAGATCCCCGATGCCGCTGTCGAGAACGATTTCAGGTGGAATGCGCGAGTCGATACAGCTAACCACTGCGGCGAAGGGGAACTGGCCCCTGGCGGTCTGTTTTACCTGGGCAAGGTAATCCCGTGCCATGGTTTTGCCACTGGCAAATCGTTCATTGCCCTGTTTGAGCAGCTCCAGCGCCCTGGCGGGTGTGATCGCGGCCTGGGACGCTCTGCCGAGTGCCGCAACCGCCGTCCCGGCCGCAACGGCTTGCGTCTCCACAAGACCTGTCAGTACGCCGATCAGTGCCAGAGTACAAAATAAGGCAGTCAGTGATTGCTTGTTTATAAGTCACCTCCATGCATTGTTATCGTTGATGTTTCTTCCAGCCGGGATTGTTCGGTGTCCCCGGGCAAGTATCAGCGGAGAAGATGAGCCGGAATATACGGTGGTATGACACAGGAATACAGGACTGATGCTGGTCGGCAGAAAACCGGTTCATGAGGCCCGGCGGCGACTCGCATGCCCGCCGCATATTGATTGCAGCGCGCTCGAGACATTCCCGAGGTTAGCCATAATTTTTACCTGCAATCATTTAGTCAGGCAATACTGCGCCTGCCGATCGTCATAGGCACCTTTACCCCCCGCCTCTACACCGCCGTAGTAAACGAGCGCAAAGCTGAAGCACCGGCTTTTCTCGGCCAGCCACAGGGGGCATATAACCGGGTCCGGTATGCTGCCTCCGAACGGGCCGGTGATTGTGTAGGGACATGTCGCGGGGTATGCCTCCCGGCATTTCGCCTTGTGATTCTCGTACTGTTCTGCATTGCATGCACTCCGCGCCTGGTCCTCCTGCCCCAAAGGGACGCAGCTCTGGTAGCAAGTGTCATGTATATTGCACCCGAGTGGCCGTTGCGGAGACTCCCCGTGCACAAAGAACTCGGTTGGCGGTACCGTGCCATCGCCAAACTCGACAGGAACACGGTTGAACCGGGCCAGCGGCATGGGGTTATTACGTAGATCCAGTACCGGTCCAATCGCTTCGACATACAGCGAACAGCCGTCGACAGCATGACACACCTTCGTCTGGTCATAGCCGCGCAAGGCAGGGTCAGGACTACTCGAGGCACAGCTTCCCGGTACCCCTGCTTCTGCAATATAGCAGTAATCCGCAACACCGCTGACAGCGACGGTTGTATTGCCACCTGCGCTGTCGAAACCTGTTGCGGTAATTGTCTGTTGACCGATATCCAGCCCGATGTCGGCGGAAAAGCTGTAACGTGAATTATTCAGCCCGCTGCAAACACTCGCATTGGGAAACCGGTTGCAAAACGCGACGATTACCGGATTCAACGCAAAAGGGCTGATAACCGCTGCAACGCCATTCACCATGACAACAGGCGGGCCAAGCTGTGTCGTGATGGTCCCGTTGACCCGGGTCGGGATCGTGCCCGGTTCACCCGGAGGGCAACCGTTCCAGACCAGGCCTTCGGTAAAGCCATTCGCATGAGAGCTGATGCTCATTACCGGACCCGGCTGTGTCTTCAGGATAACGGTAATGCTGTCCTCGCCCTGGCCGGTCGTATTGGTCGCAACGGCCTTTACGGTATTGCTGCCTTCAGCCAGCGTGATATCGACACTATAGATACCATTGTTGTTTGCTGCAGCCAGGCTGTTGACCGTGACTGCAGCCAGGGGGTCATCCACGGTACCTGCAATCGTAACCGGATTTTGTGTGGCCAGGCTCAGCGGCTCCGGTGTTGTGATCATGACGGTGGGCGCTGCTGCGACAACGACGACCGCCACAGTATCCGGTGTGCTGGCAAGGTCACCGTCACTGACGACCAGTTCGGCAACATAGGTGCCGGCCACATCCGCAGTGAATGAAGGCATATCGCTGATTGAGTCAGAGAGTGCTGCCACGCTTCCGGCTGGCACGGTAACCAGCGACCAGGTGTAAGCCAGCGGATCACCGTCCGGGTCGCTGGAGCCGTTGCCATCAAGAATGACCACGTCTCCCACAATGACATTGCTGGCCTGATCCGGACCGGCATCGGCAACCGGCGTCGTGTTGTCGTTATCGCCATTGCAGCCAGAGAAAAGGATAACCATTCCGAGAATGGCATACCTTGCGAGTGTTGAAATATCCATTGAAGATGCCCTGTTCCTTTTATGTCGTTGTTCTCCGGCGTAACAAACTGACTTAGGGAAGCGCTTTCCAATTCGTCATTGCGAGGAACAAAGTGACGAAGCAATATGTGTATTAACCCGGGTTTCCTTAAATCAGAGCATAGACCAGACACCTGATATGTACAGGATCGTGCCGGTATCGTGCACGTGATTGCTCGGGTGAGCCCTGACCAATTCATGTTTCCCGTCATTGCGAGCACGATGTACAGGGATGTACAAGTGCTGCGAGAGACATGGATGCCGGGAGCGGCCAGCGAAGCAATCTCATAACCAGTGAATCGACTGCTTACAGATTGCTTCGCCTGCAGGAAGAAGATGAGACCGGTAACCGGTCGAAAAGCGGGCCTGGGCCATGCAGGTGAGGGGCGAGAGCAGGATGCCACAGCCGGGTGCACCAGCAGCAGGCGCCCCAGGCGACACATGGAGCAGTTGCCAGGGAGGGATTAACGGGGCTAAGCCCCTCTCGCCGCTGTGCGGCTCATGCTGCAGCGCTACCGCGCCTTGTCGAACCCGGCCATTTTGATTATCGAGGGTTCGAACCCTGTATCACAATGCATTAAAAAAGGAGCCGATGGCCCCTTTCTTAATGCATGGCGGAGAGGGAGGGATTCGAACCCTCGATGGGCTATTAACCCATACGCCCTTAGCAGGGGCGCGCCTTCAGCCACTCGGCCACCTCTCCGGAATTTGAAATCTTTATCTGCACTCCTTCGGACCTGGCCGCTGGAGGATCATCTGAAAGCTCACCAGCACACGCAAGGTACGCTGCCACTTTCAGAGTGGCGTAGCATACCGTTCCGGAATTATCAGGTAAAGCTTGGAGACTTAAAAGATCGGCCTGCCGGTACCTTTAGTTCGTACCGTCTTTCTGGTCACGCTCATTCCGGATTCGATCGTAGATCTCTTCCCGGTGAACGGCGACGTCCTTCGGGGCATTTACACCGATTCTCACCTGGTTTCCCTTCACGCCGAGCACGGTGACAGTCACCTCGTCACCGATCATCAGCGTCTCTCCCACCCTACGCGTAAGTATTAACATTTCCCATCTCCTTGTTGTGTGTTCTTTCCATCAAGGATCCACTGTTTATTGTAGTTGACGCACAAGGCTGTCCAGTGTTTTTCGGTACAAACACCGCATTACGATCCTGTAACAAGAGTATATTTTTAATAACGCCGGCACAACTTCATTGTCTATTTTTTGACTTTCAGGACTAAACTCAGAAAAAATCAGTCCGGATCAGTCTATGCCGGCGGCTGGTCCAGCTGGAAGGCCGCATGCAGGGCACGCACAGCCAGCTCTAGGTATTTCTCATCGATCACGACCGAAATCTTGATCTCCGAAGTTGAGATCATTCGAATATTGACACCTTCTTCTGCAAGCGCGGCGAACATGGTCGAGGCAATGCCGGCGTGTGAGCGCATCCCCACCCCCACCAGGCTGACCTTGACGATGCGGTCATCCCCGGAGACCTCGCGGGCACCCATCCCGGTCGCGGTGCGCTCCAGGATTTCAAGCGCGCGCTTGTAGTCGTTGCGGTGCACGGTAAAGGTGAAGTCCGTGGTCGCACCGTCGGGCGCCACGTTCTGCACGATCATGTCGATCTCGATATTCGCATCCGCGATCGGCCCCAGCAGGGAGTGCGCCACGCCGGGCTTGTCGGGGACCCCCAGTATCGTGAGCTTGGCCTCGTCGCGGCTGAAGGCAATGCCGGATATCAGTGCCTGTTCCATCTTTTCATCCTCATAGGTTATCAGCGTACCCTCGCCCTCCACAAAGGAAGACAGCACGCGCAGCGGCACGTTGTAGCGACCGGCAAAACTGACCGAGCGGATCTGCAGCACCTTTGAACCGAGGCTGGCCATCTCCAGCATTTCCTCGAAGGTAATGCGGTCCAGGCGACGCGCCTCCGGCACGACGCGCGGGTCAGTGGTATAGACCCCGTCGACGTCCGTGTAGATCTGGCATTCATCGGCGTGCAGCGCGGCCGCCAGCGCCACGGCCGTGGTATCGGAACCGCCGCGCCCCAGCGTGGTAATGTTGCCCTCGTCGTCAACGCCCTGGAACCCGGCCACCACCACCACCCGGCCCATGGACAGGTCGGCGCGCATGCGCCTGTCGTCGATTTCCCTGATACGCGCCTTGGTAAACGCGCTGTCGGTGCGGATGTGCACCTGGGGGCCGGTATAGGAGCGGGCCGCGCAGCCGCGTTTTTCCAGCGCCATGCTCAGCAGCGCGATGGTGACCTGCTCGCCGGTGGCCAGCAGCACATCGAGTTCGCGCGGCACCGGCCGGTCGGTAATCGCCCCGGCCAGTTCCAGCAGCCGGTTGGTCTCGCCGCTCATGGCGGAGACCACGACAACAATATCGTTGCCGCGGTTGCGCCAGGCGATGACCTTGTCGGCAACGACGGCAATCCTTTCGGGACTACCGACCGAGGTACCGCCGTATTTCTGTACGATAAGAGCCATGGTTGATGTTCATTTGCCTGCGGCCTGGCCGGCAGGCATCCAGTCAAAAAAGGATGCGAATTAAACTACAGAATGCGGCGGTTTGAAACCGCTGTGTCAATGTGCCAGCTGTTCCCGCACCCAGTCCGCAACCGATTGCAGCGCCGCGTCGAGGTGCTCCGGCCGGGTGCCGCCGGCCTGCGCCATGTCGGGCCGGCCGCCGCCCTTGCCACCAACCTGTGACGCCACGACATTGATCAGCTCGCCGGCCTTGATCCGGTCAGTCCGGTCCCGGGTCACACCTGCCACCAGTGAAACCTTGGCGCCGTTGACGGTGGCCAGCACCACGGCAGCGGAACCGAGCTTGTTTTTCAGCTGGTCCAGGGTATCGCGCAACACCTTGTTGTCTGCAGCGTCGAGCCGTGCCGCCAGCACCTTGATGCCATCCACGTCGACCGCCTGCGACGCCAGGTCGGTGCCCTGGCTGCTGGCCAGCCGGCCCTTGAGCTGCTGCAGCTCTTTCTCCAGGGCGCGGTTCTTCTCCAGCACCAGGGAGACCTTTTCATCCACGTCCTCCCGGCTGCCCTTGACCAGCTCGGAGATACGCTGCAGCCGCTGCTCGTTGTCCGCGACCCACTGCAGGGCGCGTTCGCCGGTCACGGCCTCGATGCGGCGCACGCCGGACGCGATGCCGGTTTCCGACACGATTTTCAGCAGGCCGATATCGCCCGTATGCCGGACATGCGTGCCGCCGCACAATTCGACCGAGAAGTCACCGATGGACAGCACACGCACGGCTGAGCCGTACTTCTCGCCGAACAGCGCCATGGCGCCGGATGCCATGGCATCCTCGATGGACATGACGCGGGTCTCGGCGGCGGCGTTGGCGCGAATCTCCGCATTCACGAGGTTTTCTATCTCGGCCAGTTGCGCCGCTGTCAGGGGTTCGTAATGGGCGAAATCGAAGCGCAGCCTGTCCGGCCCGACCAGCGAGCCCTTCTGCTGCACGTGCTCGCCCAGCACCGTGCGCAGCGCGGCGTGCAGCAGGTGGGTGCCCGAATGATTGAGCACTGTCGCCTGGCGCCGCGCGGCGTCAACGCGGGCATTGACCGTGTCGCCCACCCGCAGCACGCCTTCGGTCAGGGTGCCGCTGTGCACGAAGGCGCCCTTGCCCTGCTTCCGGGTGTCCTGCACCTCGAAGCAGACAGCGTCGGATTCCAGCCAGCCGCGATCACCGACCTGGCCGCCGGATTCCGCATAGAACGGCGTCTTGTCCAGCACTGCCTGGCCGGCCTGGCCGGTCTCCAGCCGCTCCACCGGTTCGCCGTCATGAAACAGCGCCGCGACGCGGGCGCTGTCGGCCAGGTGTTCGTAGCCGGTGAAGGTGGTGCTTGCCTCGATCTGCAGGTCGCCGCCGGCGCCGGCGGTAAACTGGCTGGCGGCGCGGGCGCGGCCGCGCTGTGCCGCCATTGCCGCCTCGAACCCGGCGGTATCGATGCTCAGGCCGCGCTCGCGGGCGATATCCGCGGTCAGATCCATCGGGAATCCATAGGTGTCGTAGAGCTTGAAGACCGTAGCGCCGCTGATCTCGGTGCCCTGCAGAGCGGCCAGATCTTCCTCCAGGATGCGCATGCCCTGCTCCAGGGTCTCCGCAAAGCGCTCCTCCTCGACCTTGAGGATGCGTTCGACATGCGCCTGCTGCCTGCCGAGTTCCGGGTAGGCCGCGCCCATCTCGGCATGCAGCGGCGCGACCAGCCGGTGGAAGAACGGCTGGTTGATGCCGAGCTTGTGACCGTGCCGCAGGGCGCGGCGGATGATCCGCCGCAGCACGTAACCGCGGCCCTCGTTGGACGGCAGCACCCCGTCGACGATGAGAAAGGCGCAGGAGCGGATGTGGTCGGCGATAACCCGCAGCGAGGTATTGCCCAGGTCAGTGGCGCCGGTAACCGCGGCGGCGGCCTCGATCAGATGCCGGAACAGGTCGATGTCGTAGTTGCTGTGCACCCCCTGCATGACGGCGGCAAGCCGCTCGATGCCCATGCCGGTATCCACCGACGGCCGCGGCAGCGGATTCAGGTTGCCGTCGGCATCGCGGTCGTATTGCATGAACACCAGGTTCCAGATCTCGACGTAGCGATCACCGTCCGCCTCCGGCGAACCCGGCGGACCGCCCGGGATGGCGGCACCGTGGTCGTAAAAGATTTCGGTGCAGGGACCGCAGGGACCGGTTTCGCCCATGGACCAGAAGTTGTCCTTTGCGCCGATGCGGCCGAAGTGCGCGGGATCGACCCCGATCTCGTTCAGCCAGATGCCGGCGGCCTCCTCGTCTTCCTCGAACACCGTCACCCACAGGCGCTCGGCGGGTATCTGCAGCACCTGCGTCAGGAACTCCCAGGCGTAGCCGATGGCCTCGCGCTTGAAATAGTCACCGAAGCTGAAATTGCCGAGCATTTCAAAGAAGGTGTGGTGGCGTGCGGTATAGCCGACGTTTTCGAGGTCGTTGTGCTTGCCGCCGGCGCGCACGCAGCGCTGGCTGCTGGCCGCGCGCACGTAGTCACGCTGTTCCTTGCCCAGGAAAACGTCCTTGAACTGCACCATGCCGGCATTGACGAACAGCAGCGTCGGGTCATCCGCCGGCACCAGGGAACTGGAGGCCACGACCTCGTGGCCACGGGCCCTGAAGAAGTCCAGAAATGCCTGGCGCAGTTCTGCGGTACGGGTCAGCGGGGGCATGGATTGTAAACCTTCGCGGCTTCAGTAGCTGTTTGAAATAAACGGGCTTTTATTATTCAGACATTGGCGCTGGAATGGAATACTTTCCGCTGGGGATTAGAGAACTTTTTAGGAAAACTCTGATGAATTGATGTTTCCCGTCATTGCGAGCGTAGCGAAGCCATCTCCTACTGTGGAATCAGGCGGTTAAAGATTGCTTGGCTCTTCGGCACTATCCGTGGGCTGGCAGTGCCCTAACCCCCTCTCCCATCGGGCAGGCTTGGGGTGAGGGAATCAATACAGGAGATTTAAATCCCTTCATCCCGGCCTTCTCCCGGAGCACCCACAAAACGGGCATAAGGGAGAAGGAATTCTTCTTTCAAGAATCGAGTTCCTGATTTATTCGGGGAATTCTCGTTACCACTCGTCAGGGTCGCCGTCGCGAAACACCCCCCGGATCTGTTCGGCGCTGAAGCCGCGCTGCTGCAGGAAACGCATCTGCCGGCTGCGCTCCCGGAAATCGCCGGGCTGGCCATGTCCGAAGCGTTTCTCGCGCACTTCCCTCGCGCGTTCGCGCCAGCTGTCAGCATGGGCATCGAGGCAGGTATCGATCAGGTCATCGGAGATGCCGCGCTCGCGCAGCTCCGCGCGAATCTTCTGTGGTCCGGAGCCACGCTGGATGCGGGAATGCACGAAGGCCTCGGCAAAGCGTGCATTGTTGAGGAGATTGTCCGTAACCAGGGCGGCCAGCGTAGCCGCTACGGTGTCAGTGTCATATCCGCGCACGGCCAGCTTGCGCGCCAGTTCCTGCTCGCTGTGTTCGCGGCGCGCAAGAAAATCCATGGCGGCCTTGCGCGCCGCGGCCGGGTCGGCGTCGGCCTCAGGCCTCAGCTTCGAGCTCCTCCGCCTCCGTTACGGGTGCGCCCTTGGCGGGGAGCAGCAGATCGCGCAGCCTGGCTTCGATTTCGCCGGCAATATCCGGGTTCTGCTTGAGGAACTCGCGCACGTTTTCCTTGCCCTGGCCGATGCGGTCCTCGCCGTAGCTGTACCAGGCACCGGATTTTTCCACGAAGCCATGCTTGACGCCGAGGTCGATGAGTTCGCCCTCGCGGGAAATTCCCTCGCCGTACAGGATCTGGAATTCCACCTGCTTGAAGGGCGGTGCCATCTTGTTCTTGACCACCTTGACGCGGGTTTCGTTACCGACAATCTCGTCGCCCTTCTTGATGGCGCCGATGCGGCGGATGTCCATGCGCACCGAGGCGTAGAATTTCAGTGCGTTGCCGCCGGTTGTGGTCTCCGGGTTGCCGAACATGACGCCGATCTTCATGCGGATCTGGTTGATGAAGATCACCATGGTGTTGGAACGTTTGATGTTACCGGTGAGCTTGCGCAGCGCCTGGGACATGAGGCGGGCCTGCAGCCCCATATGCGAGTCACCCATGTCGCCCTCGATCTCGGCCTTGGGCGTCAGCGCAGCAACGGAATCGACCACGACCACGTCGATGGAGCCGGAACGCACCAGCATATCGGTGATCTCCAGCGCCTGTTCGCCGGTGTCCGGCTGGGAAACCAGCAACTCATCCACGTCAACGCCGAGCTTCTCGGCATAGGTCGGGTCGAGGGCATGCTCGGCATCCACAAACGCGGCGGTGCCGCCGAGCTTCTGGGCCTCGGCAATGACCTGCAACGACAGCGTGGTCTTGCCGGACGATTCCGGGCCGTAGATCTCCACGACGCGACCGCGCGGCAGACCCCCGATCCCGAGCGCGATATCCAGGCCAAGCGAGCCTGTCGAGACCACGTCTACGTCGCGCACCGCGCTGACATCACCCATGCGCATGACGGCGCCCTTGCCAAACTGCTTTTCAATCTGCCCCAGTGCCGCACTCAGGGCCTTGCGTTTGTTGTCGTCCATCTGGCTCCTCCGAAGTTGTTCATGGCGCCGGCATCCCTGCCACGCCGGACGGCGGGATTATCACACAGAAGCCGGCTACCCTCTAGCCACCTTCGAGCTTCCAGCTAACGAGTCGCCGATAGCTTGCGCCGCGCACGCCGGTGACCGACTCCACCAGACTGAAATCGCTGATTGACCAGGCGACAGGCGCCGCCACGGCAAGCGGCGGCGCCCTGCGCACCTTGCGTGCCAGGGTGACGTGGGCCTGAAAGGGCCGGGTCTCCCGCTGCAGGCCGCAGCCGTCAAAAACCCCGTTCAGTGCCCCGACCAGCGACCACAGGCCGGCAGGGGTGTGCGTGGGGCCGAGCCACAGGATGCGGGGCCGGGGCCAGTGGCCGACATGGTCCAGCGTCAGCGCGAACGGGGCGGCACGTATCCCGCCGGCCGCCGTTGCCAGGCAGTCCCGCACCGCAGCGGTCACCGGCCCGGCAAACGCCAGCGTGATATGCAGGTTTTCCGCCGGCACCGGTTTGACCCGCCGGCCCAGCAGCTCCCGCGAGGACCTCGCCAGGGCCTGGCGCACTGCGGCGTCGGGCCACAGCGCAAAGAACAGCCGCTGGCGCAGTTCAGCCGGCGTCGAGCACATCGATAAGCCCGTGCAGACCGTGCGCCACGGACTGGCGTCGCACCGCCTCACGGTCTCCCGGGAAATGGCGGGTATCCACCTGTTGCAGACCGCCTTTCAGTGCCCAGGCAAAGCACACCGTGCCCACCGGCTTGCCCGGCACGGCGCCGCCCGGACCGGCGATGCCGCTGATGGCCAGCGCCAGGTCGGCCTCGCTGTGCGCCAGAACACCGGCGGCCATGGCCTGCACGGTCGGCTCGCTCACCGCACCCGCCGTGTCCAGCATCTTTGCGCTGACGCCCAGCATCTCGCGCTTGGCGGCGTTGCTGTAGGTGACGAAGCCGCGGTCGAACCAGCCGGAACTGCCGGCGATGTCCGTCAGGCACTTGGCGACCCAGCCGCCGGTGCAGGACTAGGCCACCGCGACCCGCTGCTGCCGCTGCAGCAGGCGCTCGCCCAGTTGTCGTGCAAGCTGCTTCAGTTCAGACATGTCGTGATCCTCCGCTATGGTCTGCATGATCGCGGATAGCGCCCACCGTAACAAGCCGACCGGCTTAAGGCGTCATGAACCAATGACACTGACTTGAAGCCTGATGCGGTAAATGGCCACGAAACCCGCGGAAGACACAGACATACGTATGTAATATTTCGGGTTTTTCCCTGGATTCCGTGACCAGTGATTGCTTTACAAAGAAGATCTACCTTAAGTTAGCGCCATTCGTGTCAGGAACCTTTTTTCAATCCAGCGGAAAAAAGGGTCCTGACGCCTTTACCCATCCCGCAATCCGATCGGTTAAACTTGCGCGCCATGACAACCGCCCCGCCCGTCCACACCCCGATGATGCAGCAGTACCTGGGTATCAAGGCCGAGCACCCGGATATCCTGCTGTTCTACCGCATGGGTGATTTCTACGAACTGTTCTTCGCCGATGCCAGGCGCGCCGCCGACCTGCTGGACATCACGCTGACCGCGCGCGGCAAATCGGCCGGCGAATCCATACCCATGGCCGGCATCCCCGTGCACGCCATCGACCAGTACCTCGGGCGGCTGGTGCGCCAGGGCGAGTCCGCCGCGATCTGCGAGCAGGTGGGCGATGTCGGCGGCAAGGGACCGGTGGAACGCAAGGTGGTGCGCATCGTCACTCCCGGCACGCTCACCGAGGAATCCCTGCTGGAAGACCGCCGCGACAACCTGCTGGTTGCGATCAGCCGCAGCGGCGACCACTGGGGCCTGGCCATGCTGGACCTGGCCGGCGCCCGCTTCAGCGTCCAGCAGTTGCAGGGCAGCGAGGCGCTGCTCAGTGAACTGCAGCGCCTCAGCCCGGCTGAAATCATCGTCAACGAGGCGCTGACCCTGCCGCCGGAACTGGAGGGCCGCAGCGGCCTGCGGCACGAGCCGCCCTGGCTGTTCGACACCGACAGCGCGCGCCGCCAGCTGAACGCGCAGTTCGGCACCCGTGACCTGACCGGCTTCGGCTGCGAGGACCTGCCGGCCGCCATCAGCGCCGCCGGCGGCCTGCTGCAATATGTGAAGAACACCCAGCGCAGCGAACTGCCGCACCTGCGCGCCCTGCGCGTCGAGGATCGCCGCGACAGCCTGGTGCTGGATGACGCCACCCGCCGCAACCTCGAACTGGAAGCCGCCGTCTCCGGACGCCGCGAGCACACCCTGGCAGGGGTGCTGGACCATACCGCGACCGCCATGGGGGGACGTCTGCTGCGGCGCTGGCTGCACCGGCCGCTGCGCGACCATGGCCTGCTCAGGCAGCGGCACCAGTGCGTCGCTGCGCTCCGGGAATCCACGCTGCCGGACGACCTGCACGAACTGCTCAGGGGCGTCGCCGACATCGAACGCATCCTGACCCGCATCGCGCTGCGCTCGGCCAGGCCGCGGGACCTTGCCGGCCTGCGTGACAGCCTCGGCCTGCTGCCGGAACTGCAGACACTGCTGGCAGGCTGCGACGACCCGCTGCTGACCAGCCTTGCCCGCCAGACCGGGGAACACCCCGAGGTCCACGCGCTGCTTGCCAGCGCCATCTGCGAGCAGCCGCCGCTGCTGCTGCGCGACGGCGGCGTGCTTGCCGCGGGCTACAACGCGACCCTGGACGAGCTGCGCAACCTCAGCGAACACGGCGACCAGGTGCTGGTCGAGATGGAAAACCGCGAGCGCGAACGCAGCGGCATCGGCAACCTGAAAATCCGCTACAACCGCGTGCATGGCTTCTACATCGAGGTCAGTCGCCTGCAGGCGGACAGGGTCCCGGAGAACTACCAGCGGCGGCAGACGCTGAAGGCGGTGGAGCGCTACATTACGCCGCAGCTCAAGGCTCACGAGGACAAGGTGCTGAGCGCGCGCGAACGCGCCCTGGCACTGGAAAAGTCACTCTACAACGAGCTGCTGGAAACCCTCACGGCGCAACTGGTGCCGCTGGGGCAATGTGCCGAGGCGCTCTCCGAACTCGACGTGCTGGCCAATTTCGCCGAGCGCAGCCTGACGCTCAACCTGGGCTGCCCGACGCTGGACACCCGCCCGGGTATCATGATCGAGAACGGCCGCCACCTGGTCGTGGAACAATTGCTGGACGGGCCCTTCATCCCGAACAACACCCGACTCAACGACAAACAGCGCATGCAGGTGATCACCGGTCCGAACATGGGCGGCAAGTCGACCTACATGCGCCAGGCTGCCCTCATCGTGCTGCTGGCGCACATCGGCTGCTACGTCCCGGCGGACAAGGCGACCATCGGCCCGGTCGACCGTATCTTTTCCCGTATCGGCGCCGCCGACGATCTCGCGGGCGGCCGTTCCACCTTCATGGTGGAAATGACCGAGACGGCCAACATCCTGCACAACGCCACGGCGCACAGCCTGGTGCTGATGGACGAAATCGGCCGCGGCACCAGCACCTACGACGGCCTGTCGCTGGCCTGGGCCTGCGCGGTCGACCTGGCGACGCGCATCAAGGCGTTCACCCTGTTCGCCACGCATTATTTCGAGCTGACGCAGCTCCCGGAACAGTATGCCGGCATCGTCAACGTCCACCTGGAGGCGGTCGAGCACGACGATCGTATCGTGTTCCTGCACGCCGTCCGCGAAGGTGCCGCCGACCGCAGCTACGGCCTGCACGTCGCCGCGCTGGCCGGCGTACCGGCGCATGTCATCCGCCAGGCACGCCAGCGGCTGCAGGAACTGGAGCAGAGCCAGCCGGCGGAAGCCAGTGCCGCCACCCCGCAGATGCCGCTGTTCCAGTGCGCCGAGGAACAGCCCCTGCGCGAGGCGCTGGAATCCATCGATCCGGACAACCTGACACCCCGGGAGGCGCAGCAGGTGCTGTACAGACTGAAGGAGATGCTGCGGCAGGATCTGCATTCATAAGCCGGCTGTTTAGCGGTATACTTCCGCGGCATTGACTGGCATTGACCATGTTGCGCAGTTCAGCAAGTTACATTTATTTCCTGATGCTATGCATGAACCGGCGGCCGCACGCCCCGCGCGCTATGTGAATAACGGGAGAACACCATGACGTTTGTTGTGACCGAGAACTGCATTAAATGCAAATACACCGACTGTGTCGAAGTCTGTCCGGTGGACTGCTTCCACGAGGGCCCGAACTTCCTGGTGATCGACCCGGACGAGTGCATCGACTGCACCCTGTGTGAACCGGAATGCCCCATCAACGCAATCTTCGACGAGGGCGACCTGCCGGCGGGACAGGAACACTTCCTGGAACTGAACGCCGAACTGGCGCAGCAATGGCCGGTCATCACCCAGATGAAAGATGCCCCCCCCGACGCCGAGGAATGGAAGGACAAGCCCGACAAGCTGCAATACCTGGAACGCTGAACGACCGCAGCGGCCACACTATGGCCGGGCCAGGTCACGTCTGGTTCATGCATCTCGTCATTGCGAGCGCAGCGAAGCAATCTTCTGAATCATGCTCGATTAGCTGGAGATTGCTTCGTCACTGTGTTCCTCGCAATGACGACATCATCAGAGGACGTTCACGCCCGGGTACTCTGGTTGAAATTCGTTATCGCGAATTCAGGTCAGAAGCACGAAGCTCGTCAGCGCGATTTCCGGTAGCAAAGTGATCACCACCGCGAATGTCAGGCTGGTACCCTGCCGTGCAGACATTCTCGAGGTCGCCGCCGCCCGCATCATTGAGCAGGCGGCAGACCTGCCCGACCTCGGTGACACTGTCGTCCTGCTGCCGGACCTGCAGTTCGCCGGGCAACTGCGCAGACGCCTGCTGGATGCGGCAGAATGGCACGGCCATGGCGCGCTGCTGGGGCCCGTCATCAGCACACCGGATCAATGGCTGCTCGAACACATCTCCCTGGACCGGACAGTACCCGGGCGCGCGCGCCGGGAACTGCTGCTGGTCGAGGTCCTGAAGCAGCACGCCGGCGTCTTTCCGGGCAGCGACCCCTGGCAGCTTGCCGCCACCCTGGCAGGCCTGTTCGAGGAACTGGCACTGCACCGGGTGCGCGTCCCGGAAGATCTCGCGGAGTTCACCCGCCGGCTGCAATCGGCCTACGGCCTGGACACCCACCTGCCGGCACCGTTCGGCATCGAGGCCGGCATCGTGCACCGCCTCTGGCACGCCTGGCAGGTGCAGCTGGACGCCGACGGGCTCCTCGACCCGGGCATGGCCTGCCTGCAGCGCCTGGCCCGGCATCTCGCGGCCGCCCCCGCGCAACCGCTATACCTGGTCGGCATCGACGACGCCGATGCCGCACAACGCGAATGGCTGACGGACCTGCTTGCCGCGGGCCGTGCCGAGTGCTTCCTGTACGCCGGCACCCCCTGGCTCGCCGACACCGGCCTGCCGACAAACCCTGCGGACGGCAACGCGGCGGATGACGCGACGACGGCCTGCCTGGAGCAGGTCTTCTGCCACGACGGGGAACCGCCCGCGATACGGGCACAAGGCTTTGCCGCCCGCCACCCGCACTCACCCCTGGCCGGGGGCATGGTGATCCTTGCCGCGAATTCGGCGGAACAGGAAGCCCTGGCCATCGACCTGCAGGTGCGCCGCTGGCTGCTCGAGGAGCGCCAGCCGCTGGGCATCGTCACCGAGGACCGGCGACTTGCCCGACGCATCCGCGCCCTGCTGGAACGCTCCGGCATTCACCTGCAGGACAGCGGCGGCTGGGCGCTGTCCACCACCAGCGCCGCGGCGGCGCTGGAACGCTGGCTGGAGACCGTGGAGGAGGACTTCGATCACCAGCCGCTGCTGGACGTCCTCAAGTCGCCGTTCATTTTTCCGGATGCCGACCCCGACCTGCATGGCAGCCTCGTCTACCGCCTCGAACAGGACATCATCCGGCATGAAAATATCGCCCGGGGACTGGCGCGCTACCGCCGCCATGTCGATGCCCGCCACCAGCGCCTGCCGAGCGGCTGGAGTGCGGCAACGGCCGGCTCCCTGCAGCAACTGCTGAACCGGCTCGACCAGGCGGCCGACCCGCTGCGCGAATTCCTCCACGGTGAAGCGGCCACTCCGCAGGCACTGCTGCAGGCGCTGCGTGCCAGCCTGGAAGAACTGGGCATGTGGGACGCCTTTGCGAATGATCCCGCCGGTCTGCGAATCCTGCAGGAATGGCAGCTGCTGCACGATGCCGCCGGCCACAGCCGGATCACGCTGGACTGGTTCGAGTTTCGCGCCTGGTTCGGCAGCGCGCTCGAACGGCATGATTTCCGCCCCGCGACAGGCGACAGCCCGGTGCTGCTGCTGACCCTGCAGCAGGCGCAGCTCGGTCGCTATGCCGGGCTGATCGTCGCCGCCTGCGACCGGGAGCACCTGCCCGCCAGAGGCGCGGTATCGCCGTTTTTCAATGACCCGGTGCGCAGCGAGTTGCAACTGCCGACCTGGCCGGAGCGCTATGCCCTGCAATTGCAGCGGTTTCGCCGCGTGCTGGAGAGCGCACCGAACGTGCTGCTGACCTGGACCCGGGAAGACAACGGCGAGACGCGCCTGCCCTGCCCCTGGCTGGAGGCGATCCAGACCTTCCATGAACTCGCCTGGCAGGGCGGGCTGCGTGACCCGGTGCTGGAAGCGTTGCTGGATCACCCCGGCAGCCGGGTGCAGGGCGACAACCCCCTGCCGGCACCGGCTGCCGCCGGCTACCCGGCACCCCGACTGCCGGCAGAGCGCTTGCCTCAAGCCCTGTCGGTCAGCGCGCACCGCAGCCTGATCGACTGTCCCTACCGTTTCTTCGCCGCCTACGGCCTGCAACTGAAACCCCGCGAAGCCGTCAGGGAGGCGCTGGAAAAGGCCGAATACGGCAGCCTGGTGCACCAGTCGCTGGAGATCTTTCACGCCGGCAGGCGTGGCTATCCCCCTGCCTTTAGCGAACCCGTCAACCGCGGCAACCGCGATGCCGCCATTGCACGTCTGGGGGAAATCTCCCGCAGCGTGTTCACCCGGGACCTGGAAGACAACTTCGAACACCGCGCCTGGCTGCGGCGCTGGCTGGTGCTGATCCCCGGGTACATCGACTGGCAGGCCGGGCGGCAGCCGCTGTGGTCGTTCAGCGCGGCCGAGCAGGAAGGGGAACTCCGGCTGCCGACCGGCCAGCGGCTGCGGGGGCGGCTCGATCGCGTCGACAGCGGCCCCGGCGGCACCGCCATTGTCGACTACAAGACCGGCAGCCTGCCGAAGCAGGCAGAGATCGACAGCGGCGAGGATGTGCAGCTGACTTCCTATGTCCTGCTGGCAGACCCGCCGCCTGCCCGTGTCGAGTACCTGCAGGTCGACGGGGAGGTCCGCCCCCGCGCCTGCCTTGAAGGCGCGGAACTCGGGCAGCTCGCTGCCGCCGTCGGGGAACGCCTGGCCGGCGTGCTGGCAGACATGCAGGCCGGCGCCCCCCTGCCCGCCTGGGGTGACGCGGACACCTGCCGCTATTGCGAAATGGACGGGCTGTGCCGCAAGCAGGCCTGGCTGGAAGCATCCGGGGAGACGGCAGCATGACGACGCCCGATCCGCTGCAGGCCGCAGACCCCGCGCGCAACGCGACCGTGCACGCTTCCGCCGGCACCGGCAAAACCTGGCTGCTGGTGACCCGCATCGTGCGCCTGCTGCTTGCGGGCGTGGCGGCCGAGAGCATCCTCGCGGTCACCTTCACCCGCAAGGCCGCGGCGGAAATGCAGCAGCGCGTCACGGAACGCCTGCGCGAACTGGCCGGCGCCGCCCCCGCCACCCTGGATGGCATGCTGCAGCAGTACGGCATCTCGCCGGATGACGACCTGCGCGCCCGGGCCGGCAGGCTGTACGAGCACCTGCTGTTCAATCCCTACTCGCTGCGCGCCACCACCTTCCATGCCTTCTGCCAGGAATTGCTGCAGCGCTTCCCGCTGGAAGCCGGCGTCGCGCCGGGATTCGCCATCAGTGAGGCAACCGGCATTCTCGAGCAATCGGCCTGGGACGCACTGGTGGCGGAGACGGCCGCCAGCCCCGACGCTCCGGTGGCGCTGGCACTGGACCGGCTGGTGAGCGGTTGCGACGGACTGGGCAGCACCCGGCTGGCACTGGTTTCTTTCCTGGCACACCGCAGTGACTGGTGGGCCTTTACCCAGGAAGCGCGCGAACCGTTACGCTTCGCCACCCGGCGGCTCAGCGAACTGCTGGAGGTGACGGTCGACACCGACCCGCTGGCGGGTTTCCCGGATGCCGCGCTGCGCAGCGACCTGCAGGAATTTGCCGCACTGCTCGGACGCAACACCACCAAAACCAACACGGAAGATGCCGACCGCCTTGCTCAGGCACTGGCCGCGCCGCTGCAACCCGCGGCAATGCTGGCCGCTGTCACACCGGTTTTTTTCACGCAGGGCGGGGATCCACGCGCACGCAAGCCCGCCGCGGCCCAGCAGAAGCGCCTCGGCGCGGCCGGCGAAAGCCGCTTCCTGGAACTGCACGGACAGTGCGTCGGCGCGCTGCTGGCCCTGCGGGAACGGCAGGCGCGCTGCGACACCCTGCGCAACACGCTGGCCTGGTACACGGCAGGCACAACCCTGCTGGCACACTACCAGCGCATCAAGCAGGAACAGCGGGTACTGGACTTTGCCGACCTCGAGTGGCTGGCCTGCGAACTGCTGAATCGCAGCGAACATGCCAGCTGGGTACAGTACAAGCTCGACAGCCGCATCGATCACCTGCTGGTCGACGAGTTCCAGGACACCAACCCCACGCAGTGGCGCCTGCTGCTGCCGCTGCTGCAGGAACTCGCCGCCGGCCGTGACGACCGCGGCCGCTCCGTGTTCCTGGTCGGCGACCGCAAGCAGTCCATCTACAGTTTTCGCCGCGCCAATCCGGCGCTGCTGGAGGAGGCATCGGTCTGGCTGCACGATCATTTGCAGGCCCGGCGTTACCCGCTGGATGCCTCGCGCCGCTCGGCCGCCGCCATCATCGACTGCGTCAATGCCGTGTTTGGCAGCGCGCCGCTGCACGAACGGCTCGCCGGCTTCAACCCGCATTCCACCTGGCAGGCCGGCATGTTCGGCCTTGTCGAGCTGCTGCCGCTGGTGAACGCCGGGGCCGCACAGGACGACGCCCGCGTTCAAACCGGCCTGCGCAACCCGATGCAAACCCCGCGACCCGACACCCTCGACAGGCGCTACTACACGGAAGGAAGCGTCATCGCCACGCGCATACAGGAACTGGTCACAGCCGACACCCTGGTGAGTGCCGCCAGCGGCACCCGCCGGATGCACTACGGCGACATCATGATCCTGCTGCGCCAGCGCACCCACGCCACCGCCTTCGAGCAGGCCCTGCGTGACGCAGGCATTCCCTACCTGAGCGCCAGCAAGGGCATGCTGCTGGACAACCTGGAGGTGCGCGACCTGGAGGCATTGCTGCGCCTGCTGGTGTCGCCCTATGACAACCTGGCGCTCGCGCAGGTGCTGCGCTCCCCGGTGTTCGGGCTGGACAGCGAACAACTGCTGCCGCTGGCGGGCCATGCCTCCGGCACCTGGTACGAACATCTCGCCGGGCTGGCCGCACGCGGCGAATCCCCCTATGACAGTGCCTGGGCCATGCTCTCCCGCTGGCGCGAGCTTGCCGGGCAGGTCCCGGTACACGACCTGCTGGACCGGATTTTCCACGAGGCGGAACTGCTGCCGCGCTACACGGCTGCCTTCCCCGGGGCGCTGACGCCGCGGGTGCACGCCAGCCTCACCCGCTTCATCGAGCTGGCGCTGGAGGTGGACAACGGCCGCTATCCCAGCCTGCCCCGCTTTCTCGATCAGCTGGAGCGACTGCGCCAGTCGCAGCAGGACCAGCCGGATGAAAGCCCGCCTGCCGGGGCCGACGGCAACCGGGTGCGCATCATGACCATCCACGCGGCCAAGGGCCTCGAGGCACCCGTGGTGTTTCTTGCCGACCTGGCGACCGCACCCCGCGACCGCAGCGCGCATGCCGCGCTGGTCGACTGGCCCGGAGACCGGGACCGGCCGGTGCAGTTCCTGCTCACCCCGCGGCGCACCGACCTCGACGCGGTGAGCCGGGCGCTACTGGAAAACCAGGCCAGGGAACGGCAGCGCGAGGATGCCAACCTGCTGTATGTCGCCATCACCCGCGCGCGCCAGTACCTGTACCTCTCCGCCAGCGCGCCGGCACGCGGCTCCGACACCGGCTGGTACGGGTTGCTGGGCGAGGCGCTCGCGGGCTGGGAGAGAAACACCGCAGGGAACCCCTGCCATACCACGGGCACCCCGGCGGCGGACGTGACGCTGCATACAGCCGCCGGCATCATACCGACAGTGGATGAACGCCTGACGCGGACCATCCCGGTCAGACCGGAGCTGCGCCAGATCGCGCCAAGTCATGCCGACCCGGCGGTAACGCCGGAGTCGGGAGATGCGGACGGCCGCGAGCGCGGCATTGCCATTCACCGTATGCTGGATTTCATTTCGCGCTCACAAGGTGAAGCACCAGCCACCCTGCCGCCGCAGCTGGCCAATGGCCTGGGCCGCGAGGCCGGCGACCCTGAGCTGCATGCCTGGTGGCAGGAAGCCGTGCAGACCTGCCGGCACGCCGATTTCGCCGGACTGTTCGACCCGCGTCACTACCTGCGCGCCCGCAACGAAGTCCCGCTGCAGTATTTCCGGGACGGCCAGCTGGTCTACGGCATCATCGACCGGCTGGTCATTCGCGAAGACGGCGTACTGGTCATTGACTACAAGACTCACCGCCGGGCCGCCCCGGACACGCTGGCGGAGCTGGCAGGCGGCTACCGGGAGCAAATGCAGCTCTACAGCGCGGGCGTGGCCCGGCTCTGGCCCGGGCTTGTCGTGAAACCGTACCTGCTGTTCACGGCCTGCAACGCCCTGGTGGAGATGGCTCCCTGAAGCGGCATCGCGACTCACGGTTTCGTCTGGCGGAAAAAAATGAAACAATGGCACCCGCGTCGCGTCGCGATTGCGCAAGCAGCTGAAAAACCACAGGGTAGCCCGAATGAAGGCCGCAAGGCTGGAATCCGGGATTGCACCCTGTCTTCCCGGATTGGATATGAATCAGGCAAGCCATATAGTCAATGTAACCATCGACAGCTTTGATGCGCAGGTCATCGAGCAGTCGCAGCGCGTGCCGGTGCTGGTCGACTACTGGGCCGACTGGTGCGGGCCCTGCCAGATGCAGATGCCGGTGCTGCAGAAACTGGTACAGGAACTGGACGGGAAATTCGTGCTGGCCAAGGTGAACACCGAGGAACAGCGGGAACTGGCGCGCGAGCACGGCATTCGCAGCCTGCCCACCATGCGGCTGTTTCGCAACGGCGAGATCGTTGAGGAAATCCTCGGCGCGCAGACGGAGTCGACCCTGCGCATCCTGCTGGACCGGTATATCGAGCGCGAGTCCGACAAGATCCGCGCCAGTGCCATCCGGGCCTTCCAGCAGGGCCGCCAGGAGGAGGCACTGGAGATGCTGCGCAATGCGCGCCAGGCGGAGCCGGAAAATCACCAGCTGACGCTGGACTATGCCGGTTTATGCCTGCAGGCCGGCCGGCTGGAGGAAACCGAACACCTGCTCGCGGAGCTGCCGCGCGATGTCCGCGACGAAACCGAAGCGGTACAGCTGCGTGCCCTGCTGGACTTCAGCAGCGCCGCACTCGATGCCCCGCCCCTGGATGAGCTGGAGCGCAGCGTCGCCGCCAGCCCCGATGACATGACGCTGCGCTATCGCCTCGGCGCCGTGTACGTCCTGAACGACCGCATGGAAGCCGCCATGGAAACCTTCATGGCCATCCTCGAGCACGACCGGAAATTCCGCGACGACATTGGCCGCCGCAGCCTGCTGGCGGTATTCGAGCTCCTCGGCAACGAGGGTGACCTGGTGCAGCAGTACCGCCGCCGGTTGTTCAACGCCCTGCACTGAGGGCCTGCCGCTGTGCCGCGGCAGGCCAGCCCTCCGCGAGAACGAACGGCGTCAGCTGTGGGCGTCCAGCGCCTGGGCAAGCCGTTTTGCCGGTACATAGCCTGGCAGCAGCTCGCCGTTGTCGAGAATCAGCGCCGGGGTGCCGGTCACGCCCAGCAGGCCGCCCAGCTCGTACTGGTCCTTGACGGGGTTGTCACACGTGCGTGGCGCGATTTCCTCGCCGAGCTTGGCGCGCGTCAGTGCGGCGCGGCGGTCGTCCGCACACCACACCGAAACGGCCTTGTTGTAGGACGGCGACCCGATACCCGCACGCGGGTACATCAGGTAGCGCACGGTGATCCCCTCGGCATTGAACTGGTCCATTTCCTTGTGCAGCTTGCGGCAGTAGCCGCAGTCGAGATCGGTAAACACGGTAATGGTGTGGCGTTCCTTGTCTGCCGGAAACACGATCATGTCGTCGCTGCCGACCTTGTTGATGGCGTCCAGACGAATGTCCTTGCGGCGTTCCTCACTGATGTCCGTGCGCGTATCCAGGTCGATGAGGCTGCCCTGCAGCAGGTACTTGCCGTCGTCGCTGATGTAGAAGAGACGCGGCCCGACCAGCACCTCGGAAACGCCCGGCAGCGGTGACGGCTTGATGTCGTCCAGTGTGACCCCGGGCAGAACCTTGCCCAGGGACTGCCGGATCGCGGCATGGGAATCGGGCTCGGCGGCAGCGGCCAGACCCGGGAGTGTCAGGAGCAGCAGGCATAGTCCTGCGATTTGCTTTGTCATAATGGAACCCATTCTGAGTTGCTGTTCAAAGACGTCGTCTTGCCGCGCTTCGACACTGCAACCGCAGCTGAAGTTTCACGACATGTTGACCGGCGCGACGGCAGGAGCGGACAGATTCAGCCGCGCGGATGATGCTGTGCGTGCAGATCCTTGAGGCGCTCACGCGCCACATGAGTATATATCTGCGTGGTTGACAGGTCACTATGCCCCAGCAGCATCTGCACCACGCGCAGGTCGGCGCCATGATTAAGAAGATGTGTCGCAAAGGCGTGACGCAGGGTGTGCGGTGACAAGTGCTTGTTAATCCCGGACTTTAATGCGTAGTGGCGAATCCGGTACCAGAATGCCTGGCGCGTCATGCCCCTGCCCCGTGCGGTAATGAACAGCTGCCTCGCGAGGACCGGGCCGGCCAGCTGCGGCCGGCTGCCGTCGAGATAGCGCTGCACCCAGTCAATCGCCTCCTCACCCAGGGGCACGAGTCGTTCCTTGTTGCCCTTGCCGGTCAGACGCACCACGCCCTGGTTCAGGTTGACCTGCTCGGCCGCCAGGCCCACGAGTTCGGAAACGCGCAGGCCGCAGGCGTACAGCAGCTCCAGCATGGCGCGGTCTCGCAGTCCCAGCGTATCCTGAATATCCGGTGCGGACAGCAGATCCTCGACCTCGCGTTCACTCAGGGAATCCGGCAACGGGCGGCCGATACGCGGGGTGTCGATGCGTACGCTGGGATCGGCCTGCAGGCGTCCTTCCCGCACCAGGAAACGGTAGTAGCGTCGCAGGGAGGACAGCAGCCGCGCCGTGGTGCGCGGCCGGGCGCCGCCGATGACCCGCTCCGCCAGGTAGGCCAGCAGGTCCTCGCGCCGCGCCTGCGGCAGTCCGGAGACGCCCTGTTGCTGCAGCCAGGCGGCCAGGCCGGCGAGATCGTTGCGATAGGCCGCGAGGGTATGTTCGCTCAGGCCGTGCTCCATCCACAGTGCGTCGGTGAAACGCTCGATTTCCTGCAGCGCGGCAGCATCCGCGGCCGCGGGTTCCGGCCTGCATACCGGCGCCTTGCCTGCCGCAGCCGCCAAAACCGGTCAGCTGTCCGCCTGCGGTTTGCCCAGCAATTGTCCGATGCTGTCCAGCGGCAGGGGGAACACGATGGTGGAGCTCTTCTCGCCGGCGATCTCGGTCAGTGTCTGCAGGTAGCGCAGCTGCAGTGACTGTGGCTGCTGGTTGAGAATCTTCGCGGCCTCGACCAGTTTTACCGCTGCCTGCATTTCACCCTCGGCATGAATCACCTTGGCGCGCCGTTCACGCTCGGCTTCGGCCTGGCGGGCAATGGCGCGCACCATGCTTTCGTCGATATCGACATGCTTGATCTCCACGTTGGCGACCTTGATGCCCCAGGCATCGGTTTGCTGGTCCAGCAGCATCTGGATATCGCGGTTCAGCTTGTCGCGCTCCGCCAGCATGTCATCCAGATCGTGCTGGCCGAGCACCGAGCGCAGCGTGGTTTGCGCCAGCTGGCTGGTCGCGGAGAGGAAATCCTCGACCTGGATGATGGACCTCTCGGGGTCGATGACGCGGAAATAGAGCACGGCGTTGACCTTGACCGAGACATTATCGCGGGAGATGACATCCTGACTCGGCACGTCCATGACAATGGTACGCAGGTCGACGCGCACCATCTGCTGAATGATCGGGATAACGATGATCAGACCCGGCCCCTTGACCTTCCAGAAACGCCCGAGGGTGAAGATAACGCCGCGCTCGTATTCCCGCAGCACGCGGAAGGTGTAGAGCAACAGGGCAACCAGTACAATCAGCCCGACAAATATTCCCGGTATCGTCATTACATCTCTCCTTTCGCGGGATGTACCCGCAGCACCAGACCCTCGATCGAATCGACCCGTACCCTGTCGCCGCCATGCAGGGGCACGGCGGTTTCCGCCCACCAGACTTCACCGTGGATGCGGATGCGCCCCTTGCCGGTAAAATCCTCGATGACCTCGCCCGTGGCCCCGAGCAACTCTTCCTGGCCACTGACCACCGGCCGGTTGCGCGCCTTGATGGCGGCGCCGACCACAAACAGGAAAAAACCGGCAGTGGCTACCGACAGCGTCGCGATCAGCGGCAGGGAAACGGCGTAGTCCGTGCCTTCCTCGTCAAACAGGATGATGGAACCGATGACGAAGGCGATCAGGCCGCCGATACCCAGCGCCCCGAAACTGGGAACAAACGCCTCCGCCAGCATGAAGATGATGCCGAGCGCCAGCAGGGCCAGGCCGGCATAGTTCACGGGCAGCACCTGGAAGGCGTACAGCGCCAGCAGCAGGCTGATGGCGCCGGCAACCCCCGGCAGGATGTAGCCGGGATTGGCGAACTCGAAGAACAGGCCGTAGATACCGATCAGCATGAGCACATAGGCGACATTGGGATCGGTTATCACCGCCAGCAGGCGGGTGCGCCAGTCCGGCTGGAGTCGCTGCAACGTCAGGTTTGTAGTGTCCAGCACCCGCGTACCACCGGGCAGGCTGACGCTGCGTCCCTGTGCCTGGGACAGCAGGTCCGCCATGTCCACCGCCACGATATCGATTACACCCAGTTCCAGCGCCTCCTTCGCGGGCAGGCTGGCGGCTTCCCGCACCGCGAGCTCGGCCCACTCGATATTGCGCCCCCGCATCTGCGCCAGGCTGCGGATATAGGCGGCGGCATCGTTGATACGCTTGTGTGACATCGTGTCCTGGTCCGCGGCGGGCTCGCCGGCGTCATCCCCGTCCGGCTGCTTGTCCGCCAGGTCCCCCGGTTTCGGTACAGCGCCGATCGCGACCGGCGTCGCCGCCCCCAGGTTGGTCCCCGGGGCCATCGCGGCAATGTGGCTGGCATAGAGAATGTAGGTCCCGGCGCTGGCGGCGCGTGCCCCGCCCGGGGAGACATAGGTAACCACCGGGACCTCCGCGACCAGGATGTCCTGGATGATGTCACGCATGGCGGTATCCAGCCCTCCCGGGGTATCCATGCGCAGGATGACCAGGGCGGCATCCTGTGCCTGCGCCGTGGCAATGCCGCGCTGCAGGTAATCCGCGGTTGCCGGACCAATCGCACCCTGAACCTCCAGGATCACCGCAGTGCGCTCCACGGCACCTGCATGGCTGGCGGCAGCCAGCAGCAGCGCGGCAAACAGCAGCATCGGCAAACGGCGAGCCCGTGCAATCATCATGTCACTCCAGTCCCTTCCGGCTAGCATAACCTGCAGGCAGGACATTGCAATGCCCGCGGGACATCAGCGTGGAAGTGGTCCCGGTATGCCTGTATCGTTGCCAGCCATAATCCAGCCCCTGCCGGCATGGCGCCCGCGCAAACGGAGACCCTTTTGAAACAGACGACACCCTGCCTCTTCTGCAATCCCGGCGAACTGCTGCTTGAAAATGCGCTTGCCTATGCCCGTTATGACGATTACCCGGTGTCCCCCGGCCATGTGCTGGTCCTGCCGCGGCGCCACGTGGCCGACTATTTCGATACCACGCTGGAGGAAAAACATGCCATGCTGGCACTGATCGAGGCGGCAAAACAGCTGCTCGACGGCGAACACGCACCGGATGGCTACAATCTCGGCATCAACTGCGGTGCCGCTGCCGGGCAAAGCGTGCCGCACGTGCACTATCACCTGATTCCGCGCTACGCCGGCGACATGGAAAACCCGCGCGGGGGGGTACGTGGTGTCATACCGGACAGGCAGAAGTACTGAGCCTATCTACAAACTGCCCGGCTGTTTATAATACAGTCCCAAGCCAGCCGGCAAGGTTCAGCAACGAGTGCAGCAGACCCATGAGCACCTACAACAAGATTCTGGTAGCCGTCGACCTTTCTCCCGAAGCCCACCTCGTGGCGGCGCGGGCACGCGAGCTTGCGCAACATTACGCTGCTGCGGCGACCCTGGTCCATGTCATCGAGCCCCTGGTCTCGATGGAAGACAACGAGTTCACCCCGGCGCTGCCGCTGGAGATCGAGAAGACCCTCGAACAGCGGACCAGGAGCTTCCTCGCCTCGCTGTCCGGCGAGATGGGCCCGGACGGTGTCGAGACCATCGTGAAAATAGGCTCCCCGAAGCGCGAGATCCTGAATTTCGCCAAAGACCACGGCTTTGACCTGATCGTGATCGGGGCGCACGGCCGGCACGGTATCGCCACCCTGCTGGGGTCCACCGCGAATGCCGTGCTGCATGGCACCCACTGCGACGTCATGTGCGTCCGCATCGGCAAGTAGTCGAAACAGCGGCACCCTGATGCGGTCATTGCGGCAAGCCGGGGCATCCGTCTGCCTGGCCACGACCGCCTGCCGGACCTGAACATGCCAGAGAAGGCGCCAACCGGTATTGATATCAAGTCGCTGCTGGCCGTGGTCCGCGCGATGGTCGGCGAAGTCCACCCGCACTGGAAAAACCTGCACTTCACCCCGGACACGCACCTGGAACGGGACCTGGGCCTGGACAGCATGGCGCGCATGGAGTTGCGCACGCGCATCGAGGTGCAGTACGGCATCCCCCTGCAGGAAACCGCCGCCATCACTGCGGCGACACCGAATGACCTGCTGCGCGCCCTGCAGCTGGCGACTGCAGATCCCGGCGCAGCGGACATATCCGCGGAAGGCCCCGCCCCGCCAAACAATGCCAGCAACCTGCTGATGGGACCGTTCGCCAATGCGGAGCAGGCGGGCGAAACCTGGCACTCACGCCAGCCCACGGCGGGCGACTGGCTGTTCGCCCTGTATGCCTGGCCGGTGTTCATCCTGCTGGGTACAATCACCTGGATACTGGTGGTATTCGGACCGTTCGAATCCTGGCGGCGAAAATTCGCCCACCTCGGTGCGCGCGCACTGTTTCTGCTGACCTTTACCCCGTTCAGGGTCACCGGTCAGCAGCACCTCGCGCACGACAGGTCACAGATCATCGTGGCAAATCACAGCAGTTACCTGGACGGCTTCATTGTCACGGCAGCGCTGAACATCCCCATCCATTTCATTGTCAAGGGAGAACTGGCGCGCAACCTGCCCGCCCGCCTGCTGCTGCAGCGATTCGGCGTCGAGTTCGTGGACCGTTTCAATGCCGGCAAGGGCATCAGCGATGTGAGTCGCATTGCGCGCAAGTCGCGGAATGGCCAGTCCATCGTGTTCTTCCCCGAAGGCACCTTCACCAGCTTTCCCGGGCTGCAGCCATTCCGCATGGGCGCCTTCGTCACCGCTGCACGCTCCGATGCGGCCGTGGTCCCGGTAGCCATCCGGGGTGCGCGTGACATGCTGCGCGGTTCGCACTGGTTTCCCTACCGCGGCCGCATCAGCGTCACCATTTCCGAACCGATCGAGCCAGCGGGCGAAGGCTGGCAGGTGGCGCTGAACCTGCGGGATGCGGCGCGCCGCGAGATCAGCCACCACTGCGGCGAAATCGACCTCACGCAGGACTGATACGGCCCGCCTGCCGGCTAGGCTGCGGATTCAGCCCGGGCCCGGCCGGCGCGCCTCGAATACAGCGATGCTGCGCGCCGCGACCGGGTATGAGGCCCGCTTCAGCGGCTCCTGCCGGTCGGGCCGCTGGATATTCTCCGGCCTGTCCGTG
>Ga0210101_1000070_pt1 | contig 34888 bp, 39 predicted proteins | sample Muzzi_PWC_D1_FD_185534 | JGI IMG/M metagenome (GOLD analysis project Ga0210101, IMG submission 185534) | Wetland microbial communities from San Francisco Bay, California, USA, that impact long-term carbon sequestration - Muzzi_PWC_D1 (SPAdes) | ecosystem: Environmental > Aquatic > Marine >... | reverse complement strand
CTGGCGAACCGCGTCCAGTCGAAGGTCGGTGGCAACGCCGCTGTGATCATCGGACGGAAGGGGTCTGGGAAGACTCACATCGCTGCCCTGATGGCCAAGGAGGCGATCTCGCGCGGTCTTTCCGCGGCGGCGATCATCGATGAGATCGCGCCGATCGTCGGCGGTGGCGGCGGTGGCCGAGACTCGATGGCCCAAGCGGGCGGCAAGAACCCCGAGAAGCTCGACGAGGCGCTCGCCGCCGCGCGCCAGGCGATCGAGAAGGCAGTTACTTAGTGCGGGTACTGGCCCTCGACCACGGCACGGCGCGGATCGGCTGCGCGATCTCCGATCCCAGTGGCACTCTGGCGAGGCCGCTGCCGCTGATCGAGCCGCCCGTCCCGAGCGCCGTCGCCGCCCTGGTCGAGGAGCACGGGGTCGAGCGCGTCGTGGTCGGCCTGCCGCTGCACCTGAGCGGCGGGGAGGGGGCGCAGGCGGCCTTGGCGCGAACCTTCGCGACCGAACTCGAGGCCCTGCTCGACGTGCCGGTCGAGACCTACGACGAGCGGCTGACGACGCGGATGGCGGAGGCGAGCAAGCGCGAGGGTGCCGCCGCGGCGGCGGACTCGCTCGCCGCCGCGCACCTGCTGCAGGGCTACCTGGCCGGTCAGGCCGAGCTCGAAGACGACGGCGACGATGGCTGAGGGCCCGAGTGCGGTGGCCCAGCGGGAGCGGATGCGCCGCGATCGGCGAGCGGGGCGCGCGAGAACGGTGAGACGCCGCCGGCGCCTGGCGCTGGCTGCGATCGTCGCGATCCTCGCCCTGCTCGCCGTGGGCGCGGCGGCCGCCTACCGGCACTTCCACACGAGCACGCCTCCGCCGGTGGAACTGAAGACGGTCACGGTGACGATCCCCGAGGGCTACGACCGCAGGCAGACCGCCGCAGTCGCGAAGGAAGCCGGCCTGCGCGGCAGCTACCTGAAGGCGAGCAAGGGCCGCGAGGGCTTTCTCTTCCCCGACACCTTCGAGCTGGAGAAGGGCGCCCCCGCCTCCGATCTGGTGCAGCTGCAGCTCGAGGACTTCAAGCGGCGGATCGAGGGGGTCGAGATGACCTACGCGCGCTCCAAGAACCTGACCACGCGCGACGTGGTGACGATCGCCTCGATGATCGAGCGCGAGGCGGCGCTGGAAAGCCAGCGCAAGCTGGTCGCCGCGGTGATCTACAACCGCCTGCACGAAGGGATGCCGCTGGGGATCGACGCGACCACCCGCTTCGCGACCGGCAACTACGACAGGCCGCTGAGCGAATCGGAACTGGCGATCGACTCCCCGTACAACACCCGCACCAACACGGGCCTGCCGCCGGGGCCGATCGACAGCCCCGGCCTCGCCTCGATCGATGCGGCCGCCCACCCGGCCAAGGTCGACTACCTGTACTACGTGACCGAGCCCGGCACCTGCGGCAAGCTCGCCTTCTCGAAGACCGCGGCCGAATTCGAAGCCGACGCCGCCCGCTACAACGAAGCGCGCGAAGCGGCCGGCGGCGAATCGCCCGACACCTGCAGGGAATGAGCCGGGCGATGAAGCGCCTCGCCGTGCTCGGCCACCCCGTCGCCCACTCGCGGTCGCCGGCGATGCACAACGCGGCGCTGGCCGAGCTGGGCCTGGCCGGCGAGTGGAGCTACGAGGCGATCGACCTCGCCCCGGAGGAGTTCGAGCCCCGGGTGCGGGCGATGCCCGACGAGGGCTTCGTCGGAGCCAACGTCACCCTGCCCCACAAGGGGGCGGCGCTGGCACTGGCCGACACGGCATCGGAGACGGCGCGGGCGATCGGCGCCGCCAACACGCTCAGCTTCGCGAGCGGCGAGGTCGACGCCGACAACACCGACGCGCCCGGCCTGCTGGCGGCGCTGCCCGAGTCGCCTCGCGGCAGGCGGGCGTTGGTGCTGGGAGCCGGCGGCGCGGCCCGTGCCGTCGTCTGGGCGCTGGTCCGCGAGGGCGCCGAGGTCAGCGTCTGGAACCGCACCGCGGAGCGCGCCCGCCAGCTCTGCGAGGAGCTCGGGGGGACGCCGGCGCCGGCCCCCGACCCGACCGGCTACGGGCTGATCGTCAACTCGACCACCGCCGGCCTGCGCGGCGAGGACCCGCTTGCGGAGCTGCCGCTGAGCGCCGACGGGTTCGTCCCCGGCCAGACGGTGGTCGACATGGTCTACGGGGAGCAGCGCTCGCGGCTGCTCGCCGCCGCCGGGTCCGCGGGGGCGAGCACGGTCGACGGCATCGAGGTGCTGGTCCGCCAGGGGGCGCTCTCGCTCGAAATCTGGACCGGCCGTGAGCCGCCCCTGGAGACGATGCGCGCCGCGGCACGGGCCCGCCTATAGCCTTGCCGGCATGAGCACGCGCTTCCGCTTCACCACCGCGGGCGAGTCGCACGGCCCCGGCCTCGTGGCGATCGTCGAGGGCATGCCGGCCGGCCTGGAGCTGGATCGTGCCGCGCTCGACCGCGACATGGCGCGGCGCCAGCTCGGCCACGGCCGCGGCGGCCGGATGAAGATCGAGTCCGACGCGGTCGAGGTGCGCTCCGGGGTGCGCCATGGCCGCACCCTCGGCAGCCCGATAGCGGTGCTGGTCGCCAACCGCGACTACGCCAACTGGGAGGAGCGGATGAGCCCCTGGCCGGTCGAGGCGGAGATCGAGGAGGTGCACCTGCCGCGGCCCGGCCACGCCGACCTGGTCGGCGCCCAGAAGTACGGCCACACGGACGTCCGCAACGTGCTGGAGCGGGCCAGCGCCCGCGAGACGGCCGCCCGCGTCGCCGCCGGCTCGCTGGCGCGGGGGCTGCTCACGGCGCTTGGGGTCAGCGTCCACAGCCACGTCACCCAGATCGCCTCGGTGAAGGCGCCGGAGCGCGCCGAGCTCGGGCCGGAGGACTTCGACGGGGTCGACGAGGATCCGGTGCGCTGTCTCGACCCGGAGGCGAGCGCCGCGATGGTCGCGGAGATCGACCGCCTCCGCAAGGCGAACGAGAGCCTCGGCGGCAGCTTCGAGGTGCGTGCCTTCGGACTCGTGCCCGGGCTCGGCTCCCATGTCTCCTGGGAGGAGCGGCTCGACGGGCGACTGGCCGGCGCCGTAGCCTCGATCCAGTCGGTGAAGGGGGTGGCGATCGGCGAAGCCTGGGAGGTCGCCGGCCGACCCGGCTCCGAGGCGCACGACGAGATCCTCTGGTCGTCGGAGCGCGGCTACCACCGCGAGACCAACCACGCCGGCGGCCTCGAGGGCGGGATGACCAACGGCCTGCCGCTCTCGGTGCGGGCGGCGATCAAGCCGATCTCCACCCTGACCAAGCCGCTGCGCTCGGTCGACATCTCGACCGGGGAGCCGGCGCAGGCGCTGCGCGAGCGCACCGACTCGACCGTGGTGCCGGCCGCCGCGGTGGTCGCCGAGGCGATGGTCTGCCTCACCCTGGCGCGCTGCTACCGCGAGAAGTTCGGCGGCGACCACATCGACGACGTGCTGGCCGCGGTCGACGCCTACGAGAAGCGCATCGACTGGCGGGGTTGAGCCGGTGGGCCGGCCCGCTGTCGTCTTCATCGGCTTCATGGGGGCCGGCAAGTCGGCGGCGCTCGAGGCCGCCCGCGCCGCCGGCCTGGCGACGACCGAGTCCGACGAGCTGATCGAGCGCGAGCTGGGCAAGCCGATCGCCGACGCCTTCGAGCAGGACGGCGAGGGGGCGTTCCGGGAACGCGAGGCCGAGGTCGTCGGGGCGTTGCTGGAGGACGCCGACGGCGGCGCGATCGCGCTCGGCGGCGGCAGCGTGCTCTCCCCCCGGGTGCGCGAGGCGCTGCGCCGCCACGTCGTCGTCTGGCTGCAGGTGGACGCCGCCGAGGCCTGGGAGCGGGTGACCGGGAGCGACCGGCCGCTGGCGCGCGAGCGCGCCCCCTTCGATGCCCTGCTGGTCGAACGGGAGTCGATCTACGAGTCGCTCGCCGACGCGGTCGTGCCGCAGGGAGAGCGTGGGCAGGTGGTCCGGGCCCTGCCCGCGATCCGCGCCCTCGCCGAGCTGCCGGCCGGCACCAAGCTGCTGTGGGCCGCCAGCGCCTCCGGCGAGTACCCGGTCTTCGTCGGTTCCGGCCTGCTCGAGGCGAGCTGGTGGCCGCTGGGGGGGCGCCGCTTCTGCGTGACGCACCCGGCCGTCGCGACGCTGTACGCGGACCGGATCGCCCCGCTTGAAGCGCAGATCGAGGTAAAGCCCGGAGAGGCGTCGAAGTCGATGGCCGACGCCGAGGCGGTCCTGCGCGAGCTGGCCCGCGGCGGGATGACCCGCGAGGACCACGTCGTCGCGCTCGGCGGCGGGGTGGTCGGAGACCTCGCCGGCCTGTGCGCGCACCTCTATCAGCGAGGCGTGCCGATCGTTCACGTGCCGACCACCCTGGTCTCCCAGGTCGACTCCGCCTACGGCGGCAAGACCGGGGTCGACCTGCCCGAGGGCAAGAACTACGCCGGCGCCTACCACCTGCCGGCGGCGGTGCTCGCCGACACCGCGACCCTCGCCAGCCTGCCGCGCGAGGAGCTGGCCGCCGGCTTCGTCGAGGTGCTGAAGACCGGGCTGCTGGCCGGCGGCGCCCTCTGGGAGCGGGTGCGGGCGATCGACTCGCTGGACCCCGGCGACCTCGCCGACGTCGTTCTCGCCTGCGCTCGCTGCAAGTGCGAGGTGGTCGCCGCCGACGAGCGCGACTCGGGGCTGCGCCAGGTCCTCAACCTCGGCCACACCGTGGGACACGCGATCGAGGCGGCGGGCGGCTACGAGCGCTACCTCCACGGCGAGGCGATCGGCCTGGGGCTGCTGGCGGCGCTGCGGCTCTCCGAGGCGCCGCAGCTGCGCGAGGAGGTCGAGGCGACGCTTCGTCGTCACGGCCTTCCGGTCGCGCTCGATCGAGCCGTCGGCCCCGATGCGATCCTCGACGCCCTCCAACGCGACAAGAAGCGCACCGCGGCCGGGGTCGGCTTCGTCTTGCTCTCGGAGCCCGGGGAACCTCGCACCGGCCAGATTCTCGATCCGTCTAAGGTCGAGGCCGCCGTGAGGGAGCTACTCGAATGACCAGCGCCCACAACCGCGTCGCGGTGCTGCACGGAGTCAACTTCGACGTGCTGGAGCGGCGCGACCCCGAGGTGTACGGCGGCCTCTCGCTGAGCGAGCTGGAGATGCGGATCCGGCGCGACGCCCGGGCGCTGGGGCTGGAAGCGATCTTCTTCCAGACCAACTCGGAGGGCGAGTTCGCCGAATATCTGCACCGGGCGCCGGAGCTGGCCGACGCGATCGTGATCAACGCCGGCGCCTGGACCCACTACAGCAGGGCGATCGCCGACGCGCTCGAGCTGACCGGCCTGCCCACCGTCGAGGTGCACCTCTCCGACGTCGGGTCGCGCCAGGGCTGGCGCCGCGTATCGGTCTTCGACGGGTTGGTGCTGGAGAAGGTCTCGGGCAAGGGCCCGGAGGGCTACGGCGAGGCCCTCGCGAGGCTCGCCGCCGAGCTGGGCGTCTCGGGCCCGTGAGAGGGCGCGGCGACCGGCTCGCCGCCGGCCAGGCCGAGCGCGAGCTCGACCAGATGCTGGTCACGGAGATCGTCAACGTCGGCTACCTGACCGGGTTCGGTGGCACCAACGGCGCCTGTGTCTGCGGCCCCGAGACCCGCCTCTTCTTCACCGACTTCCGCTACGGCGAGCGCGCCGAGGAGGAGGTCGAGGGCTGGGAGGTCCTCACCCTGGAGGACGACTGGCTGGGCGGGATCGCCGAGCGACTGGCGGGCAGGGTGGGTTTCGAGGACGACCACGTCTCGGTCCGCCTCCTGGAGCGGCTGCGGGCGAAGCTTCCGGAGGGCGCCGAGCCGGTCGCTGCCGGTGGCGCGGTCGAGCGGCTGCGCCGGGTCAAGGACGAGGCCGAGCTGGAGGCGATCGCCGCCGCCGCCGAGCTGGCCGACGAGGTCTGGCGCTGGAGCCTGGAGCGCGGTCTGGCCGGGCGCAGCGAGCGCGACGTCGCCCGCGCCGCCGAAGCGCGGATCCGCGAGCTGGGCGGCGAGCCATCGTTTCCGGCGATCGTCGCGGCCGGCCCGAACGGGGCCCTGCCGCACGCCGAGCCCGGCGAGCGCGAGATCGGCGAGGGCGAGCTGGTCGTCTTCGACATGGGGGCGAAGCTGGACGGCTACTGCTCGGACGGCACCCGCACCTTCGCCACCGGCGAGCCCGGCGAGCGGGCCCGCGAGGTCTACGAGGCGGTGCGCGAGGCGCAGGCGGCGGCGCTCGACGCGGTCGCCGCCGGGATCGGCGCGGAGGAGCTGGACGGCGTCGCGCGGGAGAGGATCGCGGCGGCCGGCCACGGCGAGCGGTTCGGCCACGGGCTCGGCCACGGGGTGGGGCTGGAGGTGCACGAGGCGCCCCGCGTCTCGCCCCGCTCGGAGGACGTGCTCGAGGCGAACGAGGTGGTGACGATCGAGCCGGGGGTCTACCTGCCGGGCAAGCTCGGGGTGCGGATCGAGGACCTCGTGGTGGTGACCGAGACCGGTTGCCGGAACCTCAGCGGCCTGCCCAAGGATCTGCAGCTGGTCGACTGAACCGGGCGCGAACCTCGCTCGTTGGGCGGGATCTTCGCTGCAACCTCAAGTCTGCGCTCCGCTGGGCCGATGTCCACCAGATGAGACTGGCGGCAGGAAGGTCGCGCTTGCACGAGCCGGCGGGCGATGCGGCCGACGTCGGACCGAAAGAGTCGCTGGCCGCGATCCGCGACGACGCCCGTCGCGAGCGCCTGCTCGACATGGAGATCAGGTTGCGGCCCTACCGGTTCGCCGCCTTCGCGATCCTCGCCGCGGCGCTGACCGCGGTCGGATCGGAGGTCGGATGGTGGTGGATCGCGCCGCTGTTCGCCGGCCTGGCCGGCTTCGCGGTCGCCGATCGCTTCATGACCAACAGCGACCGGCCAGCCATCTGGGTCGCCACCGCCTGGGGCATCCTGCCGCTGCTGTTGGCCGACGCGGTGCTGACCACCGGCGGCGCCGCCAGCCCGGTGCTGATGTGGTTCGCGCTGCCAGCCGTGACGCTCGGTGCCCGCTTCGAGACGCGCGGCATCGTGGCCGGCACCGCCTACATCGTGGCGCTGCTGCTGCTCAGCACCTACGGGCAGGACCCGGCGACCGCCTCCGAGCACCACCAGCAGGTGATCGCCTCGGTCGCCCTGGTGCTCAGCACGGTGCTCCTCTCGGGCGCCCTGGTGGAGTCCGATCGCGCCCACCGTCGCCGCTCCACCCTCGACCCGCTCACCGGCCTGTTCAACCGCAACGCGCTCCAGCAGCGGCTCGGCGAGCTGGACGGGCTGCCGACAAGCGAGGAGGAGGGGCTCTCGCACGCTCTGCTGCTCTGCGACCTCGACCACTTCAAGCGGGTCAACGACCGGCTCGGGCACGCGGCCGGCGACGCCGTCCTGCAGGACGTCGCCTACACGATGCGGGCGACCCTGCGGGCCGGGGACTCGATCTACCGGGTCGGCGGCGAGGAGATCCTCGTCGTGCTGCCGGGCGCCGGCGAAGCCGGCGCTGTCGAGATCGCCGAGCGGCTGCGCAGCGCGGTGAGCGAGCGCCGCCCGGTCGGGGTGCCGGTGACGCTCAGCATCGGCGTCGCGGTATCCAGGCCGGGGTCGGTCGACACCGACGAGCTGGTCAACTGCGCCGACGCGGCGCTCTACCTGGCCAAGGCGGCCGGGCGCGACCGGGTGATGGTCAGCGCCTGAGGTCTACGCCCGCCTCGAGCCGGGCCGCAAAGGCGGTGATCAGCGCGACCGCCGCCTCGACGTCGCCGAGGTCGACCAGCTCGACCGGCGAGTGCATGTAGCGGAGCGGGATCGAGACGAGCCCGGTCGGGATGCCCGAGCGGGAGATCTGGATTGCATCCGCGTCGGTGCTGGTGCTGCGGCCGCTGGCCCCGATCGTGTGCTCGATCCCGGCCTCCTCGGCGGCCTCGACCAGCAGCTCGAAGACCTTCGGCGAGAGGGTCGAGCCGCGGCCGATCGCCGGGCCGGAGCCGAGCGGATGGCTGCCGAGCTGCTTCTCGTCGACCCCGGGAACGTCGGTGGCGTGGGTGACGTCGATCGCCACCGCCAGATCGGGGCGCAGCTCGAAGGCGGAGGTCCGCGCCCCGTAGAGGCCGATCTCCTCCTGCACGGCGGCGACCGCGGCGAAGCTGCCGCTCAGCGAGCCGCGCTCGTGGCAGCGCCGCAGCGCCTCCAGCGCCACGTAGGCGCCGAGCCGGTTGTCCATCGCGCGGGATGCGAGGCGCTCGCCGGCCAGGGGAGCGGGCTCGGCGGCAACCGTCACCGGGTCGCCGACCCGGACCAGCGCCGCGGCCTCGTCCCGGTCGGCGGCGCCGATGTCGATGTGCAGCCCTTTCAGCTCGACCGCCTTCTTGCGCTGGTCGGGGTCGAGCAGGTGGACCGGCTTGCGCCCGACCACGCCGGGCACGATGCCGTCCGGTCCGCGTACCGCGAGCCGCTGGCCGACCAGGACCTGCGGGTCCCAGCCGCCGATCGCCGAGAACCAGAGGAACCCCTTCTCGTCGATGTGGGTGACGACGAGGCCGATCTCGTCGATGTGGCCGACCACGGCGAGCAGTGGGGCGCCCTCGCCGATCCGGGCGATCGAGGAGCCGAGCCCGTCGGTCGACAGCGAGGAGAAGGCCGCCCCCTCGCGCCAGACGGCCGCCGCCGGCCCCTCGTGACCGGACGGTGCCGCGGCGCGCAGCAGCTTCTCGAGCAGGGCGGGGGTCTCGGCCATCGGGAGCGGTCAGTATGTCGGGTCGAACCTGCATCCGCACGACGGCGATTCGTCTAGCCTTGCCGGCATGGGAGAGAGCGGGCTGAGGGCGCTGGTCACCGGCGCTTCGAGTGGGATCGGCGAGGCGACCGCGCGGCGGCTCGCCCGCGAGCCGGGCGCCGAGCTGATCCTCGTCGCCCGCCGCGAGGAGCGGCTGCGCGCCCTCGCCGAGTCGCTGCCCTGCGAGGCGACCTGGGTAGCGGTCGATCTGACCGAGCCCGAGGCGCCGGAGCGGGTCCGCGCCCACATCGCCGCGCAGGGCGGCCGGCTGACCCTGCTCGTCAACAACGCCGGCGCGGCCTGGCGCGGCAGCTTCGCCGAGGAGGGCTACGCCAACGTGCGGCGCCATATGGAGCTCAACTTCGACGCCGTCGTCCGCCTCACCGAGGCGCTGCTGCCGCTGCTCCGCTCCTCGGCGCCGAGTGCGATCGTCAACGTGGCGAGCGTCGCCGGCAGGGTCTCGCGCGCCCGCAGCGGCGCCTACTCGGCGAGCAAGTTCGCGCTGATCGGCTGGACCGAGTCGCTCTACCTGGAGGAGCGCCCGCACGGCGTCCACGTCGGCATGGTCCTGCCCGGCTTCGTCGCCACCGAGGGCTTCCCGGCAACCGAGCTGCGCGAAAAGGCGCTCACCCGCCGGCTCGTCTCCGCGCCGCAGAAGGTGGCCGAGGCGATCGTCGAGGCCGGCCTGGGCGGCGCGGCCGAGCGCTACGTTCCGCGCCCCTACGCGCTCGTCGTCGCCGCCCGCATCCTCGCCCCGGGCCTGGTCCGCCGCGTCCTCTCCGGCGGCGCCGGCTCGGGTCTCACCACCAGCACCGGCGCCGAAGCGGGCGACTGATCGCCTCCGCACCCCGGCCTGCCGCTACAGTCGGTTCGGAGGTTCCGGCGATGGACGCCCCGACCCGATACGTCAAATCATCCGGAGTGAGCATCGCCTACCAGGTGCACGGCGAGGGCCCGATCGACCTGGTCTTCGTGCCCGGCTTCGTCTCCCACGTCGAGCTGCTCTGGGAGTACCCGCCGGCGGCGCGCTTCCTGCGCCGCCTCGCCTCCTTCGCCCGCCTGATCGTCTACGACAAGCGCGGCCAGGGACTCTCCGACCGGCCCCCCGATCCACCCACCCTGGAGGACTCGATGGACGACCTGGGGGCGGTGATGGAGGCGGCGGCCTGCCGGCGGGCGGCGATCTTCGGGATCTCCGAGGGCGGCCCGATGTCGGCCCTGTTCGCGGCCACCTACCCGGACCGGGTCTCGTCCCTGGTCCTCTACGGGACCTACGCCCGCATGGTGAATTCGCCCAGCTACAGCCTGGGCATCCCCAACGAGGCGCTCGATCGCTGGGCGAAGATGATGCGCGAGGAATGGGGCGGGCCGCTCGGCGTGCGGATCTGGGCGCCGAGCTGCGACGGCGACCCCGAGTTCGAACGCTGGTGGGGACGCGTCCTCCGTCAGGGGACCAGCCCGGCGGGCGCGATCGCGCTGATCGACCTCTACCGGGAGCTCGACGTGCAGGCGGCCCTGCCGAGCATCGGCGCGCCGACCCTCGTCCTGCACCGCAAGGAGGACAAAATCGTGCCGGCGCGGCAGGGCCGGTTCCTCGCCGAGCAGATCCGGGACGCCCGCTACGTCGAGGTCGAGGGCCGCGACCACCTCGCCTGGACCGAGGACGCGGACGCGCTGCTCGACGAGGTCGAGGAGTTCCTCACCGGCAGCAGGCGGGCGCGCGACCCCGAGCGGGCGCTGGCGACGGTGCTGTTCACCGACATCGTCGGCTCGACCGAGCGGGCCGCCGAGCTGGGCGACCGGGCGTGGCGCGACCTGCTCGAGCGCCACGACGCGATCGTCAGGCGGCAGCTCGCGATCCACCGCGGCCGCGAGGTGAAGACGCTGGGCGACGGCTTCCTCGCGGTCTTCGACGGGCCGGCCCGGGCGATCCGCTGCGCCGCCGCGATCCGCGACGAGCTCGCAGCGATCGGCGTGCCGGTGCGCTCCGGCATCCACACCGGCGAGGTCGAGCTGATCGGCGAGGACGTCGGCGGCATGGCTGTCAACATCGGCGCGCGGATCGGCGCCATCGCCGGCTCGGGGGAGGTGCTGGTCTCGAGCACGGTGCGCGAGCTGGTGGTCGGCTCGGGGCTCGAGTTCGCCGACCGCGACCGGCATGCGCTGAAGGGCGCCCCCGGCGAGTGGCACCTGTTCGCCGCCGAGGCGCCGGTCAGCTGAAGCGCGAGCGGGTGAGGCGGCAGTAGCGGAACTTGAAGGCGAAGCTGACGTTGTTGGCGGCGTTGGCGCTGCGCCCGAGCTGGATCTTTTCGTGGGTCGCCTTCAGCCGTTCGCCGCTCTTCAGCGCCTGGCCGAGTTTGAACAGCCTCTGCTTGACGATCCGCAGGAACTTGAACCACTTCTGCAGCTTCGCCTCGTCGGCCGGCGGCCTCGGCACCGCGACGATCTGCCGGACCCCGTCGCCGAACGCCCCCGACGCCCGGATGAACTGCTTGCCGGCGGGCTCCAGCTTGCGCTTCTTGATTCGCTCGCTGGCCCCCGCGAGGATGCGCTTGCTGGCTTCGGTGTTGCGCTGGCAGATCGGTTCGACCGCCGCCACGTAGCCGGCGCGGGTCTGCGGTTCCTCGGCGTGGGCGAGGGCCGCGACGGCGAGGGTCGCGATCAGCGCGGCGATTGTCCCGAGCACCCGTTTCATCCCTGACCAAGATTGAGGATAGAGACCGCCGACGGTTAGGATTCGCGGCCGTGATCTCGACCAGCCAGTTCAAGAACGGCAGCCATATCGAAATCGACGGGTCGGTCTACAAGATCCTCGAGTTCCAGCACGTCAAGCCCGGCAAGGGCGGGGCGTTCGTGCGGACCAAGCTGCGCAAGATCGAGGACGGATCGGTGCAGGACAAGACGTTCCGGGCGGGGGAGAAGTTCCGGCCGGTCCACACCGAGTCGCGCAAGATGCAGTACCTCTACGACGCGGGCGAGGCGGCGGTCTTCATGGACAGCCGCGACTACGAGCAGATCGAGATCCCCGGCGAGGCGATCGGCGAGGCGATGCGCTGGGTGCTGCCCAACGACGAGGTCGACGTGCTCTTCGTCGACGAGCGGCCGAGCGACGTGCAGGTGCCGAGCGCGATCGAGATGAAGGTGACCCAGACCGGGCCGGGCGTCAAGGGCGACACCGCCTCGGGCGGCGGCAACAAGCCGGCGACGCTGGAGTCCGGGGTGGTCGTCCAGGTGCCGCTGTTCATCGAGGAGGGCGAGAGCGTCCGGGTCGACACCCGCAGCGGCGAGTACGTCTCGCGCGCCTAGCTGGTCAAGGAGGAATGTGCCAGGTTTGAGGCGGCTGCAACCGCCTCGAACCTGGCATATGCGAGGGGTCCGCTCACGCGGTGAGCGGTGGGCCTCAGCCAGGGCTCGCGCGGAGCCGGCTGGGAGTTCCTCCAGTTCACCCGCCGCGCCGTGGACTGGCTCTTGGAGCGGGGAGGGGGGCCTCGCCGAGCGGCTGCCCAGCGGCACGCCCGCCGGCCGCGCAAAGCGCGAGAATAGGCCGATGCGCAGATCCGACCAGCGCCGCGCCGCCGTCTTCGCCTGCTACCAGCGCGACGTCACCGGCCGGCCGTTGGCCGAGCTGCTCGCCGAGGCGCGGCCCTTCACCCGCGAGCTGGCCGAAGGGGTCGAGGCGCGCCGCGAGGAGCTGGACGCGACGATCGCCCGCCACGCGAAGGGCTGGGAGCCGGAGCGGATCGCACCGCTGGAGCTGAATGCGATGCGGGCCGCGCTGTACGAGATCGAGCACAGCGAGGACGTGCCCGACGAGGTGGCGATCGACGAGGCGGTCGAGATCGCCAAGCAGTACTGCGGGGCCGATGCGCCCGGCTTCGTCAACGGCGTCCTCGGCGCCGTGATCCGCGAGCGGCAGGGGGTACGGTGAGCAGCCGCCTGGGCGAGATCTCCGCCCGGCTGAAGGAGATCGCCGCCGAGCTGGAGGGCTCCGAGGCGAGCGACGAGCGCTCCGCCGAGCTGGCCCGGGAGGCGGCCGAGCTGTCTACCGAGGCGGTCGAGGAGGCGAACCGCCGGATCCGCGAGTCGCAGGGCCGGGGTGAGTGAGCAGCTCGCCGGCGCGATGTACCCGGAGGACCTGCGCGAGCTGGTCGACGCCGAGCTGGGGCGGCTGGACTTCTCGGCGCAGCCCGCCGCCGCCGGCCTCGAAGGGGCGATGCGCTACTCGCTGCTCGCCGGCGGCAAGCGGGTGCGGCCGGTGCTCGTGCTCGCCACCGCCCGCTCGCTGGCGGCGGACCCGAGCCGCTACCTGCCGGTGGCGGTGGCGATCGAGCTGATCCATACCTACTCGCTGATCCACGACGACCTGCCGGCCATGGACGACGACGAGCTGCGCCGCGGCATGCCGACCGCCCATGTCAAGTTCGGCGAGGACGTGGCGATCCTCTCGGGCGACGGCCTGTTCGCCGAGGCGATCCGCATCTTCTGCAGCCAGCCGGGCGAGCCGGCCCGGGTGCTGGCGGCGCTCGGCGAGCTGACCGCGGCGACCGGGGTCACCGGGATGGTCGGCGGTCAGTACGTCGACGTCGCCGGAAAGGCGGCCGATGCGGAAGCGCTCCGCTCGCTGCACGCGCTGAAGACGGGGCGGCTGATCGCGGCGGCGGTCAGCGTCGCCTTGACTCTCGAGGGGCTCGCCGAACCTGAGACAATTCCCTATCGGCGGTTCGCCGACGAGCTCGGAGTGCTGTTCCAGATAGTCGACGACATCCTCGACGTGACCGGCAGCGACGAGCAGCTCGGCAAGCCCCACGGAAGCGATGAGCGGCATGGCAAACTCACCTACGTCAGCCTTTTCGGGCTCGAGCGGGCGCGCGAGCTGGCGGCCTCCTCGCACGCGAAGGCGATCGCCGCGCTGGCCGAGGCCGGCGGCGAGACCGGCGACCTGAGGGGCGTCGCAGACTACATCTTCACCAGGAACGAATGAGCGACGAGCGGCACAAGCCAAGCGACGGGGGCGCGCCCCGCCCCTCGTTGCTGGAGGGCATCGACGGCCCCGCCGACCTGCACGAGCTCGACGACGAGCAGCTCGCCCAGGTCGCGCAGGAGATGCGCACATACATCATCGACACGATCGGCGAGATCGGCGGGCACTTCGGGGCGAACCTGGGCACCTGCGAGCTGGCGGTTGCCCTGCACAGCCTGCTCGACTCGCCGCGCGACAAGGTCCTCTGGGACGTCGGCCATCAGGCCTACCCGCACAAGATCCTCACCGGCAGGCGGGAGCGGCTGTCGACAATCCGCCAGTACGAGGGCTTGGCGCCGTTCTGCTCGATCCCCGAGTCCGAGCACGACGTCATGGGCGCCGGCCACGCCTCGACCTCGATCGGCTACGCGGTCGGGCTGAAGGAGGCGATGCGCAAGGGGATCGGCGAGGACGGACGGGTCGCCGCGGTGATCGGCGACGGGGCGCTGACCGGCGGCGTCGCTTACGAGGCGCTGCACGCCGCCGGCGGCCTGCAGACGCCGATCGTGATCGTCCTCAACGACAACGGCATGTCGATCTCGCCCAACGTCGGCGCGCTCTCGCGCTACTTCAACCGGGTGCGGCTCAACCGCCGCCTCTACCACGCCCGCGAGGGGGTCGAGGACCGGCTGACCAAGCTCCCGCTCGGCCTCGGCCGACGGATCGAACGGCTCGGGCCGGAGATCAAGTCGATGGTCAAGGCCTACTGGGCGCCGGGCCTGTTCTTCGAGGAGCTCGACCTCGCCTACATGGGGGTGATCGACGGCCACGACGTGGCCGCCCTGCGCGAAGCGCTGCGCGAGGCCTTCGCGGCCGACCGTCCGGTTGTCCTCCACGTCCACACCGTGAAGGGCAAGGGCTTCGCGCCGGCCGAGGAGGGCGGCCTGGAGGGGATGGAGAAGTGGCATGCCGCGAAGCCGAAGTCGATCGTCGACGGCGCGCCCGTTCCCAAGCCGGTGCCGGTGAAGGAGTCCGACTCGCCGGAGGCGATCGCGCCCGAGCGGCTGGAGAAGCCGCCGCCGCCCAGCGCGCCGCCCCAGTACACGCAGGTCTTCGCGAAGGCGATCGTCGCCGAGGCCGAGCGCGACGAGCGGGTGATTGGGATTACCGCGGCGATGGCGGGGGGGACCGGCCTGCAGAAGCTGGCCGACGAGCGGCCCGACCAGTACTACGACGTGGGGATCGCCGAGCAGAATGCGGTGCTGCTCGCCTCGGGCCTGGCGCTGCAGGGGGCGAAGCCAGTCTGCGCGATCTACTCGACCTTCCTGCAGCGCGCCTATGACCAGATAATCCACGACGTCTGCCTGCAGCGGCTCGACGTCACCTTCGCGATGGACCGGGCGGGGCTGGTCGGCGACGACGGGCCCACCCACCACGGCGCCTTCGACGTCTCCTATCTGCGGCCGCTGCCCAACCTGGTCGTGATGGCGCCGCGCGACGAGGCGATGCTGGTGCACATGCTGCGCACCGCGATCGCCCACGACGGCCCGGCGGCGCTGCGCTATCCGCGCGGTGCGGCCGAGGGGGCCGAGCTGCCGGCGGTGCCGCAGGCAATCCCGATCGGCTCCGGCGAGCTGCTGGCGAGCGGCGAGCGGGTGGCACTGCTCGGCTACGGCTACGGGGTTGCGGTGGCGTTGCAAGCGGCCGAGGCCCTCGCCGCGCACGACCTGCGCCCGAGCGTCGCCGACGCCCGTTTCGCCAAGCCGCTCGACGCCGAGCTGCTGGAGCGGCTCGCGCTGGGCCACGACCTGGTGGTGACGATCGAGGAGAACGTGCTGCCGGGGGGGTTCGGTTCCGGCGTGCTGGAGCACCTCGAGGACTCCTTCGCCGAGCGCCCCGGGGAGCGGGCGCGGGTGCTGCGGATCGGCCTGCCGGACCGCTACGTCACCCACGGCAAGCCGGCCCTGCTGCGCGACGAGGTCGGCCTGACCGGGGAGTCGGTGGCCGAGCGGGTGCTTGCCGCCCTGCGCTCCGGCGAGCCGGCGCTGAGCTGACCCCGATCGAGCTTGCGCCAAAGCGCGCAATCGGTTAGCCTGCGCGCGGCCTTCTTTGGTGACCGAGGGATGAGCCGGTTGAGGCTGGACGTTTCTGGGGTAACTACAGGGAGAGAAGGCGCGTATCTCTGGATATGCAGGTCCGTCGGCAGGCGGACCTCTGCGCGGTTCCCGGGAAGGCTTCCGGATCGGGCCCGGCGGTCCCTCAGGAGGAGACCGCGAAGCGCAGGCCGGCGTGCTCGAAGCGGTCGAGGCTGCCGGTGCCGAGCGCGGCGGCGGGAGTGAGGCAGCCGTACAGCGCGGAAGTGGCGCTGTCCTCGGCGAGCATCAGGCCGGCCTCGCCGAACATCCGCGAAGTCGTCAGGTAGCCCGGGTGGCCGTCGGCGTCCACGTCGACGCGGACGTAGTGGCCGCCGGCGGTGCGCGCGTCGACGGCGACCTGCCAGGTCCAGTCCTCCATGCGCTGCCCGGTCGGGCCGAAGCCCGACGGGGGGAAGACCCGGCGCAGCGCGTCGGCGGCGCGGCGGCGAACGGAAGGCCGCGCCCGGCTCAGGGCAGCGAAGCCGGCCTGCGTGGCGCCGAGCACCGCCGCGGCCGCGTAGCGCAGCGGCAGGCTTGCGCCGCCGCCAGGCAGCGTCACCCCCTCGCGGTAGCGGAATGGCTGCGCCTCGGCACCGCGATCGGCGGCCAGCAGCGCCATCGTCCTGTGGATCACGGCGGGGTTGATGAACGCCGCCGGCGTCATCGGCGCGAGCACGTCGCCGCGGGCGTTGAAGCGCGGGCCGAGCGGAATCGGGCTGCGGCTGCGGACCGCGGCGGCCAGCGCGGGGTCGACGATCAGCGCCGCCGGGTCGGTGAGCCCCCCGGCGCCCTCGCCGCCGATCGCCTCGGCGGTGCTCTGCAGGGTGCCGCCGGAGATCAGGTCGGAGAGGCCGATCCTCCCCTCGGGCTGCTGGGTCGCGACATCGAGATCGACCTCGGCGAGGTCCTCACCCCAGCGCTCCCGCGCGGTATCGGCGGCGAGCAGCACCGCCAGGTCGGGCGGCAGCGCCTCGAAGCCGCTCACCTGCATCACCTTCACCTGCGCCGCTGCGGCCCGCTCGTGGAACGCGTCGATCGTCCGCCGCACGAAGGGCATCTCGCCGGTCAGGTCGGCGTAATGAGTGCCGGCGGCGACGCACGCCTCGATCACCGGAGTGCCGTAGAGGGTGTAGGGGCCGACCAAGTCGAGCACGACCCGCGTCCGCGCGGCCATCGCCGCCAGCGAGGCGGGATCGCCGGCGTCGGCGACGATCGTCTCGGGAGCAGCGACCCCGAGTTCGCCGAGCACCCGCTCGACCTTCGCCGCGTCGCGCCCGGCGACCGCCCAGCGCGCCCCGACATCAGCGGCTCGCTTGGCCAGGTAGGCGGCCACGCTCCGGCCGGCGATGCCGCTGACGCCGAAGACGACGACCGAGAGGTCGCGCTCGCCTGGGGGGGAAGCCTCCATCTCGCTTGCAGGCTACCCGTCGCCGCCCGGTTCGGGTCGGCTCACGCCAGCACCGCTCTCAGCGGTGGTGGCGATGGTGGTGCTTCCTCTCGCAGTCCCTCTTCGTCTTGCCGTGCAGCTTCTTGCAGTGGTGGTCGTTCCTGTGACCGCTGTGATCGGGGCTCGCCTGGGCGATGCCGGCTCCGCCGATGGCGAGGGCCGCGCTCGCGCCGATCAGGGCGAGGATGGTTGAGATTCGCTTGCGCATGAGTTCCTCCATGTCCTTGGTCTTCGGGGCCGCTGGTGGTGGGCCCCGCGTGAGGACGAGGGTGGCAAGCAGCCCTCCAGCCCCAGGCCAAGCCGAGGGAAAGGTTCGGCAAAGACCGCCCGCGGCAGGTTCCGCCTCGACGTCAGCGGACCTCTCATCGCGTAGAGTCCAGGGCATGAGGGTGCCGAGCTGGCCCAGCGGTTTCCTGAGCTTCGACGGTGCGATCTTCGAGTTCGGCGCCGGTGAGGTGAACCGGATCCCGATCGAGAACGTCCGCGAGATCGAGGTCAAGCCGCCCAAGAAGGGGCGGCTCAACCTAAAGCTCGAGTTTCAGGCCGGCCTCAACACGAGCAAGGCCGGCGTTTGGGTCGAGGAGACCCACGAGGCCGAGCTGAACGAGCTGGTGAGCGCCGTGCAGGCGAAGATCGGCGAGGCTGGCTGAGCGCAGCCCAAACCGGCGGTCGGCCACGCCGGGAGCTGCTCGACGCGCCGCCATCCGGGCACTTGCCTCGATAGAGTGGGGCAGCGATGTCGGTCAAGCTCCACCGCTGCTCGGCGACCTGGTTCAAGGCTGGGATACACCCGTGTTGGCGGGTTCAAAAGGCCCTCGACGAGCAGGACATCAGCTACGAGGTCGTCACCGGCCCGCTGCGACCCGGCAAGCGCGACGATCTGGAGCGCCTCTCCGGCCAGCGCAAATACCCGACGATCGAGTTGGAGGACGGTCGGGTCTACCGCGAGGAATCGGCCGACATGGCCGAGCGGATCCGCGCCGGGCGGCTTTTCGAGGCCTGAGCGCGAAGCTCTCGGTCCGCCGAGATCGGGACCCCCAGATCGCCCCCGGTAGATGAAGCGCTCCTTCTGCACCCGCTGGCCGGCGACTTGGTCACGTGTCAACGGCCGCTTGGCGCCGAACGCGAGCGTGCAGGCGCATGGCCTGACCGACGATCAGGTAGGCGATCGCGAGTGCCAGAAGGATGAACTTGCAGGAAGCGAATACCGTCGCCAACAGCGGGAAGGCCGCGCCGGCGCCGTCGAGGGTGAGCAGGAGGCAGACGTTCTCGACGGCATCGCAGGCGGCTCCCAGGGCGCCGAAGAAGACCACCACGCCCCCGATCTCGGCTAGCCGCCGCCAGCTGCGCCGCCCCGCGAGATCCCGGGTCGCAGCGAGAGCGAGCGTGAGGAAGGCCCCGTAGGCCACGAGGAAGCCGAAGTCGATCCAGAGCGACTCGCGGGCGGCCTCCTTACCCGCCTCGCCCCATTCGGCCATGATCTCGCCAGCCCTGCCCTGTCCTCCAGTCAGCTCGAACGGGATGATCCCCGGCCCGCCGGTCTCGGTCATCCGCTCCTCCGCCGGCGACATCGCGAGCAGCAGCACGAGCACCGCGACGGCGGACAAGATCATCCCCTGCCAGCGCTTCACGAGGAGATCGTATCTGTCGCATTCAGCCTGCTGGAGCTCGCCCAAAGCTACGAGGAGGTGCGGCCCCGGAGGACCGAGATCCCCGAGTGGGCCGGGTTGCCGTTGTCCTCCTGCAGCGAGACGTCGAAGTAGCGGTACTGGGACGGGGCGACCGGGATCGGCAGCTCGACCTCGGCCCGCCCGTCGGCGCCGATTCGGAACGAGCCGAGGGCGATCATGCGCCCGTCGTCGTCGAGCAGCCACAGCTCGTAGAAGGCGGTTGGTCGACTGGGTTCGAGGCCTTCGACCTCGACCGTGGCGCGCTGCTTGCTCTCGGCGACGAAGACGTCGCCCTTGGCGCCGGGGGGGCCGTCGCTGATTCGTCTCAGGACCAGGTCGGTCGCCCGGGTCCCAGGCCCCTGGGAACCGCCGTTCCCCCCGATCAGGAGGCCACTCGCAACGCCGACCGCGAGCAGTAGCGCGGCGAGAGCGGCGGCAGGGGCCGGGCGCAAGGCAACGGTCGGAAGCCTCAGGCGGCGGCCGGCAGGGATCGGGCCGCCGCGAGGCTCCCGCGGCGGCCCGATTGCGCCCTCCGGCACGGCAAGAGGTGGGGGTTGGGGCACCTCCCAGACCTCGCCGGGCAGCTCCTCGAGGCGGCCAACTACGGGGCGCAGCCGCTCGACCTCCTCTCGAAGGTCGGGATCGGCGTCGAGGCGATGCACGAATGCGGCGGCCTCGGCGGCATCGAGCTCGCCGAGCAGGTAGGAGGAGACCTGGTCCCTCGCCTCTCTCATGCTCCGTTCTCCTCGTCGATCATCTCGCGCAGCCGCCGCAGGCCGTTGAACATGCGGGTCTTCACGGTGCCCAGGGGGATCCTCTCGCGCGCGGCAATCTCAGACTGGGTGAGTTCACCATAGAAGCGCAGGCGCAGCAGCTCCGACTCCGACGCCGGCAGCCGATCGAGCAATCCCCGCATCCGCCACTGTTCGGCAAGCGCCTCGATCTCGCCTCCGGCCCCGATCGACGATATATCGCTCGCCGTCCCGGCGGCCTGTGGATCGATCGGCTCGGGCGCGCGGCGGCGCTGGTGGTCGATCGCGCGGCTGCGAGTGATCGTCATCACCCAGGTCAGCAGTCTGCCGCGTGCGGGGTCGAAGCGGTCGGATCGCCGCCAGACCTCGAGAAACACCTGCTGCTGCACGTCCTCCGCGGCGCCCCGGTCGCTGAGCGCCTTCAGCAGGAAGCCGAAGGTGATCCGCCCAAAGCGGTCGTAGATCTCGCGCAACGCAACCGGGTCGTGCTCGCGAAGGCCTTCGACCAGCCGGCCCTCATCTTGGCTCGGTGTCGCATCGGCAGCCATCGACCCGTCCATGGTGACGAAGCCTGGCGGGAGTGTGCCGGGATTCGGCGCGAATGTGGTCGCCTCGCTCATCCACAGACACTACGTGCGACGCCGACGATCGGATGTGCCTGGGTCGAAAACCGCCACCGCGACCCGGCTCGTAGACCCCATCGAACCCCGCACCCTGCCCGCGCCGAACCCGGCGCGGGAGACGGACAGAAAGGATTCCCATGCTGAAGCGCACGTTCCTGCTCGCCGCCTGCCTGCTTGCCCTGGCGGTCGGCGTCGCCGCCTGCGGCGATGGCGACAACGACACGACCGACTCGGCCGGTGGCGCGGCGACGACCGACGAACAGGGCGAAGCCGCCGCGACCGCTGAAGGAAACATCGTCGCCGTCGCCCAGGAAACCCCGGAGCTCTCCACCCTGGTTGAAGCGGTGACCGCGGCCGGGCTGGTGGAAACGCTGGAAGAACCGGGGCCCTACACCGTCTTCGCGCCGACCAACGCGGCATTCGAAGAACTGGGCAGCACCCTCAACAAGCTGCTCGAACCCGCCAACAAAGCCGAATTGTCCGAAATCCTCACCTACCACGTGGTCCCAGGCGAACTTTCCTCCGCCGAACTGAGCGATGGACAGAAGCTCGAAACGGTCCAGGGCGGCTCGCTGGAAGTCAAGGTCAGCAACGGCAAGGTGACGGTCAACGGCGCCAAGGTGGCCACCCCGGATGTGGAAGCGTCGAACGGCATCGTCCATGTCATCGACGAAGTTCTGATCCCGCCTCAGGGCTAGAGGGAGAGGGGCACGGTCGGCGCGCTGACCGGGCCCCCTCACTCGTCTCCACCAAGTGGCCGATCGCGAGAATGGACCGATGCTCAACCGCTTGCTCGATACGACGATGGACTGGATGGTTCTGCCTGGCTATTCCAGCGTCGGCTATCGAGTGCGTCGGCGGCTCGAGCCCTGGGAGCCGGTCGAGCTCGGCGGGCGCTCGGTGATGATCACCGGCGCCAGCTCGGGAATCGGTGAGGCGGCCTGCGTGGAGCTGGCGCGGAGGGGAGCCGAAGTGCACATGGTGGTGCGCAGTCGCGAGCGGGGCGAGAGGGCACGCGAGCGGATCGCCGCCGCGAGCGGCTCGATCGCGGTCGAGTTCCACATCTGCGACCTGTCCAACCTCAGCTCGGTGCGCGATTTCGCCTCCGGGTTCCTCGATTCGGCCCCGGCCCTCGACGTGCTCGTCAACAATGCCGGGGTGCTCCCCCCCGAGCGGACGCACACCGACGAAGGCTTCGAGCTGACCTTCGCGACCAACGTCCTCGGGCCGTTCCTGCTCACCTCGTCGCTGTTGCCGGCCCTTGGCCGCGCCGTTCCCTCGCGGGTGATCAACGTCGCCTCGGGCGGGATGTACACGGCGCGGCTCGAGCTCGACGACCTCCAGCTCGAGCATCGCGAGTTCGACGGGGCGCGCTTCTATGCTCACACCAAGCGGGCGGAGGTGGTTCTCAGCGAGGAGTGGGGGAGACGGCTGGCGGCCAGGGCGATAACCGTCCACTCCATGCATCCGGGGTGGGTCGCGACGGCGGGGGTCAAGGCGTCATTGCCCCGCTTCAACCGTGTGATGGGCCCGCTGCTTCGTGACCCCGCGGCCGGAGCCGACACGATCGTCTGGCTGGCCGGCTCTCCGCAGGCCGCCCGCGGCACCGGGGAGTTCTGGCATGACCGCCACCGGCGACCCAAGCACCGTGTGCCCTGGACCCGGGAGAGCGCCGAGGAGAGGGTCAGGCTCTTCGAGGAATGCGAGCGTCTCTGTGGGCTGGCGCCCGGCGCCGCGACGGCGCCGGCAACAGGAATCGACAGCAAGGGAGGGTGATTTGGCCCGCTTCCGTGACACGATCGCGAGCCCGATGAGCGCCGAGGACGCCTTCGACTACATGGCGGAGTTCTCGAACGTCTCCGCATGGGACCCGACGGCGGCCGAAGCGCACCCGATCGGCGGCAACGATGCCGGTGCCGGAGCACGCTTTCACGTTTTGGTCAGGTGGCTGGGCCGCGAGATCCCCCTCGAGTACACGACCACCGACTACGAGCGCCCGAGGCGGGTCGTCCTGCGCGCCGAGAACAAGACGACGGTCTCCGAGGACACGATCACGGTCGAGCCGACCGACTCCGGCTGCGAGATCCACTACGACGCGCAACTGACGCTGAAGGGCGCGCTGCGGATCGTCGATCCGCTCTTCGGCCTCGCCTTCAAGCGGCTCGGGAACGATGCCGCGGCCGGCCTGCGCCGAGAGCTTGCAGAGCCAAATGAGTCCGGCTGATTTCGGTTGAAATCGGCCGTTTGGGTGTCTGACTGTGGCACCGTTGTGGCACGAGAGCGGATGATCGATCGACTCAACGTCGCATGGCCGCCTTGCGGACGAAACCTGTCGGGTCGCCCGGGTAGTGTCGCCTCATGTTGCGCCACGAAAGCTGGATCAGGCCAGCGGGTGAGAGTCCCGTCCCGGTAAGCGCCGAAGCGCCGGGTAGCAGGCCCCAGTCTCGGGGGGAGACCCCCCGCGGCCGAGCGGGGTGTCGAAAGCCTCTTTGGAGGGAGCAAGCGCGCGGGCTGGGATTGCAGCCTCGTCAGATTCACAATCGGGGAGCCGAGCCGTTCATGTCACGGCGAAGGCCACGTCCGCCAGTCCTGGTTTCGGATTGGGCACGGCGGGTCCCCGCGGGGTACGGAGACTTGCACGCGCGCAAGGTCTGATCGCGGAACGTGGGAGACCCGTCTTGCCGGCCTCGTCAGCAAAGACCGGCCCTATAAGCCGAAGGCGAAAGGGGACGGAGGCAAGCGGGAGTCCGAGGGGGCCGTAGTAGTGCAGATCGGCGCGCAGAACAACGCGCCGGGAGCGAAGGGCCCTCGCTTTGATCGCGCCTGCGGAGAGCGTAAGCGCAAGGGCATGGCCGCACTCAAGATGCGGTCCGACAACCCCGGCGGGCATAGGCCCGTCGAACGGGTGGGAAGCGAAATGGCGCGAAGCGCCCCTTCCCGCCCCAACGCGCGAGAACCCCGAAGCAGGCTACGGGCAGCGGCCAAGCAAAATCGAGAGCGAGCGCGGAGCGCCAGACGGTCTTGCCGGGGCGACTCCCCGCAAGCGGCGCGTTCGGGCTCATCCCTCGGTGCTCGCGTCGCCGCGCCAGGAGGATCATCGGTAAGCCGTGTGCGGGAAAACCGCACGCACGGATTGAAAGGGGGATGGGGAAACAGGCCCGACTGGGTACTGCGCCCCTGACTACCAATGGCGTCCCAGGCTGTCTACTACCGCGCCGCCGACGGCACCGAGCCCGTCGAGGATTTCCTCGATCGGGAGTTTCCCCTTGAGCCTCGGAAGAAGAATCCGAGCGCGCGGGAGATCGAGGCGGCGGCGACCAAGCGGATGACGATCGACTTGCAGATCGACCGCCTGAATGGCCTGGCCAACGACGACCCACCGCTGCCGTTCCCTCACACCTCGCAGATCGACGGGCCGCTGCGGGAGCTGCGCTGCCACTACGGGCGCGCGCACTACCGCATCCTCTATCGGCGGTCGGGGAATCTGTTCGTGCTGCTGCACATGATCCGCAAGACGAGCGGGGCGGTTCCGCGAGCCGACATAGAGGTCGCCAAGCAGCGCTGGCGGGACTTCAAGGAGCGAATGGAGGCGCGACCGCGAAAGCCGCCTCGCGCGGCTGGGCGAGACGCGCCGTGATTCCGTCCGATGGCTTTAGCAGTTTTGCTAAATTGACAACGAAGGTAGTCGATGAGATCGGACGAAATGGCTCGTAGGAACGACTCGCCAATAGGAGCTACCCACTCGGAGAGCATGGAGAAACGGGCTCGCAAGAGCGCCGCCTATAGGGATGCGCTCGAAGAGCAGCAGCCCTACGAGCAGTTCGCCCGCCTGGTGATCGACAAGCGCATGCAGCTCGGCCTCACGCAGCAGGAGCTGGCCAAGAAGATGGGGACGAGCCATTCCGTCGTCTCCCGCCTTGAGAGCGGCCAGCATCGCTTCAGCTTCGCGACCATGCGCAAGCTCGCCAAGGCGCTCGACACGCATCTCGTCTACGGCTTCCAGGACGAGGCTCCCGACTCGAAGTCTCGCCGGACGCCGAAGCGCGAGCTGGTCGTCTCGGCCTGACGGGGGCGTCTACGCGTTCAGAGCTGGGGCCAGCTCGGCGACCGGCACCACGATCGGCACGGGGAGGGTGGCGCGCAGCTCGCCGTCGCGCTCCAGCAGGCGCTTGGGGCGGACCAGCGTAAGTCCCACCAGCTCGCCGTCTCGGTCAAACCGAACGGCGTGTCCCTCCGGCGTCTCGTCGTAGTCGACCGCCCGGGACGGGTCGCCAACGTGGAGGTAGAGAACCTCGGCGACCCCGTCGTACTCGACGCGATCGAACTCGATGTCGGCGATCGTCACGGTGATGGCTCCACCTCGCGGGCGACGGGCTCCGCTGTCATGTCCGCTGCGCTCAAACCTTCGGTCGACCTTCCCAGTCCCAGCCGAGGCCGGGGTGCTTGCCCCTTTGGCCAGTGCTCCTCGCTCGCCAGAAAGCGTCTGAGCGCATCGTCCACGAATTCCTTCAGGGTGATGCCGCGCCTCTCGGCCTCCCGCCTGGCGCGCTCCGCCAGCACGGGGTCCACTTCGACTGTCGTTGTCTGCGACTCGACCACGCGCGAATCCTAGCCGCACGACCTGCCGTTCGACCGCCGGCGAGCCGTAGTCTGCGGATATGACCTATGAGCGAATCACTGTCAACCCGATTCGCATGCGGGGCCTTCCCTGCATTCGCGACACCCGCGTCACCGTCAGCGCGATCCTGGGTCAGCTCGCCGCCGGCACCAGCGTCGACGAACTGCTGGCGAGCTACTCCTACCTGGAACGCGAGGACATTCTCGCCGCACTGCGCTACGCCGCTGCCGCAACGTGAGCCCGCGCCAGACTCTCCAACAGAAAACGCCCCGCCGGGAAGGCGGGGCGTTTCTGGGGTTACTACAGGGAGGAGAGATATGCATCTCTATATATGTGGATCCGTGGGAGGTAGGAGGGCCCTAGATGTGCCGCGGGCGAATCGACGGTTGTCGATACGCCATATGGGCGGCGCCGAGCCCAGCCAGGAAGTTCTTGATTCAGCCTCTCAATCGGTCGTCTCTCTCAGATCCTTGAATCAGCATACGAACATACGTGCGATTTGTGTGTGAGGCGAGTCACATTGACCTCGCCTTCTCGTCCACGCGCGGGGTCGAGTCTTCTACACGTCCCTAACGCGCCGCTAAACGTCGCACGGGGGGTCGGGCGGCTGTACGGTTGAGCCGTGACCAAGGCGCGGATCGACGCGGTTTTGGCCGAGCGGGGCCTCTTCTCGTCGCGCTCCGCGGCCGCCGGCGCGGTGCGCGCCGGCGAGGTCCGGGTCGGCGCCGACGGCCCGGTCGCGCTGCGCCCCAGCCAGCTGGTCGAGCCCGACGCCGACTTCGTGCTCGACCCGGGCCCGCGCTTCGTCTCCCGCGGCGGCCTGAAGCTCGACAACGCGATCGAGGCGCTTGACGTAGCCGTCGCCGGGCGCGACTGCCTGGACGTCGGCGCCTCGACCGGCGGCTTCACCGACTGCCTGCTGCAGCGCGGCGCCGCTCGCGTCGCAGCCCTCGATGTCGCCTACGGGCAGCTCGACCTGCGCATGCGAGAGGATCCGCGCGTGACCGTTCTCGAGCGGCTCAACGCGCGCCGGCTGGCCCCGGCCGACCTGCCCTTCAGCCCCGCGCTGGCAACCGTCGACGTCTCCTTCATCTCGCTGGCCAAGGTGCTGCCCGCCGTCGCCGCCTGCCTGGCGCCGGGCGGCGAGCTGCTGGCGATGGTCAAGCCGCAGTTCGAGCTGGGCCGCGAGCGGGTCCGCAAGGGGGTCGTCCACGACGCCGCCGACCGCCGCGAGGCGATCCTCGGCGCAGCCCGCGCCGCCGCCGCGCTCGGCCTGCCCATCCGCGGCTTCGCCTCCTCCGGGCTCCCCGGGCCGAAGGGCAACCGCGAGACCTTCGTCTGGTGCGGCGGGGAGGGTGAGCCAGCGGCCGACCTCGAGGCGGCGATCCGCGAGGTCGAGCCGCGGGCGGAAGGCGAGAAGTCGCCTTGAGCGAGCGCGTCGCGGCCCTGATCACCCACTCGCACCCGCCGGCCACGACGGGCGCCGTCCAGCTCGTCGCCACCGCCGCCCGCGAGGCCGAGTGGCGGCTGGTCGCCAGCGCCCAGGAGGTCGCCAAGCACGGCGAGTCCGCCGAGGGGATCGAAGCGGTCGAGTCGCTCCCCCGCCAGGTCGACCTCTGCGTCGTGCTCGGCGGCGACGGATCGATCCTCCACGCGCTGCGCCAATACGCCCGCAGCGGCGCGCCGGTCTTCGGCGTCAACTTCGGCACCGTCGGCTTCCTCGCCGCCGTGGAGCGCGACCAGGCGGAGGACGGGCTGCGCCGTGCCTTCGCCGGCGAGACCGAGGCGGTCGACCTGCCCGGCCTCGAGGTCGAGGTCGGAGGCGAGCCCCGGGTCGCCCTCAACGACATCAGCTTCCTCCGCCGTCCCCACGACCGGGTCGCCGAGCTGAGCTACAAGATCGCCGGCGAGGAGGTCGGCCACGTCCGCTGCGACGGCCTCGTCGCCGCCACCCCGGTCGGCTCGACCGGCTACAACCTCGCCAACCAGGGGCCGATCCTCGCCTGGGGCGTGGAGGGCTACGTGGTCAGCTACGTCGCGCCGCACTCGCTCACGGCTCGGGCCCTGGTGGTCGCCCCCGGCGACGTCCTCCACGTCGGCAACGCCGAGGGCCGCGAGCCGGTCGATGTCGCGATCGACGGCGAACCGGCCGGCGTTCTCGGCTCCGGGGGCGAGCTGGAGCTGCGCTTCGTCGAGGAGGTCGGCCGGCTCGCCCAGCTCCCCGGAACCAGCTTCTATCAGCGGATCCGCGAGAAGTTCGGCCACCTCGCGGTCTGAGCGCAGGCCCCGGTCGCGGTCTCTCTAGGGTGTGCTCGCATGGAGCGCAGGTGGTGGACGCTCACCCTGATCTCGATCGCGACGTTCATGCTGCTGCTGGACATCACGGTCGTCAACGTCGCCCTGCCGGACATCCAGCGCGAGCTGAACGCCAGCCTCTCCAGCCTGCAGTGGGTGGTTGACGCCTACTCGCTGATGCTGGCCGCATTCCTGCTGACGGCAGGATCGCTCGGCGACCGACTGGGCCGCAGGCGCGTCTTCTCGCTGGGTCTCGGCGTCTTCACCCTCGCCTCCTTCCTCTGTGGAATCGCCGGCGACCCGACGCTCCTCAACCTCGCGCGCGGCCTGCAGGGAATAGGCGGCGCGGCGATGTTCGCCACCTCGCTGGCGCTGATCGGGCAGGAGTTCCACGGCCGCGATCGAGCAACGGCGTTCGGCGTCTGGGGCGCGACCGTCGGCGGGGCGGTCGCGATCGGCCCGCTGGTCGGCGGCCTGATCACCGAGCACTTCGGCTGGGAGTGGATCTTCTTCGTCAACATCCCGATCGGCGTTCTGGCGATCGTCCTGACCGAGGCCAGGCTCGCAAACGTCGCCGCGCAGGATCCGCAGCGAGTCGACCTGCCGGGTCTCATCGCGTTCTCCGGCGGCCTCTTCCTGCTGATCTTCGGGCTGATCCGGGGAAACCCCGAGGGCTGGGGTAGCGGCGTCATCGTCGCCTCGCTTGGCGGCGCCGTCGCCCTGCTGCTCGCCTTCCTGGCGATCGAGGCGCGCAGCGACAACCCGATGCTCGATTTCGCCCTCTTCCGCAAGCCGGCGTTCAACGGCGTCTCGGCGGTCGCCTTCGGCCTCTCCGGAGGGATGTTCGCGATGTTCCTCTACCTGACCATCTACATGCAGGGCGTGCTCGATTTCCCGCCCCTGGAGACCGGCCTCCGCTTCCTGCCGCTGACCGTGGTCTCGTTCGTCGTCTCGCCGATCTCCGGCAACCTCTCCCACCGGATCCCGATCCGCATCCTGCTCGGCGTTGGCCTGGGCCTGGTCGGAGTCGGTCTGCTGCTGATGCACGGCCTCGATCCGAGCTCGGACATCTCGGTCCTGTTGCCGGGCTTCCTGATCGCCGGGATCGGGATCGGCATCGTCAACCCCAGCATCGGTCAGGGGGCGATCGCCGTCGTCCCCGCGGCAAAGGCCGGGATGGGCTCGGGAATCAACACGACCTTTCGCCAGGTCGGCATCGCAACGGGGATCGCCTCGCTCGGCGCCGTCTTCCAGTCCCAGGTCGGCTCGAAGCTCGCCGCGCTGCTGCCGAACGCCCCCGCGAGCCTGGCCGAGACCGTCGCCTCCGGCGGGTCCCGCGCTGCGGCCGGCGCCGCGCCGCCGGGCCAGCGGGCCGAGTTCGTCCACGCCGCCAAGGTCGCCTTCGTCAGCGGCTTCAACGAGATCCTCCTGATCGGCGCGATCCTCTCCTTCCTCGGTGCCGCGCTGGGCTTCGCCCTGGTCCGCCAACGCGACTTCGTTCAAGCTTCCGGCGAGGCGGAGGTCACGGAGCCGGCCCCTGCGTAAGGCCCGTCGCGGCGGGTGGCAGGACCCGCCGCGCCAGGTGGTACACAGGGCACGTGCTCCGCGAGCTGCGCATCGAGAACCTGCTGCTGATCGAGAGGGCCGAGCTGCGGCTGGGGGAGGGGCTGAACGCGATCACCGGCGAGACGGGGGCGGGGAAGACGGTGCTCGCCCACTCGCTCGACCTGCTGATGGGCGGCAAGGCCAGGCCGCAGATCGTCCGGCCGGGCGCCGCGGAGGCCTGGGTCGAGGGCGTCTTCGACCTCCCAGACGGCCTCCTCGAGGAGCCGGAGCTGGCCGGGATCGCCGCGCGGCTGCCCGAGGGAGAGGCGCAGATCGTGCTGGGGCGGCGGGTGTCCGCCTCGGGCCGAACCGCCGCCTTCCTCGCCGGCCGCGCCGCGGGCGCCGCCGAGCTGAAGCTGCTCGGCGGGCGGCTGCTCTCCTTCTACGGCCAGCACGAGCACCGCAAGCTGACCATCTCCTCCGCCCAGATGGAGGTGCTCGACGGCTTCGCAGGGGCCGAGCACCTGGAGCTGCGCCGCAGCTACCGCGAGGCGCACCGCGAGTGCGCCCGGCTGGAGGCGGAGCTGGAGGAGTTGCGCGAGCGCGACGGCTCCCGGGAGCGCGACCTCGACCTCTTCCGCTACGAGCTGTCGGAGATCGAGGAGGTGGGGCCCGACCCGGCAGAGGAGGCCGAGCTGGGGACGGAGCGCGAGCGGCTCCGCCACGCCGAGGGGCTGCGGGAGGCGGCGGCGGGCGCGCGGGCGAGCGCGCTCGGGGCTGAGGAGGACGGCGGCGGCGCGGCGAGCGCCCTCGCCCAGGCGGAGGCGCTGCTGCGGGGGGCCGCAGGGGTCGACCCCGGGCTGGACGCGATCGCCGAGCGGCTCAGCGGCCTGGCGGTCGAGCTGGGCGAGGTGGCCAGCGAGCTGCGCCGCTACCTGGAGGGGATCGACGCCGATCCCGCCCGGCTGGCGGCGGTAGAGGAGCGGCTGGAGGCGGTCGAGCGGCTGAAGCGCAAGCACGGCGGCAGCGTCGAGGCGGTGCTCGCCCACGCCGAACGCTGCCGGTCCGAGATCGAGCGGCTGGCCGGGGCCGAGGAGCGCGGGGCGGAGGCCGCGGCGGCGCTGGCCGAGGCCGAGTCCGCCCGCGCGAAGCTGGGCAAGCGCCTCTCCGAGGGCCGCGCCGGCGCCGCGGAGCCGCTGCGCGAGCGGGTCGGGGAGGAGCTGGAGCAGCTGGCGATGCCGGGCGCCGCGCTCGAGGTCGTGCTCGAGCCGCATCCCGGCGGCTTCGGGCCGAACGGCGGCGAGGGCGTCGAGCTGCGCCTCTCGCCCAACCCGGGGATCGAGCCGGCCCCGCTGCGCGACGCAGCCTCGGGCGGCGAGCTGTCGCGGGTGATGCTGGCGCTGAGCGGGCTGGGCGCCGGGGCGGGGGCCGGGACGCTTGTCTTCGACGAGATCGACGCAGGGGTCGGCGGCCAGACCGCCCGCGTGGTCGGCGAGCGGCTGCGGGCGCTCGGCGAGGGTCGCCAGGTTCTCTGCATCACCCACCTGCCTCAGGTCGCCTCGCTCGCCTCCACCCACTTCCGGCTCGAGAAGGACCTCGGCGGCGAGCCCGCCACCGCCACCGTGCAGCGCCTCGAGGGCGAGGGTGTCGTCGAGGAGATTCGGCGCATGCTCGGCGGCGAGAGCCGCGACGAGGCCGCGACCCGCCACGCGCGCGAGTTGCTCGCCGCGGCCTGACGTCCACGGATACCGGGTAGTCTCGTGGGGTGGCTACCGCCAGTCGCCGCCGTCTGCCTGCCCTGCTGTCGCGCCGAAACGGGGTGTCCGCCGGCCAGGCGATCCGCGGCAGCGCCCGGCTCGGTCGCCGCACCAAGGACCTGGTGAGGCGGCTCGGACCCGACGACGTCGCTGTCGTCGACCACGTCAACATCGACCGGATCGCCGCCGAGGAGCTGATCGCCACCGGGGTGCGGGCTGTCGTCAACGCCGCCTCCTCGAGTGACGGTCGCTACCCGAACGCCGGCCCGCTGCTGCTGGTCCGCTCCGGCATCGTGCTGATCGACGCCGAAGGCGCCGACCCCTTCCAGCTGCTCGCCGAGGGAGACGAGCTGACGATCTCCGGCGGCACCGTCAGGGTCGGGCAGCGGGTTGCCCTGCGCGGCCACCTGCTCGACCCCGCCGAGCTGGAGCGCCGCTTCGACCGGCAGCGCGAGCGGGTCGACGAGGCGCTCGCCGAGTTCGCCGAGAACACCGTCGCCCACGTCCGCCAGGAGACCGACCTGCTCACCGGGGGCGTCGAGCTCCCGCCGACCCGCACCTCGTTCCGCGACCGCCACGTGCTGATCGTCGTCCGCGGCGAGCACCACCGCCGCGACCTGAAGGCGCTGCGCGCCTACATCCGCGACGTGCGGCCGGTCGTCGTCGCCGTCGACGGCGGCGCTGACGGCTGCCTCGAAGCCGGGCTGCGGCCCGACGTCATCCTCGGCGACATGGACTCGGCTGGGGACGCGGCGCTGCGCTGCGGCGCCGAGCTGATCGTCCACGCCTATCCGGACGGACGCGCGCCGGGCCGCGAGCGACTGGCGGAGCTGGGGCTCGAGCACACCGCCGTCCCAGCCGCCGGGACCAGCGAGGACGTGGCGATGCTGATGTCCTACGAGAAGGGGGCGGACCTGATCGTCAGCGTCGGCGCCCACTTCAACCTGATCGAGTTCCTCGACCGCAACCGCGGCGGCATGTCCTCGACCTTCCTCACGCGGCTGCGGATCGGCGAGAAGCTGGTCGACGCGAAGGGCGTCTCCCGCCTCTACAACCCGCCCTCGACGGTCGCCCCCGTCGCCCTCTTCCTGGTCGCCTTCGCGATCCTGCTGGCGATCGTCGTGATCACCTCGCCGGCGCTCAACGACCTCTTCGAACTGCTCTGGCTGAAGGTCAAGATCTGGCTCGGGCTCTAGCCTCCTGGGCGGATGGGGTATAGCGCGCGCTACCACGCGACCTCGCTGATCGCGGTCTTCCTCGCCCTGGCGATCGGCATCCTGATCGGCGCCGAGTTCGGCGGCGACACGCTGACCAGCACCCGCAAGGACCTCGAGCACAGCCTCACGGGCAACCTCCAGGACGCCCGCGAACGCGTCAGCGAGCTGAACGGCGAGCTGGGCCGAGCCAACCAGTTCTCCACCGCCGTCTACCCGGTGCTGGTCCGCGGCCGGCTGCGCGGCAAGCGGATCGGGTTGGTCGCCCTCGGCGGCCTGCCCGGCGACGTCTCCGGGGCGATCGGCGACGCGCTCGGGCCGACCGGGGCGCGCCTGGTCGGGGTCGGCGTGGTCCGCGAGCCGGTCGACACGCGCGCCCTGGCCGGCGACCTGGCGAAGACCCGCTTCGCAAGGATCGCCCGCAACCCCGACGCGCAGAGCGAATTCGCGGTCGGGATGGGGCGGCAGCTGGTTCGCGGCGGGACGCTGCTGGAGCGGGTCCGCGGCCACCTCTTCTCGCGGGCAAGCGGCAACTTCGGCGGTCTCGACGGGGTGATCGTCGTCCGCGACCAGCCGCAGGACATGGGCCCGCGGCAGCGAGCGACCGCGGCGCGGTTCGAGGCGGGGCTGATGGGCGGCATCGCCTCGACGCGCACTCCGGCGGTCGGGGTCGAGAGCTCCGGCGCCGAACCGTCCTCGATCTCCTTCTTCGCCGGTAGCGACCTCTCCAGCGTCGACGACGTCGACCTGGTCGCCGGCCGGCTGGCGGCCGTCTTCGCCCTGCTCGGCGCCGAGGGCAGCTTCGGGGTCAAGGGCAGCGCCGACCGCCTGCTGCCCGACCTGCTGGCGCCGCACCGATGACCTGGGTCGGCTTCCCCGCGGCGATCGCGGTGGCCCTCCTCGTTGTCCCGGCGGGGGTGCGCGGACTGCTTGACGCCGGCCTGACGCGCCGCAACTACCGCGGCGTCCCGCTCGCCTTCCCGCTCGGCGCGGTGCTGGTCACCGCGGCGCTTGCCGCCCTCGCGCCGCTCGCCTTCCTCGACGACCGCGCCGGGCTCGAACTGCTCGACCCGGGGCTGCGCCGCTGGCTGCCCTACCTGCTCGGCGTCGCCCTGCTCGGCTTCCTCGACGACTCGCTGGGCCGCGGCGAGGCGACCGAGGCGCCGCGCGGCTGGCGCGGCCACGCTCGAGCGCTGCGCGAGGGGCGGCTCTCGACCGGGGCGATCAAGGCGATCGGCGCGCTGGCGCTGGCCGCCTACGTCGTCTCCGGGCGGGGCCTGGAGTCGTGGCGCTACCTGGCCGACGTGGCGCTGCTGATCCTCGCCACCAACGCCTTCAACCTGCTCGACCTGCGGCCCGGGCGCGCGGAGAAGGGGCTGGCGCTGCTCGGCGCCGGACTCTGCCTCGGCGCCTGGACCTTGGCGCCGCTGGAGCTGTTGGGGATCTTCGCCGGGCCGGTTCTGGTCGGTGCCGCCTTCACGCTGCGGGAGCGGGCGATGCTCGGCGACACCGGCTCCAACCTGGTCGGGGCGATCGCCGGCATCTGGCTGCTCACGGTGCTCGGCGGCACCGGGCGCCTGATCGCCCTCGCCCTGGTCGCCGCGCTCACGGTCTTCGGCGAGCTGCGGTCGATCTCCGGCTCGATCGAGTCGCTTCCGCCCCTGCGCTGGTTAGACTCGCTCGGCAGAGAATGAGTCGCCCGAAACCAGGAGACACGCGCTTCATCTTCGTCACCGGCGGCGTCGTCTCGGCCCTCGGCAAGGGGATCGCCGCCGCCTCGATCGGCCGCCTCCTCGTTTCCCGCGGCTTCCGCGTGCAGCTGCAGAAGTTCGATCCCTACATCAACATCGACCCGGGGACGATGAGCCCCTTCCAGCACGGCGAGGTCTTCGTCACCGAGGACGGCGCCGAGACCGATCTCGACCTCGGCCACTACGAGCGCTTCACCGACGAGAACACCTCGCGCGCCTCCAACGTCACCGCCGGCTCGGTCTACAACACGGTGGTCAACCGCGAGCGCCGCGGCGACTACCTCGGCGCCACCGTGCAGGTGATCCCCCACATCACCGACGAGATCAAGAACCGCATCCTGATCGTCGCCGAGTCGCAGTCGGTCGACTTCGTGATCACCGAGATCGGCGGCACGGTCGGCGACATCGAGTCGCTGCCCTTCCTCGAGTCGATCCGCCAGCTCTACACCGACCTGGGTCCGAAGCGCAGCATGTTCGTCCACCTCACCCTGGTCCCCTACGTGGGCCACGCCGGCGAACTGAAGACGAAGCCGACCCAGCACTCGGTCAACGAGCTGCGCCGCATCGGCATCCAGCCGCACGCCCTGGTCTGCCGCTCCGAGGGGCGCCTCGACCGCGAGATCCGCGACAAGATCGCCCTCTTCGCCAGCCTGCCGACCGACGCGGTGATCTCCGCCCACGACGTCGACAACGTCTACAAGGTGCCGCTCGTGTTCCGCGCCGAGGGGGTCGATGACCTGGTGCTCGACCACTTCGGCGTCGAGGCGCCCCCGCCGGACCTGAGCGAGTGGGAGGCGATGGTGCGCCGCGCCGACGCCGCCTCGGGCAGGGTGCGGATCGCCCTGGTCGGCAAGTACGTGCAGCTCGCCGACGCCTACAAGTCGGTGATCGAGGCGCTCAAGCACGGTGGCTACCACCACGGGGTTGAGGTCGAGGTCGAGCTGGTCGACTCCGAGGACTTCGAGCCGGAGCGGCTGGAGGGCGCCGACGGCATCCTCATCCCCGGCGGCTTCGGCGAGCGCGGCATCGAGGGCAAGGTGGGGGCGGCGCGGATCGCCCGCGAACGCTCGATCCCCTACCTGGGAATCTGCCTCGGCATGCAGATCGCCGTGGTCGAGTTCGCCCGCTCGGTGGCGGGGATGGAGGGGGCCAACTCGGCCGAGTTCGACCCCGAGACGCCGTTCCCGGTCGTCGACCTGCTGCCCGAGCAGAAGGAGGTCTCCGAGATGGGCGGCACGATGCGGCTCGGCGCCGACCCGGTGAAGCTGCACGAGGGGACGCGGGCCCGCGAGG
>Ga0210101_1000069_pt1 | contig 35010 bp, 34 predicted proteins | sample Muzzi_PWC_D1_FD_185534 | JGI IMG/M metagenome (GOLD analysis project Ga0210101, IMG submission 185534) | Wetland microbial communities from San Francisco Bay, California, USA, that impact long-term carbon sequestration - Muzzi_PWC_D1 (SPAdes) | ecosystem: Environmental > Aquatic > Marine >... | reverse complement strand
TAGCCGGTGCCGAAGTCGTCGAGGACGAGGCGCACGCCGATCTCGCTCAGCTCTTCGAGCGTCGCGGTCGCGCTCGCCGACTCCTCGACCAGGACGCTCTCGGTCACCTCGAGGCGCAGGTTGACCGGCTCGAGGCCGGTGCGCTCGAGGATCTCGCGCACGCTGCCGGAGAGGTCGCGGTGGGCGACCTGGCGGGCCGAGAGGTTGACGGCGACGTCGAGCGGGCGGTGGTCGGGGCGCAGCTCGTGCCAGTCCAGCGCCTGGCGGCAGGCGGTCTCCTGCACCCAGCGGCCGATCGATTCGATCAGGCCGCTGTCCTCGGCGACCGAGACGAACTCGCTGGGGTCGAGCAGGCCGCGTTCGGGGTGGTTCCAGCGCACCAGCGCCTCGACCCCGACGATCTCGCCGCTGCCGAGCGCGACGACCGGCTGGTACTGGAGCACGAACTCGTCTCGGCGCAGCGCGTGGCGCAGCTCGCGCTCGGTCTCCAGCCGGTGCAGGGCGTGGGCGCGCATCTCGGCGTCGAACAGCTCGCAGCGGCCGCGGCCGCGTTCCTTCGCCCTGTACATGGCGGCGTCGGCGTCGCGGATCAGCGGCTCGGGCTCGGCCGGCTCGCTGCCCGTCGGGCGGGCGATCGCGATCCCGATGCTGGCCGTCACGAAGTGGTCGGCACCGCCCATCGAGTAGGGCTCCGAGAAGGCGTGCGAGACCCGGTCGGCGATCGCCAGCGCCTCCTCCTCGTCGGTCAGCCGGTCGACGAGGATGCCGAACTCGTCGCCGCCGAAGCGGGCGACGAGGTCGCCGGGGCGCAGGTGGGCGCGCAGGCGCGGCGCGACGGCCCGCAGCAGCTCGTCGCCGGCGTGGTGGCCGATGCTGTCGTTGATCAGCTTGAAGTGATCGAGGTCGAGGAAGAGGATGCCGACCGGCGACCCCGAGCCGACGCTGCGGCGCAGCGCGTCGCGCAGCGAGTCGACGAAGCTGAGCCGGTTGGGCAGGCCCGTGAGCGAGTCGTGCAGGACCCGGTGGCGCAGCGCCTCGTCGGCGCTGTGGCGCTCGAGCGCGTCGGCGAGCACATTGGCCGACGCCTGCGCGAAGTGGACGTCCTGGGGCGTGAATCGGCTCGGCTCGGTGGAGTGGATGTCGAGCACCCCGAAGGGGCGCTCCCTGCCGGCGATCGGCACCGCGAGGCTGCTGCGCACGCCGAACACCCGCAACGCCGGGGGCATCGAGAAGCGCCGCTCGCTGGACCAGTCGTCGACGATCACGTGCAGGCCCGACTCCAACGCCGCGCCGGCGTGCGAATCGCGCGCCGCCGAGGCGCGCCGCTCACCGCCACCGCTCTGGTCGAGCCCGGCGCGCAGGTGCAGGCGGCGGCCCTCGCGCCCGGCCTCCCAGACGCAGGCCGCCTCGACGCCGTCGATCTCGGTCATCAGCGGCACCGTGTGCTTGGCCAGCTTCGCCGGGTCGCCGTCCTGCAGCGCGTGGCGGCCGAGCCGTGCGACGGCCGCCTGCTGGGCGGCGGCTCGGTGCAGCTCCTGCTCGGCGAGCTTGCGCTCCGTGATGTCATAGAGGACGCCGTGCCAGACCTGGACCCCGGCGCCGTCCGGCTCGAGCACCGCCTCGTCGAGGATCCAGACGACGCCGCCCTCGCGGGTGATCATCCGGTAGTCGACCGGGGGGACGTTGCCGGGCTGCGCCCCGGCCAGGCAGGCCTCCTGTTCGAGCACGCGCTCGCGGTCGTCGGGGTGCAGGCGCTCGGCCCAGAGCCCGGGATCGGCCATCCACTCCTCCGGGCTGTAGCCGAGGATGTCCTCGATCTGGGGGCTGACGTAGCGCCAGCGTCCCCGCTCGCCGAGCTCGCAGGAGTAGACGATCGCAGGCAGGCGCTCGATCAGACGCCGGTAGTCGTGCCCCGCCGAAGAGATCTCCGCGAGGAACTCGCTGACGCGCTCCTCGGACCAGCCTTCGCCACGTCCCGGATCTGCCATTGCGGGCCTATCGGCAACCGCTCCGGTTACTTGAAGCCTGCCCCTATCTATACAGGCCGAGCGTCCACAGCCCGGCGAGGCCGCGGAAGGGCGCGTAGGGCGCGTAGAACTCCTCGACCTCCGCGACCGTGGCGCGGCGGCCGAGCCGGGCCAGCCGCCCGACCAGCTTGAGGTAGACGAGGTCGCCGGCCGGCAGCGAGTCCGGGTCGCCGCGCCCGAAGAGGCCGAGGCACTGCACGGTCCACGGCCCGATCTCGGGGATCGCCAGCAGCCGCGCGTCGCCGGCGGGCTCCTCCGGGACCACCCGGCCGGCGGCGATCTCGCGGGCGACGGCGCGCAGGGCGATCGAGCGACCCGGCGAGAGGTCCATCGCGGCGAGTTCGGCGGGCGCCCGCCCGGCGATCGTCGCCGCCCCCGGCACGTCGCGCAGGGGGCTCCCCGGCGGCCGGCGGCGGTCGTCGGCGCCGGCGAGGCGCATCCCCCAGCGGCCGACGATGCGGCGCTGGATGCGCGCCGCGCGCTCGCTCTCGATCAGCTGCTTGACCACCGCCCAGGCCAGCGCCTCCCAGGCCCAGGGCGGGCGCCGGGGACGCAGCCAGGGCCGGCGGCGCAGCTGCGGGCCGAGCAGCGCATCGCCGCGGAAGCGGCGGTAGAACGGGGTCAGATCGTCGTCGACGCCGAGCGCGAAGCGCATCCGCTCGATCGCCAGCTCGAGCTGCTCGGGCCCGGCCCGGCGGCCGGCGGGCGACGGCAGTCCTCGCGGCGCCGCGAGCGCCTCCGGGTCGACCGGCTCGGCGCGCAGCGCGACCCGGCCGCGACGCGGCTCCCAGGCGCGGACCAGCACGGCGCTCCGCTCGACGCACAGCAGGCGCGAGACGACGCCTTCTCGGACCGAGACGGTGCGGTCCTCGGAGCTGTGCGCGGGCAGGCGGTAGGGCGAGGGCGGCGTGACCTCGACCTCGCGGACGCTCACTTGCCGAGCAGGTGCACGTCCACGAGGAAGGAGCGGCTGGCGACCACCTTGGGCCGGCGCCTGCGGCGCGGCAGCAGCCTGCCCTGCGAGCTCCTCGCGGCGGAGCTGACGGCGCGCACGGCGGCGACGGTCGCGGCGCCGAGCACGACGCCGCCGACCGCCGCGACGGCGGCCGTGCGCGCCTCGCCGCGCAGCACCGGGACCTTGGCCGGCGCGCGCTCGAGGACGCGAACCCTGACCGGCTCCAGCTCGAACTCGCTCACCGCGCCGACGATAGCGCCTTCTCGTAGATCCGGTACTTCTTGATCACCTCGCCGCCCATCCCTTCCATCGCCCTGTTCATCGGCTTGTTGGTCTCGAGGATCCAGCCGGTCTCCCCGGCCGGGATGCCGTCGGGGTCGGCCGCCTCGAGGTGCTTCAGGTAGAGCCCGGCGGCGACGCCGCTGTGACGGAACTCGTCCTTGACCCCGAGCGCGAAGACGCGCACCCGGTCGATCTTGCGTTTGGCGAGCAGGAACCTGGCCCAGCCGAAGGGCAGCAGCCTGCCGCCCATCCGCGCCAGCACTTGATTGATGTCGGGCAGGGTCAGGGCGACGCCGACCGCCTCGCCCTCCTTTTCGGCGATGAAGGCCCAGCGCTCGTCGAGCACCGGCTTGAGGATCTTGGCGTGAAACTCGATCTCGGCCTCGGTCGGCGGGACAAAGCCCCAGTTGTCGGCCCAGGCCTCCTCGTAGACCTCGGCGAAGCGGCGCATCTCGGCGGGGAGATCGCTCTTGTCGACGTTGCGGATCGTCACCCCTTCGTCGCGCAGCGCCTTGGTCGCGGCGGCGTGGATCTCGGGCGCGAACTGGTCGCCTTCCTTGAGCTCGCCGAGCTCGAGCCACCACATCAAGAGGTCCATCGCCTTGCCGTAGCCGAGCCCCTCGAGCAGCTCCCGGTAGAACGGCGGGTGCCAGTTCTGCAGGATCATCGGGCGCAGCTCGTGGCCCTCGATCAGGATCCCGACCTCGTCGTTGGTGGTGAAGTCCATCGGCCCGAGCAGGCGGTCGCGGCCGCGCTCGCCGAGCCAGTCCTCGGCGGCGCCGAGCAGCGCCGCGGCGACCTCGCGGTCGTCGATCGTCTCGAAGAAGCCGAACATGCCGTCGTTGCCGCCCTGGGTGGCGTCCCACTCGCTGTCGACCTGGGCGCTGATCCGGCCGACCGGCTCGCCGTCGCGCTCGGCGATGAAGAGCTCGGCCTCGGCGTGCTCGAAGTAGGGGTTCTTCTCGCGGTTGAGGAACTGCATGCGATCGAGGATCAGCGGCGGCACCCACTGCGGGTGGTCGCGGTGCAGCCGGAAGGGCACCTTGACGAAGCGCTTCAGCTCGCGGCGCGTGCGCACGGGGCGGATCGAGACCTTTGCCATTGGGCCCGCAACCTACACTCCGGCGATGAGCGATTCGCCAGGCACCCCCGCGAACGCGCCCGTCGACGTCTTCGAGAAGGCGCGCAGCCACGAGCGGCTCGAGCAGCTCGAAGCGGCCAAGCAGCACGACCTGCTGCCCTACTTCCGCCTGCTCACCTCCGAGGCCGGCCCGGTGGTCGAGATGGAGGGCCGCGAGACGATCATGCTCGGCTCCAACAACTACCTCGGCCTGACCGGCGACGCCCGTGTCAAGGACGCCGCCCGCGAGGCGCTGGAGACCTACGGCACCGGGGTCACCGGCTCGCGCCTGCTCAACGGGACGACGCCGCTGCACGTCGAGCTCGAGCGCGAGCTGGCCGAGTGGATGGGGACCGAGGAGGCGATCGTCTTCACGACCGGCTACCAGGCCAACGTCGGCTGCATCGGCACGGTCCTCGGCCCCGGCGACACGGTGATCTGCGACTCCGGCGACCACGCCTCGATCCTCGACGGCTGCAAGCTCTCCGGGGCGAAGCTGCGCCCCTTCCGCCACAACCGCATGGACAAGCTCGAGAAGATGCTGCAGCGGGCGGGCGAGGACGGCGGCGGGGTGCTGGTCGTCGTCGACGGCGTCTTCTCGATGGAGGGCGACGTCTGCGAGCTGCCGCGGATCGTCGAGCTCTGCCGCGAGCACGGCGCCCGCCTGATGGTCGACGAGGCGCACGGGGCGGGCGTGCTCGGCGCCCGCGGCGCCGGCGCCGCCGAGCTGTTCGGGCTCGAGGACGAGGTCGACCTGCGCATGGGCACCTTCTCGAAGAGCCTCGCCTCCTGCGGCGGCTTCATCGCCGGCCCGGCCGACGTGATCGAGTACCTGCGGATCTCCTCGCGCTCGTTCGTCTTCAGCGCCTCGGCGGTGCCGGCGGCGGTCGGCGCGGCGCTGGCGGCGCTGCGCGTGATCCGCAGCGACGGACCGCGGCTGTTCGAGGCGCTGCTCGGCAACGCCGCCTACCTGCGCGAGGGGCTGCGCGGACTCGGCCTCAAAGTGGTCGAGCCGGGCCGCCTGCCCGACGGCAGCGTCGCGACGACCCCGGTCGTGCCGGTGATCGTCGGCGACGACTGGCAGGCGGTGCTGCTCTGGAAGGCGCTGTTCGAGGCCGGCGTCTACACCAACGTCGCGATCCACCCGGCGGTGCCGCCCGGCGGGGCGCTGCTGCGCACCAGCCTGATGGCGACCCACGAGCGCGAGCAGCTCGACCGGGCGCTGGAGATCATCTCCCGCACCATTGAAGAATTTCCTGAGCTTCCGCGTACCTGAGCGGCTACACATACCCCAGCCGGGGTAGTTTCCGCCTTGTCTGATTCCGGACAAGGCGGCACGGCGCACGAAAAAGCTGCTCTTAGCGAACGGCCTGCGGACTCCCGACCCGGCGCGGGTTGACGCTCGGCCCGCCCGCACATAGCTTGCCCATCTCGCCGCGCGTCCGGGTCAGGAGGAGGCGGCGGGACTTCAACTCAGCCGAGCCGAGCCGTCTCCGGTCGGCGCATTTCAAGTCAGAAAACCCCTAAGGGAGGAGCCCCCAGTGGAAGCCGCAACGATCGCCCCTGCTTCGACGTCCACCGACGCGAGCCGCGCGCCGCAGCACATGCAGGCGCTGGCGCGAGCCAACCGAGTGAGGCTGGCGAGAGCAGAGCTGAAGCGATCGGTCGGCCGGGGTGAGCGCGACGTCGCCGAGGTGGTTCAGGACTCGCCGTGGGAGGCCGAGAGCATGACCCTCGCCGAGCTGCTGACCAGCCAGCGTCGCTGGGGCCGCACCCGCGCCCGCAAGCTGCTGCAGACCCTGGCGCTGAGCGAGAACAAGCGGATCGGCACGCTGACGCCGCGCCAGCGGGCCCTGCTGGTCTCGGCCCTGAGCAAGCCGGGCTCGCGCGACACGGTCATGGCCTGAGGCCCCCCGCCTTGAAGGACAAGCCGCCCGAGGCGCGCCTGAAGGCGCGGCGCAGAGCGTAGAAGGAAGCCGCGAAGGCGATCGCGCCGGCGGCCAGGCAGATCGCGAGGATCAGGCCCGCGAGGTAGAAGAGGCCGCCGGTGACGAGGACGAATACGACGCCGGCGAGCAGGGTCGTGTGCGAGCGGTAGCCGGCGAAGTGCTCGCGAGCGGAGACCTCGAGGCCGCCGAGGCCGGCGAGCACGACGCCGACGCCGATCGCGGTCGGGCTGGTGCCGATCACGCCGATCGCAAGCATCACGATGCCGGCGAGCACGGTCAGCTCGGCGAGCGGGAACGAGCCCCACGGCGCCGGCGGGCGCTCGTCGGCGCCGCGGGCCTTCCCCCCCCTATCGCTCAACGGCCGCAAGCCGCCCGGATAACGGGCATCCGGACGAGATCCTGACCCGCCACCAGCCCATCAGCATGCCGAGCAGGCCGAATCGCGGGCGCGAGTGCCAGTGGCCGCAGCCGGGCAAACCGAGGTCGTCGCGGGAGATGCGCAGCCACTTGTGATCGGCCGGCGCGGCGAGCATGCGCTCGAGCAGCTCGCGGTTGCGGGTCTCGAGCTCGTCGCGCTCGCGCAGCCGCACTCGCGCCTCGCCGATCCGGGTCGCCAGCGCGTCGCGGATCGCCTCGAGCGCGCCGAGGTCGAGCAGCCGCGGCGGACCGGCCGGCGCCGGCAGGCCGGAGTCGATCTCGACGTGTCCGAAGGCGGCGGAGAAGAGCGATGCCAACTCCGCTTCGAGGCGGCCGATCTGGCGCCGCAGCTCAGCCCGGGCAAGCCGCTCGTCCCCGACGCGAAGCTCGCTGCGCAACTCTCTTTCGAGCAGATCCGGCATGGCCTTACGACGAGTGTAGATCAAGCCGCGGGCCGGATCGCAAGCCTCGCGTTAAGGGGTCAGGCGACGTTGAGCGTGCCGGCGACCATCCACAAGGCCTCGTCGACGGCAATCTGGGGGACGCCCTCGACCTGCAGGGCGGCGACCGCGATCCGGCGCGTGCCGCGATCGACCTCGCGACCCTCGCCGGTGACGCCGAAGAGCAGCCCGACGGGGCCGCGCTCGTCGGCGATGATCAGGGTGCCGTGGGCGAGCTTCCCCGGCCTGCCGGGCAGCGACTCGCCGGGGGCCGAGTCACGGATGCAGAGCGCCCCTTCGATCTGCGCGGCATCGAAGGCACGCAGGGCGACCCCGGTCTCGACCGTGGCGATCGTCAGCGCGTCGTCGGGCAGGCCGTGGGTCCTGAAGGCGCCGTCCTGGAGCCGGTCCAAGGCGAGCTGCTCGACCGGGGTGCGGGTGCGGTCGGGGTCGAGGCCGATCTGGCGGAAGAAGACCCGGTAGGCCCAGGGGATGGGCCGTTCGCGCATGTGCACCGCGTGCGCGCCGTAGAAGCGATTGGAGGTCTCGGCCAGGCGGTCGACCACGGACCGCGGGCTGCGGCCGGGGCGTCCCTCGACCTCGATCCAGGAGATGCCGAGCCGGGGGAACTCCTCGGCGATGTGCGGCGCCACCCAGCCGAAGGTCGAGCGCGGCTCCCGCTCGGTGCTGCGATCGGACGCGGCCATCAACTCGCCTCCGCGGCGGCCGTGGCCCGCAGCAATCGCTCGACCCGCGCCGACAGCCCGTCCTCGTCGAGCCTGCCGATCGAGGCGCTCTCCAGCGTCCCCCCCGGGAAGGCGTAGGCGAAGGTCGGGCAGCCGCCGACGCGGTAGAGGCCGGCGACGGCGCCGTCGCGGTCGTAGCCGACCTGCATCTCCCAGCCGCGACTGCGGATCAACTCGCGGACCTCGCCTCGATCGTCGTGGATGTCGAGCGAGAGGAAGCTCACGCGTCCACGGTAACGCCGATCGACGCGGCTGACGACGTCCTGCTGGCGCACGCAGTCGCCGTCGCCGCCGCCGAACCAGAACGAGATCACCGCGGGCCGGTCGAACAGGTCGCAGACGCGGATCGCGCCCGGGGTGCGCAGCCGGCAGGCCGGAGTGCGGCGCGAGCCGACCGGGCACGGCAGCGCCGCGGCCGAGCAGTCGTCCTGGGCGACGTTGGCGTCGCCTTCGAGCTCTCCGGCGGCGTCGGGCACGGCGAACTCCGGCAGCGGCCAGCGCGCCGGCTGCTCGTCGAGCCCCAGCGTCCCCTGCCCCCCGCCGGGCACCCCGTTGACCAGCGCGATCACGACCACGGCCGCGAAGAACACCCCGACCAGGATCGAGTACCGATCCCTCACCCCTCCCCCTCCCCGCCGACGGGCCTCAAACCGGACTCATCGTCCGGTTTGAGGCCCGTCGGCCCCCGGCGCTCGGCGAGAACCAGGGCGGCGGGGAGGGCGATGAGGACGCCGAGCAGGGCGACGGAGAGGTCGATCACGGTGACGAAGCCGAACTCGCGCAGCATTCGCACGTCGCTGGCGATCAGCACGGCGAAGCCGGCGATCGCGGTCACGCCGGAGGCGAGCACGGCGGCGCCGGTGCGCGTGTAGGCCTGGCGCAGCGCCGCGCCGAGATCGCGGCCGGCGCGCCGCTCCTGCCGGAAGCGGGCGGCGAGGATCACGCTGAACTCGGTCGCGATCGCGATCGTCAGGGCGCCCAGGGCGGCCGACATCGGGTTGAGCGGCACCCGGGTCGCGAAGAGGGCCAGCGCCGACCAGCCCGTCGCCATCGCGATCGGCACCAGCGGCACCAGCGCCCGGGCCCAGGAGCGGTAGACGGCGAGCAGCACGAGCGCCACGGCGAGCAGCCCGGCGAGCGTCAGCAGGTAACGGCTGTCCGAGAGGTCCGACGCCGCGGCGGCGGCGAGCACCGGCAGCCCGGCGAGCTCGACCTCGACCCCGGGCGGCGGCTCCCCCACCGCGCCGCGGATCCGCTCGATCAGCTCCTGCTGGTCCTCGAGCGACTGCGCCCCGATCCCGAACCCGACCAGCGCGGTCCCCTCGGGCAGCCCGGTCCGCGGATCGACCGTCGCCACCTGCTCGAGGTCATAGGCGGGAATCTGTCTGAGCGAGCTGCGGATCGCCTTCCGCGTCAGCTGTCCGCCGATCGGCCCGGTCAGCGCGCCCCCGGTGACGAAGTCCGACAACGCCGGCCCCGGGCACACTTCCGCCTCCCGGCAGCTCGGATCCGCCCCCGAGAACCCCCCGACGCGCAGCGCCCGCCGCTTGAACCCCGCCATCCACCGGATCGTCGCCGGATCGGTCAGATCGGGTGCGGTGATCCGCGCATCCAGCTCGCCGGAGACCCCGGTCACGTCCTGCAGCTCGTTGAGTTCCTTGACGGCCTCGACCCCCTGCGGCGCCAGCTTGCGAATGTCGGTCTGCGTCTGGACCTGAGTCCCGACTCCCCAGCCGATCACCGCCAGGCCGAGTCCGACAGCCAACACAGTCCCTGGCCGATTCTCAGCAAGGCCCAGAATCCTGTGCAGCAAGGGAGGGAGTGATGGGTGCCCCCCTCCTCCCGCTTGGTCGGAGCGCAGGCTGAGGGCCGCAAAGCCGGCCACGAAGGCGACGGCGAATGCGATCGCCACCCCGGCGACGAGCAGCAGGCCGAAGCTGCGCACCATCGGGGTAGGAGAAAGCTGGAGGGCAAGGAAGCCGGCGCCGGTGGCGAAGCAGGCGGTGGCGATCGCCGGGGCGCCGCCGGCAGCTGCGAGGCGGGCGGCGTCGGCCCCCGGCGCGGCACCGAGGGCAATCGCCTCGTCGTAGCGCGCCTGCAGCTGGATCGCGTAGTCGACGGCGAGGCCGATCAGGATCGGCAGGACGGCGATCGAGGCCATCGTCAGCGAGCCGCCGAGCAGGCCGAAGAGGCCGAAGGCGAGCGCGGCCGAGGCGAGCGCCAGAGCCAGCGGCAGCAGCCGCCAGCGCGAGCGGAAGACGAGCAGCAGGGCGGCCGCCATGACGAGCAGGGCGACGCCGAGCAGGACGAAGAGGGCGTCCCGGAGGGCGCGGGTGACGGCGTCGACGACCACCGGCACGCCGGAGATCGCGTAGCTGCCGCCGTTCAGCTCGAAGCATGGCTCGGCCTTGCCCTTGAACCTGCACGCCTTGCGGGCGACCGGGTCGCGGACCGCCGCCCTGATCGCTTCGATCGCCCGGTGGCCCTCGGCCTCGCTCAGCCCCGGCTTCAGCCGCACGATTATCTGCGTCGATTCGCCGTTGGGGAAGAGGTAGGCGAGCCGCGCCTTGGGGGTGCCGCGCGGGCCGCCGAGGTCGAACACGACCGCGGCGATGAAGTCCGGGTTGCCGATGCTGGGCGGGCTGGTGATCCCGTACTGCGCGGCGATCTGGAGGACCAGTTCGCGCAGCCTGTCCGGCGGCACCGTCCTGGCGAGGCGCTGCAGCTGGCGATCGATCTGGATCACCGCCTCGTTGACGAAGGTCGCCGGCCCGATCACCGAGCGCACCGGATCCAGCTCGGCCAGCTCGGTGCAGGGTCCGGGCAGCGCCCGCCTCCCCTCCGGGACCTTGCCCGAGAGGCAGCCCTCCAGGCGCAGCAGCCGGCCCAGGTTCGCGGTCAGGACGAGCTGCTGCAGATCGCCACGGGCGAGGACGACGATCGGTTCTTCGCCGAACTCGCGCTTGACCTGCTCGGTCGCCCGGTAGCCGGGCGTGTCGGAGTCGACCAGCGTGTCGGTCGCGGCGTCGGTCGGCAGCTGGATCGCCGCGCCGGCGGCGGCGAGCGCAAGCAGCAGTGCGAAGGCCGGCACCGCCCTGGCGTGGCGGGCCGCCCAGGCGGCGAGGGGGCTCAATCCATCGAGAGCGGACCGCTGACGTCCGCGTTGAGGAACTGGTGGACGAACTGGTTTTCGGAGTCGAACAGTTCCTCTTTGGGCCCGGACTCGACGATCTGCCCGTTCCAGAGCACGGCGATGAAGTCAGCGATGCGGCGGGCGGTGTTGAGGTCGTGGCTGATCACCAGGTAGCAGCCGCCGTTCTCCTCGTGAACCTCGCGGATCAGCTCGCAGAGCAGCGCCGTGCGCACCGGGTCGAGGCCCGAGTCGGGCTCGTCGAACATCACGATCGCCGGTTCGAGCACCAGCGCCCGGGCGAAGCCGGCGCGCTTGCGCATCCCGCCGGAGAGCTCGTTCGGCATCTTGTAGATCGCCTCGGTGAGGCCGACCTCGCGCAGGCGGCGGCTGACGATCTCGCCGATCTCGTCCTCGCTTTTGTCGGTGTGCTGGCGCAGCGGGAAAGCGGTGTTGTCGTAGATGTTCATCGACCCGAACAGCGCCCCGTCCTGGAAAAGCAGGCCGAACTTTTTGCGCACGTCGAAGAGTTCGTCATCGGTCATCGCCGGGATCGATTCGCCGTGCACGAGCACGTCGCCGTGGTCGGGAGAGAGCAGGCCGACGATGTGCTTGATCAGCACGCTCTTGCCGGTGCCCGAGGGGCCGAGCACCATCGAGACCTGGTCTTCGGGCAGGCCGAGGTTGAGGCCGTTGAGAATCCGCGCCCGGCCGAACTGCTTGACCAGGTCGATGATCTCGATCGCGTCGGTGCTGCCGTGGTCGCGCTTGCGGCCGGTGTGGTAGCGGTAGGGGTCCGGCTCGGAAGGGTCGACGCCGGGGATGACGAAGTCGCGCCCCATCGTCGCGCCGTCTGCGCTGATGTACGGGCCGCTCGCCGCCGCCTCGTCGCGGAGCTCCTCTTCTTCCCTGCGGTTTTCGTCGTCGACCGCCACGCTCAGCCTCCTATCGGCGCTCTCGGGTTGGCACCCCAGAAGATCAGCGTGCCGAGCATCCCGATGATGTGTACGAGAACGATATTGAGAACCATCGACTTCGCCGTCGCGGTGCCGACCCCGACCGGCCCGCCCGAGGCGGTGTAGCCGTAGTAGCAGCCGACCATCACGATCGCCGTCGCCATGAACATCCCCTTGGTCAGGCTGAAGATCAGGTCGGGCGGGTTCTGGAACAGCCAGAAGATCAATAAGTAGCCGCCGGAGGAGACGTCGCCGATCTGTTCGACCACGGCGATGTAGCTGGCGAAGTACATGATCCCGATCCCGACCAGGTACATGAACGGGAAGGCGATCCAGGCGGCGAGCAGGCGGGTCGCGCAGAGGAAGGTGACGGGCGGCACGCCCATCACCTCGAGCGCGTCGATCTCGTCGGAGATCCGCATCGCGCCGAGCTCGGCGACGATCCCGGTCCCGACCTTGGCCGAGAGCATGTAGCCGAAGGCGTAGGGCATGATCTCACGCAGGTCGCACCAGGCGGAGAAGACGCCGGCGTAGGCCGGGGCGCCGTTGGCGCGCAGCAGGTAGGCGCCCTCGATCCCGCACTGCAGGCCGAGGATGAAGACGAGGCCCCAGATGATCACCGCCGAGCCGAGGATCAGGATGCCGGCCTGGCGCAGGCTCTCACCGAAGAAGCGCAGCACGCGGCCGCTGTAGACGAGGCCGGCGACGCGCGAGCCGAAGCGGGCGATCTCGCCGAAGGAGTCGAGCCAGCCGCGCGGGACCTCGAGCCAGGCGTTCATCAGCGGATCGTCTGCAGGTCGGGGTTGGTCGCCAGCAGGGTCTGGGTGAAGACGTAGTTGAAGGCGAAGACGCCCATGAAGGAGATCACGACCGCCTGGTTGACGGCGCGGCCGACCCCGGCGGCGCCGCCGGAGGCGGTCATCCCCTTGTAGCAGCAGACGACCGAGATGATCGCCCCGAACAGGGTGCACTTGATCACCGAGCCCCAGAGGTCGGTGATCGAGGCGTTGGTGAAGAGCGTCGCGAAAAAGCCGCCGAGCGGCTGTTTGTAGAGGAGCTCGGTGAGGATGCCGCCGCTGATCCCGAAGATCAGCGCGTAGATGTCGAGCAGGCCGGTGATCACCATCAGCGCCAGGAAGCGCGGCACGACGAGGTTCTTGATCGGGTCGACGCCGAGCACCTGCAGGGCGTCGAGCTCCTCGCGGATCTTGCGCGCGCCGAGGTCGGCGGTGATCGCGGTGCCGGCGACGCCGGCGACGACGACCGCGGTGACGAAGGGGGCGAACTCGCGGATCGAGGCGAGCACGAAGAAGCCGCCGAGCCGGTCGAGCGAGCCGAACAGGGTGAGGAAGTTGGCCGCCTGCAGCCCCGGGGCGCCGAAGCCGAAGGCGACGGTCGAGACCAGCAGCGGGAACCAGCAGAGCTGCAGGGCGAAGAGGAACTGGCCGATGAACTCCTCGCCATAGGGGTAGGGCGGGCGGATCGCGGAGGCGATCGTGCGGGCAGTGAGGATCATCATGTCCCCGACCTGTTCGAAGAACGACTTGGCGGGAGCGAACCTCCTGCCTATCGATGCGGCTGCTTCCATCTCCTCCTCCGGCACGGCGGGATCGCATCGGGCGGTCCCTGCTCCGTCGCTTGAGTCTATGGGATGCGCCGGTGGCCTCGGTTAGCCCAGTGTTGAGATCCGGCTAACCCCCGAGGGCAAGGCTCGAGGCCGCCGGAAGCGCCATATGACCGTGGTATGTTCAGCCCGCTTTGGGGGGGAATCGCAGACCCGGTGGGCGCTCCCACATCGCCGCGTTCTCCGCGGCGATAGTCGCCGTGGCGCTGGCCGTCCTGCTCGGCGCCTGCGGCAGCGACGACTCGTCGACCGCGTCGGAGGAAGCCGCCGGCCGCTACCCGGTCGAGATCGTCACCGCGGACTTCCCCAAGCGCCAGCGCCTGGGCGAGACGACGCTGCTGCGCCTCGGCGTGCGCAACAGCGGCGAGGAGACCGTGCCGGGACTGACCGTGAGCTTCACCACGGGCGGCCGCCAGGGCGCCGACTCCACGCTGCCCTTCGGCTACCGCAGCCCCGAACCGGGGCTGGCCCAGCCCGACCGGCCGATCTGGGTGCTCGCCGCCGACTACCCGAAAGCGAACGGCTCGGCGCGGCGGGCCGGCGCCGAAACCACCAGCGCCAAGACCTTCAACTTCGGCCCGCTGAAGCCGGGCGCGACGACGGAGGCGGTCTGGAAGCTGATCGCGGTGCGGACCGGCGACCACAGGCTGCGCTACACGATCGCCGCCGGCCTCGGCGGCGAAGCGAAAGCCGAGACGGCCTCCGGCAAGCCCGCGCGGGGCTCGTTCTCGGCCCGGGTCAGCGAAGTGCCGCCGGACACCGTGGTCAAGGACAACGGCGAAGTGGTGAAGGCGCCGCAGGACGCGACTCAGGCGAACCGGTGAGGGTATCCAGGTAGGGCCTCCACTTAACTTTTTGCGAAGACGGGGCGCTGCGTCAGAGGGTATCTGGGCAAGGCCTCCACTTAACTTTTTGCGAAGACAGGGCGCTGGGTCAGAGGGTATCCAGGTAGGCCCTCCACTTAACTTTTTGCGAAGACAGCGGGTGGTCGTCCGCGGGCGCTTTCGCGCAAAAAGTACAAGACGTTGCGGGCCTACCTGGATACCCTCTATCGGGATGCTTTCGAGGATTCTGCCGAGCTTCGTCGCGCTGGTAGCGCTCTTTGCGATGCCGTCGTGCGGGGATGCGAGCACGCCTGGGACGGCGACGAAGGACGCGAAGCGGCCGGCGGACAGCTCGACCGCCGAGCAGGCGAAGCGAGGTGGGCTCGGGCTGAAGCGGGTGGGACGATTCGATCAGCCCGTGTATGTGGCCGGAGCGCCTGGGTTTCCCCGGCTCTTGTTCGTCGTCGAGCAGGGCGGCAAGGTGCGGGTGCTGCGGCGGGGGCGTCGGGTCCGCGGCTCGTTCCTCGACATCGGCGGCCTGATCTCCACCGGCGGCGAGCGCGGGCTGCTCTCGATCGCCTTCCCGCCCGACTACCGGCGCAGCGGGCGCTTCTACGTCTATTACACCGACCGCCAGGGGGACATCAGGGTCGACGAGTTCAAGCGCAGGAGCGCGACGCGAGCCGCGCGAGGATCGCGCCGCGCCCTGGTCGAGATACCCCACAAGACGAACTCGAACCACAACGGCGGCCAGCTGCAGTTCCTCGGCAACCATCTCTATTTCGGCACCGGCGACGGCGGCTCGGGCGGCGATCCGCCCAACAACGCCCAGAACCGCAAGAGCCGGCTGGGCAAGCTGCTGCGGATCGATCCGCGCCAGGCCCGGCCGCGGGTGCAGATATACAGCTACGGGCTGCGCAACCCCTACCGCTTCTCCTTCGACACGGTGACCAGGCCCGAGCAGCCACGGATCGCGATCGGCGACGTCGGCCAGGACGGCTTCGAGGAGATCGACTACACGACCGTCGCCGACGCGCGGGGCGCCAACTTCGGCTGGGACGCCTTCGAGGGCTTCGCCCCCTACGAGGGCGCCAACAGCGGCACGCCGGACCCCGGCGGAACGGTCAAGCCGACCTTCGCCTACCCGCACAGCCGCGGCGGCAGCTGCTCGATCATCGGCGGCTACGTCGTCCGCGACAGGAGCCTGCGCTCGCTCTACCGGCGCTACGTCTACGCCGACCTCTGCGAGGGCCAGCTGCGCAGCCTCGTCCCCCGCCTGGGGCGGCGGGCCCGCGGCGACCGCAGGATCGGGCTCAGCGTCCCCACCCCGACCTCGTTCGGCGAGGACACGCGCGGCCGCGTCTACGTCACCTCGCTCGAGGGACCGGTATTTCGACTGGTCCCGCGATAGCGGCTATGGTTGGCTGACCAGCCAATGTACGACCAGGCGACGAGCGAGCAGATCGAGGTTCTCAACCCGGCCGATGGGTCCACCGTCGGCAGCGTCGAGGTCGCCTCCCCCGAGCGCGTCGCCGAGGTCGTCGCGCGGGTGCGCGGCAACCAGGCCGAGTGGGAGGCGCTGGGGATCGAGGGTCGCTATCGCTGGCTGGGCCGGCTGCGCGACTGGCTGCTCGACAACCACGAGCGCGTGCTCGACACGATGCAGCGGGAGACCGGCAAGGTGCGCGGCGACACCAGCGCCGAGACCGTCTACCTGACCGACCTGATCAATTTCTACGGGACGAAGGCGGAGAAGTTCATCGGCGACGAAACGGTCCGCCCGCACTCGGCCCTGGCGGCCTCGAAAAAGCTGATGGTCCACTACCGGCCCTACCCCGTGGTCGGCGTAATCAGCCCCTGGAACTTCCCCCTGGCGCTGGCGCTCGGCGACGCGATCCCGGCCCTGCAGGCGGGCGCCGCGGTCGTCGTCAAGCCCTCGGAGTTCACGCCGCTGGGGCTGGCTGAGATCGTCGAGGCCTGGAAGACCGAGATCGGCGCGCCCGACGTGTTCGACTGCGTGCACGGCACCGGCGAGGCCGGCGGCGCCCTGGTCGACAACGTCGACTTCATCCAGTTCACCGGCTCCGACCGCACCGGCCGCAAGGTGATGGCGCGCGCCGCCGAGACGCTGACCCCGGTCAGCCTCGAGCTCGGCGGCAAGGACCCGATGATCGTGCTCGACGACGCCGACATCGACCGCGCCGCCAACGCCGCGACCTGGGGCGGGATGTTCAACTCGGGCCAGGTCTGCCTCTCGGTCGAGCGGATCTACGTCGAGGAGCCGGTCTACGACGAGTTCGTCGCCAAGCTGACCAAGGAGGTCGGAGCGCTGCGCCAGGGCGCCGACGGCAAGTCGCCGGCGATGGACGTCGGCGCGATGACCTCGCCCAACCAGACCGCCGTGGTCAAGGCGCAGGTCGAGGACGCGGTCGCAAACGGGGCCCGGGCGACGACCGGCGGCAAGGCGGTCGAGGGCCCGGGGGACTACTTCGAACCGACCGTACTGGTCGACGTCGACCACTCGATGCAGGTGATGCGCGACGAGACCTTCGGCCCGGTGGTCTGCGTGATGAAGGTGCGCGACCCCGAGGAGGCGCTGCGCCACGCCAACGACACCCGCTACGGCCTCGCGGCCTCGGTCTTCGGCGAGAAGGGCCGGGCCGAGGCGCTCGGCCGGCGGATCGAAGCCGGCGCGGTCAACGTCAACGACGTGATCGTCAACTACGTGCTGATGGACGTGCCGATGGGAGGCTGGAAGGAGTCCGGCGTCGGCTTCCGCCACGGCGAGTACGGGATCAAGAAGTACTGCCGGCCGGGCTCGGTGATCGTCAGCCGCTTCGGCGGCAAGCGCGAGCCGACCTGGTACCCGTACACGAAGACCCGCCACGGCCTGGTCGGCCGCATCGCCCGCTTGTCCAACGCCAGAGACTGGCGCCGCCGGCTGGGCCTCCGTCCTCGCTGAGGTCATCCGCTCCGTTCGCAGAACTCGAGCCAGCGGCGTTCCGCCTCCTCGACGCTCAGCTCTGCCACCTCTTCCTCCGGCAGTCCGGCGGTGAAGATCAGGCTGTTGACCAGCCAGGCCGGCTTGGAAGGACCGGTCGGCGCCGACGGCATGGCTGCAGAGCGGTCGACCGGGCGCTTGGCGCTCAGGGCCTCCCAGAACTCGTCCTCGCTGTCGAGCGCAAGCTGGTCCCGCCAGATCCGCTTCCAGAGGGACGGGTCGTCGATCGAGCCCCGCCCGTGTGAGACCTTCGTCCGCAGCACCCGCCCGTCGTCGAGCAGCTTGCGGTAGCGGGTGTGGTCGGGGTTGCGCCGGGCCTTTGTCGTCTCCTCCCACCCGTCGACCTCACAGAAGCGCCGCAGGTCAGAGTGACGCGGCTGGGGCACGGCGCCTCAGACGGCGGCGTCCGCCGGGGGCGCGAACAGCACGTCCGCCAGTTCTCCGGCGCCGTCGGCGAGCCAAGCCCTGATCACGAACGGGAAGTGATCGGACCGGTTGGGCGCGCGGGTATAGAGCTCCACCTCGCCCAGGTACTCCTCGACGTACTCGCGGACCTCTTCGAGCAGATCGTCGCGGGCCTCGGCGAAGGAGGGGCCGCGGCCGTAGAGGGCAAACTCCGGCAACCAGACGCTCACCTCCTCCCCCTCCTGGAAGACCTCGGGGTGGAAGTGGCGATTCGCAACGAGGGCAAGCACCTCCTCGTCGCCGAACAGGACGCCGCTCTCGCGGGCGCCGCGACCGATCCTCACGGGGCGGTGCCTCTGCACCGCTTCGGTGAAGACGGGACCGATCGAGCGGCGGAACTCGGTGATCGTGAGAGGGGCAGGCATACCTGCCACTTTAGCGACTATGTACAGAATGTACAGAGGTTGGGCCGGCAGCCTCGCAAGCTGCTGACATAGCTCATCGGCGGCCGGCGGTGCCGGTGGCCCACAGTGGCCTGCTGCCTTCGTAGATCACGACGTTGCCGTCGTTCTGGACGACGAGACGGGCGTTGTAGTGGCGCGGGGTATTGCTCGCCCAGATCGGCTTGTCCTTGGCGTTGTAGACCACCAGGTTGCCGTCGCCCTGCATGCGCAGGTGGTCGGCGCCGCGGCCGACGGTGTCAGACGCCCACAGGGGCCTGCCGCTGGGGCCGTAGAGCACGAGGTTGCTGTCGGACTGCATGACGAAGCGGTAGCGACCGTCGGAGGAGCGCAAATATTCGTTCTTCGCCGCCCGCAGGCGCTGGTCGTCGCGCAGCACGTTTTTCGCCGTGGCCTCGGCCGGGCCGGGCTTCGAACTCGGCGTCGGCTCGGGTGCGGGTGGGGGCGACACCTCTGGCGCCGGCGGGGAAGACGGAGCGGGAGGCGTGCACTCAGCATGCACCCCATTGAGGTCCGTCAGCTTGTCCAGCTTCCAGGCCGGGAGCCGAACCGGACCCGGCACTCCCTTGGCCTTCAAGCACCGGTAGGTCGAGATGTCGGGAATCCAGCGCCGCCGAAGGTCCGATCCGACCAACCATGCGGTTTTCTGCTTCTTGCGGTCCCCCTTCCACTGGACGATATAGCCCGCGTACCGAGCGACGGGCGATGCGGGCCTGTCCTTGACATGCAGGAACTCGTCAGGCCAGTAGGGGCTGCCCTTCTTCACGATCAGTCGTCGGCTGCCCGCGGGGCTCTTTCGGGTCTGCCAATGGGACTCGCTCAGATACACCTTCGTTCCCCCGGCCGAGACCTTCTCCACATAGGCGACGTGCCCGAAGTCATACCAGGCGACGGCACCCACAGCCGGGATGTTGTCGACAGCTCGCTTGCCGACGTTGCTTTCGGCGTGCTCACGCCAGTGGACGGCGGAGCCACGGCCCGACACCAGGAAGTTCGATGCTCCGTTGTTGATCAGCCGGTAGGCGACGTAGGCCGTGCAGTTGCCGTTGCGGTTCCTGTATTGCCCCCACCATGGAGTGATGTCGCCGGTGCCGGCGTTCGGCCTGAAGCCGGTGTGCTCGACACAGGAGTTGTCGGGAACGATTTTGCCGCCGAGATCGCATTTGAACGGCTTGGGCAAGCTGGACCAGAGCGGCGCGGCGTCTGCGCTTGCCTGGGGCAAGGCGAGCATCGCCGCCAGTCCGAGCGCCAGAAGGAGCGCTTGACACGTCGCCGTCATGGAAGTCATCCCCCCACTTGCCGCGCTTACCTGCTTCACGTTGTGCCTCCTCAGGTTGATGACCGCTTGAGCCAGTCGAGCCTAGGCACGAGCCGCGATCAGATCGACGGCCACCGGTATGAACTTCCTCAGCCCCCGACCGCGAAGGCCTTGCCGTCGACCATCACCTGGACGTCGAGGTCGTCGTAAAGCCGCACTGCGGTGATTTCGCTGCCTTCAGGCCGCAGATGCCAAACGCCCCCGACCCTGCAGCCGCCGGATTCGATCGACTCGGCGTAGGCGAGGGAGTATCCGTCGTCCTCCTGCAGCGCGAGCGAGCCACGACAGCCCTGCACCGGATAGTCGACCGTGCCGCCTTCGCCGCCGGCGCTGAGGGAGAAGTCCACCCGGTAGGTCTTCGGGGGGCGGTCGCCGCGTAGGTAGGACTGCTCCAAGGAGCCGCTCCAGCTCGCCGCGGCCATGGCGGATCCAAATAGAGCCTCGCTCGGCGTCAGGTCCCGCCCGAAGCCGGCCACGCCGGCGTCCTCGAGCCGTCGCAGCGCCCCGCTCTCCTCGCTGCCCGTCGCCAGCGGCCCGACCAGCAGGACTTGGAACCCGGGTAGCAGCTCGCTTGCCCAGTCGGCGGGAACGGCCTCCACGTCGATTCCCTCGCCGATGAGGCGGTCGACCTCGCGCTGGGCACCTGCCGACGAACGGAACGAGCCGGCCTGGATATAGCGGCCTGGAATGAGCGGGCTGAGCTCGGCGCTTGATCCCTCCGGCTCGTCGGTCCCCGTATCGGTCGACCCAATCCGCGTGTCCTCACCCCCCTGCTGCGTCGTTCCCCCTACCGGGGTTACGTGCGGTCCGGCAACCGCCTCCTCGCCGGAATCGTCTCGGCTCAACAGGTAGGCCCCTCCGGCGATCATGCCTCCAACCAGGAGGCATACGCCGAACGCGACAAGGGCGAGCAGCGGGCCCCGGGTGCGGGACGTGGAAACGGGCTCGGGCGTGTCCGCCGACTCGCCGCAGGTGTGGCAGAACCGTGCTCCAGAAACGATTGGTGCCCCACAGCCTGGGCACGAAGGAAGCTCGCCCTCGAGCGGGACGTGGTCCCCCTCCCGCGCGACCTCGGTCTGCTCGACCGCGGCGCCGCAGTTGCGACAGAAGCGGGCGCCGGGAGCGAGCCCGGAACCGCAGGAGGCGCAGTCGTGAGGTGTACTCATCGGGCGAACAACTCCGCTGCGAACGCTCCAAAGACCTGCTCAATCGCCGCCGGCGCCTCGGTCAGGCCCGGATCGTCCTTCGGGGGCTGTTGATCGGGATGGAAGGCAACGGAGAACGCGATCGTGCGCCCATCTTCGAGCTCGATCACCGCTCCCTGCGCCGCCATGAACGCCCCCTGCAAAGTTCCGCCCCACCCCGCCTTGTAGGCGGGGTCGACCCCGGCGAGCGCATTGCCCGCCCCCCACGCGAGGTCGGCGCTGAATTCCTCTCGCGGCACCTCCGTGCTGGCCGCCTTCGGCTCTCGCATCAGGGAGAGCAGGCGTTGCTCGATTGCCTCGCCGTAGGCGCCGCTGCCTAGCGCCTGCAGGAACGCGGCCAGATCGGTGATCCGCCAGGTCGCGGTGCCGAGCAACAGCGTCGGAGCGTAGGGGTCCGGAATCGACCCCTCCTGGGTGCTCAGATACCCTTCGCAGATCGGCTCCGGCGCCTCGACCGCGACATCGAGGTCCGCGTCGGCTCCCGCCTCCGCGAGCACGTCGGCGAGGGCGGCCTGCGCCCCCGCAGGCCCGCCCGTCAACTCCTGCAAGCCGAGCACCAGGCGACGCTGGCGACAGTTCTCGGACCGCACCAGCGCGCCGCGCATGGCCGCTGCAAGCTGCGGGGAGAGCGGCTTCCCCCGTCGGTTCCCCCAACCCAGCTCGCGCAGAACCGCGACGGACGTCACGACCTTGGCGATGCTCCACATCCTCATCGGGCGCTGCACCGCACCCGGCTCCGAAGCAGCCGCGATCGGCTGGGGCCAGCGGTCGAGCATCACCGCCGCCTGCACCGTTCCACCCTCTCGCCGCGCCGAGGCATCGACCGCCGAGCCGAGCACGCGCGCGACCCATCGGCGGTAGGACCTCCCCTCAGTGGACAAGCCCGCGGCCGCGGGCGTCTTCTCGGTGGTCTCGCGATCCTCCGCCCGGCCCGCAGCGACCCCCGACACGGCTCGAGCGGAAGAATCTGAATCGGCCCCATGGCGGACGACGAGCACGGCGAGCAGCAACGCGGCGGCGACCGGAAGCACGACCCACCAGCGGCCCGGCAACCTCACTTCGCCAACCCCTCAGCGCTCAACAGCCGACACCGAGCAGCTCGCCGCTGCGGCTCTGCCATCTACTCCGGCGCTCGGCCGTAGTCGAGTAGCCGGGGTCGTAGTGCCAGACGCCGCCTTCATAGCGGACCCAGGTGAGCCCGGACCATTCCGAGCAGGGGGAGCCGGGGTCGTTCCATCCCATGCCGGTGACCCGCACCCTCGCGATGCCATCGTCTTCGAGATCTTCGATCTGGGCGTATACCCCATCGGGTTCCAGGTATGGGCTGAGGCTCGCCTGCGCATCCCTCCAGCCAGAGTAGCCGGTCTCAACGCGCTCGTTCCTGCGCTTGCGGGAGCTGAGCAGGCTCCACGCGTACTGAAATTCGCCGTCGACCAGCGCCAGGTGGAATCCTCGCAACAAATTCTCGATTTCGACCCTCATGGTCGCCTTCGAGTCGGTGGGAAAGCCCCGTTCGACGGGAGAGAGAGACGCCCCGGCGGATTCAGGAGACGCTTCCTCAGTGACCGAGCCCGATTCGAATGCGTCCGGGGCGGCCACAGTGTCAAAGCCGACCGGCGGAGAATCCTCGCGGGTGAGCAGATAAGCGGTGCCCGCAGCGACTCCTCCGAGGAGCACACACATGGCAATCACCGCCGCGACCAGCGGGCCCCGACCCCCCCGTCGAGTCGGAGGGGGAGGCGGGATCGGCGCGGCGCCTGCGTGAGCCATCGCAGGTGGCGGGGATGGAGGTAGCGGAGAGTCCGATCGGGTCGGCGGGGGCGGTTTGGGCCCCGCCGCCGCTAATGGGACGTCCCCGGTCGGAGCGGTGTCCGCGACGGCGCCGCAGTTGCGGCAGAACTTCGACCTTGGGGAGATCGGCCTTCCGCAGTTCGCGCACCCCAGAGCCGATGCTGCGGCGTCGGCGGCGGATGCCGGTGAAACCGGCACACCATCCTCGCCAACCTCGGTCTCCTCAACCGCCGCGCCACAGCCACGGCAAAACCTCATCGACGGCGCAAGCGCCTCTCCACAACTAGAGCAGTTCATCTACGTCCTCTACGGGCCAAAGCCGACATCCACTTCGAGTTCGTCGAGCTGATCGCCTGCGTTGTCGGAGTCGGAGCAGTACTCGACCAGCTTGTCATGGTTGAGCTGCGTGCCCGGCACGACAACTTCTTTGTCGGGCTCGTCCTCGCGGTAAAGGGACTCAGAGCTGAAGCTCTTCGCTATGTCGAGTTGCTCTTCTTCTCCCTTGTCAAGGAAGCTCTCACAGCTGATTGCGAGTTTGCTTTCGCTGCATCCCGTGAGCAGCGGAACCATAAGCGCTGCTCCCAGCCAGACCACAACCACCGCCCTGCGCATCCTCATCAGACCCAGATCCTTCCTTGGATGTTTACCAACACCACTCTATGCGTCATTGGACCGGCATGGCTGATCCCAAGGTATGAACTGCGTCCTTCCCTTCGAGCAGCACGAGCTGGGCAACTCCATCAACCGTCTCAGACGATGTCGTTCCATCGACCCCGCCGGCAGATCGGCGGCTGACCTTCAACCCGCCGCCCAGGGCGATGAGCGGCGCCAGGGCGATGTGTATCGACAGAAAAAGCAGCACGCCGAACACCGGTTCTCCTCGGCGGTGAAGCGCCATGCAGAACCGCGTCAGGCTCGCCCGCGGAGCGGGGCCGGCAATAACCACCAGCCCGTCGCGACCGGCTCGGCGCCTCAGCATCTCCAGAGCCGCTCCCGGGTCGGATACCAAGTGCAGGACGTTCGCTGCGACCACGACCCGCGGCCCCGGGGCGCCGCTCAGTTCCTCGATCGCGGAATCGCAGACGGCAAGGCCGGGAAGGCGCGCGACCAGCTGACGTCGCATCCGGGCGTCGGGCTCGAACACGCGGACGTCCAACCCCGCCTGATGAAGGCGCCAGGTGAAAAGGCCGGTGCCGGCTCCAACCTCGTCCACGGGTAGGCCGGGAGGGATCAGGTCCACCACCCTCGCCGCCAGATGATCGGTTAGCCGGTTGTCCCAAACGCGATCGTAGAGTCTCGAATATATGGCCCACAGCAGCCACTGGAACGGATCGCGGCTCAATAGACAAACCACTTTCCGCCAGCGAGGACGTAGAGGCCGTACGCGATCGCGCCGCCGCCGATCAAGGGCTCTCCGTTCTGGAAGGCGAGAACGGCGAGGGCCCCACAGAGCACTATGTATATACCCCTGACGATGAGCTCCATCGCGATGCCGGCGGCATCCAGGAATCCCAACGATGAGCTCTTCGCAGCACTCCCAACGTTCGGCTCTGGCTCGGTGTCCGCGATGAGTCCGGCGGTACCTGTCGTGGTGTCGTGGGAGGTTTCCCCATTGGTCGTGCCGTGGAGGTTCTCCTCAACTTCCGCGGGGAACGATTCCTCCCCGTCGCTCGTGGTTGCATATATCTCCTGGGAAGCGCCACACTCGCCGCAAAACCGATCATCAACCGCGATCGCCACGCCGCAGTCCCCACAGAAGGCGCCGTCAACCATGTCTAATCACGATCCTGAACTCCATCGTCCGTGCTCTCCTTCGCTAGCCGATTCCGCCTGCGGGATGCAAAGTAACAACGGGCGCGGTCTCCCAAAACCTCCTTTGGTATGAACCTGGCCGCACCGCCGCCAAACCTCGAGGTGGCGCAACAGGCATGCGCGGCATTTACGCTTTCTCGATCACACCAGCCCGGAAGGCCGCCTCGACGAGGGCAGCGCGCTTTCGGCTTTGAGGCATCTCGCCAAGTTCGAATTTCTCGAACAACCGTCGCAGATGCGACTTAACAGTGTGGACGCTGAGCACCAGCTCAGCTGCTATCTCGCCGTTGCTCGCGGGCGCCGTCAGCCCGCGCCCCTCCACCCACGGCCGAGCGAGGGCTTGCAAAACCCGCTCCTCGGCGGTGCTTATCTCAGGCGCCTCGCCGTCGACGCTCGTCAGCGTCTCGGAACGTGAACCGTCCGAGGCGCTCCGAAAAGCCACCGCGATGCCTCCGAACCGCAGCAGGTCGCGGTCTCGCAATCTTGCCCTACCCGAGAGCCGCTCCCCGTTCAGGTAGGTCCCGTTGCGGGAAAGACCGTCGTCTTCGACCACCCACGCATCGCCGAGCCGGCTGAGCCGAGCGTGCAATCGCGAGACCTCGCGATCCCAGGTGAGTGGAATCGCATTGGAGGCATCGCGACCAATCGAGAGCTGGCCGCTATCCCAGTCGAGATCGAATAGCCGAAGGTCTCCCCCCTTGTCTCGCAGCAAGACGAAGTCGCCCCCCTCCCGCTCCCGGCCCATCACCATCTTCAACTCCGAAGCGGTGGCCGGCATCGGCGGCGTGACCTCGAGGTGTCGCCCGTCGTCGACTTTCATCCCAGCCGATCCTATTGCCGCCAACGGGGGTGTTGTCGACTTCATACCTACGCATGCGGCCGTGGGCGCCGCGAGAGGCTAGGCTCCGCGGCCAATGCGCGGCGCACCGGACGACGAGATCGCCTTCTGCGGCGCCTGCGGCACGGAGGTGCGGGGGTCCGCGCGCTTCTGTGGCGCATGCGGCGCCGACCAGCGTCCCTTTGCGGATGATGCATCCGAGGCCCAGGCCGAGGCGATCGAGGCCAAGGCAGCCGAGCCGTGCGAGCCCGACCCGCAAGCTCATGCCCAGGGTGGAGACGCGCCCGATCCTGCGGCGATCCTCGACGAGCTCGCTCGGGCGATCGACGGAGTGTCGGGCCTGGAGAAGCTCGAAGCATCTCCGGGCGGCCAGCTCACGACGGGCGTGGTGGGGAAGCTGCTCGGCGCTGCCGAGGCCGCATACGCGGCCGGCCTCGACGAGCAGGCGACTACTGCCCTCGACGCGGCCCTCTCACCCGGTTCGGCCAGCCCGGCTGAGACCGCTGCGCTCGCCTTCGCGACTGCTCGCGAGGAGGATTGCGAGTTCCGCACGCTGAGCGTGAAGGGGCTCGAAGTCCGTCGCATCGACTTCAAGGGAACGCGAGTCGAAATCGAGGATCTCGGTATTGAGATCGTCGCAACCGACGCCGGAGCACTGATCCCGCAACCTACTGGCGTCGACGAACCAGCCTCCCTGACGATCGCGGCCGTCGACCTGCAGCTCTTCGGGCCCAACATCGGCGCCGACGAGGAGCTCGAACGGGTGCACGCACGGGGCTTCGACGACACCGGCCTGTGGGATCCCGTACTGGCCCTCGCCTACGAGCTCCGGATCCTGCGTAGGTTGCTCTGGGGCGTTGGGCATTGCGCGCTTACGGACCGCCGCGCGTTCGGCCTCGTCTACCAACCGGACGAGACGCCCGACTGGAGCCGGCTGAGCGCTGAGCGCGCGGCGATGCCAACGAGCCTCATTCTGCGCGAGGACGATGGCGTGCCGGTGGGCACTGTTCTCGTCTTCAGCATCGACCGCCTGGGCTTCGGCGAGGACGACGCCGAACAGAAACCGCCGTCTGCGAAGCTGCGCGTCCCTCTCCTCGCCGGTCGCAACATCCCCGACGTAACCATCGACTGGGGAGAAGTCCAACTCATGATCGACGCCAGAGGCGTGCTCGACGGGCAGGGTGAAGTGAGGAAGCCGCGCAAGGGAGAGATCGCGGCGGTGGCAACTGAGTTTGCGCCGTCGTCGGGGGACGATGTGGCCGACGGCTGACCGAGCATCGGACGTCAGTAGATCGACTCGGTGCGCCAGCTAATCGTCCTTCGCCGTAGACCCGTGCAGCGCACCGAGGCTGCCCCGTGTCGGAGGTCTCGGTAGCGACAGTAAAAGCCGAGCACCCGGCCCGTGCCGTTGCGCTGCGGCATGGTCTTGTTCCAGCGGCGGATCAGACGTCCCGCGCGTGCACACGAGGCTCCCTTGACGACGACAGCGAAGGCGGCCCGCCTGACCAGGTCGCCGCAGCGTCGGGAGCGGGCGTGGATGGGGGGCTGCCTGCGTCGCGCCTCACGCACCGCGGGCGCCACCGCCGTCGGCACCAATCGCGCATGACGGGTTCCGTCGCCAAGCTGGCCGTACTCGTTGTCGCCCCAGCAGACCGGCTCACCCGAGGTGCGCAATGCGCAGTTATGGGTGGAGGCGGCGTCGATCGTCCCCGCGTCGGTCAAGCCCTGGACCGGGGTCGGGACCAGACTGCCGGCGCGAGTCCCATTCCCGAGCTGGCCACTCTCGTTGTCGCCCCAACAGACGGCCTGGCGCGACGCGCGAATCGCGCAGGTGTAGCCGTAGCTTGCGGTGAGCGAAACTGCATCGTCGAGGTCAATGACCGGGACCGGCGCCAGCCGCCGCGTCCTGGTCCCATCGCCGAGCTGGCCGTACTGGTTGTCACCCCAGCAAAAGACCTGCCCAGGCGCAGCCACGATTGCGCAGACGTGGTAGTCGCCGGTCGCGATTGCGCTGACGCCGGCCAAGCCCTGGACCGGCGTCGGCAGCCAACGCCTCGTCGTCGTGCCGTCGCCGACCTCACCGTCATCGTTCAGCCCCCAGCACCAGACGGTTCCGGTCGAACGCAGGGCGCAGGTGCTGAACAGCCCGGCGCCGATCGCGATCGCATCGTCGACGCCGCGCACAGCAGCCGGCGCCCGGCGATCCCGAAGACCGGTTCCGACGCCAAGGCTGCTCCCACCGCTGCCCCAGCAGACCGCCCTGCCGCCGCTCCTGATCGCGCAGCTGTGGAAGAGGTTCGTGGTTATCGCAACAGCGTCGTGAAGCCGCTTCACCGGGGTGGGAAAACGGCGGCTCGCCCGCGTCCCGTCGCCCAGGTACTCGGATCCCCAACACATGGCCTGTCCCGAGGTGCGAATCGCACAGCTCGCACTCGTGCCCACACTGACCGCGGTGGCGTCAGTGAGTCGCCGAACGTTGCCGGGGGCGCTCTGGTTGGCGAAGCTGCTGGTCCCGAGCTGACCAAATTTGTTCCAGCCCCAGCAAAGCGCCTGACCGGTCACGCGCACGGCGCAGGTGTGCACGCCGCCGGCGCTGATCGCACGCATCGGTTCCGCCTGGGCGGCACCCGGAGACATGACCAGGACGATCGCTGCGCAGCAGAGGGCAATCGCATGTGTGCGGCAAAGTGTCATCGCACAGCACTCTATTGGCCCGAGAAGATCGTGACGCTCGCGTCGCATGCACCACCTACGATGCCGGCATGGAAGGTGGACAGGCCGATTGCGCAAGATGTGGCGCCCGCGTCGCTCGCGATGTCAGGTTTTGCGGCGGATGCGGCTCCTCCGTCACCGACGAGTCAACCCAGCTGCGTCGGGTGGGGCGGTTCGCATTGGGCCCGATCGTCGGCCACGGGGGCATGGGGGTCGTGCATCGCGCCCATGACTCCGCCCTCGGCCGAGATGTCGCCCTGAAGCTGATTGCGCCCTCTCTTGCCGACGATGCGGCCTTCCGCGCACGATTCGAGGCCGAGGCGCGGGCCGCAGCCGCCGTCGACCATCCCAACGTTCTGCCGCTTTTCGAGGCGGGTGAGGACGACGGCGAGCTCTATCTGGCGATGCGGCTGGTCGAGGGGACCGACCTGAAGGCCGTGCTGACTCAGGAATCCCGCCTGCCCGGGGCGAGGACGACCAGAATCGTTGCCCAGATTGCGGCCGCCCTCGACGCAGCCCACGCGCGGGGCCTCGTCCATCGCGATGTCAAGCCGGCCAATGCGCTGATCGACGGCAAGGACGAGAAGGAGCACGTGTACCTGACCGACTTCGGCCTGACGATCGCCGGCGCCGGCGGCCACCTGACCAACCCCGGGCAGGTCGTCGGAACCGCCAACTACATCGCGCCGGAGCAGATCGACGGCGGCGAGATGGACGGAAGGGTCGACGTGTACGCGCTCGCCTGCGTCGCCTTCGAGTGCCTGACCGGCGCGCCACCGTTCGCTCGCGCAACGGTGTCCGCCACCCTCTCCGCTCACCTCAACGAGAGAATCCCACTGGCAAAGAGCCGAGTCGCCACGCTGCCGGAGTCTGTGGACGATGCGCTCGCCGGCGGGCTGGCGAAGGACCCAGCGCAAAGGTTCGCCTCCTGCGGAGCTTTCGCACGAGCGTTTAGCGCCGCGCTCGGCACCGACACGGGCGTCGTCCCGGGAGACCCCCGGGTGGCGCTCCTGGCACGAGCGGGCGAGTCGCGGCCGGCCTTCCCTGCGGCGCGTGCCGAGGCATCGACCGCGCCTATGAGGCCAGATGGAAGGCGGGCGGTGGCGGACGGCGGGGTCTCGAGAGGATGGGCGCAGGCGCTCGCCGGCCTGCTTGGAATTGCCACCCTCGGCGCGCTCGTCGCGGCCGCCGTCGCCCTCCTGCCCCCCCTGCTCGACCGCAGCGAAGACGACCGGACCGCCACCCGCACCATCCGGCTGCTGAGCGACGCCAACACCATCAATGGCGATCTCTCGACGCTCATTTCCCGGCTCGCCCGCAACCCCACCAGCGAGGCCGAGCGCGACGATCAACGCCAGCGCCTGGTCGCCCTGCGCGCGGAGGTCAGGAGCCTTCGATCTGCGGCCGCCGGCGGCGCGATCGAACCCGCAACCCGACCGCTGTTGATGCGATCGCTGCGCGCACAGGAACAGCTGCTTGACCGCTACGGCGAAGTGCTGAGCACCGACCCCGCCGACGCCCAGCCGCTGATCGACGAGATGCTCGCGACGCTGGCGCAGGTGGAAGCGGGCCTTGCAAGGCCCTAGCCTTGACACTCAGCAATGCGCGCCCACCGAACGCTGCGCCTTGGCCAGCTTGCGCCGCTTGACCTTCAGGTTGCGCTTCAGTCGCCGCTTCGCCCGGACCGCGTTGCGCGCTCGCGCACGGCGCAGCTTGCGCTTCGTACGGCGAAAGGCGCGGGTTCGGGCGCGGCGGCTGACGAGCGCCCGATAGCAGGCCGAAACCGCAACCGTGGTCTGGGCTGAGGCGCCACAGCGCACGGAGTCACCCCCCGGCTGCGCGACGCAGGCGCGAAGCTGGACGGTCCCCCCCTGCGCCTCCGTCGGCATCGTGCCGGCGAAAGTGACAATTCCGCCCGTCGAGGAGGCGGTGACGATGTCGGTGAACGGCGGCGGATTATCGCTACTTGCCGGCAGAAACCTCCATTGCAAGGTGGCAGGAATGCCGTCTCCCCCCGGGGTGTTGTCCCCGTAGGTCAGATTCGCCATCAGGGTGAAGCTCGCCGGGATCCGTGAAGGAACGATCATGCCAATGTTGACCGACGAGATGATGCGCTCCGCGGTGATCGCGTAGGTGCCGGTCAACGACCCGCAGCAATCGTCCTCTTGAACAACCAAGAACGGCTGCCCCGCCGACCCTTCGTAGCTGAGCACACTCCGAGTCTGAACACCGATGTCGATGTGCGGCGGCCCACATCCGTACAACGCGTCGCTTGCATCGAAATCGTCGACCGGGGGGACGACGCACACGTTGAAGTCCGCCCCTCCCTGATTGTGTATTGCAAGCTGCAGTTCATCCCCGGGTCGCATCACATCCGGGAGACGCCACCAGTGGGTGTACCCTCTGCCGCTGACGAGTTTCGTTCCGGCCCAGCTTCCGGTGAATGGCACCCCGAGTTTCACCGCTTTTGCGCTGCTCGGGCCAATGTTGGTGGCGGCAGAGGCCGCCGAGGCGAGAAGCCCGGCGACGACCAGCGTCGAGACGGCGATCACCGACAGCGTGAGCATTCTCCACCGTTTCGCCGACCGAGGCGTGGGGCCAACCAATGACATTTCGCTATTGCCTCCCGTAGCCGCGATTCTGTCTGGGTGCACCCTTGGTGCCTCCTTTACGTCGTTTGTCGTATCCATCGAGGGTGCCACGATACCCGCCACCCTTGCACCCGCCTTCACACTTGGATATGAATGATTCATACCCAGTACCGTCGATACATGATTAGGACTCCGAACGCTCGGTGTTCTCTGCGACCCGCTCGACCGAGTCCCGAATTTTGAACGCGACCACGATCAACTCCAGCCAGAGCCTGATCGTGATCAGGTAGAACAGCGCCGTGAGCGGCGCCAAGAACAGGAAGAGCACGCCCGACGTTTCGCTCGCCACGAAGGCAGCAACGATCATCACGATCGTCCCGACGCCGAGTACGAGGATGCTGAGCGCATAGAAGAACCGGACCAGCGTGGGGGTGATCAGGTGTTCGAACCTGATGTCGAACAGCGACTGGAAGAACCCGCGCTGTCCTGTGGCGCTCCCTCCCGCCTGTCCACCATGGCCACCAGACCTACCAAAGAACCAGTTGCCGAAAGGGCTCACGCCAGCCTGACCGCCCGAGCCCCCGTGGGGGACCGGACCGGGCATCGCTTCGGTAGGCACGTTCGCGTGAACGTCATCGGCTTCCTCGCCCGCATGCCGGCGGTCGTCGGCCTCCGCCGAAACGTCCTTGGCAAACTGGTCCTGGTTTGCTCCGCACGACGTGCAGAAGCGCACACCTGAGTCGAGACGCTCACCGCAGGCGCCGCAGAAGACGAATCCCTTATTTCCCTCCGAGCCCTCCATCAGTCGGACGCGAGCGTATAGCACTCCGGTGCTTCCGGTTCGCCTTCGTTGACGCCTGCCGACCGTTCCGTCTTCTCCACTCCGAAGACAACCTCGCCATTGCCAGTGAGCAACCCCAACGACTTCATCGGATAAGGCTCCACGATAATCCCTTCAGTCGTGTCTTCCTCCGGGTAAGTGGGAGGCAGGCAGGCGGCCTGAAAGGCTTCGGCCTCGAATCCCATCGCCAGCACCTCGACGAGATCGGGCGCGTGAGACTCGATGAAATCGACAATCGTGCGAGCCTGCTGCTCTGCAACGGCCAGCGAACCGTCCGGCTCGAGCACATCCAAGCCCACCCCTTCGTCAGGGCCAAGGATCAGCTCCCCCGTGGGGCCCCCGGCTTGATCGGCGTCCGGGTCAACGGAAATGCGGGCCAAGGCGCAGTGGAGATCGCCTTCGATCTCGTACTGACAGGGGTCGCTCCCGTCGGCGGCGGCTTCCACGCCTTCTTCGCTCAATTCCCCTTCTTCGACGTCCTCGGTTGGTTGTCCCGCACGCCGGAGCCCGCCGAGTGCCGCCGGGGGGATGTCTGCCTCCTTCCAGTACAGGACGAGGTTGAAGATTGGGAGATCGATCCCCTCGCGCTTCGACCCTGTGTTCGTCACGGTCAACTCCCCCGAAGCTGAGCTCGTGATCGCCACCTCCCCGGGCGCGGCGCCGAACTCCTCCACCTCCGGCTCCAGCTCGCCGACCTCATATCCGACCTCCAGAGAACGATCGGGACCGATCATCGCGACATCGAAGCTTCCAGAAATGCCTTGGCCTTCCGTGATTCCGGTGCGGTCGACGATGGGAGTGTCGGTCTTCTTCTCCGCGGCCTCGAGGTCCTCGGTCAAGGCGGTCAGGGCCTCGCCCTGCTCTTCGAGCACTCGCGTCACACCCGCAAGCGCTTCGTCCACGGAAGGGCTCGAGGTTTCTTCGTCAGGTGACGGCGCGTCGAGGACCGGCTCGAGCCGGTCGACGACATCGCGTTCGAACACGACGACAGTCCTGCTGATCTGCCCCAGGCCCCGCTCGACCGTTTCCGAAGCCAGCCGCGGGGAGTCCACCCCCGCATCGGAGTCAGCATGAGCACGAATCCGCTCAGCCCTCGCCTGGAGCCGAGCCAGCTCGGTGCGAAACGCTTCGGATTCGGCCTCCAGCTCTTCCCGGGCGATCGCTTCTTCGATCGCCCGGGAAAGGCCCAGCGCGTCCTCGCTCAGCCCCTTCGCGTCGAGCGCCAGCGCCGCTACCCGCCCAGCGTCGGTGTCGCTCCCTCCGTCGCTCTGACCCAGAAGGACTCCGGCGACACCGCCCGCACCGACGCATACGGCCAATGCAACTCCGAACGCTATCCATCCCCACGGCGCCTTTGACCCACGCTGGTTCGCAGCCACTACCGGTATCTCTCCAGACAGCAAGGTAAGAGCATCGCGCCGATCATTTCATCGTCTCCGGCCGCCACGCCTTCTTTGGGCCTATTCGGAGCCCTGGCCGAAGTACTCGCCAATCGTCATCGCCGGATTCGAACCGCAGGCACCGTCGAGGCTGAGGCCCCACATCGGATTTCCCGGACTCGACACACCATCTATTTCGGACGAGATGCGAACTGCCGCATCCTGGCGCTCTTCCCCAGGGTGGTTCAGGTACTCCTCGCAGGTAGTCTCCGCTGAGATCTCTTCAGCGCCTGCCGAGCAACCTGCCATGGCAATACAGGCAAGCGCGGTTGCTGCGGCGGTTCGACGAAACCGGGGCATCGAGTTCCTTTCTCAAGTTGGACGCTTTGGTCACACACATCGAGGAAATTCGCGTGTGCGGCAGGCATCCTAAATGCGGCTCGGGATTTCCCGATCACCCGGAGGTATGAACGCGCTCATATACAACGGGCCCAGCGCGGAGGTTCTTCCGGGCTCAGGCCGGCGTCTCGATCTTCGGGAAGAGCGGGGGAACGCGCTCGGTCTTCTGGCCGCCGGGGCGGGCGCCGAGGTCGCTCAGCTCGCGGGAGCCTTCGCCGAGCGCGGCTAGCAGCTGCTCGCTGGACTGCGGCAGGTAGGGGACGAGCAGCAGGGTGACGACGCGCAGGCCCTCAGCGAGGTTGTAGAGGACTTCGTCGAGGCGGGCGGGGTCGGCCTCGTCCTTGGCCAGCTCCCAGGGGCGGGTCTCCTCGACGTAGCGGTTGAGGCGACGGACCAGGGCCCAGACGAGCTCGAGCGCCTGGGTCAGCTCGACCCGGTCGAGTAGCCCGCAGAAGCGCCCGACCGCGCCTTCGAAGTCCTCCTCGAGCACAGCGTCCACCTGGCCCGCGGGGACGACGCCGTCGCGGTAGCGCTCGACCATCGCCAGCACGCGGCTGGCGAGGTTGCCGAAGTCGTTGGCGAGCTCGGTCTCGTAGCGGGCCTCGAAGCCGGCGGTCGAGATCGAGCCGTCCTGGCCGAAGCTGACCTCGCGGAAGCAGTAGAAGCGCAGGGCGTCGGCGCCGAAGCGCTCGATCGCCTCGAACGGGTCGAGCACGTTGCCGAGCGACTTCGACATCTTCTTCTCGCCCATCAGCAGGAAGCCGTGGATCGCCATCCGCTTCGGCGGCTCGAGCTCGGCGGCCCAGAGCAGCGCCGGCCAGATCACCGCGTGGAACTTGAGGATGTCCTTGCCGATCACGTGCAGGTCGGCGGGCCAGTAGCGGTCGGTCAGGTCCTCCCCCTCGCGGGCGAAGCCGAGCGCGGTGACGTAGTTGAGCAGGGCGTCGAACCACACGTACATGCGCTGCTCGGGGTCCCAGGGCAGTGGCATCCCCCACTTCAGCTTCGGCCGCGAGAGCGAGACGTCTTCGAGCCCCCCCTCGATGAAGGAGAGCGCCTCGTTGCGGCGCACCTCGGGCACGACGAAGTCGGGCCGCTCGGCGTAGAGCTCTTCCAGCCGCCCCTGGAAGGCGGAGAGGCGGAAGAACCAGTTCTCCTCGCGCACCTCTTCCAGCGCGATCTCGTGGATCGGGCAGGTGTGGCCCGGGCCCTGCTCGCGCTCGCCCTTGAAGTCGGCGCAGCGCGGGCAGTACCAGCCCTCGTAGGTGCCCTTGCTGACCCAGCCGTTGTCGTAGACGCGCTGCATGATCTCGGCGACGCGCTCGGCGTGGCGCGGGTCGGAGGTGCGGATGAAGAAGTCGTTGCCGGCGTCGATGATCGGCATCAGCGCTTCGAACTTGGCGGCATTGCGGTCGGCCAGCTCCTGCGGCGTCACCCCCTCGCGCTCGGCCGCGTTCTCGACCGGCTCGCCGTGCTCGTCGGTGCCGGTGAGGAAGAAGACGTCCTCGCCGCGCTGGCGCATGTGCCGGGCGAGCACGTCGGCGGCCATCGTCGAGTAGGCGTGCCCGAGGTGCGGCTCGGCGTTGACGTAGTAGATCGGCGTGGTGACGTAGTAAGGCATCGGCGGCAGGCTACTTGCGCGGCTCTCTACCGGTCAGCGCCCGGTAGAGGTCGTTGGCGCGGGTGCCGGTGAGCGCGGCGACGACGCTGGCGGCGGCGCGGGGGCGGGCGCCGGACTGGACCAGGTGGCGCAGCGCGTCGACGGCGAAGCCGACGTCCTTGTCGTG
>Ga0210101_1000068_pt1 | contig 35093 bp, 35 predicted proteins | sample Muzzi_PWC_D1_FD_185534 | JGI IMG/M metagenome (GOLD analysis project Ga0210101, IMG submission 185534) | Wetland microbial communities from San Francisco Bay, California, USA, that impact long-term carbon sequestration - Muzzi_PWC_D1 (SPAdes) | ecosystem: Environmental > Aquatic > Marine >... | reverse complement strand
GGCGTGGCCGGGCCGCGGCAGGTGCACCTCGTCGGGTTCGAAGCCCTCGACCGGCCAGGGGTTCATCCGCTCTTCCCAGTTGGCGTAGTCGCGGTTGGCGACGAGGATCGCGATCGGGCTGCCGAGGGTGCGGCCGTGACGCAGGCCGGAGCGGATCTCGGCGCTGTCGGTCTCGATCTTCATGCGGCCGCCGCGCCCGTGGCCGAGCTGGCGCCGCGCCATGTCGCGGTCGAGCGCCTCGCGGTCGAGCTCGAGCCCGGCCGGCATGCCCTCGACGATCGCGACCAGGCCGGGCCCGTGCGACTCGCCGGCGGTGCTGAAGCGGAAGCGGGTGCTCATCGGTGAGGCAAGGCTATCGGCGACGCATCCGACATTGACCCCACCCTGGTGTGGTCAAGATCGGATGCGCTCACCCGCGGGCGGCCTCGCGCATCACCTCGAGCGGCGGATCGACCCCCGTCCAGATCCGCAGCGAGAGGGCGCCCTGGCGGACGAGGATCTCGATCCCGTCGATCGCCGTCGCGCCGGCGGCACGAGCGGCTTCCAGCAGAGGGCTCGGCCGCTCGCCGTAGACGAGGTCGGCGACCGTCTGCCCGGCGGAGAACCCGGCCGGATCGAGCGGCAGCTCCGCGAACGGGTCCTCGCCGTGCAGGCCGGCGGCGCTGGTGTTGACGATCAGCTCGTAGCGGCCCTGCTCCGGAGCGCCCACCGGCAGGCCCCCGAGCTCCTCGCAGAGCTGCTCGGCCCGGGCCGGCGTGCGGTTCCAGACCTCGACCTCGGCCCCCTCGCGCAGCAGCGCCCAGACCGCCGCGCGCGCTGCGCCTCCGGCGCCGAGGACGAGCGCGCGCTCGCCCCGCGGCGAATCCCCCAGGGCGTCGAGCAGGCCCTGGGCGTCGGTGTTCTCGGCCTGGATCTCGCCGGCGGCGAAGCTGAGCGTGTTGGCGGCGCCGATCTCGCGCGCGGTCTCCGAGAGCGAGTCGGCGAGCGCGAGGGCGGCGCCCTTGTGCGGCACGGTGACGTTGGCCCCGGCGAAGCCCTCGCCCGCCATCGCGCGCACGCGCGGCTCGAGCCCGTCCGGCGCCAGGTCGATCGCCTCGTAGGCCCACTCGCCGGCCAGGCCGAGCGCGGCCAGGGCGGCGTTGTGCATCGCCGGCGACCGCGAATGGGCTACGGGGTGGCCGAGGACGGCTAGGCGCTTCATTCCCCGCAGCTGTCCGGCGACTCGCCGCCCGCCGCCTCGCGGGCTTCGTTGTAGCGGGCGACGTCGGCCTGGAACCGGGCGTCGCTCGAGGAGAAGGCATGTTCCCCGCAGGCGCCGGGCCTGACCACGTAGTAGAGGTAGTCGACCCTCGCCGGCCGCGCGGCCGCTTCCAGCGAGGCGAGGCCGGGGCTCGAGATCGGACCGGGCGGCAGCCCCGCGTTGACGCGGGTGTTGTACGGCGAGTCGACGGCGAGCTCGGATTCGGTCAGCGGCTCGTCGTAGTTGCCGGTTGCGAAGCGGACCGTCGCGTCGATCCCGAGCGGGATCCCCTCGCGCAGCCGGTTGTAGATCACCGCCGCGATCAGCGGCCGCTCCTTCTCGACCTGCGCCTCCTCCTCGACCATCGAGGCGATCGTGACCACGTCGTCGCGGGTGAGGTTCTTCGAACGGGCATAGCCCATCTCGACGGCGCCGAAGCGGCGCTTGAAGTCCTCGAGCTGCAGGCGCACCAGATCCGCCGCCGGCGCGCCCCTCTCCAGCTCGAAGGTATCGGGGAAGAGATAGCCCTCGTGGCCCTTGCTCGCCTCCATGTAATCGCCGCGCAGGCCTGCTTCGCGGGCCAGCGCCGCGGTCTGGGCACGGCTGTAGCCCTCCGGGACGGTGAGCGTGATCGTGCGCAGCGGTTCTTCCGGCGGTGGCGGCTCCTTGTCCCGCGAGGCGTAGACGATCGCCGCGGCCATCAGGATCACGGCCAGCGGCACAGCGGCGATCAGGCCGATCGCGCGGCGCCGGCGCCGGCGCTCGCGCTCGGCCTGCAACCTTCGCCGCGCGGCGCGCTTCGCATCCGGGTCCTCACTCATCCTCGTCGCCGCCCCCGATCGCCGCCTGGCCGGCCAGGTAGGCCTGCAGCAGATGTGCCGCCGCGAGCGAGTCGGGCGGTGCGGCGGCGCCTTCGCGCTTGCTCGCCTCCGCCATCCTCGTCGTCAACCGCTCGTCGTAGGTCTCGACCGGCACCTCCAGCAGCGCTTCCAGTTCGCTGCAGAAGCTGCGTGCCAGCGCCGCCTGCGAGCCCTCCTCACCGCTCAGATGCAGCGGCAGCCCGACGACGACCTTGCCGACCTCGTGCTTGGCGACCAGCTCGGCAACCGAGCGCGGATCGGGCGGCTCGATAGTCGGCAGCGGCGTCGCCAGCGTGCCGCTCGGGTCGGAGATCGCGCAGCCGATCCGCGCGGTGCCGTGGTCGAGCGCAAGCACCCGCATCAACTCAGCTCCGCCTCGATCGCTCGCCGCGCCGTCTCCAGCGCCTGCTCGAGCTTCGAGGCGTCCTTCCCCCCTGCCTGTGCCATCTCGTCGCGTCCACCACCGCCGCCGCCGACCAGCGGCGCCGCCTCGCGCACGACCGCCGCCGCCGAGACACCGCTTGCCACGGCGCCCTTGGAGACCAGGACGACGAGCCCGACCTTGCCGTCCTCGGCGCCGCCGAGCGCGATCGCCGACTCGCCGCCGAGCTTCGACTGGACCCGGTTGGCGAGCTCCAGCATCTGCCTCTGGTCGGCGAGCGGAACCTCGGCCGCGACAACCTGGGACCCGCCGACCTCCGCGGCCAGGCCGGCGAGGCGCTCGGTCTCCTCGCCGAGCAGCTCCCTGGCGGCCTGCTTGGCGCCCTCGCCGGCCCGCTCGAGGCGCTCCGCCGCGCGCCTTGCGCCGACCAGCGGGTCCTGCGGGGAGCCGAGCAGCTCGCCGACCTCGCGCAGGCGGCGCTCCTCGGCGCGGAACCAGTCGATCGCCCCCGGCCCGGTCAGCGCCTCGATCCGCCGCACGTTGGCGGCGCTGGATCCCTCCGCGACGAGCTTGAAGATCCCCACCTCGGCCGTGTTGGCGACGTGGGTGCCGCCGCAGAGCTCGCGCGAGACGTCCTCGACCTCGACCACGCGCACCCACTCGCCGTATTTCTCGCCGAACAGGGCCATCGCGCCGAGCTTCTCGGCCTCGGCCCGCTCCATCTCCAGCCAGCGCACCGGCCGGCTCGCCTTGATCCACTCGTTGACCCGGTCCTCGATCGCGGCCAGGTCCTCGGCGGCGAGCGCCTGCCCGTGGGTGAAGTCGAAGCGCAGCTTGTCCGGGCGCACCGCGGAGCCCGCCTGGCGCACGTGCTCCCCCAGCCGCTCGCGCAGCGCCGCGTGCAGCAGATGCGTCGCGGTGTGGTTGCGCATCGTCGCGTGCCGCGCCTCGTGGTCGACCCGGGCTTCGACGGCGGCGCCGGCCTCGGGGCTCCCGTCGGCGGCCTCGACAGCGAGCGCCTGGTCCTCGCCGAGCCGGTAGACGTCGACGACGCGGGCCTCGCCCCCCTGCCAGCGCAGCACGCCCGAGTCGGCGACCTGGCCGCCGCCCTCGGCATAGAAGGGGCTCTCCTCGAGCTTGACCAGCGCACGGCCGTCTTCTCCGGCGACCGCGGCCAGCCCGGTGGTCGTGCGCAGAGCCTCGTAGCCGACGAAGCGGGTCGGCGGCGCCTCGCCCGCGAACGCGATCACGCGCTCGTGGCGGTCCTCGGAGCCGTGCGCGGTGGCGGCCCCGGTGCGGGCGCGCTGGCGCTGCTCCTCCATCAGCTCCTCGAAGCCGCCGTCGTCGACCGAGAGGCCGCGCGCGCCGAGCAGCTCCTTGGTCAGGTCGTAGGGGAAGCCGTAGGTGTCGTGGAGCTTGAAGGCGTCAGCCGCGTCGATCCACGAGCTGCCCGCCTCCTGCGCCTCGGCGACGAGCCGCTCGAGCAGCTCGGTGCCGCGCTCGAGCGTGCGGCCGAAGCTCTCCTCCTCGTCGCCGACCCAGCGGGAGATCGTCTCGCGCTCGGCGCTCAGCTCGGGGTAGGCGTCGGCCATGATCTCGATCGTGCGCTCGGCGAAGCGGCCGAGCCAGGGCGCCTCGAGGCCGAGCGTGCGGCCCTGCTGGATCGCGCGGCGCATGATCCGCCGCAGGATGTAGCCGCGATCCTCGTTGGAGGGGACGACCCCGTCGGCGATCAGGAAGGCGGCCCCGCGCGAGTGGTCGGCGACGATCCGCATCGCCCGGGTCACCGCGCCGCCCTCGGCGTAGGAGCGGCCGGAGAGCTGCTCGGCGAGCTCGATCAGCGGCCGCACCAGGTCGGTCTCGAACACCGAGGGGACGTCCTGGAGGATCGCCGCCATGCGGTCGAGCCCCATGCCGGTGTCGATGTTGCGCATCGGCAGCTCGCTCAGCTCGCCCTCGGGCGAGAGGTCGTAGGTCATGAAGACGTGGTTCCAGAACTCGAGGAAGCGGTCGGTGTCGTCGCCGGGCCGCTCGCCGGCGGCGCCGAACTCCTCGCCGCGGTCGAGGTAGAGCTCCGAGCAGGGGCCGCAGGGGCCGCTCGGGCCGGCCTGCCAGAAGTTGTCCTCGCGGCCGAGCAGGACGATCCGCTCCTCGGGCATGCCGACGCCCTTCCAGATCTCGATCGCCTCCTCGTCGGGCCCGAGGCCGAGTTCCTCGTCGCCGCCGAAGACAGTCGCCCAGATCCGCTCCGGGTCCATCCCGAAGCCCTGCGTCGAGAGCTCCCACCCCCACGGGATCGAGTCGGCCTTGAAGTAGTCGCCGAAACTCCAGTTGCCGAGCATCTCGAAGAAGGTCAGGTGTCGCGCGGTGTTGCCGACCTCCTCGATGTCAGTCGTGCGGAAGCATTTCTGCACGTCGGCGAGGCGCGGCGCCGGCGGCCGCTCGCGACCTAGGAAGTAGGGCTTGAAGGGCTGCATCCCCGCGGTCGTGAGCAGCACCGAGGGGTCGTGGAGAGAGGGCACCAGCGAGGCCGAGGGGACGATCTCGTGGCCGCGCTCGGCGAAGAAGCTCAGGTAGGTGTCGCGGATCTGCCTTGCCTGCATCGAGAGGGAAGCCTAGCCTCGACGTCCATCCGTCCAGTTTTCCCCTGCTCAGCAGGGGTAACCTGGACAATGTGCCAAGTCGTTTCCGAGAAGGAGGCAGGATGAAACCACAGATCGTCAAGATCGCCGTCGGGGCATGCGCAATCGGGCTGATGGCGAGCCCGACGGCGCTTGCGGCAGGCAAGTCGGGCGAAGCGCACGGCAAGGCCCAGGGCCACCAGCAGAAGGCCAAGGCCTACGGTCGCTACTGCAAGGACGAGAGTCGCAAGCACGTGAAAGGCGAGAAGGGCACGCCATTCTCTCGTTGCGTGCGCAACATCGCCCAGGCGAACCGCCACGAGAACATGGCCCCCGGCAGGGTCTGCAAAGGCGAGAGCCGCAAGCACGTCAAAGGCGAGAAGGGCACCGCGTTCTCCCGTTGTGTGCGCGACGTCGTCGCGCTGCGCCGGCAGGAACGAAAAGAAGCGCGGGAAGAACGCCGGGAAGCGCGCGAAGCCGAACAGGAAGGCGAAAGCGCCGCGTAACCGGTTTCCGGGCGCCTAGCTCGGCCGCGGCCCGTCGCCCCTGGTGATGGTGCCGTGGCCGACGATCGCGCCCCCGCCGAGCAGCACCGCCGCCTGCCCGGGGGACGCGGCGTCGAAGCTCTCGCCGAGCTCCAGGTCGAGCGCGGAGTGGTGGCCGGCCTTGCCTGAGGTCGACGCCGGGATCGGCTTCGACCTGTAGCGCAGCCTCACCGCGTCGACGCGATCGCCGTCGCGATGCAGGACCGCGTCGCGGACGCGCACGCGGCTCGTCGCCAGGTCCGCCCTGGTGCCGACCGTGACCGTGTTCGCGGCGGCGTCGGTGGCGAGGACGTAGAGCGGCTCGGGCGCCGAGACGCCGATCCCGCGGCGTTGGCCGACGGTGTAGTTGTGGTGGCCGCGGTGGCGGCCGATCTTGCGCCCCGAGCGATCGAGCACCGCCCCCTCGCGCTCCTCGAGGCCGCCGTGGCGGCGCAGGAAGCGACCCTTGCCCTGGCCGGCGAGGAAGCAGAGGTCCTGGCTCTCGGGCTTCTTCGCCACGGCGAGGCCGTGGCGGGCCGCGACCTCGCGGACTTCGGGCTTGCTCATCTCGGTCAGCGGGAAGCTGAGCCGGTCGAGCAGCGCCGGCGGCAGCGCCGCGAGCATGTAGCTCTGGTCCTTGTCGGCGTCGGCTGCGGCGGCGAGCAGCGGGCCGGCCCTGTCGGAGACGATGCGGGCGTAGTGCCCGGTGACCAGAGACTCGGCACCGAGGCGTTCGGCGAGGTCGACCATCGCAGCGATCCGCACCTCGCCGTTGCAGACTATGCAGGGATTGGGCGTGGCTCCCGCTCCGTAGCCCTCGAGAAAGGAGCCGACGACGCGCTGCCGGAATTCCTCCTCGAGGTCCAAGGTCAGGTGCGGGATGCCGAGCGAATGGGCGACGGCACGGGCGCCGAGCACGGCCTCCGGCGAGCAGCAGGCCTTGGCCCCGTCGGTCTCCGGGTCGGCCCAGAGCTTGAGCGTCACGGCGAGCACGTCGGCGCCGCGCTCGCGCTCGAGCAGGGCGGCGACGGCGCTGTCGACGCCGCCGGACATCGCGACCAGCACGCGTCCGAACCGCGGCTCGGCGAGCGTCTGCGACGAGGCCGCGGCTCCGGCCAGCGCCCGGTGCAGGGCGTCGGCGGCGAGCTGCGCCGCGTGGCGCTTGGCCGGAGTCAATCCGCCGACCGCCTCGTCGACCTGCTCCCAGCCGAGCCGCGCAGCGTCGACAACCGACTCCCCGTCGACCATCTCGGCCACCGCCGCAGTTGCCGCCCGAGTAGCCCCACACCCCTCGGCGTCGAAGCTCACCGCTGCGATGCGGCCCCGGTCGAGGGCAAGCGAGATTCGCGACAGATCCCCACACGCAGCTCCCCCCGCCGCACCGGTAAACCCTTCCGGCATCGGCGGGCCTAGCCGACCGTCGTCCCGAAGGAAGTTTTCAAATATCTCTCTGCTCATGGGTTCCCAAAGTATGAACCTGTCGAGGGAGGCGATGGTGTGCGGCTGGCGAGCGCCGGAGCAAGCGAGGCAAGGACGCAGGGAGGCCGAATAGCAGCGCTATTTGGCCGACCGAGGACGCAGCGTCGCGCCGCTCCGCCGCCGCCAGACGTGCGCCAGCGTCGACCGAGCCAGGTTCCAAAAAAGAGGCTCCAGCCCGCCGTTGCCGCCCCTGGCTTTGATCCCTTGAAAGAAAAGGGTGGGCGCCTCCTCCGGATCCCACGGGATCAAGAGAGATCGGCCCCCGCGCCGTTTGTGTTGGGTCAAACGGTGGGACGGCTCTCGCACGAGCTCGAGCCTCGGGTCAACCGTACCACCGCGGGCCCGCCCTGACCACCGGAGATCGGTCCAGGCCGCCCTCGCTCAGTCGAGGTTGGAGAGCAGCAGCTCGGCCTCGCTCCAGTCCTCGCCGCGCACACGCAGGGAGATGTCCCCGCGGCCGTAGCGGTCGACCGGCCAGTCCGCGGTCAGCACGGACTCGATCGCCGCCTCTTCGAGAGCCTGATGCCAGGCTCGCGCCGTGCGCAGGTCGGCGAAGTCGCGCACCACCTCCCAGGAATCGAACTCGGGGTCGTTGACGTGGACCGGCGTCCTGCCGGGGCCGGGCCCGCGCCCCCCCAATGCCGTGCGTACCCGGTCGAAGAGGCTCATGCCGAGATCGTAGGGCTCAGTGGCCGGCCAGTCCACGGCGGTGCAGGGCGATGCCGAGCTCCTTCAGCTGCATCTCCCCCACCGGCGCCGGGGCTCCGGTCAGCGCGTCCGTGCCCGAGGCCGTCTTCGGGAAGGCGATCACATCGCGGATCGACTCGGCTCCGGCCAGCCGCTGCACGATCCGGTCGAGTCCGTAGGCGATGCCGCCGTGCGGCGGGGCGCCGTAGCGCAGCGCCTCGAGCAGGAAGCCGAAGCGCGCCTCGGCTTCCTCGGCGTCGATGCCGAGGGCGGCGAAGAGCGCCGCCTGCGTCTCGCCATCGTGGATACGGATCGAGCCGCCGCCCATCTCCTGGCCGTTCCAGACGAGGTCGTAGGCCTGTGCGCGCGCCCCGCCCGGCTCGTCGGGGTCGAACCCTCCCGCCGGCGCGGTGAAGGGATGGTGCAGCGGTTCCCAGCGCTCGCCCTCGGGGCTGCGCTGGAGCAGCGGCCAATCGACGATCCAGACGAGGCGGTGCTCGCCGGCCGGGATCAGATCGAAGCGCGCGGCGAGATCGAGGCGCAGCTGCCCGAGCACGGCGTCGGCGACGCGGCGCTCGTCGGCTACCAGCAGCAGCAGGTCCCCCTCCTCCGCATCGAGGCGGCGGTTCAGCTCGGTCAGCTCGGCGGCAGAGAGGAACTTGGCGGTCGGCGAGCGCCAGCCATCCCCCTCGCGGAATGCCCAGACGAGGCCCTTGGCGCCGAGCTCCTGGGCACGCGAGATCAGCCCGTCGAGCTCGGAGCGGGGCAGCTCGCGCCGGCCGGCGTTGAGCCCGCGCACGGCGCCACCCGATTCGATCGCGCCGCGGAAGACCTTGAACTCGGTCTCGGCCAGGGCGTCGCCGAGGTCGACGAGCTCGAGCCCGAAGCGCATGTCGGGCCGGTCGGTGCCGAAGCGGCGCATCGACTCGTCATAGGAGAGACGCTCGATCGGCAGCTCGATCGCCGGGCCGCCGACAGCGGCGAAGACATGCGCCAGCAGCCGCTCGTTGAGCTCGATCACGTCATCGACGCCGACGAAGGACATCTCGATGTCGAGCTGCGTGAAGTCGGGCTGGCGGTCGGCGCGCAGGTCCTCGTCGCGGAAGCAGCGGGCGATCTGGTAGTAGCGCTCGAAGCCGGCGACCATGAGCAGTTGCTTGAACAGCTGCGGCGACTGCGGCAGCGCGTAGAAGGCGCCCTGCTGGAGCCGGCTGGGGACGAGGAAGTCGCGGGCGCCCTCGGGAGTCGAGCGGGTCAGCACCGGGGTCTCGATGTCGAGGAAGCCCTCGCGGTCGAGGAACTCGCGCATCGCCGCGGTCACGCGGTGGCGCAGGACGAGGGCCTCGCGCATCGGCTCGCGACGCAGGTCGAGGTAGCGGTGGCGCAGCCGGGCGTCCTCGCCGACCTCGCCGGAGAAGCCCTCGATCTGGAAGGGCGGGGTCTCGGCATCGGCAAGCAGCTCGGCGGCACCGACCGCGAGCTCGAACTCGCCGGTCGGCAGCTCGGGGTTGACCGTCTCTGCCGAACGGCGGACGACGATCCCGCTCGCGCTCAGCACGTCCTCGGCGCGCAGCTTGTGAGCGAGCTCGAAGGCGGCGCCGGAGGAATCCGGATGGAAGACCAGCTGGACGATCCCGGTGCGGTCGCGCAGGTCGATGAAGATCAGGCCGCCGTGGTCGCGCCGGCGGTGAACCCAGCCGGCGACGCGCGCGGCCGAATCGGCCCGGTCGCCGAGCACCTGGCCGCACCAGGTGTCGCGGAACTCGTTGGGGCGCATGGCCGGCGCCGCGCTCACCCGCGTTCACCGCCGATCGCCTCGATCAGCGCGCCGGCCTCGACCGGGCGCTGCTCGCCGCTTCGCATGTCGCGCAGCTGCGCCGTCCCGTCGGCCTCGAGGATCAGCACCCGGGCCGCGCCGATCCGGTCGGCGTGCTTGAGCTGGCCCTTGAGGCTGCGCTCGGCGAGGTCCAGCTCGGCGCTGAGGCCGGCGTTGCGCAGCTCGCTGACAAGCGCGAGCGCGCGCTTGCGCTGCCCCGGATCGGCGACGGCGAGGAACGCGTCCCTCGACGCGGCCTCATCCTGCTCGCCGAGGGCGAGCAGGACGCGCTCGACCCCGGTCGCCCAGCCGATCGCGGGCGTCGGCGGGCCGCCGAGCTGCTCGATCAGGCCGTCGTAGCGACCGCCACCTCCGACCTCCGACTGGGCGCCGAGCTCGGGGCAGACGAACGAGAAGATCGTACGCGTGTAGTAGTCGAGGCCGCGCACGAGGGTCGGGGCGACCGCGTAGGCGACCCCGGCCGCCTCGAGCAGGCCGCGGACCTCGGCGAAGTGGTCGGCGTCATCGCCGTCCAGCCGCTCGACCAGGGTGGGGGCGCTCGCCATCACGCCCTGCGTCCCCTCGTCGTCGGCATCGAAGGCGCGCAGCGGGTTGATCTCGATCCGCTCGCGCACATCCTTCGAGAGCTCAGCCTCGTGGGCGCGCAGGTGCGCTTTCAGCTCCTCGAGGTAGGCCGAGCGGGCGGCCGGCGAGCCGAGGCTGCCGAGGCGCAGCTCCACCCCGGGCACGCCGAGCTCGCCGAGCAGGTCGGAGAGCAGCATGATCGCCTCGGCGTCGGCGAGCGGCGAGTCGGTCCCGATCGCCTCGACGCCGAGCTGGTGGAACTGGCGGAAGCGGCCGGCCTGCGGTCGCTCGTGACGGAAGAACGGCCCGCCGTAGGAGAGCTTCACCGGCTGCGCGAGCTTGTGCATGCCGTGCTCGAGGTATGCGCGACAGATCGGCGCCGTGCCCTCGGGCCGCAGGGTGATGCCGCGCCCCCCCTTGTCCTCGAAGCTGAACATCTCCTTGCGCACGATGTCGGTCGAACGGCCGACGCCGCGCTCGAACAGCTCGGTGTCCTCGAAGATCGGGGTGGCGATCGGCTCGTATCCGGCGCGGGCGAAGACCTGCGACGCGGTCGCTTCGATCCGCCGGCGGGCGTGGCCGGCGGCGGGCAGGATGTCGAAGGTCCCGCGCGGGGCCTGGTAGTTGCTCGCCATCGTGGCGCGACCTTACCGCCGCAGCGCCGCGCTCAGCGGGCCAGTTCGGCGAGGAAGGGATTGGTGGCGCGCTCCGCGCCGAGTGTCGTGACCTCCATGTGGCCGGGGTAGACGCCGGTCTCCGGCGGGTGCGACTCGACCAGCTCGCGGATCGAGCGCATCAGGGTCGGACCGTCGCCGCCCGGCAGGTCGACCCGGCCGACCGATCCCTTGAAAAGCACGTCGCCGGAGAACATCGCCTCCTCGTCGCGAATCGAGTAGGTGACGTGGCCGGGGCTGTGGCCCGGCGTGAAGATCACGTCGATCGTCATTCCGGCCAGCTCCAGCGTCTCGCCGCCGCTGAGCGTCTCGTCGGCCTCGTAGCTCTCGAACGGGCCGATCCCGGGCACCGGCACGTAGGCCATGATGTCGGCGAGCAGGCCGCGCTCGATCTCCGGGCAGTAGACGGGCGCGCCGGTCACCGTGGCCACCGGCGCGACGGCCCCGATGTGGTCGAAGTGACAGTGGGTGATCAGGATCGCCTCGATCTTCGTGCCCATCTGCTCGACCGCGCCGAGGATGCGGTCCGGCTCGTCGCCCGGGTCGATCAGCAGGCCGCGCCCGGAGCCTTCGCGGCGGACCACGAAGCAGTTCTCCGAGATCGCCCCGACGGTCAGCATCTGGACGTCGAGGCTCATCCCTCCTCCCGCCGGCGGATCCGCGCTCGCTCGCGGCGGCGCCACATCATCGTGTCGATGTAATAGCCGGCGGGGACGTAGAAGACGAGCATGAAGGCGCCCAGCCCGAGCGCCGAGCCGAGCGGGCGTTTGAAGAGGATCAGCAGCAGGGCCGTGAAGATGACGGCGGCGACGACGCCGCGGGTGATCGCGCTGCGCCAGGTCGGCGGCGCGTCGACACGAGCGGTGCCTCCCTTGCCGCGCGAACGGGCGCGCGCCTTCGCCTCCTCGCGGTTGCGCGGGCGGCCGCTGCGGCGATTGGGGTCGACCCGCCCTCCCTGCGTCCCGCGATGCTTGCGGCGACGCTTCTTCTTGGTCTGGGCCATGCCCAGAATCTAAACGATCGCGGTCGCGCTCAGGGCGCGGCGGCGAGCCGCCGCTCGATCGTCTGCCGAGCCGGGTCGAAGTCGCGGATCGGCACGTCGGCCGGATATTCGCTCAGGGCCGCGGCCGGAACCAGTCCGATCAGCTCGGTCTCGACCGGACGGGCGCCGAGCGGCGCGGCAAGCTTCCGGACGCGCTCGACAACGCGGCCCAGCGGGACCGCAAGCGGGTCGTGGATGTTGGTCGAGACCTGGACCCTGCCGCTGGAGAGCGGCAAGCCGATCGCGCGCACCCCCCGCAGCCCCCCACCGGACTCGCGCAGCCCGGCGGCGACCGCGCGGGCGAGATCGAGATCGCCCGAATCGAGCTCGACGTTGAAGGCGCCGAGCGGCGGGCGCGCGGTGACCAGCGTCGCCCCCGCCCGCGGATGCGGCAGCGCCGGCCCGCGGTCGGGGCGCAGCCCCCCTCCCTCCATGCGCAGCCAGAGCTCGGTCAGGCCGCCGTTGCGGAAATAGGCGCGCTCGACCCGCTCCGGCGCGGCGGCGAGATCGCCGTAGAGGAACACCGGCAGACCGAGGGCGCCGACCTTTTCGGCCAGCGCGAGCGCTGCCTCGCGGGCCGCGTCGCGCTCGGCGGGCCCGGTCCAGACGATCGGGCAGACGTCGAGCGCGCCGATCGCCGGGTGGACGCCCTCGTGCGCATCCATCTCGATCGACTCGATCGCTGCGGCGGCGCCGCTCGCGAGCGCCGCGACCAGCGCCTCACCCTGTCCGGCGAGGGTGAGGACGGTCCGGTTGTGGTCGGCGTCGCTGTGGCGGTCGAGCAGCCGCGCGCCGCCGGCGAACGAACGCGTGAGCGCCTCGATCTTCGCCTCGTCGCGTCCCTCGGAGAGGTTGGGGACGGCGAGCAGCGGCGCCGACACCGCTCAGACGACGAGCTCTCCGGCCTTCACGACCGGCGAGCCGTCGATCTCGACGGTCGGCTTCATCACCACGCAGTCGAGGTGGACCGGAACCTGAACGGTGCCGCCGATCGCCGCCGAGGCCCCGAACGCGACGTGGGCCGAGCCGAGGATCTTCTCGTCCTCGAGGATGTTGCCGATCAGGGTCGCCGCTTCGTTGGTGCCGATGCCGAGCTCGGCGACGTTGGTGCCGTCGGGACCGTGCTCGGTGAGCAGCTCCATCAGCCGGGCACCGTCGTCGCCGCTCGCCGCGGTGAGGTGACCATCGTTGACGGTCAGCTCGACCGGTTCCTTCAGGGCGCCGATCGCAGCGATCGAGCCATCGACGACGAGCTTGCCCTCCGCCGTGCCCTCGACCGGCGCGACGAAGGCCTCGCCGCAGGGGATGTTGCCGAACGCCGCCCGCGTGTTCAGCGCTCCCGCATCGACGATCGCCGTGCGGTCCTCGATCCCGAGCCGCAGATCGGAGCCGTGCGCGCAGGTGATCCGCGCCTCGGCGCCGGCGCCCAGCGCGCGGCCGATCGCAGCGCCGCGCTTGCGCAGTATCCCCAGGTCCGCGGCCATCACCCGGGCCAGCATGTCGCCGGTCACACCCGGCATCGAGGCGACCCTCGCGCCCGCCTCGGTTGCCGCGCGGCGGGCTTCGGTGTGCGAGATCGACTGGATCGTCGGCGCGACGATGACGTCGGCGGCGAGCATCGCGGCGGCCACCGTGCGCGGCGGCTCGCCGGCGTGCGAGTCGCGCTCGGAGATCACCGCCAGCGTCGCTTCGCAGCCCTCGCCCTGCGCGTTGATCCGGATCAGCGCGCCGAGCTCTTCCGTGATCGGGTTGCAGATCACGAGCATCTCTTCGGAGGGACTGAGCTCGAGGCATTCCCGGATCAGCGTCATGACCGCCGTGTCGAGATCGTGACTCATCCGACGGGGAAGGCTAGCCGCAAGCCCGGCGAGCGGCCCTGCGACCCCGCCCGCCCCGCTAGCATCCCGCCCCCGGCCGGAGTAGCTCAGCTGGTTAGAGCAGCGGAATCATAATCCGCGTGTCGGGGGTTCGAGTCCCTCCTCCGGCATGGCTTTGTAGAGCCAAATGCGACGGTTTTTCGGGAGCCGAAATCCCCTCGCCGTAACGCCCGCCGTAACAGGATGCACGGGCGATGTAATTCGAGGCGCCCTCGAGGGCGCTCGAAAGCGGCGAGATACGGGGTGAGTTGTGGATCGTGTTGCCCATGAAAATCATCGGCTCAGGGCCGTTTCGGCAAAGGTAGCGAGGATCGAGGACGGGCGGCGGAGTAGCTGCGGTGCTATGCCGCGTCGGGGGGAATGAAGCCGATGCGCGCACCGAATGGCTCAGCGAGGGCAGAGAGCGTCGCGAAGGTGGGATTGGCGTCGCCGGTCTCGATCCTGCTGATCTCACTCTGCGGAATCCCGGATTTCTCGGCGAGCTGTCTCTGAGTCAATTTCTGCTCGCGCCGCAAGGTCATGAGCTGGCTGGCGATCGAGAACTCGCGGCGCAGTTCGCGAAGCTCGGCCTCAGCGGCGGGGCCCTCGGCTTTCGCCTCGGACTCGATGTCCTCGATCAGCTTGTGGAAGTCGTCGCTCATGTCGTTCCTTTGACGCCTTACGGGAATCTGGACGCTCTAGGGATTATGGGCTATACCCCATATCAAGACTCGAATACCCCGGCGCCGAGTTGCTTTCCCCACGCCTTCTCCTCGCAGACCGAAACCCCCTGGACCTGAAGAATCTGCTCCATCGCGACGCCGATCGCGTGCCGCTTCGCGGGGGTCAGCTCCTTGATCCAGCGCAGACACGGCTTGTCGCCGTCGTCGTCCTCGAAGAAATCGAGCTGGTACGGACGTGGAACCACGATCAGTCACTTGAACCGATCATTAGCGATCGCGACGTTGGTCCGCTCATGATCCTTGCGCCCCAGGCGCCCAGGGACCTCAGCGCGCTCGGTGCCGACTTCTCTGCGGTAGGGATGGTGCTCGGGAGCATGGGGATAACGCAGCCAAAATAGCGCGCGCCCCAGCGCCCACCGTACGTGGATCGCCCACTTGGATGGGGTGGTTTGGCCCCAGGGCCATTGCGGCCGCCGCCTGCCTGGCCGAGAATCGGGTCGTGCCTGGATTCGACCGAGACGCCGTGCGCGCCGCGTCACCCGAGGATGCGGAAGCGATCTGCGCGATCTACAACGCCGCCCTCGCGGAGCGCAGCTCGACCTTCGAGACCAAGCCGCGAGCAGCCGCCGACTTCTCCGGGCGCATCGCCGACCCGCGCTACCCACTCCTCGTCGGCGACGACGGGCAGGGTGTCCTCGGCTGGGCGGGCCTCGCCCCCTACAGCACCCGCGCCTGTTACGCGGGCATCGGCGAGTGCAGCGTCTATGTCTCTCCCGATGCGCGCGGCCAGGGCCTCGGCACGACGCTGACCAAAGCCCTTGGCGATGCCGCGAAGAACCTGGGCTTCCACAAGATGATCGGCAAGCTCTTCACCGACAACCTGGCGAGCATCCGCCTGGTCGAGCGCTGCGGCTTCTCAAGAGTCGGGCTGCATCGCCAGCACGGGCAACTCGATGGCAAGTGGCGAGACGTGCTGGTCGTGGAGCGGCCGCTGGGGCTAGGTGGCTATCGCTCGACCAGCGCGACCATGAATCCGTCATAGCCCTTGCCGCCGACGGTCTGGATCGTCGTCGCGCTGACGCGATCCTCGGTGGCGACCGTCTCGTGCAACTGGCGTTGGGCCAGGACTTTCGGATCGTCGCTTGCCGGATCCGCGAGCGCGCCCTCGCGGACGACGTTGTCGGCGACGATCAGGGCGCCGGGACGGGAGTGATCGAGAGCCCAGGCGAAGTAGGCGGGGCTGTTCTCCTTGTCAGCGTCGATGAAGGTGAAGTCGAAGGGCCGCTCCTCGCGCAGGTCGGGCAAGAGGTCGAGCGCCGCGCCGACCCGCAGGTCGACGACGCCCTCCAGCCCGGCCCGCGAGATGTTCGCGCGGGCGACATCGGCGTAGCGGGGATCGGCCTCCAGGGTGATCAGGCGGCCATCCTCGGACAGCGCCCGCGCTAGCCATATCGTGCTGTAGGCGCCGAGCGTGCCGAACTCGAGGATGCGCCGTGCGCCGATCGACCTCGCCAACAGGTAGAGCAGCTTTCCTTGCGGCGGCGAGACCTGGATCGGCGGCAGCCCGGCATCCTCGCTGGCGCGGACCGCGGCTGTGAGCACGGCGTCCTCATGCGCAAGGCGTCCGGCCACATATGCATCGACCGCCGACCAGGTGCTCTCCATCATTCGCCCGCCCCTCGAAGTAGGCCCACCCGCATTGAGCCCCAGCCTACGGTAGGCGAGGATTAGCGCATCGACCCATCTCAACCGCCTGCCGCCGACGAACCGATAAGCCTCGTCCCATACGACCCCGCGTGGCCGGCGCGCTTCGCTGAGGAGCGAGTAGCCATCGTGGAGGCGATCGGCGAGTGGATCGTCGGCGACGTGCACCACGTCGGGAGCACCGCGGTCCCCGGGTTGGAGGCTAAGCCGATCATCGACATCCTCGTCGGCGTCGGCGATCTCGAGCAGGGCCGCTGCTGCCTTGAGCCACTCGCCGGGCTCGGCTATCTCTACGCCCCCTACCTGGCCGACGAAATGCATTGGTTCTGCAAGCCGCATCCGAGTCGCCGCACCCACCACCTGCACCTGGTGCCGGAGGGCTCCCGCCGCTACCCCGGCGAGTTGGCATTCCGCGACGGCCTGCGAGCGGACCCGAACCTCGCCTCCGAATATCTCGCCTTGCAGCACGAGCTCGCCCGTCGCTTCCCGTGCAACCGCGAGGCTTACACGGACGCCAAGTCGAAGTTCGTCCGACGCGTGCTCGGTCAGGAGGGCTGACCGGAGAGCCGAGCGTCGAAGTGGAGCATCGGTCCGGAGCGATCGGCTGCCGATATCTCAAAGCCAGCGGTGTCCAGGGAGGCGCGGACTTCTGGCTCCGTCCCTACCTGGCCGAAATCGCCTGAGCCCGGACGGACGAGGAGACGCTGGCGCAGGCTGTCGTGCCCTGAAACAAAGCAGGAGCCGACGAGACGGCCACCGGGCTTCAGCACCCGCGCGGACTCGGCGAGCGCGGCGGCCGGGTCATCGAAGCAGTGCAGGCCCCAGAAGGAAAAGAACAGGTCGGCGCTGCCGGACCGCAGAGGAAGATCGACCGCATCGGCTTCGATGAACTCGACCCGACCGAGACCGCGCGATGCCGCTCGCTTGCGCGCCCGTCGAAGCATCGAAGGAGAGAGATCGGCGGCGACATAGCGAAGCTCGGTGTCCGGGCGAAGGGCGCGCAGCGCCGGCCCGGCGCCGCACGGGCAGTCGACGATCGTGCCGCCGTCGGCCACTTCGGCGACCGCGCCCATGCTTTCGTAGTAGGGCTTGCTGTCCCCGCCCCAGACGACACGGCTGATCAGGCGGCTCAGGCGGGGCCTCTCCATGTAGGCGCTGTATGCAGCCCCGAACGGCGAAGCGTAGAAGTCCTTGCGCGACACGCTGGGTCAGCTTATTGGCGACGATGCCTCGGTTCCTACCTGAAGTCAGCCGACCTCGACGACGCCGAAACGCTGGTCGAAGGTGTCGCGGCCCTCGATGGCGACCGCCTGGGCGAAACGGCTGGCGGTAACCGTGAAGCGGTCGAGGAATCCAACGCTTCCGAGTAGGACCAGGCCGTCGCTGTGCCAGTCCTCGACAAAGCCGATCTTGGCCTGCCACTCCAGATACTGCTCTTGAGCGCCGTCAGCGGAGTGCAGGCGCAGCGAGATCGTTTTGTAGCGAGCCGTCAGCGTGCGTCCGCCGACAGCGTGCTGGCTTTCGCCTTCGCTCTCAGCCAGGTCGATGTCCAACTCGACGGTGAGCAGATTACTTGCCAAGATCGCATCGGCGCCCGTGTCGATGAGGCCGGTCAGCTGCGAGGTGCTCCGGTCGCCGTTTGCCAAGGAGACCTGCACGAAGGGCCGGAAGACCGGCTCGCCAAGCCGAGTCGATTGGGCGTCCTGCCGATACGGATAGAGCCACGGCTGCTGCGGCCGTGGCTCAGCCCATTCCGACATAAAGCGGCTCGTCCGCATGCGGGACGCGGCCGTGAACCACGACGTGATCGCGACCCTTGGCCTCGCGAAGGACTACGTGCGGGTCGTCGTTCGCGATCACGACCTTGCCCGTGCGCAGGTCAATTGCCACGTACTGACCCTCGTAGCCCTTGAAATCGGTGCGGATCGGCTTCATCTTCTTCGATGATACTCGGCGCGCCTTCGGAATCGGCAGTCAGGTACCGCGCGTTGCCCACAGCCCAACCTGTCGGGGTAACAAGCCCTCCGTGGACAGCCGCAAGAGAAGGCGGCTCGCATCGGGTTGAACCAGCCCCTGGGGGCGAATTCTCAATCAGCCGCAAACAGCCGCAAAAGGGAGCGCCCGGATCATAATCCGCGTGTCGGGGGTTCGAGTCCCTCCTCCGGCATGGCATCTTGGTCGCTCGCTACGCAGCGGCACCGTGCGCAGCAGCGGGTGCCGGCAACGTGGCCAGAACCTCAGGTGGCAGCCGCTTGCTCGCAGACCAGACCTCGATTGCTACGACCTGATCCGTCGCTGAATCGTGGTCGATCAAACCCCAATCGACCTCCTCGCTGATGACATCGGACGAATCTCCGGTCGGAAGCCACGCGATGTCGGCCTCCCGGTCGTAATAGGCGAATCTTGAATTCATGTGCTCAGGATAGCTCTCGTTTCGGCCCCTGCCTACCGCGGCGTGCTCCTCTCAACGGCCATGCACTGACCACGCAGGCGACGCTCTCGTCGCCCTTGATCGGGCAGTCATAGACAACGACAAACATGCGGCCATCTCCACGCACGCCCTCGATCCGCCAATCCGCATTACCCCGATTGGCCTTACGGCCATCATGGGCGCCTCGAACTGCCTCCTCGACCTCAAACCTGGCCAGGCCTCGTTCGCCGAGCCGGAGCTCGGCATGGTCAGTCCAGATGATCCGGCCTATGCTCATTGAGGCGGGCGAGCTTAGAAGATGGTGCGGCGTATTGTCTTCCTCTGCCCTGGGTTACCTACTGGCCGCCTGAAGATGTCGGGACTTGAGATCCAGCATTTCCTGGTCACCTACGACCCCGAGAGCGACCAAACTAAGTTTGACCGGCATAGCCGGGCGCAGATTAGAGGACGATCAACTCACGCTCGGGCTTCCTGGTGGGCCCAAACTCGAAACCGACGACGGCTCGGCCGCCGAAAGCGTCGCCGAGCTTCTTGAGGGTCTGGGCGCTGGTGGCGTGCTGACCGCTCTCGATGCGAGAGATCGCCGAGGCCGTCGTGTCCATCCGGGCTGCTAGCTCGGCCTGGGTCAAGCCGAGCGCGGCCCGGCGCATGATGACGATCCGGGCCAGCTCCTCGTAGGGTCGAAGACGTTCGTACTCTGCCCTGAACTCGGTATCCGCGAGAGACCTCTCGATGCTTTCTACGACGGACTGCCCGACTGGCCCGGCGGGCATTGTGCCGGAGGCCATGCTCAGTCGCCGTGATGCATGCTCGCCAAGCGGTGCGGGCGACGAGCCTGGGGAAGCTCGGGCAGCCGGTCGGCGAAATAGCCGAGGGCGGTGCCAGTTGCAACGGCGACCAGGCCGAATGCGGCGACGGCGATGCCTGCGCTTGCGTCCAGGCCGTTCAGCAAGAGCACGAGTCCGGTGACCGCTATGGCCGGGACTACGAATAGCGCGATGCGAATTGCCATAGTCAGAGTGTAGATCACGTCGCGGAATCGACCAGGAGGGCGAGGATGCCGAGACCAAAGCCCATGAAGAAGCCGAAGGCGGTGGCGCGTTCGACCTCGCGCTCGTTGCGGCCCGCGAGCACCGCGGCATAGCGAGCAGCACCGCCGATCAAGCCGGTCGAGCCGATCAGCACGGCGACCGCGCCTGAAAGCGCGTCGGAAAAGATGCCGCCGAAGAACAGAGCGATCACGCTCAGCCGAAGCTACTAACTGTGGCGGACAACAGGATTCGCCCCGTCAGCGTTGTCGCCTCTTGAGCTTGGGGCGCACCCGATCTCGCACGCAACTCGGGTGGTTCGTCGGGACTGAGGACACCCTGCCGTGCCTGAGGGTCGTCAGCGGAGCCGTCAGAACCTCGCGTATGGCCCATCATGATCCGCGTTTCGGGGTGCGAGTCCCTCCTCCGGCATAGCTTGGCGAGTCGGATTGCGCCGGATCAGCGTCCTCTGGATCGCCGAAGCCGAGGATTACGGCGGGTTGCCCAGCTACTGCTCTATGCAGCGGCGCCGTGCGCGGCAGCGGGTGTGGGCAACGTGGCCAGAACGCAACCGCTGCGGGGAGCGGCGCGGCAAACGCTAACCCGCGATCGGCGAGGACTCGCCGGGGGCGAGGATGCGAACCTCGGTGCGCGGGGCGAGCTCCGCGCAACGGCGGGCGAAATCGCGCGGGGGGTCGGTCAGCAGGTGGCCGCGGCGGCGGGCGAGCCCGAGCGGGAAGTAGGTCCCCCAGTGGATCGGCACCGCGATCCGCGGCGAGAGCAGCGCCGCGGCCTGCGCCGCGCGGCCGGGGTCGAGGTGGCCCGGGCCGAGGGTGGGGCCCCAGCCCCAGACCGGCAGCAGGGCGAGGTCCGGGCCCGCCAGCTCGCGCATCCCCGCGAAGAGATCGGTGTCGCCGGCGAAATAGACGCGCCGCGAGCCGGTCAGGTCGAATCCGATCGCCCCCGAGCCACGGGTCAGCGGAGACCGCCCCCGCGGGTGCCTCGCCTGCACGGCAGCGATCCGCACACCCCCGACCTCGACCGCCTCCCCGGGAGCAAGCTCGGTGACGTCGCGAAAGCCGCAGCGCCGGAGGAAGCGATCCGCGCCGCCGGGCGCCAGCACCGGGGTCGACGGATCGATCCTGCGCAGCGAGCGGCGATCGGCATGGTCGAGGTGGAGGTGGGAGAGCAGGATCGCGTCGAGCTCCGCCGAGACGTCCGCTGCGGGTGGACCGACCTGCCGGCTCAGATGCCCGATCCGCGCCCGCAGCACCGGGTCGGTGAGGATCCGCAGGCCGCCCAACTCGAGCAGGACAGTCGCGTGCCCGATGTAGGTCACCCGGTCGCCGCTCGCCTCGTCGGGCATCGTCGAGCGGGCGATCAGGCGGCGCCTTCGAGCTGCCGCCGCCAACCGAGCAGGACCTCGTGCACGGCGGCGGCGCCGACGATCGGCCGTGCCGGCGGCGCCAGGCCCTCGGGAGAGAGGATGAACGGCCGGGTCTGCGGCCCTCCCAGCCCACCGTGGAAGGAGATCAGCTCCTCGAAGGCACAGCCTTCGTCGAGGTCGGGGTCGTAGAAGCTGCCGACCATGATGTCGGCGACGTTCGTGAAGCCGTCGGTGCGCAGCAGATGCCCGGGCGCGGTCGAGGAGAAGGCGGCGAGCGGGTCGCGACCGACGATGCGACCGTCGGCGAGATAGTGAGCCCCGCCGCGGCCCAGGGCCACCGCGCCGTGCTCAACCGAGTGGACCAGCAGCCAGCCCACGTGGGGGTGATCGCGCAGCGCCGGGATCAGGTCGGGATGGCGGCGCTCGATCTCCTCGAGGGTCAGTCGGCGGGGCTCCTCCATCAGATAGACCAGCCCCAGATTGCCGGACCCGAGCACGATCACCGCCCGTTCGGCGTCGGCCTGCTCTCCCAGCCCGCGGGGGGCACGGCCGGTCGCCTCTCCGGCGGCATTGCCGACCAGCGCCGCCTGCTCGTCGCCGCCGCCGATCCCGGCCACGGCGCCGCGACCGCTCAACGATCGCTCGACCAGCTCGTCGAGGCCGTAGCCGTTGCGCTGCTTGAAGGTCGCGCCCTGGGTCTGGCCGTGGTCGGAGAGCACGACGATCTCGTAGGGACGGGCCGCGTAGCGGCGGGCGTGCTCGATCCGTCCGAACTGCTGGTCGAGCTTGCGCAGGGCCTCCAGCGTGTCGGCGCGCTCGAGCCCCGAATGGTGGGCGACCTCGTCGTAGCTCGAAAAGGTGGCGTAGATCGCGGGCCGACCGCGCATCATGTCGGTGAGCACGCCATAGACGATCAGGTCGCGAACGACCACACAGATCGCCGCGCGCAGAAAGGGATAGATGCCGCCGCGATGACCGCGAGGTCGGATATCGCGTCGCGCCGCCCGCAGCGCCGCGGTCCACTCCAGGACGACCTCCCAGCCGAACAGCACCAGCGACCGGGTCACGTTGAAGCCATTGGCGAGGAACGCCCGGTAGCCCGGGTTGGCGCGCTTCTCGGCGGCGATCCGGCTGACCGTGAGGATCGCCTCGTCGGCTTCTCCGGAGAGCAGGTTGCCGCGGCTGGCGCCGCCGTCGGCGAGCAGGCCGATCCCGCTCGCGACCCGGCGCTCGATCGCCGCGCAGTCGTCGGGCGCCGAGCAGGAGACGACCTCCCCGGTCTCCTTCTCCACCCAGCGGAAGGCCGGGATATCCCGGTTGGAACCGAGCAGGATCCCGGCCTGGCTGGCCCCGGTCTGCGAGGAGAGGTCCGGCTCCCACTCGGTCAGCCGGTAGCCGCGCTCGGCGATCCACCGCGCCATCGTCGGCGCGCTGCCGTCGCGCATCGCGTCGCGCAGCACCGGCAGCGCAAGCCCGTCGATCTCGAGGAAGACGACTCCGGGTGCGTCGCTGCGGGCGAGCATGCCCTGACGCCGGGCGACACGCTGCACCACGCGCAGGCCGTAGATGTCGTCGTCGTTGACCCCGGCGAGGACCTCGAGGACGATCCTCAGGCCGGCGACCACCAGCGCGGCCAGCAGCGCGTCGCCGAAGCCGTCGACCGCGATCGCGGCGGGCGCCAGGTCGGCCGCCAGTTCGAGCACGACGGCATCGAGGATCAGCGCCAGGACGAAACCGAGCGCCAGCGTCAACGGCAGGCGCAGCGCAGCCACCAGGGGAGGCAGGACCGCGTTGAGAATCGCGATCAGCGCCGCGGCCGCGAAGGCGCCGGCGGGGTCGTCGATGCGCACGCCAGGAACGAGCGCCGCGGCGAGATAGACCGAGATCGCCCCTAGCGCCCAGGAGAGCAACAGCCGCGGGATCCGCAGCCGCGGCTTCTGCGGGCGCCATCTCATCGGCTCGGACAAGCTGGCGGGGCAGTGCGGCGACGCAGCCGGCGGCCCTCAGGAGCCGATCGGGGCGCCGGCGCCGCTGTGGCGGAATTCGGCGAGGACCTGCTCCATCGGCTCGACTTCGGCGGCGACCATCTCGGGCCAGGGCTTGTCCGGATGCTCGTCGAGCGTCTTGTAGCCGTTGCCGCTGACGATCGCGACGACCGTGTCGTCAGGCCCGAAGACGCCCTGGTTGGCGAGCTTGATCGTCGCGGCGATCGTGGCGCCGCCGGCGGGCTCGGTGAGGATGCCCTCGGTGGCGCCGAGCAGGTCCATCGCGGCGAAGATCTCCTCGTCGCTCGAGGTCGCTGCAGTCCCTCCCCGCGAGGTGACCGCGTCGACCACGAGCGGCCCGTCGCCCGGGGCGCCGATCGCGATCGAGTGCGCCGCCGTGTCCGGGCGCTGCGGCTCGATCTTGCCGCTGCCGTCGAGCACCGCCGTAGCGATCGGGCTGCAGCCCTCGGCCTGGGCGACGTGGATCCTCGTCGCCGCCGTCTCGGCCAGGCCGACCGTCTCCATCTCGCCGAGGCCCTTGTGCACCCGCGAGGAGAGCGTGCCGCCGGCGGCCGGGATGACGAAGTGGTCCGGCGAGTCCCACTCGAGCTGCTCGACGACCTCGAACGCAGCCGTCTTCGCGCCCTCGGCGTAGAACGGCCGCAGGGTGATGTTGGTGAACTGAACCCCGGTCGCCAGCGCCAGCTCGCGACAGGCCCGGTTGGCTTCGTCGTAGTTGCCGTCGAGCTGGATCACGGCGGCGCCGAGCGCGCGACAGGCGCGCGCCTTGCCCCGCTCCATGTTGCTCGGGTAGAAGACGTAGGCGGCGACCCCGGCCTTGGCCGCCAGCGAGGAGACCGAGGTGCCGACGTTGCCGGTCGAGACGCAGCCGATCTCGTCCTTGCCGAGCTCGAGCAGGCGGGCGACCGCCATCGAGACGACCCGGTCCTTGTAGGAGAGGCTCGGCCGCTGCGTCGAGTCGTCCTTGAGGTAGAGCTTGCGCAGGCCGAGCTCGGCGCCGAGCCGGTCGGCGTGGATCAGCGGCGTGCGGCCGCTGTAGCGGCCGACCCTGCGTTGCGCGCCTGCGTCGACGATCGGGAGCAGCTCCTCGAAGCGCCAGATGTTGAGCTCGCGCTCGCCGATCGGCTGCTCGGCGATCCGCCTGGCGGCGAGCTCGTAGTCGTAATCGATGTCGAGGGTCTGGCCGCAACCCATGCACCGGAAGGTGGTATCGAGAAGGGGAAGTCGAATCCCACAGTCGTGGCAGACCAGCTCCGTCGCGCAGGAGCGGGTGCGCTGGTCGGCCGAGAGGCTCATCGCCCCTCAACACCCCACGAACCCGAGGGCAGGGCGCCCGCCTTCGCGAACCTTCTACGACGCTTCTTGTGCCGACGCCTGATCATGAGTCGCTCTGTATAGCAGAATTCCCCGGTTATCGATCAATTCTTTTCAGCCATAGAGAGGGCACCCAAGCTCTCTCCCCTAGCCGGAAATCCTACAGACGCGTCGCGACCGAGTGCAACCAGCAGCTCCTCGGCGATGTGCGGGGCGAACGGCGAGAGCGCCCGTGCGAGCAGCGCCAGCGCCTCGAGCAGCACCTCGTAGTCCTCACGGCCGAGCCGGCCCTGGCGCTTGATCACGCGCTTCTCGTAGTCCTTGATCCGCTCCAGCAGGCGGGTCACGTTGCGCACTGCCTTGTGCATCTGCAGCTGCTCGAGGTCGGCGCCGATCCGCTCCAGCCCGCTGTCGCACCATTTGCCCAGGCGCTCGCGGATGAACGCCGTGTCGGCGGCCGCCTCGGCATCCTCGGGCGCGTCCGCGGCGGCGGCGATGCTCTGCTGGGTGTAGTCCCAGAGGCCGCGCAGGAAGCGGGCGGCGAAGCGCAGCGCGCCGTCGGTCCAGTTCAGCGCCTTGGCCGGGCCGGCCGCATAGAGGACGGCGAGGCGCACGGTGTCGGCGCCGTGCTCGGCGACGAGCTCGTCGGGGTCGACGACGTTGCCCAGGTGCTTGCTCATCTTGCGCCCGTCGGCGATCACCATCTCGTGGAAGAGGCAGCCGGCGAAGGGCTCGCCGTCGCCGAGGAAGAAGAAGGGGCCGATGTCGCGCAGCGCCTTGGTGACGACGCGCTGGTCGAAGACGAAGCCGCCACTGTCGTTGCCCGCGACCAGCCGCTCGGAGGGCAACCAGCGCTCCAGGTCCGGGTGGGTGAACATCCGCTCGTCGCGCTCGGCCGGCGGCACCGCCGCCGGCACCCAGAGCCAGAGCGCGTCGAAGTGGCAGTCGAGCGTGTCGGTCTCGCGCCGTGCGGGGCCCGCGCAGCTCGGGCAGCTCGCCTCGAGGAAGTCGGGCCGCTCGGCCAGCGGGTTGCCCTCACCGCTCGGCTCGACGTCGCGCGGCAGCGTCACGGGCAGGTCCTCGATCGGCACCGGGACGACGCCGCAGTCCTCGCAGTGCAGGACCGGGATCGGCGTCCCCCAGTAGCGCTGCCGCGAAATCGAGAAGTCGTAGGCGCGGTAGCGAGTCGCCGGGCGGGAAGGCGGTGGCGAGCCGCCGCCGAAGGGCCGCTCGGCGACGCGCGCCATGCGCGCCGCGATCGCCTCGTCGGCCTCGTCGGCCGAGGGGATGCCGAGCGCCGCGGTCGGGCCGTAGCGGGCGTCGACGATCGGCGAGACGAAGAGCGGCAGGCTGCCGCCGCCCGACAGCTCGAACGAGGCACCGGTGTCGATCAGCGGCACCGCGGCGGCGTCGCGGGCGCTGCGCTCCCAGCCGCCGGAGCGCAGCTCGTCGAGCTGCCCGGCCACCCCCGGCTCGCCGGCCCAGCGCTCGACCTCGGGGTGGCGCGGCGAGAGCAGCAGGAAGCGCGCCTCGGCAATCGAGTCGGCATGCGGCGTGAAGACGACGAGCCCGTCGCCCCCGGCCCCCTCCAGCTCGAGCTCGACGCCGTCGCTGCGGCCGAGGATGTAGCGCTGGGTCTTGAGCGAGAGCTCGTCCCACGTGCCGCCCCCCTCCAGCGCCGCAAGGTTGGCGTCGTTCTCCTCCAGGTAGGGCGAGAGGCGCAGGAACCAGGTCGGGCGGCGGATCAGCCGCACCTTCTCGTGGCAGCGCCAGCAGCGCCCGTCCTCGACCTGCAGCGCGGCGAGCGTCGTCTGGCAGGTATCGCACCAGTCGACCGTGGCGTCGTCGCGGTAGACCATGCCGGCCTCGTGCAGGGTGAGGAAGAGCCACTGCGACCAGCGGTACTGCGACTCGTCGGAGCTGTAGAAGGCGCGCTCGTAGTCGAAGGAGAAGCCGAGCCGCTTCATCTGCGCGAGCATCCGCTCGCCGCAGCGCTCGACCCAGTCGGCCGGGCGCGTGCCGCGCTCGATCGCCGCCATCTCAGCCGGCAGCCCGAAAGCGTCGAAGCCGAAGCCGAAGAGCACCGCGTCGCCGCGCGCGCGGCGGAAGCGCGCGTAGGCGTCGCCGATCGAGTAGTCGCGAACATGACCCATGTGCAGGTTGCCCGAGGTGAACGGGCTCGAGGGCTTGATGTAGACGGCGTCCTGCCCGGCGGCCGGGACCGGGGTCGCGAAGGCGTCGCGCTCAGCCCACTCCGCCTGCCGGGCGGCCTCGATGCTCCCCGGCTCGTATCTGCGCTGCTGGCTGCTCATCGCGAGCGCAGTTTGCCACGGAATGTTGACCGCGGACGGCAGGGGTCCTATGCTGGAAACCTATAGTCAAGCCTCTTGAAGTAGTCGAGTGACACACGAAAGCGTGCCAGTTGTGTCAAAAAAGTGTGAAAAGTGGCTGATCGGAGGTAATTCGGCGCCTCGCCGTCCGGGCGCGGGCCTAGCGTGATTTCGCAAGTGAACGAAGCGGCCCCGGCGGTGCTTGCGACACCCCGGGGCCCGGCCGAGACCTGAAGAGGAGGTCCCAACATGAGAGAGGGTACGAAAACGCCCCTGCTGGAGAAAGGGCGATTCGAAGAAGGAATTGTTAAGCGGGCGACCGTCGCCATCGAGGGGGCGCCGCCCGCAGAACGGGTAAGAGCAGGGCTGCAGGCGGCGATCGCAGAGGCCGAGACCGATCCCGCCGCAGCCCGCTCCGCCTTGCAGGGGCTGCGCACAGACCCGGGTCGCCTGGCCGAGCTCGAGACCTGGCTCGGCGGCGACCTGAATCGGGCGACATTCGGGCTCGGTGCGGCGATCCAGCTCACCGCCGCGGAGCTGGCCTGCGAAGCCCCCGACCTCGAGGGCATCGCCCCCGAGTTGCTGCGCTGGCTGGAGGGCGACTGGTAGGCGCCGCGAGCGACAGAGGACGCCGAGCTGCGCCGGTCTACGCGGCCCTCAGGCGAAGGTCCAGAGCTTGTTGCCGAGGAAGTTGGCCGGCATCGCCAGGGCAACCGCGATCGCCTGAGCCGGCAGGTCCCCCATCGAAGCGCTCGAGACCAGCAGTTCGAGCACCGCCAGGTTGACCAGCAGCGCACCGACGCTCACCGCCACGAAGCGCGCCGCCTGAAAGCCGGGGTGGCCGTGGCCGGCCTCGAAGGTCCAGTGCCGGTTCCAGAGGAAGTTGTTGGCGAGGGCGACGCAGAAGGCACCGACCGCGGCGGCGATGTGGTGCAGCCCGACGGCGCCCGAGAGCACCGCGAAGACAACCAGGTTGATCAGGTAGCCGGACCCGCCGACCAGCCCGAACTTGAGCAACTGAAGCCAGCTGTCCGGGCGGCGGGCAGCCGCCCCGATCCGGTAGGCGAGTTCGCTCGTGGGGCTCATGTCTGGACGGAGCTGCGCACCGACTCTGCGTAATGTTCGGTCCCGAATGCGGCGCGGAACCGTCATCTTTGCAGCCCTGACGGCGGTAGCGCTCGCTGCGGTGCTGCTCTTTGCGCCCAATGGCGAGGACGGGGAGGGCGCCGCCCGCGAGGCTCCGTCCGCCGAACCGGCCGTCGAGATCGTCGCGCCGCGCAACGGGGCGCGGCAGAGCAACCGCTCGGTCGTGGTCAAGGTCGAGGTCGACAACTTCGCCCTGTCGCCGCGCCGGTTCGGCCGCGAACCCCAGCTCGCCCAGGGTCATATCCGCTTCGGGCTCAACCGGGTGCCCGACTGCGTCGACCCGGTCAAGCTGAGGCGCGCCGAGGAGAGCCCGATCGGGCGCGGGCGCCTGGTCGGGAAATCGTTCGACTTCCCCCGCTACGCGGGTCCCAACGGCGTGCTCGCCGAACGAATCGGCTCCAGCGGCAGCTACTCGCCGGCGACCCGGCCGGAGATCTACTACCACGACCTGCCGGCTGGCTTCTACCGCCTCGTGGTCACCCTGGCCCGCAACAACGGGGCCACCACCCCCTACCACGCCGTGACCAACTTTCAGATCCTGCTGCCGCCCGGCCACGTGCAGAAACCCTGCCCGCCGGGCAAGGTGACCAGCGCCAAAGCCGCCGTCTTCGATTAGCCGAGCAGGCCGGCGAGGGCCTTTACTTCACTTTGTATAGTGACCTCTATGCAGACCTATCGCCGCCTGATGGGGTTCCTGAGGCCCTATCGGCGCCAGCTCTGGGGATCGCTCGTCTTCGCCTGGGCGGCGATGGGGATGACGGTGCTGATCCCCTGGCTGATCGGCCGCGCCGTCAACGCGATCCAGGACGGAGAGCAGCCCGACCTGCTGCCGCTGGCCCTGGCGATTGTCGCCGCCGGCGTGCTGCGGCTCGGCCTCACCATGGTGCGGCGCGTCGTCGCCGGCAAGGTCTCGCTCGCGGTCGAGTTCGACCTGCGACAGCTGTTCTACGCCCACCTGCAGCGACTCGAGCTCGGCTTCTTCGACTCCCAGCAGACCGGGCAGCTGATGTCGCGGGCGACGGTGGATCTGCAATCGATCCGCTTCTTCCTCGGCTACGGCCTGATCTTCATCACCCAGAACCTGTTGACGATCGTGCTCGCCAGCGTCGTGATGTTCGTCCTGCAGCCCTGGCTGGCGCTGCTCGCCCTACTGCCGGCGCCTTTCCTGATCTACACCTCGTCGCGCTACAACCGCGTCTCCCGCCCGGCCGTGCAGGAGGTGCAGCAGCGGCTCGCCGAGCTGACCGCGGAGGCCGAGGAGAACGTCTCGGGTATCCGCATCGTCAAGGCCTTCGCCCGCGAGGAGCATCAGCTGCACCGCTTCCGCCGCGCCGTCGCCCGCGTCTTCGACCAGAGCATCTACTCGACCCGGCTGCAGGCCTTCTTCTCTCCCCTGCTCGGGCTGCTGCCGCAGATCGGCATCGCCCTGGTGCTGCTCGTCGGCGGCCGCCAGGTGATCGCCGGCGAGCTCAGCCTCGGCGAGTTCACCGCCTTCTACACCTACGTCGCGATGCTGGCGGCGCCAATGCGGATGCTGGGCATGGCGCTGGGGATGGCGCAGCGGGCGATCGCCTCGGGCAACCGGCTGTTCGAGATCCTCGATCGCGAGCCGCAGATCGAGAGCCCGCCGGATGCGCAGCCGCTGCCGGCAGGCGGCGGCCGGGTCGAGATGCGCGACGTCAGCCTGCGCTACGACCACGCTTCCGACTTTGACGACGCCAGAGCGACAAAGAAGTCGGAAGCGCTGCGCGGCATCGACCTGACGGTCGAGGCCGGCAGCACCGTTGCCCTCGTCGGCCCCTCCGGCTCGGGCAAGACCAGCCTCGTCGCCTTGATCGCGCGCCTCTACGACCCGAGCGAGGGCTCGGTCTCGATCGACGGCGTCGACGTGCGCTCGGTCGACCTCGTCTCGCTGCGCTCCGAGGTCGCCTTCGTCGGCGATGACAGCTTCCTGTTCAGCGCCTCGGTCGCAGAGAACATCGCCTACGCCGATCCGCAGGCGAGCCGCGAGCAGATCGAAGCGGCGGCGCGGCGCGCCCAGGCCGACGGCTTCATCGCCGCGCTGCCCGACAGCTACGAAACGATGGTCGGCGAGCGCGGCATGACCCTCTCCGGCGGCCAGCGCCAGCGCATCGCGATCGCCCGCGCCCTGCTCGCCGATCCCCGCATCCTGATCCTCGACGACGCCACCTCATCGGTCGACGCGACCACCGAGGCGGCGATCAAGGCCGGCCTGCAGGAGGCGATGGCGGGCCGCACGACCTTCGTCATCGCGCACCGGCTCTCGACCGTCTCGCTCGCCGACGAGGTCGTCGTCATGGATGCCGGCGGCATCGTCGACCGCGGCAGCCACGAGGAGCTGCTCGAGGGCTGCGGCTTCTACCGCGAGATCGCCGAGCACGGCCTCGCCGACTCGGTCTTCCTGCAGCGCGACCTCGAGCAGCGCGAGGAGATGGCAAAGCTGTGAGGGGCCTGTGGAGGATCGTGCGCGGGGAGGACCAGCGCGGCCGCAAGCTGCGCTGGATGGTCGCCCTGCTGCGGCCCTACCGCGGCCGCGTCGCGCTGACCTTCCTCGCGATGCTGGCCGCGACCGGCGCCGGCCTCGCGCCGCCCTACCTCGCCGGCCAGGCGATCGACGCCGGCATCGTCCCCGGCGACACCCGGGCCCTGAACCTGATCGTGATCGCCTTCCTCGCCGTCGCGGCGATCTACGCGGTCGCGACCTTCTGCCAGACCTACCTGATCGGCTGGGTCGGCACGCGCGCCCTGCAGGACCTGCGCGAGCGCGTCTTCGCGCACCTGCAGTCGATGTCGATCGGCTTCTTCACGCGGCGCAGCCCGGGGGTGCTGATCAGCCGCATGACCAACGACATCGAGGCGCTCAACCAGCTCGTCACCAGCGGCGTCGTGACGCTCTTCTCGAGCGGCCTGACCCTGATCGGCGTGGTCGCGATCATGCTCCTGCTCGACTTGAAGCTGGCCCTGGTCACCTTCCTCACCTTCCCGCTCGTCGCGGTCGCCAGCATCGTCTTCCGGGTCGTCTCGCACGGCGCCTACCGGCTGACGCGCGAGCGCATCGCCGCCGTCACCGCCTACCTGCAGGAGACCCTCAGCGGCGTGCGGGTCGTGCGCAGCTTCGGCCAGGAGCGGCGCCACACGGCGGCGATGACCGAGCTCAACGAGGCCAACCGCGCGGCGAACATGAAGACGGTCTTCCTCAACGCCTCCTACTTCCCCTCGATCGAACTGCTCTCCGCGATCGGCACGGCGGCGATCATCGTCTACGGCGGCACCCAGTCGATCGAGGGCGCCGTCCAGATCGGCACGATCGTCGCCTTCATCGGCTACCTGCAGGTCTTCTTCGACCCGATCCAGCAGCTCTCCCAGCTGTACACGACCTACCAGCAGGGGATGGCCGCGCTCGACAAGATCTTCGAGCTGCTCGACACCGAGCCCGACCTGGTCGACTCCCCCGCGGCGGTCGACCCCGGCGAGCTGCGTGGCGAGATAGAGATGGACGGCGTCTGGTTCGCCTACGCGGACGAGGAGTGGGCGCTGGAGGCGATCGACCTGCACGTGCCGCCCGGGCAGACGCTGGCCCTGGTCGGCTCGACCGGTGCCGGCAAGTCGACCCTGGCGAAGCTGGTCGCACGCTTCTACGACCCGCAGCGGGGCACGGTCGCGGTCGACGGCCACGACCTGCGCGACGTGCGCCAGCAGGCCCTGCGACGCCAGCTCGGGATCGTCCCGCAGGAGGGCTTCCTCTTCTCAGGCAGCGTGCGCGAGAACATCGCCTTCGGCCGCCCGGACGCGAAGCTGGTTGAGATCGAAGCGGCCGCGGCGGCCGTCGGCGCGGCCGAGTTCATCGCAGCGCTGCCACAGGGGATCGAGACGGAAGTCGGCGAGCGCGGCGTGCAGCTCTCCGCGGGCCAGCGCCAGCTCGTCGCCTTCGCCCGGGCGCTGCTCGCTGAACCGCGCATCCTGATCCTCGACGAGGCGACCTCGAACGTCGACGTGCGCACCGAGCGCACGATCGAGCGCGGCCTCGGCCGCCTGCTCGCGGGGCGCACCGCGATCGTCATCGCCCACCGCCTCTCGACGATCCGCCGCGCCGGCAAGATCGCGGTGCTCGAGCACGGCCGCATAGCCGAGGCGGGCACCCATGAGGAGCTGATCGAGGCCGGCGGCCCCTACGCGCGCCTCTACGGCGCCTGGCAGGACTCAGCCGGGACCGATGCCGCCTGAGCTACCGCCGCCCCCGCCGCCTTCGGTTCCGCCGCCTCCACCGACGCCTCCGCCGGTTTCCGGCGCGGCCGGTTCCGCTTCTTCGGGCGCCGGTTCGACTTCTTCGGGTGCGACTTCTTCGCCGCCTTCTTCGATCCCACCGGTTTCGCCGCCGGTGGATTCGCCGCCGGCCGAGCCGGAGCCCCCCGGCGTCGGCGCCGCCGGTGCTTCCGCGCACTCTTCCAGCCCGAAGCTCGACGCCGCCGACTGGAAGGCGCTCAGCGCCGCGCTCGCCTTTTCTTCCGCTTCGGCTTCCCCTTCACCGCGTTCGACTGCGAGCCTGACATCGTCCTCGGCCTGCGAGAGCGCTTCCGCGGAGGCGAGGAATTCCGCATAGCCGCTGCTGTCGTCGCTGGGCGCGCCCAGCCCCTTCAGCCGTTCGACCATGCCGCCGTAGAGGCCGGCGACCTGCTGCGCCTGACCCGCCGCGTCGGAGCTGGTCGAACCGACCGTGCCGACCGCGGCGTTGACCTCGGCGCAGATCGCATCCCCCTGCGCGACCAGCTCTTCCTTGCTCAGCGCCGCCGCTTCGGTTTCGGTCGTCGCCGCCGCGGTCGAGCCGCCGTCATCGCCGCCGCCGCAACCGGCCAGCGCGAAGAGCACAAGCGCACCGCACGAGAACGAGAACCCGAGCCTTCTCATCGAGCGGCGAAGGTAGCAGAGCGGCTAGACGACCCTCGCCGTCTGATGGACTCCTGAGCCCCCGTTACCGCTCCCGATCCCTCGCCCGCCCCAGTTCTCAGTCTGCGAGTGGCAATTTCCGCAAAGCAGCTGAAGATTGACAAGCCGATTGTCCAGACCGTCTCCATTCACGTGATGCAGCTCCAAGCCAAGCGGCCTGCCCAGCCAAGTGTCGAGGCCACAGCGCTCACAACGGCGTTCCGTCAAACCCTCGCCAAGGAGACGATCCTTTAAGTGGGATCGGTTGGCCGAATCGCCGAGAGCATTGGCGGACCGAAAGTCCGCTGTCGTAGGCGCGCTGAATCTCAGACCAGTCGTACCGGCGCGCACAGGCATCCCGGGCCGGTATGCCCAGACGCCGCGCGTGGTAGGAAACCGTCGACTTAGCGAGCCCTAGACGCTGGCCGACTTCTGCCTGCGAAAGACCCTCGCCAAGCAGGCGCTCTATCGAGCGTCGTTTCTCATCCGCCGCCTGCCCCGGAACCTGCTGAGCGGTCATCCTGGCGATTCTGTCAGCACGCTCGGACAAAACAGCGCCCAAACTCATCTGTCAACCGAAGCAGATGCGCCAAACTTCTGGTGACTGCACGATACTTACGAAACTGCGCCCCAGGGACTCGAACCCCGAAATCCAGCTCCAGAGGCTGGCGTGTTGCCAATTACACCAGGGCGCAACGGACTGCCTCTGAGGATATCCAGCCGCATGGACCGGGCGCGGGCAGGGCGCGGCTAGGAAATTTCGCCCAGGTCGCTGTCGGGGTCGGCGAGTCGGTCGCGGGCGGCGGAGACGTCGACGCGGTCGGCCAGGAGACGGCGCGCCTCGGCCAGGTCTTCGGAGCGGCCGACGCTGAGCGCGCCGGCGACACGGTCGTCCTTCAGGTACCAGACCGAGAACTCGCCGCTGTCGCGGTCGCCGCGCCAGATCTCCTCGTCCCACTCGGCGGCGGGACCGACGTACTCGAGGCTCGCCCAGTCGGCGAGGTCGCTGAAGAAGTAGGGGACGACGTCGTAGTCGCGTTCCTCGCCGAGCATGTTGCCGGCCGCGTGCATGCCCTGCTGCATCGCCACGTCCCAGTGCTCGACCCGGATCCGGCGGCCGTGCACGACGCTCTCGTAGGAGCAGCAGTCGCCGGCCGCGTAGACGCCCTCGGCGGAGGTCATCAGCTTCGCGTCGCAGACGATGCCGTCGTCGACCTCGAGGCCGGCGCGCTGGGCGAGCATCGCGTCGGGGCGCACCCCGGCGCCGACGACGACCGCGTCGCACTCGATCGCGCGACCGCCCTCGGTCAGCACCGCGTTGACCCGCCCGTCGCCCTCGAAGGCGGCGAGCTGCTCGCCGCCGTGAAAGGTCACGCCGTGCTCTTCGAGCCTGGCCTGGAACCAGCGCCCGGCGTCCTCGCCGAAGGTCCGCGAGAGCGCCACGTCCTCCATCATCACGACCGTGCAGCGGACCCCCTTCGCGGTCAGCGAGGCGGCGACCTCGCAGCCGATGTAGCTGCCGCCGATCAGGACGACGTGCTCGGCCGCCTCGGCGTCGGCCCGGATCGCCTCCGAGTTTCCGAATGCGCGCAGGTAGTGGATGCCCTCGTTCTCGGCCCCCTCGACCCGGAGGATGTTGACCATCGCCCCGGTGGCGAGCAGCGCCTTGCCGAAGCCGACCTCCTCCCCGCCCTGCAGCTTCGCGGTGCGCGCCGCCGGGTCGAGCGCCATCACGTTGGTGCCGGTGAGCAGCTCGACCCCGTTGTCCTCGTACCAGCCGGCCGGGTTGACGTGGGCGTCCTCGCGCGAGCCCTCGCCGCGCAGGTGCTCCTTGGAGAGCGGCGGCCGTTCGTAGGGCGGCTCGGGCTCGCGGCCGGCGAGCAGGATCGAGCCCTCGGCGCCGCGCTTGCGAAGCTCCGCCGCGCAGTGGGCCGAGGCCATGCCGCCGCCGATCAGCAGGAACTCGACAGCGCGATCCGGCATCGCTCAGCCGGTCCCGTTGCCGCCGATCGCCGGGCCGAAGAGCTGCTTGATGTCCTCCTCGCGGCCCGGGTCGAGCACGGCGAGAACCTCGTCGCCGACCTCGAGCACGGTGTCGGGACCGGGCACGAAGCCCTTGCCTTCGCGCAGCACGGAGATCAAGAGGCTGCCTTCGGGCATCGAGAGGTCGCCGACACGCCTTCCCGTTACCCCGGAATCCTGTCCCAGCAACATCTCGATGATCTCCAGCTGCTCCTCCTGCAGGTCGAGCAGGTGGACGAGGCCGTACTCGGGCACCTCGTGCTCGAGCAGGCGCAGGATCAGGTCGGTCGCCGAGACCGACGGCTTGACCCCGAGCAGGTCGAAGTGCGGGC
>Ga0210101_1000067_pt1 | contig 35149 bp, 26 predicted proteins | sample Muzzi_PWC_D1_FD_185534 | JGI IMG/M metagenome (GOLD analysis project Ga0210101, IMG submission 185534) | Wetland microbial communities from San Francisco Bay, California, USA, that impact long-term carbon sequestration - Muzzi_PWC_D1 (SPAdes) | ecosystem: Environmental > Aquatic > Marine >... | reverse complement strand
CCAATCGCCCGCATGCACGCTTCTGTACCCAGTGTGGCGCACCCCTGAAAAATAGCCTCCCGGACAACCGGCGTCTACGTAACAAGCTGTTGCGGCGCACGGACTTCATGGCGGCCGCACGCGCCAATCAAAAAGCGACCCGCAGGCTGATTACGTTATTAATGATGATCCTGGCGATGCTTGGTTACCTGCTTGGCTGGAGTCTGCAGTTGCTTACCGGCTATCTGCCGGAGTCCCTCGATAGCGTCTGGTTTGTCAGTCCCTGGGGAGTGTGGGGAGCGCTCGGGTTGTTTGCTTTTGGTGTGGTCTGGTCATGGGTAGCGTTCAGCCAGGGTGACAGGATCGTACTGCGCCTGACCGGTGCCGAGCAGGTGTCAGCGGATGATGAACCGGTACTGCATAACGTTGTCGAGGAGATGGCCATTGCCGCCGGCATCCGCAAACCGCGACTCTTCGTGATCGAGACCAGGGCGCTGAATGCCTTTGCGACCGGCATGAGTCCCGCGCACTCTGCCATTGGTGTGACGCGCGGCCTGCTGGAGACACTGAACCGCGAAGAACTACAGGGCGTGATTGGCCACGAAATGGGCCATATCGTCAACTGGGATATTCGCTACGCGACGGCGGTAGGGGTCATCGTGGGCCTGATTGCCCTCGTCAGCGACGGTGCGCTGCGTTCGCTTTATTTCTCCGGCCGATCACGCAATTCAGGCAAGGGCGGCTCCGGTGCGATATTTATTATGCTGGCATTGATCGCCTTTGCGGCACTCGCGCCGCTGTTTGCCTTTCTGGTGCAGATGGCGGTTTCACGGCAACGGGAGTTTCTGGCCGATGCCACCAGTGTCCGTCTGACACGTCACCCGGAAGGTCTGATTGCTGCGCTGGAAAAGCTTGCCACCAGCACCGAGACGTTCAAGGGTGCTAACCGCGCCACCCAGCACATGTTTATTGTTAACCCGTTCAGGAATTTTGAAGAGCATGCCAGCCGGCTGTCTGCGACACATCCCCCACTGGCATTGCGCATCAACCGCTTGCGGAACCTGGGGGGTAACACATAATCCTGGGGCAAATTGATAAGGGTAAAAAACAATGGCCACGGAATCCACGGAATCCACGAAAAAAATAAAAGAGTTACAAGAAATATTTCCGTGTTCTTCCGTGGATTCCGTGGCCATTTATTGTTATTCCCACGTGGTGTGAACATGCGTCTGGCTGCTAGCGCTTCATGGAATCGAAAAACTCGTTGTTGCTCTTGGTGGACTTCAGTTTGTCGAGCAGGAATTCCATGGCGGCCAGTTCGTCCATCGGGTGCAGCAGTTTGCGCAGGATCCACATCTTTTGCAATTCCTTGGACTCGGTCAGCAGTTCCTCGCGACGGGTGCCGGAACGGTTGAGGTTGATGGCAGGATAAACGCGTTTTTCCGCAATGCGTCGGTCAAGATGGATTTCCCAGTTGCCGGTTCCCTTGAATTCTTCGTAAATGACGTCATCCATGCGCGACCCGGTATCAATCAGTGCGGTGGCGAGAATGGTCAGACTGCCACCTTCCTCGATGTTGCGGGCGGCACCGAAAAAGCGCTTCGGTCGCTGCAGGGCGTTTGCATCGACGCCGCCGGTCAGTACCTTGCCGGAGGACGGCACCACGGTGTTGTAGGCACGACCGAGACGGGTAATCGAATCCAGCAGGATCACGACGTCGTGCTTGTGTTCCACCATGCGCCGCGCCTTCTCAATGACCATCTCGGCGACCTGTACATGGCGGCTTGCCGGTTCATCGAAGGTGCTTGAGACCACTTCACCCTTGACCGAACGTGACATCTCGGTGACTTCCTCGGGACGCTCGTCAATCAGTAATACGATTAGATAAACCTCCGGGTAATTGGTGGCGATTGACTGTGCGATATTCTGCAGCAACATGGTCTTGCCGGCTTTCGGCGGTGAAACGATCAGTCCGCGTTGCCCTCTGCCGATGGGCGCGACCAGGTCAATAATGCGTGCGGTGATATCTTCCGTACTGCCATTGCCCCGTTCCAGCACCAGCCGGTTATTGGGGTGCAGTGGTGTCAGGTTTTCGAAAGCGACCTTGTTTCTGGCGTTCTCGGGTTTTTCAAAATTGATGGTGCCGACCTTGAGCAATGCGAAGTAGCGTTCGCTGTCCTTGGGTGGGCGAATCTTGCCGTCCACGGTATCGCCGGTGCGCAGGCTGAAGCGCCTGATCTGGCTCGGTGATACATAGATGTCGTCCGGACCTGCCAGGTAGGAGCTGTCCGCCGAGCGCAGAAAACCGAACCCGTCCTGCAATATTTCCAGTACACCGCTGCCGAAAATGTCTTCACCCTTTTTTGCGTGTGCCTTGAGAATCGAGAAGACGATGTCCTGCTTGCGGGAGCGTGCGGTGCCTTCGGCGCCGATTTCCTGGGCAATGGTGACCAGTTCGGCGGCAGGTTTGAGTTTGAGTTCAGACAGGTTCATAGATGGCCTTCGTTACGTGTCATTTGCGGATAAATTAGGACGGCCATTTGGCCGGAGAAAAACGGGTATTCGGGGTTCTTTGTTCTGGTGGATGCTGGCTTGCGGCAGGGCAGTAATGTGTGCGGTCAGCACGCGCTACTTGCGACTCTTTTCAAGCAACGTCCTCATTATAATGACGGTTAGGTGTAGCGTAAATAATTATATATTACTGTCCAGAAAAGCGGTTAACTGTGATTTGGATAATGCGCCGACTTTTGTAGCTTCCACTTCACCGTTCTTGAACAGCATCAGCGTAGGGATGCCACGAATTCCATACTTGGGCGGGGTCTGTGGATTGTCATCGATGTTCAGTTTTGCAACCTTGATCTTGCCGCTGTATTCGCTGGCGATTTCTTCCAGAATCGGTGCGATCATCTTGCAGGGCCCGCACCATTCGGCCCAGTAGTCGACCAGTACGGGAGCGGAGGAGTTGAGCACGTCTGTCTCGAAGGTGTCGTCAGTTACGTACAGGATGTCATCACTCACTGTCAGAATTCTCCTTGAAAAATATCCTTTGAATCAAAAGTTGCAAATCGGAGCGTAGGGGGCCGTCCCCGTTGTGACTAAGAAATGGAATTCCGCTATGCGGTTTGTCGAGGTCTTGTCTGGGAAAAATGTGTTTTGAGCATTGTCCAGGCGGGACCCTACTCAAACCTGGTCATATTTCAGCCTAAATCAACCGACTTTACAAGTCTGGCGTGCAATTATTACTGTATCCTCTCGGTGCACCTGCCATTTGCCTCGACGGTTTGGGTTTTCGTCTGATGAACCACTTGGGAAAACAGCGCCTGATGATGCCGTGCTTCATGGTTGATCTGCCGTTCCCATCCCTGGATACAGAAACTATCGATGGTAAAGTAACAAGCAATTGAAATATAATGCGAAATCCAAAAAATTATAGCGCCCCCCTGAGAGGGCTGAATGTGACTGCCTATGCCTGAAACCCACTTGACCAAAATTCCTTATTCGAGTTTTTCACTGCCGGATAAGTTGATGCAAGGTATTGAAGATGCGGGCTTTTCAATGTGCACCCCGATTCAGGCAGAAACACTGCCCGTGCTCCTGTCGGGTAAGGATGTTGCGGGTCAGGCACAGACCGGGACCGGCAAGACGGCCGCTTTCCTGGTTGCCGTCTATAACCGGCTGCTTTTGAATCAGCCAAAAGAGCAGCGCAAGCAGAATCAACCCCGGGCACTGATACTGGCGCCCACAAGGGAGCTGGCCATCCAGATACACCGTGATGCTCTGGTTATCGGCAAGCATACGGGGCTGAAGCCGGTACTGGCCTATGGCGGTACCGGTTACGATCAGCAGCGTGATGCAATCACGGCAGGCGTCGATATCCTGATTGGTACACCGGGACGATTGATCGATTATTTCAAGCAGCATGTATACAACCTGAAAATGGCAGAGGTGGTCGTTCTGGATGAGGCAGACCGCATGTTTGACCTGGGTTTTATCACGGACATTCGTTACCTGTTTCGTCGATGTCCTCCACCCGAGCAACGTCTGGGCCTGCTGTTTTCGGCAACCCTGTCGCACCGTGTACAGGAACTCGCTTACGAGCATATGAACAACCCTGTACATGTAAGCGTTGAGCCGGAGAAAGTCACAGCCGACCGTGTCAGGCAGGTGGTGTATCACACGTCGAATGAGGAAAAAATTCCGTTGTTGATCGGCTTGCTGAGTCAAGGCGACCCAAGTCGCAGTATCGTGTTCGTCAATACCAAGCGTAATGCCGAGCGGGTATGGGCCTACCTGGAAGGTAATGGTTTCAAATCCGCCGTGCTGTCTGGCGATGTTGCGCAGACCAAGCGCCAGCATCTGCTGAAGGAGTTCCAGGATGGAAAACTGCCGGTCTTGATCGCCACGGATGTGGCGGCTCGCGGGCTGCATGTCCCGGACGTCAGCCACGTGTTTAATTATGATCTGCCGCAGGATGCCGAAGATTATGTGCACCGCATTGGCCGCACGGCGCGAGTCGGCAAGGACGGTGATGCCATCAGTTTTGCCTGCGAGAATTTTGTCTATTCATTGCCGGAGATCGAGGCGTTTATCGGGCACAAGATCCCGGTAGAGGCGGTACCTGCGGGCTGTATTGCAGAACTCAAACCTCCGGTTAGAATAAAGCGGCCACCACCCCGACCGGGTGGTGGCCGCGGCAGACCCGGGCGCGGCAAAGCGGCGGCTGGCAGGCAGACAGGTAACCGGAATCGACAGCGATAATTCTTGATGCAGACACCTACATTTCAACAGGCCGACCTGATACGCCTGCTGCAGAGCCGGCACACGCAGACCGTCATCCGGGTGATCAACCTGCTGCTGGTGATCTGGATCGCCAGCATCCTGGCGAATCTGACATGGAATCTGCTGTCACCACAGGAATCTGTGGTACAGATCGAGACAGACACTGACTCGGTGTCGGTGCCGGAAAATCCGGACCGGCAGTTGATCAGCCAGATACCTGGCTGGCATTTGATGGGGGTGGCGATACAGGGTAGTCAACCGGTGCAGACGAATATCCCGATTGAGGCACCGGAGACGAAGTTGCAGTTGATACTGAGAGGCGCGTTGTCCTCGAATGATCCAGAACATGCACGGGCAATCATTGCTGACCCGCGCGGAAAGGAAGAACAGTATGCAATCGGCCAGCAACTTCCGGGCAATGCCGAGCTGAGCGAGATACACCCTGACCGGGTGATCCTGAAACGCAATGGCCGTTTCGAGACATTGCGGTTGCCAAAAGAGCAGATGCCGTCAAACACTGTTGTCAGCCGTTTTGTATCGGCACCTGCTCCGGTCAGCAGTCCGCTGGAGCGGCTGAATGCCGCGCGCCAGCAGCTGAAACAGAGTCCTGCCAGGCTATCCGGCCTGGTTCGGGCAACACCCAAGCGGGGAGAAGACGGTAAAACCATTGGCTATGTGTTGTCCCCGGGGCGAGATCCCGAGTTGTTCGAGCAGGTCGGCCTGCAGGCAGGCGATGTTGCCGTGCAGATCAATGATATCAGGCTTGATAACCCGGCCAACAGCGCGCGTGCGCTGAAGAGTATGCAAAGTGGTGAGTCAGTCAGCGTGACAGTGATGCGAAATGATCAGGAGCAAGTGCTGAGTCTGGAATGGCCTGAGGAAACAGACTGATTCATTAATTAATTACCCGGGTTACCGATAGTTTACGATAGACGGATAGTCAGGACAGACACGCTGCCTTTGAGACGAGACCATGAAAATTGCTTTTAAAGTTAAATTATTACTGATTATCGCTGTGATGATCAGCTTGCCGGTGCAGGCCGAAACCGTCACGCTGAATCTTAAAGATGCGGATATCAGTGCCTTGATCAGTACGGTCGCGGAAGTGACCGACAGAAACTTCATTGTCGATCCACGCGTCAAGGGCAAAGTGACCGTCATTTCGTCCCGGCCGATGGACAGCGAAGAGGTCTACCAGGTCTTCCTTTCCATCCTGAAGGTACACGGATTCGCGGCCGTACCCAGTGGTGAGGTCATCAAGATTGTGCCTGATGTCAATGCCAAGCAGGACGGAATTCCGACGGCAAATGACAAAAGTCCCGGAAGGGGTGACGAGATGGTCACGCGTGTCGTGCAGGTCGATAATGTGGCTGCCGCCCAGCTGGTTCCGATCCTGCGGCCGCTGGTGCCGCAACAGGGCCACCTCGCCGCCTACCCGGCAACCAATGTACTGATTATTTCCGATCGTGCCAGCAATGTAGAGCGCCTGTTGACGATCATTCGTCGTATTGATCAGGTGAGCGACAGCGAGATTGAAATCATTGCACTTCAACATGCCTCCGCGACCGAGGTAGTGCGTGTGCTGACCAGCCTGAATCGTGCCGAACCGGCCGCCGCCAAGGGTGCTGCCGCCGCCTCTGCACAGGTGCTGGTTGCTGATGAGCGCACCAACAGTGTGCTGCTTGGGGGTGACCGCAGTTCACGCCTGCGTATGCGTGCCATCATTTCACACCTCGATACACCACTGGATGCCGGTGGCAATACCGATGTGATCTATCTGCATTATGCCGAGGCGGCCGAGATCGTCGATACCCTGATGGGTGTGGGCCAGATCGAGGAGCAGGAAACCCAGCAGGGCAAGGGGAAGACAACGAGTTCATCGCGGGGCAGTTTCGATATCCAGGCGGATGAGTCCACCAACTCGCTGGTGATCACGGCACCACCGGATATCATGCGCACCCTGAAGCGTGTCATCAGCCAACTCGATATCAGGCGCGCGCAGGTGCTGGTAGAGGCCATCATCGCCGAAGTCGGTGAAAATACTGCCAGAGACCTCGGTGTGCAGTGGATTTTCGCGGGCGATACCAGCAACAATCGCGGTCCGGTGGGCGCGATCAATTATTCCAATTCAGGGAGCCCGATTGCCGATGTTGTCAATGGGGTTGTCACCGCAGTAAACGGCGGAACCGTGCCGCCGCTGGTTGATGGCGCGCTGGTCGGTGTTGGCCGTTTCGGCAGCAACAGTTTTAACTATGCGGCGGTGCTGAACGCACTGGCCTCGGATGCCAATACCAATATCCTTTCAACACCGACGCTGGTAACGCTTGATAACGAAGAGGCGGAAATCGTGATTGGTGAAAACGTACCCTTTGTGACCGGTTCATTTACCAGCACCGGTGCGGGAGACAGCGCCACCAACCCGTTTCAGACCATCCAGCGTGAGGACGTCGGCCTGACCCTCAAGATCAAGCCACAGATCAACGAAGGCGATGCCTTGCGGCTGGATATTGAACAGGAGGTTTCCAGCATAGCCGACAGCGTGGCGGGTGCCTCAGACATTGTCACCAACAAGCGCTCTATCAAGACCAATGTCATGGTGGATGACGGGCAGGTTGTCGTGCTTGGCGGCCTGATCGAGGAACAGGTGCGGGAAAGTGTACAGAAGGTCCCGTTACTGGGAGATATCCCGTATCTCGGCGCGCTCTTCAGGTCCAAGACCTCCGACGTGAAAAAGACCAATCTGATGGTATTTATTCACCCGGTTATCCTGCGAAATGCGGATACCATGAACAGTTACACCAACGCCAAATACAACGATATCCGTGTACAGCAAATGCAGGAAAATAACGACGGTATCAATATGATGCCTGGCAAACAGCAACCTGTGTTACCCAATATCCAGGATTACACGATTGTCACGGTTCCCGGCAATCCGGCGGCACCCGCGGAATCTGATGAAGACCCTGTTGCCTCCGATGGCAGTGCGCCGCCAGCTGCCGCTTCAGAGACGCTGTTCGAGTAATCAGGCCGTATGAATGAAAACCCGCTTCAGGATGCTGAAGTCCTGACAATCCCGGATGAAGCCGTCCCCCGGCGTCCGCCATTCATGTTTGCCAAGCGGCACGGGGTGCTGGTTGCCGGTGAAGAAGGCGGCAAGGTGGTCGTGATGCACACGGCTGATATAAAGCCGGTTGCCATTGTTGAACTGCGCCGCCTCATGGGACAGCCGCTCAAACTGAAGCTTGTTGACCAGGAACAATTCGACAGCCTGCTCGCGGTCACCTACGAACAGGATTCCAACGAAGCCATGCTCATGATGGGTGATCTGGGCGATGACATGGATCTGATGCAGATCGCGCAACATCTCCCGGAGCCGGAGGACCTGCTCGAGAGTGAAGATGATGCACCCATTATCCGTCTTATTAACGCGTTGCTCACCGAGGCGGTGAAAGAAAATGCATCGGACATCCATATTGAACCGTTTGAAAACAGGCTGGTGGTGCGTTTTCGTTGCGATGGCGTGCTGCGCGAGGTGCTTGAACCGCAGCGGGTGCTGGCGCCGTTGCTGGTCTCTCGTATCAAGGTCATGGCGCGACTTGATATTGCCGAGAAACGCCTGCCGCAGGATGGCCGTATATCCTTGCGGGTTGCCGGTCGGGCGGTTGATGTGCGCGTGTCGACACTGCCTTCGGGCAATGGTGAGCGCGTGGTATTGCGTTTGCTGGACAAGCAGGCCGGTCGTCTGGATCTTGAGCATCTTGGCATGTCGAAGCGGGATCGTGACGAGCTTGATGAACTCATTAACAGGCCGCATGGCATCATCCTGGTCACAGGTCCGACCGGTTCCGGTAAAACCACGACGCTCTATGCTGCCCTGCAGCGTCTAAACAGCAAGCGTCGCAATATCATGACAGTTGAGGACCCCATTGAGTATTACCTTGACGGCATCGGCCAGACCCAGGTCAATACCAAGGTTGCGCTCAGTTTCGCGCGTGGTTTGCGGGCAATATTGCGTCAGGATCCGGATGTGGTCATGGTTGGAGAAATTCGTGATCTTGAAACTGCCGAGATCGCTGTCCAGGCCAGCCTGACCGGACACCTGGTGTTCTCCACGCTGCATACCAACAGTGCGGTGGGGGCGGTTACCCGCTTGCGTGATATGGGTGTAGAACCCTTCCTGCTATCTTCAAGCCTCATCGGCGTACTGGCACAGCGCCTGGTGCGGGTACTGTGCGATGACTGCAAGGAGCCCTATACGGCCGCCCTGGCAGATTGTCGCGCGCTCGGCGTCGCGGAACAGAATCCACCGACCCTGTATCGTCCGCAGGGTTGCGTATCCTGCAATCAGCTCGGCTATCGCGGGCGAACCGGTATCTACGAACTGGTCGCGATGAATGACACCATGCGTTCAATGATTCACGACGGGGAAGGCGAGATCGCACTGGACCGGCTGGCCCGCGAGCATTCACCCAGTATCCGTCAGGACGGCTGGCGCAAGGTACTGGAAGGTTTGACCTCGGTAGAAGAAGTCCTGCGTGTTACGCAGGGTGATTGAACAGATTGTCCGGCATGGCCTGTTTCCCGTGTATTTTCCCGGCGGCGCCTGAGTAAACAATGGGCGCCTTCGAATACACTGCGCTGGACAGGAGCGGGCGTGAGAAAAAGGGCGTTATTGAGGGTGACGCCCCGCGACAGGTGCGTCAGCAATTACGTGACCAGGGCCTCGTTCCCCTGGGTGTGCAGGAAGTTGCTCAACGCGAAACCCTTGGTCAGAAGCGGTCCACACTGTTCAAACGCGGTATCAGTCCCACGGATCTGGCGCTGATTACCCGACAGCTGGCAACGCTGGTACGTGCTGCTCTGCCGCTGGAGGAATGCCTGCGTGCTGTCGCCCAGCAGACGGACCGGTCGCGTTTGAAGAGTATGCTGCTGGCAGTGCGTTCACGCGTCATGGAAGGCCATACGCTGGCATCCGGCCTGGGTGATTTCAAGCATGTCTTTCCAGAGCTTTATCGCACCACAGTCGAAGCCGGTGAGCAGTCCGGTCATCTGGAAGGTGTGCTGGAACGGCTTGCGGACTACACCGAGAACCGGCAGCAGATGCGGCAAAAAATCCAGCTCGCCGTATTCTATCCGGCAATGCTGACGATCGTCGCCATCCTGGTTGTTGGCGGCCTGATGACCTATGTTGTACCCCAGGTTGTCCAGGTGTTCGACAATATCGGGCAGGATTTACCTCCGCTGACGGTTGGCCTGATTGCAGTCAGTGATTTCATGCGCAACAACGGTATCCTTATTCTGGTGTTGTTGATCCTGGCAGGGGTGGCCTTCAACTACCTGCTTCGTATAGAGGACAATCGACGGCGTTTCCATCGGATCAAGCTGTCCTTTCCGCTGCTTGGCAAGCTGGAACGGGGGCTGAATACGGGACGCTTTGCACGTACCTTCAGTATATTGACCGCCAGTGGTGTTTCCGTGCTGGAAGCGATGCGTATTTCTGCGCAGGTGATGTCCAATATCCCCATGCGGGAAGCCGTGACAGAGGCAGCAGCCCGTGTTCGCGAAGGGGCGGGCATCGCTGCCGCGCTTGAAAGGAGTGGTTATTTTCCGCCGATGACAGTGCACCTGATAGCCAGTGGCGAGGCAAGCGGCAAGCTGGAAGAAATGCTGGAGCGTGCCGCCATTAATCAGGAACGCGAGATCGAAACCATGATTGCCGCTGTGCTCGGGTTGTTTGAGCCGCTGCTGATCCTGTTGATGGGTGGGGTAGTGCTGATTATTGTACTTGCGATTCTGTTGCCGATTTTTGATCTGAACCAGCTGGTGCAGTAGCGCGTGTCTGGCTGTTGAGGCCTCAATAACCGTTTGAGGCCATATTGATGTTGCCGGGAAGGATTGCAATACGTTCGATACCGGTTTCGATACGCCCGTCCGGGTAGAGATTCAGCCAGCGGTACCCCGGATTTGCTGAATCGACCGCGAAGTCATCACTCCTGGGTAAAAACTGTATACAGGTGGAAGGTGATGACATCAGTTTGATGTTTTTATACATGCCATCGTATGACTGATGTACGTGTCCCCACAGGATGCCACGGACCTGCGGGTGACGGTCAATGATGGCAAAGAATGCCTCAGGGTTGTCCACTGCCATGGTATCCAGCCAGCGACTGCCCATCGGTACTGGCTGATGGTGCAGACACACGAGGGTGTGCGCGTCAGGTGCTGATTGCAGCCGCGCTTCCAGTTGCTCCAGTGTCTCCCCTGTAAGATGTGCGCCTTCGCTATCCGCTATGGTTGAATCAAGAAAAATGAAATGCCAGTTTGCATGCTGCGCATGCTCCGTGTATTTGATTATTCCGTCATTCAGGGTACGTTGCAGTGTCACGGCTTCATCATGATTGCCGGGCAGGCAGTAGACCGGTAGTCCGAAATTCTCCAGATGTGAGAAGATCCGGCGATAGGCCGCGGTTGTGCCGTCGTGAACCAGGTCGCCAGTGGCCAGAATGAGGTCTGCGGGAAGATGGTGGCCGCGAATTTCTTCTGTTATGGCATTCAGCGACTGCTCGGTATTCAGTCCCAGCAGGCAACCGCTGCTGTTGGCGAACAGGTGTGTGTCGGTAATTTGCAGTACCTTGATCACGCGCCCCGATTTTGGATGTTCAGCGATGGTCGTCATAGCACCTCTCTCGCTAAGAGAATACATCAGCATGCATGCTGTGTATTTCCTGCCTCTTTAATTGGCAAACCAGTACCAGTTTCTTTCGATAATACAGATTCTCCGGGCACTGTAAATTGCATATTCACAAAAATGTACCTGCTTCTCGTGTCCAATAAGACATTGGTACTGAACGATATTCTTTATGAATACATTCTATCGGTTGCGCTAAGGGAACCTGAAGTGTTGAGGTGTCTGTAAGGCTGGCGAAGCCAGGGGATCTATAAATGGCCATTCACCACTGAACGATATTTAAGTTGGGCACTCGATTTATTTATTAGCCACGGAAGCACACGGAAGCACACGGAAAAAGTATTTTAGGCTCTTCCCCAAATCGAGAGGGTAGATTGCCGTTGTAGGGCCGAATTCATTCGGCCAACAGCCTTGCCCTCAGAAAGAATGCGTCTCGTCTAAATTGATGTGTTACCCACTCAATCAGGGGAAGATCCGTATTTTATGGCATTTGTTCTTCCGTGTTTTTCCGTGTGCTTCCGTGGCAATCCTGTCCGTCCTTATTAGATTGAGGCAGTACTAGTGGGCCAGCAGTTTGTAAAACACCTTGGATTTGCGCTGGTAGTTATACAGCGATTTTTTCTGGTCAGGCAGGTCTGATGTGTCTCCGGGTACGAAGCCGCGTTCCCTGAACCAATGGGCAGTGCGGGTGGTCAATACCACGAGTTTTTTTATGCCGGCCTGCAGCGCCCGGGCCTCTATCGCATGCAACAGCGCTTCGCCGCGGCCGGTATTGTGATAGTCCGCGTGTACTGCGAGGCAGGCGAGTTCGGCAAGTGCCTGTCTGTCACAGGGATAGAGTGCGGCACAGGCTATGATTGTCCCGTCACGTTCGGTTACGAAGAAATGGTCAATTTCCATCTCCAGTCGCTCACGTGAACGTTTTACCAGGATACCCTGATCCTCCAGCGGTTTGATCAGTTCCAGTATGCCGCCGACATCGTCGATGGTTGCCTCGCGCAGTCCTTCGTAGGCTTCGGCAGTCACCAGCGTGCCATAGCCGTCGCGGGTAAACAGTTCAAGCAGCAGCGCTCCGTTGTGCGACCGTTCAAGCAGATGAACCCGCCGTACCCCGTTGTTGCAGGCCTGTATTGCGTATTGCAGGTGCCGCCGGGTGGAATCTGCCAGGCGCCGTCTGGAAGCAAGCAGTGTGCTTGCTTCACTCAGGGTCAACTGGGTTAGCAGATGGCGCCGGCTGTCCTTGAGGGTATCGTCCTCGGTCAGCAGTATCAGTTTGTCAGCCTGCAGTTCGCTGGCTACCGATGTGGCGATTTCCTCGGCGCTGAGATTGAATACTTCGCCGGTTGGTGAATATCCCAGTGGTGACAACAGCACGATACGCTGATCAAGCAGATGTTGCCGGATGCCCGTGCCATCGACACGCCGTACCTCGCCGGTATGGCAGTAATCAATACCGTCACGCACACCCAGTGGCCGCGCAGTCACGAAATTACCGGAGGTGATGCCGAGGTGAGCGCCCGACATCGGAGTGTTGGCGAGTCCCATGGAGAACAGGGCTTCAATCTCGACACGTACTGTTCCTGCAGCCTCTTTCACGCAGGTGAGCGCTGCATCATCAGTAATACGCAGTCCCTTTACATACTCAAAGTCGCTGCCAATCGCATTGAGTCTTTGTTCAATTTGCGGGCGGGTACCATGCACGAGAACCAGCCGGATGCCGAGGCTGTGCAACAGTGCAATATCGTGCACCAGATCTGCAAACTGTTCATCGGCAACCGCCTCTCCACCAAAGGCGATAACAAATGTGCGGCCGCGGTGTGCATGAATGTACGGTGCCGAGTGTCTGAAGCTGTCTATGAACTGCCTGTTAGTGTCTTTCTTTGACATGTCATGGTTATCCTGTTCTGACATGTTTATATCAAGGGCTCTGCCTTGATACAAACCGTATTCACCAGTTGTTTCAGAATATCGATCATGGGAGTGAGGCAGTCAAGCGCAAGGTACTCATCCGGTTGATGTGCCTGGTCGATATCTCCAGGTCCTGAAGAATAGTAAGACCAGAGGACCATACAGCTATCCGGTCCGGGCAAGAAGCCGCTTGTTTGATAAAGGCGCTTTCCCGGACGAATCGCAATCAGGAGGACACGACGACCAGGTGTGGACCCTGGAAAGTGATGAAATTGTCGAGCAGTTGTGGTTTGCCACAGGCATGGCCCTGCATATAGTTTACGCCCATGTTGCGCAGTTCTTCCGCCAGTGTGACAGTTTCGACATGCTTTGCAATTGTTTGTTTGCCCAGCAGTTGAGCCAGTTCATTGATTGATCTGACCATGGCGTAATCGACCGGGTCCGAAAGTATATCGCGTACAAAGTTGCCATCAATCTTGAGCAGGTCAACCGGCAACTTTTTCAGATAGGTAAACGAGGACAGGCCACTGCCAAAATCATCGAGGGAGAAGCGCAGGCCATAGCCACGCAATGTCAGCATAAAACTGGTTGCAGACGAGATGTTTGCGATCGCCGCGGATTCAGCCAGTTCAAAAACAACACGGTCAGGTGGTGCGCCGGTCTCTTCGAGCTTGTCGAGAATGAACCTGAGCATGTCAGGGCTGCTGATGCTCTGCCCGGAAAGATTGATTGATAGCGTAACAAGCGGACCGTGTGTATGGCTATGCTCTGCAAGCCATTCAAGTGAATGTGCGATGACCCAGCGGTCGATACTGGTTATCAGGTGATACTTCTCTGCAACAGGCAGGAAGCATGCTGGCGCTATGAGGGAACCATCATCGTCAATCAGACGTACCAGTATCTCCAGGTGTCTGGCGTGTGTTGACTTGTTGGCGCAGGGCAGTATCGGCTGGAAGAAGAGGGCGTACCGGTTCTCCTCCAGGGCCCGGTTCATGCGTGCTACCCATTGCATTTCGCCGTGGCGTTCCTGCAGGCGCCGATCACCCATATGTGCTATCTGTACCCGGTTGCGGCCTGACTCCTTTGCGATGTAACAGGCAGAGTTGGCAGCACCCATGGTGCTGCCAATATCACGGGTGCTGCGATCAACAGGTACGATACCGATGCTGATGCCAAGCGTGAAGCTATTGTCTCCCCAGGTAAATTGATAATTTTCAATTGCAGTTAACAGGCTGTTGGCGATCTCGATGGCCTTGTCCAGCGGGCAGTTCTCAAGCAGCATTCCGAACTCGTCGCCACCGAGGCGACCCAATGTGTCGCGGTGCCGGACTGAACTGAGCAGGATCTGTGCGAGTTGCCGCAGCAATTCATCCCCTGCGGAGAATCCGCAGGTATCATTTATCACCTTGAACTGGTCAAGGTCCAGATACAACAGCGCATGAATTGCTGCCTGTGCATGCGCGTGTGCAATGCTGCGTTCCACCCGCCGTTCGAATTCGCGCCGGTTTATAAGGCCGGTAAGGGCATCGTGTGATACCTGATAAGCCAGTTGACGGCTCTTTTCCGAAACGCGACTGATGACCATCCGCGCAACCAGTGACGAGAATAGCAGCGACAGCAGGGCGAGTACGAACAGGAATTTACGGGTACTGGCGATCTGATCTCTGCCGTCGATCAGCATCTTATTCGTCTTTTTCAGTTGAAGTGCCAGCAGCTCATCCAGTTTTCCAGCCAGCTGTTGCTCTGCGGCGACTGCTTTTTCCATCATGCGGTCAATCTGTTCGTCCGCGGCATTGCTCATCAACAGGACGGAGGCCTTATCATTATATATCTGTGAGGCCTTCATTAATTGCTGCAGCTGTTTATGGAGCCGTGTTGCTTTTTCATCCAGGCCGGGACCGAAGAGAATTTTCCCGGCATCGCGGTACTTCCTGGAGTGGTTGATAAACTGCTGATGCGCCTCATTGCGTGCAGCCATGTCTGCCTGGAGACGCATTTTCTCAAGGCTGTCAGCGCGCAGCCGGATGGCGTTGCGCATCTCGTTTGCCGCGACAGTTTCATGATGGGTAACCGCGGCGAGGTTATCCAGCCGTTCACTAATAAAGTGCAGCTGGATCAGTGAAACGGCCGCCAGCAAGAGCATCAGTCCCAGTATGGCGATCAAGCCGGCTGTTACCTGCTTGCGGATGTTATCTTTCATTGTTAATTGATTGCCCGGTGTGTGCGTTGTGACATCGCAGGTACAGAAAACAGCAATTCATCCATGGTGAAGGGCTTGTCAACAACACGTTCATCGGCATTTTTACAGGATGACTTGAAAAGTCATGAAGTTCGAACCGGGGCGATTCCCAAACAGGACGTTGTGGCCTGGAGCAGATAAAGCGGTGCTGTCTGAATTCCGGTGGTGACGAACTGCGGTTCGACTGGCAGGAAACGTCGCCGTCTTTCGCTCACCTCATCGGGAGAATGGCTTGCTGTGCTGGTTTGTACGCGGCACGCTGGCCGGAAACGCCCAGGCGCCTGTGTTAGGCGGAAGTCTGGCTGATCCGGGCTGCCATGCCTGCCGCGACACGCTGGCAGGCCGCTAGTACTCCTTCAAGATGATATTGCCGTGTTCAGCGTTCCTGTGGTGTTTCGCTGCAAGGCACCGTGCGCAGGCAATGGCCTGAGTCCTTGTCAAGCGCGGCAACGCCGCTGCGGGACACCACAGGAGCGCCCGAAGGGTTGGCCTGTCAGCGTCCATGGCTACGTTGCGCCTCTTGGAAAGGACTATGGCCATTCCCGGCGAGGCGCGCCTTGCCCTGAACACTGACAGACCAACTGAACACGGCAATATCATCTTGAAGGAGTACTAGTCCCGGGTGAAACGCTTCAGAACCAGGCCGTATGCATCAGTTCCATACCCTGTGTTCCGCAACGCAGGTTGGAGGGCAGCGCCTCGTGAATACGCTGCGGGGGTGGCCGTTTAAGGTTATTCATGAGCTGGATAAATTCATTACGGCTCATGTTGTTACCGATACGCGGGTTGTGCAGTTTTTCTTCGAGCAGCGTCGAGAACGAGCGTCCCTCAAAGTCGTGACCGGGATAGATGATGGTGTCATCAGGCAGTGTGAACAGTTGCTGCGTAATCGAGTCATACAAGGTGCCGGCATCACCGGACTGAAAGTCGGTGCGGCCACAATCACGGATCAGCAAGGTGTCACCGGTAAACACGCTACCCGGAATGAGGTAACACACATCTCCTTCAGTATGCCCCGGTGTATACAGGACATGCATCCTGCCTGTGCCCAGCGGGATGAAGTCTCCACCCTTGATGAGCACATCAGCACACTTTGTCCGGGTGTTCTCATGCACCAGCACAATGCAGTTCAGCGTCTGCCTGAGAGCGCCTGAACCGGTAACATGATCGGCGTGTACGTGTGTTTCAAGTGCGTATTTCAGCTTCAGGCCAAGTTCCCTGATCAGGCGCGTATCACGCTTGACCTGATCTACTACCGGGTCGATCAATGCCGCCTCGCGGCTCTCGCTGTCCCAAACCAGGTAGCTGTAGGTCGAGCTCTCGGGATCAAAAAGTTGGCGTATTTCCATGGCAGTCTCCATCCATTACTGTAGTGGATGCTTCTAGTCGCAATTCTTCAGGAAGGTAAGCGGTCCAATAATGTGTACACGTGAGAAGCCGCATGCTTCGAGCACACGCTTGGCCTTTCCGCTGCGCTGACCACTGCCGCAGTACAACAATACCGGGGTCTCCTTATCCAGTTGTTTCAGTGCCCTTTGTATCCGGGGTAGCGGTATGTTGACTGAACCCGGGAGGGCATGTTGCTGGTGTTCCTGCGGACTGCGCACGTCGACCAGTTGCGCGCCTGCTTCGAGGAGTGTTTTTATCTCACTGCAAAGTAACGTTGGATAAAACATATCAGCCCCCGGATGACCGGTTACAGGCCGGCTTGCTGTTGCTGGCCAGACATAATGTGGTCGCTTTATCCAGTTGCGTGATATTCCCGCAAATGATGCCGGTAAACACGAAGCTTCCAGAGGCGATGCCAGACAGCCGCGGGTCGTTGTTTATCGGGTTGTCGAGGAACATGGCATGCAATCTGTATATTAGTAATTCATATATTAAGCGAATGCTTATATACTAATCAGAATAACCCGGAATGGCAAGTTATTTATTACCCTGGAAAATTTTGTAACATGTTGTTATTTATATAGTTTCCGTAATAGTCAGTGACATAATTATGACGCCGAGGTCTTGTTCCTCACGATGGTCACAACCGGGGGTGAATGGACTGATTTTCGCGCAACGCCTGCGTGACAGGGCCTGGAAATGAATCAGAGGGTGTTGGCCATAAACGAATTTCAGACCGCGCGGGTCCCTAGGTACAATACCCGGCCCATTGATCAAATACGAAAAGCATCGCGATTGCCGTCTGGAGCCCAATATGAGTCACAAGCTGAATAAATACAGTGCACGTGTTACACAACCGAAGTCACAGGGTGCCTCCCAGGCCATGCTGCATGGCACCGGACTGACTGCCGAGGACATGGACAAGGCTCAGGTGGGAATCTCCAGTGTCTGGTACGAGGGCAATACCTGCAATATGCACCTCAATGATCTTGCCGCGCGGGTCAGGGAAGGTGTCGTTGCCGCCGGTCTGGTGGGCATGCGCTTCAATACGATCGGTGTGAGTGACGGTATTTCCATGGGTACCGACGGCATGAGCTACTCGCTGCAATCACGCGACCTGATCGCAGACTCGATCGAAACCGTGATGAATGCACAGTGGTACGATGCCAATATTTCGCTGCCGGGTTGTGACAAGAATATGCCCGGCTGCCTGATCGCCATGGGTCGCCTGAACAGACCGTCTTTGATGATCTACGGTGGCACGATCAAGCCGGGGCACTACCATGACCGGACACTGGATATCGTGTCGGCCTTCCAGAGTTATGGTGAATTTATCGCCGGCAAGATCGATGAGGAAACACGCCACAATATTGTTAACCATGCCTGTCCGGGTGCGGGAGCCTGTGGCGGAATGTACACCGCCAACACCATGGCATCAGCCATCGAGGCCATGGGTATGTCGCTGCCGTTCAGTTCATCGACGCCGGCAGTGGATCCGGGCAAGCTCTCGGAATGCCTGAGTGCCGGGAGTGTTATTCGCAACCTGCTTGAGAAAGACATCAAGCCCCGCGACATCATGACACGTGCCGCGTTCGAGAATGCCATGGTCATCGTGATGGCCCTCGGTGGTTCGACCAATGCGGTCCTGCACCTGATTGCCATGGCGCGCGCCGTTGACGTACCACTGGGTATCGATGACTTCCAGGCCGTCAGTGACCGGGTACCGTTTCTTGCGGATCTCAAGCCGAGTGGTCAATTCGTTATGGAAGACCTGCACAATGTCGGTGGTACCCCGGCAGTAATGAAATACCTGCTTGAGCAGGGTTTGATTGACGGTGACTGTTTGACGGTAACGGGCAGGACGGTGGCTGAAAACCTGCAGGAGTTGCCGGGCCTGGCGGCCGGACAGGCGGTGTTTCATGGGGTGGACAACCCGATCAAGAAATCCGGTCACATCCAGATTCTCAAGGGTAATCTGGCACCGGGAGGATCGGTTGCAAAGATTACCGGTAAGGAGGGGCTGCAATTTTCGGGGCCGGCAAAAGTCTTTGACAGTGAGGAAGCGATGCTCGCGGCGCTGGAGGACAATCAAATCAGCAAGGGCGATGTTGTCGTGATTCGCTACGAAGGGCCGAAAGGTGGACCGGGTATGCCGGAAATGCTGACACCAACCTCGGCCATTATGGGCGCCGGCCTTGGCAAGGATGTGGCCCTGCTGACAGATGGCCGTTTTTCGGGTGGCTCACACGGCTTTATCATCGGGCACATCGTGCCGGAAGCACAGGAAGGGGGGCCACTGGCGCTGATTCGAAACGGTGATGTGATCTCGATTGATGCGGACAACAAGGTGCTGTCGGTCAATGTCAGTGATGCGGAGATGGCACAGCGTCGCAAGGCGTGGACCATGCCGGCCTACAAGGCGACGCGCGGCACGCTGTACAAATATATTCAGTGCGTCCGGGATGCCTCCGACGGCTGCGTGACAGACGAGTAAGGATTTATTAGCCACGGAATCCACGGAATCCACGGAAAGATACAATTACTACGTTCTCTTGCTTCATCATTTCCGCGAAAGCGGGAATGACATGCGTAAGGTTTTTTCCGTGTTCTTCCGTGGATTCCGTGGCAATAATCTTTTTGTACTTTGGTTTTTAAAAAGTATCCCAGCTGGATTTCTTGCGGAAGCGGAGCTTGGGAATGATCAGTCCGATAATAATGCCCAGTAGCACCACGGCGGCGCCGACCATGAACCAGTCACGGGCAGTACGGTCTTTCAGACTTTCATTTTCCTGCTGCACGGTTTGCAGTTGCCGTTCCAGTGATACCAGCCGGCTTTTCAGGTCCTTGTTTTCCGAGTCAATGGCCAGCGCGCTGGATGCAGTGCGCTTGATTTCAGCCAGTTCCTGGCTGACCGTGCGCGTCTCTCCCTCCAGTTCGCCAAGATTGTTTACGAGTTCCTTTTTTTCGTCTGTCATCGCCGCCATGGCGGTCGTCAGCTTGCGATTTTCCAGCTCCAGTTCAGCCAGGCTCTTCTCGGCGGCGGCAAGTCGTTCGCGGGCCGCCCGTCCATTCATCAGGAACCGTGACAGCACCCAGCCTTCCTTGCCACCGTCGGTGCGAACCCTGGTGTAGCCGGTTTCCTTGTCAACCTCGAGTACCTGGACGGCCGTACCGCTGCGCAGCATGCGCGTGATGCCATAGCTGGTGCCTTTGCCGCTGCGCATGGTGATTTCCAGTGTATCGCTGACATAGCGGGTTTCCGCGGCAGCATTGCCGACAAGAATAAATACAAGTGATAGCAGTAGGTATATGTTTTTCACAGTTGCTCCAGTCGGTTGTCAGCCAGGGGTATCAAGGTGTGTCTGCCGGATTTTGAGGGTGGTATTCTAGCCGATCAGGATGGCTGGTGGGAGACGTGTTGCCACGGCCCTGGGTATTGAGGTTAATATTGAAAAAACAACAGGTTTATCCGGCCGTTAGGCGGATTGCCGGGTTGCCGTTTTAACGCTGTTGCCACGGGTAAAGGTTTGACAGGTGAGAATTGACGCGAGCAGAGACTGCTTGATTGATGCCCGCCAGGTGCCATCGCCGAACTGCGACGAGCGCCCGGAGGGTTGCGGGATTTCCCTGGTCGTTGTACACGGGATGAGCCTGCCGCCCGGTCAATACGGCGGCCCCGAAATAGACCACTTTTTCACCAATACGCTGGATGCCGCTGCGCATCCCTATTTTGCGGAAATCTCGAAACTGAGAGTGTCCAGCCATCTGCTGATCCGGCGTGACGGGGAGATCGTCCAGTATGTTCCGTTTCGAAAACGCGCCTGGCATGCGGGTGATTCGTGTTACCGGGGGCGTGTTGCCTGCAATGACTTTTCAATCGGTATCGAGCTGGAAGGCCAGGATGAGGAGCCCTACACCGATGTACAGTACGAAGTGCTGGCCGGGGTCCTCAAGATCCTGATTGACGCCTTCCCCGAACTGTCAACCAGCACCCTTGCGGGCCATTGCGATATTTCGCCGCTACGCAAGACCGATCCGGGGCCGGCATTTGACTGGCAGCGGTTGCGGCTGCGACTGGCCGGGAAATGACAGGTAGCTCCGGTTGCGGTGGCAATTCGGGGATGCAATCCGTTTCTGCGGGGGTGCTACTTGGGGGAGCGCCGTCCCCGGCGCGATTCGCGGAGGCTAGCTTCCACTGCAACACCCTTGAATATAGTGGGACGCTTCATAACCGATGGGCAACGAAAAATTAAGGCTTGGCATCGACCTTGGTGGCAGCAAAATCGAGGGAATTGTGCTGGACGCTGATGGTGTGGAGCGTTGCCGTGAACGGATCCCGACACCACAGAATGACTATGCGGGGACACTGGCTGCAGTGGTTGCCCTGGTCACGCGTCTGGAATCCGTGGCGGGTCAGGCCTGCTCCGTCGGGATAGGGATGCCGGGTTCGCTGTCCCGCGCGACGGGTCTGGTGAAGAATTCGAATTCAGTCTGTCTCAACGGGCAGCCGTTGCACCGGGACCTTGAAGTACGGCTGGATCGGCCGTTGCGCTTTGCCAATGATGCCGATTGTCTTGCGCTGTCAGAGGCGACTGACGGGGCGGGCAGGGGCGCCGTGACCGTCTTTGCTGCGATACTCGGCACCGGCACGGGTGGCGGGATCGTCATCAACAGGCAACTGCTCTCCGGACCCAATGGCATTGCTGGCGAGTGGGGGCACAACCCGCTACCGTGGCCACAGCCGGAGGAATTGCCGGGACCGGCGTGTTACTGTGGCCAGCAGGGTTGCATAGAAACCTGGCTGTCAGGTCCCGGTCTGGCGCGCGACCACCGGCAGTGGGTTGGCGGTACCCTGGATGCGCGCAGCATTATCCGGTTGGCTGAAGGGGGGGATACAAATGCCAGTCTGACGATGCAGCGCCATGCGAACAGGGTGGCGCGTGCACTGGCCAGCGTCATTAATGTGATCGACCCCGAGGTGATCGTGCTGGGCGGGGGGCTTTCAAACTGTAAACGCCTGTATAGCACCGTGAGTACGCAATGGGATGCGTATGTGTTTTCCGATCGCGTCGACACCCGTCTGGTGCAGGCCCGGCATGGGGACGCCAGTGGTGTGCGTGGCGCGGCCTGGTTGTGGCCGTTGCAGTAGGCGCCGCGCTACGCCTGCCGTGCGGCAATCTCCCGGAGACGTGGAACGCTCAGGTCTGCTGTGTCCGCCTGCTGCAGGGCGCGGGCCAGCCGTGCGGGTGCACTGCGACCCTTGCAGCCGTGGTCCGGGTCACCGTCAAAGGCCTTCAGCATGGCGCCCAGCAGATCATCCACCTGAAACTGGCGTCCCGTCAGCGCTTCCTGTATCTGAATCACCTCGCGTGCGATTGCTTCACCGAGCTCGCGGTGATCGGCCCATAGCTCGCTGACGGTGCCGCCAGTGACCAGCCCGGCACAATTGGTGGTGACGATATAGACATTCTTGACGACCAGTTCGAACAGCAGCTCGTCTGCACTGGCCAGCAGGCGTACCGGAATGTCCAGGCTGCGGAGGCTGTCCTGCAGCAGTCCGGCACCGGGGCCATAGACAGGGGAGGGTATCAGTACCTTGACGTCCTGCCCCTTCTTCTTCTCAAACCAGACGGAGATGACTGTCGGATTGTTATAGCCGTATTGCTGCCAGTCGCCCGGTAGCAGTTCGTTTTGCACCAGGGCCAGTCGTGCATGCCAGGCCGTCGGTATCTGTTCGAGCACGCTATGCAGGTCATTTTCGGCGACGGTCACCAGCACCAGTTCCGGTGAAGGCAGGCTTTGCGCCGTGGCGGCCATGTCCATATCGCGGGTCACGGGATAGACGGGGTGACCCGTGCGCAGCAAGCCACGTGCAAATACGCCGCCCATTTCTCCAATGCCGACGAGGACGACAGGTGCTTTCATGGTCAGGTTTCCTGCTTGTTTCAATTGGCGTGAGGCGTGATTATAGCGTATTGATCGGAGCCGGTTTCCAGATGTCCTCAACACCCAGTGAAATCCTTGCCCGCAGTCTTTGCGGCGCTGCGGTAGGCAGGCCGTTGCTGCTGTTGGTGGCCTTACTTTTGTTGCACGGGCCGGGTACGTCTGTGCGGGCCGCAATCAGGGTCATCGATGATGCCGGTCAGGCGCTGGTACTCGAGCAGCCGGCACGTCGCATTGTCAGCCTTGCACCGAACATCACCGAGTTATTATTTGCCGCCGGTGCCGGTGACAGGGTGGTGGGCGTCACTGAATTCAGCGACTACCCGGAGGCGGCACAGTCAGTGACCCGTGTGGGCAGTGGCGCAGGTCTGGATCTTGAAGCGATCCTGGCCTTGCGACCGGATCTGGTCGTGGCGTGGCAGAGTGGTAACCCGGCGGGCCAGGTAGAGCGCCTGCGATCACTGGGTATCAATCTGTTTATATCGGAACCCCGGCAGTTGCTGGATGTACCCGATACCTTGTTGCGTCTTGGACGGCTGGCAGGCACCGAAGCGGCCGCGCAGGCAAGTGCCGACAGTTTTAAGCGTCGCTATGAACAGCTCAGGCAGGCGTATGCACAGCGTCCCGAGGTTAGCGTGTTCTACCAGATATGGGAGCGGCCGTTGATGACGCTCAATGGCGAGCATCTGTTCAGTGACGTGCTGCGTTTGTGTGGTGGACACAATGTGTTCGCTGAGCTGCCCGCGCTGGCCCCCCAGGTCGATGTCGAGGCCGTGCTGGCAGCAGACCCCGAGGTGATTATTGTGGCCGTCGACGGCGAAGACTCACCACTGCTGGCCGCCTGGCGTCGCTGGCCATCCCTGTCCGCCGTGAGGCAGGGGCATCTCTATGGCATAGCTCGAGAGCGGCTGGTGCGGAACACACCCAGAATTCTTGATGGTGCCGGGGAATTGTGCGTGATCCTTGAGGGGGCGCGTAATCAATAACACTTGCAGGAGCGGTGTCCCCGCCACGATTGTTTTTCATACACCGAATCGCGGCGAGGACGCAGCTCCTGCACTATTTGTTGCGCTCGTGCTGCCAGAGGACGTCTGCTATACCCGCTTGCTTGTTTACATGTCGAGCGATGACAAACAGCAGGTCGGAAAGGCGATTCAGGTATTTGACAGACTCACGATTTACAGGTTCGATTTTAGACAGGCTGTGGACGCGTCGTTCGCAACGACGACATAGTGCCCGCGCCAGGTGGCAGGCCGCTGCGGCGCCAGAGCCGCCGGGCAGGATGAATTCTTTCAATGGCGGCAGGTCGTCATTCAATGCATCGAGCTGTTGTTCCAGCACTTCAATCCGGTCTTTGCCGATGACGGTGGTTCCCGGTATACACAGTTCGCCGCCCATATCAAACAGGGTGTGCTGGATAGTAACCAGTGTTGACTGCAGCGCTTCATTCAGCGGGTTGCACAACAGCACACCGATCGCACAGTTGAGTTCATCCACCGTGCCCATGGCTTCGATACGCGGGCTGTCTTTCCCGGTACGTGAACCATCGCCGAGGCCGGTACTGCCATCATCGCCGGTGCGGGTGTAGATTTTCGAGAGACGGTTACCCATATCAGCTGTCAACCAGACGGTATTCAACAGGCACCACGATGTCGATGGCTTGCCCGTGCAGCCAGCGTGCGGCACCGGGCAGGCTGGCGAGCTGCAGGCATTCCATAGCGGCCCTGTCGAGGATGCGGTAACCGGATGTTTCGTCGACCTGCAGGCGCGTGATCGCTCCGTCTGCTTCTATGTGCAGTTGCAGTTTGACTGTCCCCTGCCAGCCCTTGCGGCGTGCAATGGCGGGGTAGGTCAGCTCCCGGGTGATCAGCTCCATGACACTGCTGCGTAACTGGCGGTCGGTTTCCTCTCTCTGGATAGAAGGATTGCTGGCAGCTGCAGCAGCGCTGGAGGTGGTCATGGGTGGAGGCGCCGCTGACGAGGCCGGATTCGCGGCGCTGTTTGTCTGGCGCGATGTGCTGTCACGGGTGATAACCCGGTTCGAGGCGACCCTGGTGGCGGGTGCTTCCGTGTGTACGAGTGGCGCGGTGGTGTCGGTGAGCGCATCGGTCACTGGCACGGTAGCCGTCTGGGATTGTTCGATGCGGTCACCGGCACGCTGAGTGACCGAAAGCAGCACGGCGTGGCCGCTTTTGCCCGGTGTGTACGCGGGCATATGCCATGCGCTCAACACAAGCGCGTGCGCGGCCACCGAGAGGCACAAAAACCACTTGATATGATGAGTGATCACAGCGTGTTGCCAAACTCTTTTGAAAGCGTGAACAGTATAGTTCTTTCCGGCAGGGGATAGGCATTGTACACGCCCGGTGTAAATGTACTGCTGACGCCGTATTCATAGAATTTTTCATTAAAAATGTTGTTGATACCGGCGCTCATCCGGTAATCCTTCCAGGTGTGACTGAGCATCGCATCAACGGTGGTGTAGGAAGGGATCTTTTCACCAAAGGAATTGGACTGATCGTTGTCAAAATACCTGCTGCCGACGTAGTTGATCGCGACCACCAGATCCGTTGCCGCCGTCGCTTGCCAGGTGCCCGCGAGGACAGCCTTGTTTTCAGGTACCAGTGGTACGTTGTTGCCCTCGAATGGCCCGTCTGTGAATTTTGATCGCAGGTAGCTGTAGTTCCCCTGCAGGCTCAGTCGGTCATTCACATCCACCGTGCCCTGCAGTTCCAGGCCATAGCGTTTGGTCGGGTCCAGGTTGACATTCTCGAAGGTCGCCGGATTGTAGTGAATTTCGTTTTTCAGCCACATATAGTAGGCATTGGCGGTGCCCGAGTAACGGCCCTGCCGGTAATGCGTACCCAGGTCAATACCGTTACCGGTTTGTGGGTCCAGTGGCGAGAACACCCGTGCAAAGGTCGTCGGGTCAAATTCGAACAGTTCATCAACCGTGGCGATGCGTGCGCTGCGCGTCCATTTGAGGTAGCCGGAGGTGCGGGTGGTGAATTGTTTCTCGATGCCGGCTTCCAGCATCGGGACTCGCTGGCTGTCACTGTAATCCGCGGCCTGGTTATCGTATGGATCGGCGCCCGGTGCATCGCTATCGAACGTGTCCTTGCCTTTCTGTCTAACCCATTGCAGGCGTGCGCCCAGGTTGACCGTGGTGTCCGGGGTGAGGGCAGTGGTTGAATCGGCGTAGATGCCGGTTGATTTCTGGTCAATGTGCAGCGTGTGTATCGGCATATCGATCGTGCTGCGATCTAGCGAGCGATCGGAGTCGTAGTCGCTGTCGTAATAATCCAGGCCGACGATCGTCTGCGACTGCCTGCCGAATAATGTGTGAGGCGTCGTCACGCGCGGTGTGAAGGAAAATGTCTTCAGGTCGGAGTCGAGATAGTTTGAGTACAACCCGCCAAAATCATAATCGCCGTAGAAGGCCTTCTGGTTTTTCTTGCGGTAGCCAAGGCCAATGACTGCCTCGGTGCCATTGTCCCAGTAGTGAGTTATCCCGGGGTTGATGGCCCAGCCGTGCTGATCGGCGTAATCATCGGGCGTGTCGGTGCCACGTCGATCGTTTTTCAACTGGTTAATGCCCAGGGCCGGGTTGACGTTGCGCACGCCCGGCAGGCCGAGATCCTGGTCGAACCAGTCAAACTTCAGGAAGTACTGGTTGTTTGCGCGACTGTAGCGGAAATCCGAATTAATATTTTTTTCATCCAGATCATTATTGTCGCGGTAACCGTCACTGCGGGCGCCGTGCGCTCCCACGAAGGCGGCAAACGCGCCGTTGCTGTGATTGATGTGCCCATCCAGTGTCTGCGTATCCAGGTTACCGGCACCGGCTTTGAAAAAAGTGGATGTACCGGCCTTTTCCGGTTGCCGGGTGATGATGTTGATGGCGCCCCCCACGGCGCCATCGCCGTACAGCACGGCACCGCTGTTGCGGGTGATCTCGATACGCTCGATACCCTGCAGTGGAATGGCACCGAAGTTCACACTCGCCAGGTCGACATCGTTGAGTCGGCGACCATCCAGCAGGATGAGGGTATTCTGGGTCGCGGTGGCACCGAAGCCGCGAATATCGACTGTGGCCGCTGCGCCGTTGTTGCCGTACAGGCTGTTACCGAGGACGCCAGCCTCGCGGCCCAGTAATTCAGGCAGCGTGTGCGCTGTGCTGGCCTGGATATCCGCGGCCGTGATGATGGTGGTATTGCCGCGCGCCCGGGTATTCACCAGGTCGAGGCGCGTGGCGGTCACCAGGATGTTTTCAGATGTGCCGCTTTGTGCCATGGCAAGGCCGGTCGTCAGGCTGATGGCGGATGCCGCAGCCAGCCTGATCAGGTGATGTGTCATCAGGTTCTCCATGCCGCAGCACCACCCCGTGCTGAAGGCCTGTTTGCTGCGGAGAGTTGATGACAGAGAGGACAATGCAACCTGCCAGCATTGCCCTCCGCAATACGGTTACGATACTTCAGGCCGGTCTCCGGGCTCACGAGCGGGAATTACCCTGGTAAATCGCCTTCCCGCGCAGTTGCGCAGTGGCATATTGATTTACCTGGTCTCGTTTACCGTTGCGGGGGCAGCGCCGGAATTGTCATCGAGTTGACGCACCGGCTTCCCGTTTCATCCCTTGGACGAACATCCTCGGGACACCTGAAACTAAGCGAGTGGAACTCTACGGCCGGTCAGCGCCGATGTCAAGAAGCTCTGTATTTACAGGCGTTCTAAATGTTGGCGCTAGCACTTATCTGCTCGATGAGCGTGTCAAGCCGCGCCTGATAATCCGCCATGGCAAACACAGACTGCGTGCTTGCCGCCATTATTTTCCGGCGTTCCTGTTCATGCGCCAGATAGAATTTTACCTGCTCCGAAAATTCCCGGGGAGAATGGCAAACAACAGCGTGTCCGCCCGTGTCGCTAGCGTCCATTTGTGGTTGCCAGTCACAGATCTGGAAGCCACCCGCGGCGGGTATTTCATAATACTTCATATTGCAGCCATTGGGTGTATCCACGTGATGCAGGTTCAGGGAGATCGCAGAGCAACGATAGACCTTGAGGCTGTCCGCCAGCGACAGTGCACCGTGATGCCGGACACCCCGGCAGTTGCGCCAGCCACGACCCCACACGGATACCGGGGTGTCGAGCTGCGCATTCAGGTAGCGGATCAATGCACAGCGTTCAGGGTAACAGGTACCGACAAAGGCCACGTCTGCAGTAAACTGCTTGCGTTCCTGCGCCGAAATTGCGCCAGTGGTATGAAACTTCCTCGAGACCCCGAACGGGAAATACATCAGCTTGTCCGGATAGACCGGCTTGAGGGTATGGTAACTGCCCGCATAGGACAGCAGCAGTTTGTCCGCGAAGCCGGCGGCCTCCTGTATTCGCGCCTGTGCCTGCGCGGTGAGGATGTCACCCCACCAGTAGATGATTCTCAATTGTGGAGATTGCCGGCGCAGCAGCGTGGCGGTCTGGTTATCAAGGCTTCCCTGGATGCTGAGCAGGATGTCCCAGCGGGTATGGCGCATCTTATCGGTCAGTTGCTGACGGTGTCTGCGCCGCCAGGCATTGCCGCGGTCTTCCCCGGAGCGCAGCTTGACGGCGGCGAGTGCAGCACGGTCACGCAGGGTTTTATGGTTGTGATAGCAGTACTCGACACGGTGACCACTGTTGCGCAGGGCATCGGCGATGATCTCGGTCCACATGCCGGCCCAGCGTGGACCCTCAATGAAAATGTTCAACAGCAATTAATCCCCGGCCATGCCTACTGCGGCAGCCACAGCGTCCCGTGCGCACCCTGCACGGGTTGCAGTGGGTGCTGATAGAGTCGTTCGAGGTGGTCGTGAGTGAGTACCTCGCTGGCGGTCCCCTGTGCCGTTTCACCGTCACCGAACAACAGCAGGAAGCGGTTGCAGTAGCGTGTGGCAAGGTTGATGTCGTGCATCACGAACAGCAGGCCCTTGTGGCCCTGCTGTGCCTGTCGCTGCAACAACTCAAGCATGCTGATCTGATGGTGGATGTCGAGGTGGTTGGTGGGTTCATCCAGTAACTGCTTGTGGCCCTGCTGTGCCTGTCGCTGCAACAACTCAAGCATGCTGATCTGATGATGGATGTCGAGGTGGTTGGTGGGTTCATCCAGTAACTGCAGTTGCGGGTCCTGCGTCAGCAGGCAGGCGATGCCCAGTCGCCGTCGTTCGCCGCCGGACAATGTGGTGACGATGCGCTGTTCCATGCCATCGAGTTCCACTGCCTGCAACGCGGCCCGTGCAATGGCAACATCCTGTTCACTCTCCCACTGTAACGGCCCCATCCAGGGGTGGCGGCCAGTGAGCACGGTTTCAATGACGCTGGCGGGAAAGGCATCATTATGATCCTGGAATAACAGGCCAATGCGCCGGGCAATGGTCTTGCGCGGCAGCTGTTGCAGTGGTTGCCCGTCCAGTTTGATGTCGCCCGATATCGGTGCGCGCAGGCCGGCCAGTGTCTGCAGCAGCGTGGTCTTGCCGGTGCCATTGCGGCCCAGTATGCACCACCGGTCGCTGGCACCGATTGAAAAGTCCAGTGCATCACAGACACGGGTGTTACCAATCGTGACGCGCAGCTTGACGGTTTCAAGCAAGCGCATGGTTTAGCGTGCCTCGCCGTGCACGCTGCGACTATGGTGCAGCAGCACCAGAAACAGGGGTACGCCGACCAGTGCCGTCAGGATGCCGACCGGTAACTGGTGTGGTGCCAGCAGCGTGCGTGCCAGCGTGTCGGCAATGATGAGCAGGCTGCCGCCAAGCAGGGCGGCTGCGGGTAATAACAGGCGGTGGTCGCGTACCCCGGCAAGCCGCAGCATGTGCGGCACGATGAGGCCGACGAAGCCGATGCTGCCAGCCAGTGTTACCGCGGTGGCGGACAGCAGCGAGGCCAGCAGGTAGATGCCGCGGCGCAAGGGTATGACGCTGATCCCCAGTGCGCTGGCGGTGAGTTCGCCATAGGTGAGAATGTTCAGCGACCGGCCGATGGCGATTGCCAGCAGCAGTCCGGCCGCGAGCACCAGCAGGCCGGTAGCGGGGAACGGCGCATAGGAAAGATCACCCATTAACCAGAAGAGCATGCCACGCAGCCCCTGGTCGGGGCCGAGTGCAAGCAGAAAGCCGATGACGGCCCCCCAGCCGGCTGCAATGACGACACCGGTGAGCAACAGGCGGCTGGTGGTCCAGCTGCCGCTGCCATGAGAAAGGCCAAACACCAGCAACATCGAAAACAGCGCACCGCCGAATGCCGCACTGTGGAACCCGAGGCTGCCAAGTCCCAGCAGCAGGGCAAGCAGTGCTCCGGTGGCGGCACCGCCGGAGATGCCCAGCACGTACGGGTCAGCCAGGGGATTGCGCAACAGCACCTGCATGAGCGCACCCGCCACGGAGAGCAGGGCGCCGGTGGTAAATGCGGCGACGGCACGAGGCCAGCGCAGTTGCATGATGACCTGTGTGGCCAGTTCTTCGCCATTGCCTGAAAACACCGACTGCAGATCCTGCCAGCTGATTGAAACACTGCCGCTGGCGAGGCTCATCAGCAGACTGACAAGGGCAAGTACCATCAGCAGGGGAATGAGCGTCAGTGCGCGCATGCGGCTTGCGAGGTGATTTCTGAACAGGGGTTATTCATGCTGTTAGCTGAACGGCAGTCTTTCATCGCAGGCTGATAATCGGCCAGCTCCTGTCGCGGGCATGCCGTTCCAGAATTTCATCAGGGTCGACGGCCACCGGGTGGGTCACCTTGTCAAGCAAGGGCAGGTCATTGTGCGAGTCACTGTAGAACCAGCTGTCCTGCAGAGACTGCCGGTTTTCAACCAGCCAGTCCGAGAGCCGTATCACCTTGCCATCCTGGAAGCAGGGGATGCCGGCTACCTTGCCGGTATATTGATGGTCCTGCATCTCGGGCTCGGTCGCGAGCAGATGGGGAATGTCATACAACTCGACAATCGGGCTGGTAATGAATCGATTGGTCGCGGTAATGACGACCAGTGTGTCTCCCTGCTGACGATGCCGGTCGATCAGGGCCTGTGCCCTGGGCAACAGGATAGGGGTGATTTTTTCCTCGACATACCGCTGGCGCCACTGGCGCAGTGTGTCGAGGCTGTGCTCGGACAATGGCTGCAGCTGAAAGGCGAGAAATTCGTGTATATCCAGCTCGCCCGCCCGGTACTGATCGTAAAAGCGCTGGTTTTCGCGCTGGTAGTGTTCGCCATCCACGATTCCCTGTTCAACCAGAAAACAGCCCCAGAGATAATCGCTGTCACCGGCAATCAGGGTGTTGTCGAGGTCGAAAAGTGCAAGGCCCACCTGGCTGGCTCCACTCATTAAAATGCCGTCAAGCATACACGAATGAGACGATAACAGCGGCACCTCGCGCTGCCTGCTGATTGCCCCCGGCGCGCAGCTATGGGAGAATGATTTTAACTGAATCAAATACAGTCAAGGTTGCTTAGGTGATTGATCCCGATGGATTTCGACCAAATGTAGGGATTATTCTCTCAAACCCGAAGGGGCAGTTGCTTTGGGCGCGACGAATCGGTCAGAACGCCTGGCAATTCCCGCAGGGCGGCATGCGCTCGGACGAAACACCGGCCGAGGCCATGTATCGTGAACTGGCGGAAGAGGTGGGTCTGCGTTCGGAGCATGTCGAGTTGATTGGCGCTACCCGTGGCTGGTTGCGCTATCGCCTGCCGCGGCAGTTTATTCGCCGCAAGAGTCGCCCGGTGTGTGTCGGACAAAAGCAGGTCTGGTTCCTGTTGCGCATGTTATGCGCGGACAGGGCCGTGTGCCTCAACCAGTCTGACAATCCTGAATTCGACAGCTGGCGCTGGGTGGATTACTGGGAACCGCTTAATGAAGTAGTGGCCTTCAAGCGCAATGTCTACAAGAAAGCGTTAAATGAGCTGGCACCGTTATTGTTTCCCGATGGCGTGCCGCTGCCTGACAAGGAATAGCCTTTACCGGGTCCGGCGCTTCGTCCCTGCGTCAATGCGCCGGTACTGCCTGATGCGGTTGTCCCCCTGTAAACACAGGTCTTGATTTTATGCTGGATACGCTGCGACGTATTATTCAGGAAGTAAATACCGCGCCTGATCTTGAACAGGCGCTGGATATTATCGTTCGTCGGGTACGTGAATCCGTGGGCGTGGATGTCGCCTCCGTGTATCTGAAAGACACGGAGAGCGGAGAGTATGTACTGAGCGCCACGGAAGGACTGAGAAAAAGTGCCATTGGCAATGTGCGCTTCAAACCGGGCGAAGGACTGGTCGGCATGGTCAGCGAGCGTGAAGAGCCGGTCAATCTTGAAGACGCGCCCAGCCATCCGCGCTACCTGTTTGCCAGCGAAACCGGGGAAAATCCGTATCACGCCTTCCTCGGCGTGCCGATCATCCAGCACGGTACCGTACTCGGGGTGCTGGTCGCCAGACAGCGAGAGCATCGCCTGTTTGCAGAAGATGAAGAGGCCTTCCTGGTTACCCTCGCCGCGCAGCTGGCCGGGGCCATCACGCACGCGGGTGCCAGTGGCGATATTTCCCACATGCTGCAGGCGAGCGAAGGTGTTTCCGCTGTTCTGAAAGGATTGCCGGGTGCCCCGGGGATCGCTATCGGGCAGGCGCTGGTGGCCTACCCGCCGGCAAATCTGGAAGCGATTCCGGATCGTCTCGTGACAGACATTGAGGCAGAGATCGGGAGTTTCCAGGATGCCGTAAATTCTGTGCAGGATGACATGCGTGACTATGCCAACCGCATGTCCTCTGTCCTGCCGGCAGAAGAGCTGGCGCTGTTTGATGCCCTGTTGATGATGCTGGGCGGTGACAGCCTCATCGGCGAAACCATTGAACGCATCCGGGCAGGTAACTGGGCCCCCGGCGCCTTGCGGGAAACCATCGCACAACACGTACGCGTATTCGAGTCCATGGAGGATTCCTATATGCGTGAACGTGCCAGCGATATACGAGACCTCGGCCGCAGGATCCTGACCCGTATACAGAGCGACATCCAGACCGCTACCGTGTTCTATCCACAGACGGTACTGGTCGGTGAAGAGATCAGTGTCGGGCAGCTTGCAGAAATACCGCTCGAGAACCTCGCCGGCATTGTCTCGGCCAGTGGCTCAAGTTCCTCGCATGTGGCCATCCTGGCGCACGCCATGGGCGTTCCCGCCGTCATGGGTGCCGGGAACATGGCTGTCGCACGCCTTGAGGGACAGACGATTGTCGCGGACGGTTATCGTGGTGATGTATACATCAATCCGTCGGAGCTGGTGTGCCGGGAATTCCTGCGTTTGCAGACGGAGGAAACGGAGCTTACGGAAGTCCTGAAGGCGGTTGCCGCTCAGCCCTCCATCACGCCGGACGGGGTGAATATCCCGCTGTATCTGAATATCGGCCTGGTGTCGGGCGTCGAAAACGAGTTAAACGATATCGGTGACGGTGTCGGGCTGTATCGCACCGAGATACCCTTCCTGATGCAGGACCGGTTCCCCGGTGAAGAGGTGCAACTGCGTATCTATCGCAAGGCGCTGGAGGCCTTTGCGCCGCGGCCGGTCACCTTGCGTACCCTCGACGTGGGGGGTGACAAGTTACTCTCGTATTTTCCGGTAAAGGAAGACAATCCCTTTCTCGGCTGGCGCGGCATCCGTATATCACTGGATCATCCGGAGATCTTTCTAACCCAGGTCCGCGCCATGTTGCGTGCCAGTGTCGGCTTGAACAACCTGACGATACTGTTGCCCATGATATCCACGGTTACCGAGGTGGATCTTGCCCTGCTGTTGATTAACCAGGCACATGGTGAACTGCTGGAAGAGGGTGAGGCCGTGCTACGGCCACCGGTGGGCATTATGATCGAGGTTCCATCCGCCGTGTACCTGGTCAGTGCCATGGCAAAACGCGTGGATTTCTTTTCCATTGGCACCAACGACCTGACCCAGTATCTGCTGGCCGTGGATCGCAACAACGCGCGCGTGGCCGGCTTGTACCAGACATTGCACCCGGCCGTGCTCGGCGCCATCAGGCAGGTTGTCGAACAGGCACACGTCCTGGGTAAACCGGTGAGTGTCTGTGGCGAGATGGCGGGTGACCCCGCGGCGGTGCTTGCATTGATGGGTCTGGGCGTCAACAGCCTGAGTATGAGCGCGAGTAACCTGCCGAGAGTAAAATGGGTCATTCGCAGCTTTACACTGGATGAGGCAAGAGACCTGTTACAGCAGGCCTGGCTGCTGGAAGAGCCCCGCGCCATTCGGGAACTCTATAACAGCGTGCTGGAGCAGGGCGGCCTCGGCGGCCTGATTCGACCCGGCAATTGAGTGTACCCGGCTTGCCGCTTGTTAGTCGTATTTGATAATATACAGTTATTATTAATTAACTATATTAGAAAATACGAGGACAGTATAATGGCGCACTTCAGCAGGTATCTTATTGTATTGGCAGGTATTATTACATTTGGCGCACATGCCGCCGAATGGCAGCCATTGCCCGAAGTGGCGCCTGCCCCGGCGGATAATCCGACCACGGCAGAGAAAGTCGAACTGGGCCGTATGCTGTTCATGGATCCGCGGTTTTCCTTAACCGGTACGGTGTCCTGCAATTCATGTCACAACGTGATGCTCGGGGGTGAAGACAACCGCCCCGTTTCCATGGGTGTGCACGCCCAGACCGGGGGGCGCAGCGCGCCGACCGTCTGGAACGCCGCATTCAACTCATCGCAGTTCTGGGATGGTCGCGCAGCGACCCTCGAAGAGCAGGCCAAAGGACCCGTGACCAATCCCATCGAGATGGGCATGAGCGAACTCGAAGAGGCCATGAACAGGGTGCGTGATATTCCGGGTTACAAACCCTATTTTGAAAAGGCCTTCGGTGGGGACAACCCGATGACGGTCGACAATGCCGCGCGGGCGGTTGCGGCCTATGAACGGACGCTGATCACACCCGACAGCCCGTATGATCGCTATGTCAAGGGAGACAAGCAGGCGCTGACGGAACAGCAGGTGCGGGGCATGAACAGTTTCGCGAGTGCCGGTTGTGTCGCCTGTCATTCGGGTGCAGCCTTTAACGGCCCGTCCATGGCGCCCGGCACCGGTTTCTTTATGAAAGCACCCACCTTCACGGACAACGACTATGTCAGCCAGTATCAACTCCTGGAAGATACCGGGCGCTTCACGGTAACCGGCAATGAGGCGGACAAGCACCTGTGGAAGGT
>Ga0210101_1000066_pt1 | contig 35224 bp, 41 predicted proteins | sample Muzzi_PWC_D1_FD_185534 | JGI IMG/M metagenome (GOLD analysis project Ga0210101, IMG submission 185534) | Wetland microbial communities from San Francisco Bay, California, USA, that impact long-term carbon sequestration - Muzzi_PWC_D1 (SPAdes) | ecosystem: Environmental > Aquatic > Marine >... | reverse complement strand
CGTCATCAAAGATGAAGGCAGCCATTGCCGGGGTCCTGAAGGATGAGGGCTATATCATGGGTTTCAGCGTCAGCGAGCAGGATAACAAGCCAACGTTGAAGATCGACCTGAAATACTATGATGGTAAGCCGGTAATAGATTCGATAAGCCGTTATAGTCGCCCTGGTCTGCGGGCTTATCGTGGAAAAAATGAGTTGCCCAAGGTTTTGGGCGGCTTCGGGATCGCCATTGTTTCTACGTCTGCTGGCGTTATGACGGATCGTGCGGCGCGGGCCGGTGGTCATGGCGGTGAAGTAATTTGTTTTGTTTCATAAAGACTCGAGATTATGTCCAGAATCGCAAAAAATCCGGTCGCAATTGCTGCGGGAATCAATGTCAACATTACCGGTCAACAGGTTGATGTAAAGGGTCCGAAGGGCAGTCTGCAAATGACTATTCATGAGGATGTTGAGGTCATGCAGGATGACTCAAGCCTGAGCGTGGCACCCAGGAATGGCAGCAAGAGTGCCAACGCTATGGCAGGTACCATGCGCTCGTTGCTGGACAATATGGTCAATGGCGTAAGTAACGGATTCGAGAAAAAATTACAACTGGTTGGTGTAGGTTATCGCGCCCAGATGAAAGGCAAGGACCTGAATCTGACTCTGGGATTTTCGCACCCGGTTGACTACCCGGTGCCCGAGGGCGTGAAGATCGAAACGCCCAGCCAGACTGAAATTGTTGTTTCAGGCATAGACAAGCAGCAGGTGGGCCAGGTGGCCGCGGAAATACGTGCTTATCGTCAGCCGGAGCCCTATAAAGGCAAAGGTGTGCGTTATGCGGATGAAACGATTGTGCTCAAGGAAGCCAAAAAGAAGTAGGCGGATGTGGGTAAATAGACCGTAAATCTAAGGTAGGTAGAGAACGTGGACAAGAAACAAGGGCGGATACGTCGCTCACGCAAGGTGCGGGCAAAAATTAAAGAGCTTGGTACAGACAGGCTGTGTATTTTCCGCACGCCAAGGCATATCTATGCCCAGGTGATCAAGGCTGATGGTAGCGAGGTTGTTGCCAGTGCGTCGACTCTGGATACCAAGGTTAAGGCCGGTATCAAGGGCCATAGTGGTAACATTACGGCCGCGAGCCAGGTTGGTAAGGCAGTGGCGGAGCGTGCCAAAGAGGCAGGCATTACCCGTGTCGCCTTTGATCGTTCAGGGTTTAAGTATCACGGTCGTGTCAAGGCGTTGGCAGATGCCGCACGTGAAAATGGTCTCGAATTCTAGGAAAAGACAATGGCAAGAATAGAAACAGAAACGACGGGCGATGGCCTGCTGGAAAAACTGGTTGGTGTGCGTCGGGTCGCCAAGGTCGTCAAGGGTGGTCGCCAGTTCGGCTTTTCGGCCTTGACCGTGGTCGGCGATGGAGAAGGGCGTATCGGTTTCGGTACCGGCAAGGCCCGTGAAGTACCACTGGCAATCCAGAAGGCGATGGAAGATGCGCGGCGTAACATGATTAATGTCAAGCTAAATAATGTAACGCTCCAATATCCCATCATGGCGCGCCATGGTGCGGCAAAGGTGTTTATGCAGCCCGCTGTCCCTGGTACCGGTATTATTGCCGGCGGTGCGATGCGCGCGGTTTTCGAGGTACTGGGCGTGCAGGATGTTTTGGCGAAATGTATCGGTTCAAGCAATCCTGTCAATGTGGTTCGGGCAACAATCAATGGCCTGAGAAATATGTCTGACCCGGAATCGGTCGCGCAAAAGCGCGGTCTCAAGCTCAAAGATCTGGTGAGTTGATCATGGCAGCAAAGAAACAGATGAAGGTGACCCAGGTGCGTAGTGCGCATGGTCGTTTGGCTTCTCACAGGGCCTGTGCGGCAGGTCTCGGTTTGCGCCGTATGCATCATACGGTTACGGTCGAGGATACACCGTGTACACGTGGAATGGTAAACAAGATTTCCTACATGGTTAAGGTAGAGGAAGCGTAACATGCGACTGAATAATCTCAAGCCGGCCGAGGGTGCAAAGCAGGCACGCAAACGTGTCGGCCGTGGTATAGGCTCGGGTCTGGGCAAAACCTGTGGCCGTGGTCACAAGGGGCAGCATTCAAGAGCCGGTGGTTTTCACAAGGTCGGATTCGAGGGTGGTCAGATGCCGCTGCAACGCCGTTTGCCCAAAGTCGGATTCGTTTCGCGCTCGGGCATGTACAAGACCGAAGTGCGCCTGCATGAGCTTGCCGGAATCAGTAACGACAACATTGTCGATATGGCCGCATTGAAGGCGGCCAATGTCATCAGCCGTAATATCAAGCAGGTCAAGGTTATTGCTTCGGGTGAACTTGCTGAAGCTGTCACCCTGCGAGGGATATCCGTTACCAGAGGCGCTCGCTCGGCGATAGAAGCGGCCGGCGGAAAGATAGAGGACTAAGTGGTCGCCAAGAATCCAGCATTGTCAGGTAATACAGGGCGATTATCGGAATTAAAACAGCGTTTGCTGTTTGTAGTCGGTGCCTTGCTGGTATTTCGTATTGGTTCGTTTATACCGGTACCCGGCATCGATTCAGTGGCCCTGGCAGCCCTGTTCGAGCAGCAACGCGGGACTATTCTTGACATGTTCAACATGTTCTCGGGTGGCGCCCTCGGGCGTGTATCGGTATTCGCACTGAGTGTCATGCCCTATATATCGGCATCGATCATCATACAGTTGTTGTCTTCAGTGCATCCGCGCCTGGAGGAGTTGAAGAAGGAAGGGCAGACGGGGCGCCGCAAGATGACGGAATATACCCGTTACCTGACGGTATTTCTGGCAACCTTCCAGGCCGTGGGTATAGCCGTGGCCCTGGAAAGCCAGCAGATCGGCGGCGCCCAGATCGTCATTGATCCGGGCTACGCCTTTCGTCTTACAGCGGCGCTGACTCTGGTGACCGGGACGATGTTTCTGGTGTGGCTGGGTGAGCAGGTCACCGAACGGGGTATCGGTAACGGTATCTCGATACTGATATTTGCCGGTATCGTCGTCGGTCTGCCATCGGCCATCGGCGGGACACTGGAGCTGGCGCGTACCGGTGAGCTGCACGTGATGACGGTTTTGTTCCTGATATTACTGGCTCTGGCTGTAACCGCGTTTGTGGTCTTTGTCGAGAGGGGGCAGCGCCGTATCACGGTGAATTACGCCAAGCGGCAACAGGGACGCAAGATGTACGGCGGTCAGAGCAGCCATCTGCCGCTGAAACTGAATATGTCCGGTGTGATTCCGCCGATCTTTGCCTCGGCAATTATATTGTTCCCGGCCACGATGGCCGGATGGTTTGGTAATTCGGAGGGTATGGGCTGGCTCAAGGATATTTCGACGGCCCTGTCACCCGGTCAACCGCTCTATGTGATCATGCTGGCTGTGGCGATAATATTCTTTTGTTTTTTTTATACGGCGATGGTTTTCAACCCCAAGGATACGGCGGATAACCTGAAAAAATCCGGGGCTTTTGTTCCCGGTATACGACCCGGCGAGCAAACCGCCAAGTATATTGATACCGTTATGGCTCGCCTGACACTGGTCGGGGCGATGTACATGGTAGCGGTTTGTTTATTACCACAATTTTTGATCGTGTACTGGAACGTACCGTTTTATTTCGGCGGCACGTCGCTGTTGATTATTGTCATCCTGGTGATGGACTTCATGTCCCAGGTTCAGGCCCATCTGATGTCGCATCAGTATGATAGCCTGATGAAAAAGGCGAATCTGAAGGGACATGGCCGCTCAGGGCTGGTCCGGTAGTAACTAACTGAATATTTTATAGTTTTTGGAGTATGACGATGAAGGTAAGAGCCTCAGTCAAAAAAATCTGCCGTAATTGCAAGGTGGTCCGTCGCAAGGGCGTGGTCAGGGTGATCTGTAAGGATGGCCGGCACAAACAGCGTCAGGGCTGATGATCCCGTCTGGCACGGATCAGGACAAAGGAACCGTTGATAACGGTTGATTTATTACAGCCAAGCGAATAGAATTGTCTGTTTTCGCGGGCCAGGTGTTATCGTTTTCAGGAGTATAAGATGGCGCGTATTGCGGGAATTAACATCCCAGTTCAGAAACATGCAGTGATTGCCCTGACGTCAATCTATGGCGTCGGGCCGACCCGTGCGCAGCGGATTTGTGCCGCGGCGAACGTAGCCCAGACCGCGAAGATTAAGGATCTGACGGAAGCCGAGCTTGACGCCCTGCGTACCGAGGTGGGTAAATTCACCGTTGAGGGTGATCTGCGCCGGGAAGTTACGCTGAATATCAAACGTTTGATGGATCTGGGCTGCTATCGCGGCCTGCGTCATCGTCGCGGCCTGCCGGTTCATGGCCAGCGCACCAAGACCAATGCGCGTACACGCAAGGGTCCACGCAAACCCATCAAACGGTAATTAACTAATAATCATTGAGATAGAGTAGTCCAATATGGCAAAAGCGAGCGCTCGGATCCGTAAACGGGTGAAGAAAAACGTTGTTGACGGCATAGCCTTTATTCATGCGTCATTCAACAATACGATCGTCACCATCACCGATATGCAGGGTAACACCCTGTCATGGGCTTCGGCAGGTGGTTCAGGGTTCCGTGGCTCACGTAAAAGTACACCCTTTGCCGCTCAGGTTGCCACCGAGCGCGCCTGTGCCGTGGTGAAAGAATTCGGGATGAAGAATGTCGATGTTAAGGTTAAAGGTCCTGGCCCTGGTCGTGATTCTGCTATCCGGGCGTTAAATACCGCCGGTTTCAAGATTAATTGCATCAATGACGTGACGCCGGTTCCGCACAACGGATGCCGTCCACCCAAGAAACGTCGTGTCTGACAAGATTTGATAGAGGATTAGCGTGGCTAAATATATTGGACCAAAATGTCGTCAATGCCGTCGGGAAGGTGAAAAACTTTTTCTCAAGGGCGAGAAATGCTTCACTGCCAAATGTGCGATAGAAAACCGGGCTTTTCCTCCGGGGCAGCATGGCAAGCGTCGCACCCGTTTAACGGATTATGCCACGCAGTTGCGCGAGAAGCAGAAGGTACGCCGTATATACGGCATACTTGAGGACCAGTTCCGCCTTTATTACCAGGAAGCTGACCGCCGTACGGGTTCAACCGGCGAAAACCTGCTGCAACTGCTCGAGAGCCGTCTAGACAATGTTGTCTTCCGCATGGGGCTGGGCAGTTCACGCAGTGAGGCCCGTCAGCTGGTGCGTCACAACTCGATACGCGTCAATGACCGCAAGGTCAATATACCCAGCTACCAGGTCAAGGCCGGTGATGTTATATCCGTCAGCGACAAGGCGCAGAAACAGCTGCGGATCAAGGCAGCGGTGGAATTTGCTGAACAGCAGGGTATCAGTGACTGGCTTGAGGTCGATAGTAAGAAACTGACCGGCACCTTCAAGGCCTGTCCGGAACGCAGTGATTTGTCGGCGGATATCAACGAACATTTGATTGTTGAGTTGTACTCCAAATAACAATAATGACAGGCATCGCTGCCTGTTTAATTGGCTTATTCGTTTTATTACGTCCAACCGAATAGAGGACTGTATATGTCAGGCTCAGTTGCCGAATTTTTAAAACCTCGTGTTGTCGATGTACAGAGCAAGAATGACTACAGCGCAAGAATAACCCTTGAGCCACTCGAGCGTGGTTTCGGCCACACCCTGGGTAATGCCTTGCGTCGTATACTGCTCTCATCAATTCCAGGTTGTGCCGTTACAGAGGTTGAGATTGAAGGCGTCCTACATGAATACGCTTCACTTGAAGGCGTGCAGGAAGATGTCATCAATATCATGCTGAATCTGAAGGGCCTGGCCGTGCGTATGGAAGGCCGAAGTGAAGCCACACTGACGTTGAAAAAGAAAGGCGCCGGTCCGGTGTATGCCAGTGATATCGAGCCGCTCAGTGATATTGAAATTATCAACCCGGATCATGTCATCGCCAATCTGACCGAGGCTGGTGAACTGAACATGACGATGAAGGTGGAACTGGGACGTGGTTACCAGGCCGCCAACACCCGTGTCGATGCCGATGAAAACCGTCCCATCGGCCGGCTGCTGCTGGATGCCTCCTTTTCACCGATACGCCGCGTCGCCTATATCGTCGATTCGGCACGTGTCGAGCAGCGTACCAATCTGGATAAATTGATCATCGATCTGGAAACCAATGGCAGTATCGATCCTGAAGAGACCATTCGCCGTGCGGCTACTATCCTCAAGGATCAGTTGTCTATTTTTGTCGACCTAGAGACGACGATCGAGGAAGCACCGGTGCAGCGTCAGGATGATGTGGACCCGGTATTGATGCGCCCTGTCGACGATCTGGAACTGACGGTACGTTCGGCCAATTGCCTGAAGGGTGAGAATATTTTTTACATCGGCGACCTGATTCAGCGTACTGAGGTTGAATTATTGAAAACGCCTAACCTGGGCAAGAAGTCTTTAACTGAAATCAAGGACATACTGGCAACACATGGTCTGTCACTGGGCATGCGTCTGGAAAACTGGCCACCGGCCGGTCTCGCCGAGAAGACGATGGCCGAAGAATCGGCATAAGACGACAGGGTTCCTGAAGGAATAAAATCATGCGACATCGTAAAAGCGGTAAAAGATTAAATCGTAACAGCAGTCACCGAAATGCCATGTTCAAGAACATGGCTGCATCTCTGGTGCAGCATGAGGTGATCCGTACGACCTTGCCCAAGGCCAAGGAATTGCGCCGGGTGGTGGAACCGTTGATCACGATGTCCAGGGATGACAGCGTTGCCAGTCGGCGTCTCGCCTTTGCCCGCTTACGCGACCGCGACGTGGTCAGCAAGTTATTCAATGAACTGGGGCCACGTTACAAGGAGCGCCCGGGTGGTTATCTGCGCATACTCAAATGTGGTTATCGGGACGGTGATAAGGCGCCGATGGCGATTGTCGAACTGGTCGACAGGCCTGCAAGCGATCAATCAATGGCTCAGGCGGTTGCCGAATAATTGATAAAAAAACCGGGGCAGCCCGGTTTTTTTATTCTCTGCATCCTTTCTCACGCCCTGTACACCGGGATCCTCAGATAGTAATGTCACGGAATCTAGTGCGGATTAGCGGATATGATCGTTCTGTTTTCTGATTTCGGATTACACGGACCCTATATCGGTCAGGTGAAGGCGGTACTGCATAGCCTGGCACCGCAACATGCCGTCATCGACCTGTTCTCGGATGCTCCCGCCTTCGATATCCACAGTTCGGCCTACTTGCTGGCGGCCTATGCACGTGGTTTCCCCGCAGCATCGGTTTTCTGCGCCGTGGTCGATCCCGGCGTCGGTAGCGAGGCCCGTGAGCCGGTATTTATCGAGGCCGGTGGCCGCTGGTTCGTCGGTCCGGATAATGGTCTGTTCGCACAGGTGGTGGCCGCAGACCCGCATGCGCGTTGCTGGCGCATAGACTGGCGTCCGGAGAAAGTTTCCGAAACCTTCCATGGCCGGGACCTGTTCGCCCCGGTCGCCGCATGGCTCGCCACAAGCCAGCCACCGGCGGCGACGGTTTTTCCGCAGGCATTCAGTCTGAACTGCAACTGGCCGGCTGATTACCACGCTGTGATCTATATCGATCATTTTGGAAATGCGTTGACGGGTATCAATGCCGCTTCAATGACGAATGATGATGCGCTATTGTTGAATGAAGCCAGGATTCTATACGCGCGCACATATCGGCAGGTCGCAGTCGGGCAGGCTTTCTGGTACCGTAACGCCAACGGTCTGGTCGAGATAGCGGTCAATCAGGGCAATGCAGCGCAGATATTCGATCTCAAGCCCGGATATCCACTGACGATACAATCATCAAGCTGACCTTATAATGGACTATCATGTCGACGCATTTACTGACCCGCTGGTATCGTAAATATTTTTCAGATCCCGAAGGCATTATCCTGGCCGTATTGCTGTTGCTGGGATTCACCGTTGTCATCTTCTTCGGTGATATGCTGGCGCCGGTGCTGGCCAGTGTTATTATTGCCTATCTGCTCGAAGGGCTGGTGTCCTGGCTTCAGCGTCAAGGCTTGGGGCGGATCACGGCCGTATTGACGGTCTTCATACCCTCTCTGGTACTGGCGCTGTTTCTGATCCTGGGCCTGCTGCCGCTGCTGGTCGGTCAGGTCTCGCAACTGGCACAGGAGCTACCGGCGATGATCGGCAGAGGTCAGCAAATGCTGTTACGGTTGCCGGAACTGTATCCACAATTGATCAGTGACGCACAGGTAAATGAGTTGATGGCGACCATACGCTCCTCGGTCGCGGTACTGGGTCAGAATGTCGTGTCATTGTCGCTGGCCTCACTGAACGGAATTTTCGTCCTTGTCGTTTACCTGATCCTGGTACCTGTGCTGGTGTTCTTTTTTCTCAAGGATAAAGCGACGATGCTGGTGTGGATGACTTCCTATCTGCCGCAGGAACGGGCGCTGGCAGCAAGGGTGTGGATAGAGATGAATCAGCAGATCGCCAATTATATCCGAGGCAAGATGACCGAAATCATTATCGTCGGTGTTATCACCTACATCGTCTTTGCCCTGATGGGCCTGCATTACGCAATGTTGCTGGGCGCACTGGTCGGTCTGTCTGTCGTTATCCCGTATATCGGTGCCGCCGCCGTGACCCTGCCGGTTGCAGCCATCGCCTATTACCAGTGGGGTTTCGAACCACAGTTCGGTTACCTGCTGCTGGCCTACGGTGTCATCCAGGCACTGGATGGCAACCTGGTGGTGCCATGGTTGTTTTCCGAGGCCGTCAACCTGCATCCGGTGGCTATCATAATCGCCGTGCTGGTGTTTGGCGGCATCTGGGGTATCTGGGGCGTGTTCTTCGCCATCCCGCTGGCGACGCTGGTCAAGGCGGTGCTGAATGCCTGGCCACGCTCGGAGGTGGGCAGTACCGACGATGTGAATAAAGCCGCAGCCTGAGCTTGCGTTTCCTTTATAGAATTCCAGCACCCCGATTTATCCTGTAATGATAAATTCCCGGATCTGCTGGTGGGTTCCCGCACCCACGGGCGGGCCACTTTGGTTTCGGCCAAAGTGGCCAAAGCCATTCGCTCTAATGCGCCGGCCTACGGCTTCCCTGCGATACTCGCCAATACCGGGCAGCGCACAAACTCACTACGTTCAGACATGTGCGCTGCTGATCCGGCATTGTCTGCGTTTCTCGGCGTCGCATAAGTCGCGACAAACCTATCTAGATTGGGGAGGGTTGTGCAAACCCCAATGCCCGACTTTGTGATTCTATATTCAGGACCTGAATGTTATTGCGATGGTCGCTGTAACCACAATAACCAGGCTACGGCGATCAACGTTGTTTGTCCCAAGGCCATGTACACGGGTTCGGTGCTGAGCAGTGGTACCGCGACACTCGATATCAGGGCATTGCCCAGCATCTGGACAAATCCCTGCATGGCCGAAGCGCTGCCACGGTTGTTGGGAAAGCAGTCCAGTGTCAGCACAGTCATGGCCGGCATGGCAATACCGAGGCCGAGTGTATACACCACCAGTGGCGCCACGGCGGTTATTGCCGCCTGGCCCAGCAACAGCGCCTGGGCGGAATTCAACAGTGTGCCCAGTGCCAGCAGGATCAGTGCCAGACCGATCGTCCGTTCCGCCGGCCAGCGATGGGCCAGACGGCCGCTGATCCAGGCGCCGCCGATCAGACCGGCTACCATCGGTATAAACAACACGGCAAAGTCGTTGGTCTGCAGATGCAGAAAATCAAAAATCAGTGTCGGCGCCCCGGCGACATAGAGAAACATGCCACCGAAGTAACAGGAGACGATATATACCAGTGTCTGGAAGCGGCGGTGGGTCAGCGTACGGCCATAGACACGGACCACATTGAGTGGGTGAAAGGACTGGCGCAGTGCCAGTGGCAGGGTTTCAGGGACCCGCAACAGGATCAACATAAATACCAGGCCGCTGTAGAGCGCGAGAAAATAAAATACGCTATGCCAGCCAAAGGCGTCATGCAACCAGCCACCGATGACCGGTGCGATGGCCGGGGCGATGGCGAACAGCATCATCACCCGCGACATCGCACGTTGCGCATCCTGCGGATTGTAGACATCACGTATCATTGCCCGTCCGGACACCAGCCCACCGGCGGCAGCTGCGCCCTGGAGCAGGCGAAACAACAGAAATGTCGTATAGTCTCCAGCCAGCGCACAGCCGATCGATGCCGCGACATATAAGGTCAGTGAGCCGAGGATTACCCTTCGTCGGCCGAGGCGGTCCGCCAAGGGTCCCAGTACCAGCGTCGAAATGGCGTAGGCGGCCAGGTAAAACGCCAGGCTTTGGGTCAACAGGGCCCGGCTGATGTCGAACTCCAGTTCGATGTCGGGAAAAGAGGGTAGATAGGTATCGATGGTGAACGGGCCGATCATCGTGGTAATGGCCACGATCATGGTCAGGCCTCTCGGTGGCGCCTGCCCGGTCGGGATGTCCTCAGTCTTGTGTAGTGTCTGTTCCTGAAGGTGATTCACATAACCTCGTTTCTGAAAGGTACACCCATGAATGGTTTGCTGTTGGCAGGGCGTAAACAAAGAAGTGTATCATTTTTGGTGATCTTTTTTCTAGGCGACGCGTAAGTCACAAGAAATTCAGGAGACCGGCTCCGGCGAGAAACGGACATTTTAGCGTTTGGAAGAGGGAATCGGGAATGCGTATAATTAATATATTATCGCATAAGGAAGCGGGATTAGATGAGGCTGCTATTGATAATTGTGCTGGCATCAATGACATCTTGTAGTTCAGTGAATAGGCGGCCGGTATATGGCCCGGTGATGTCGCCGCAACAAGCGATGGCGCTGTATGATACCACCGACTACGAACCCAGCTATCGCTGGATCAAGAGCAATGTATTTGGAGTGTGCTCATATTGCCATCCAAATACAAAAGCCGATATGTTTTCCTATACTGGGATCAGTGTCCTGGTAGTGCCTGGAATGCCTGAACAAAGTCTCCTTTATCAACGAGTTGCTTCGGGTGAAATGCCAAAGAGGACAAAACTTAGAAAAGAAAAAATACAGGTAATTTATGACTGGATAAAAAATGGTGCTGAGAATAATTAATAGGGCTTATTATTCTTGTTTATACGAACCAGACTTAAATGCCCGGATACCGTTTGTCGAATTTTTTCTCGTTCCCACGCACCCACAGGGCATAAACTCCAGCGTGGGAATGCATACCGATCCTTATGTTGTCGCCAGACTGTTTGTTATTGCGATAAGCGGACAGCACTCCAGAACCCCTTCGGGTTTCCCTGGAGCATCGTTGACGTTCATGAGGAATATTCTAAACTTGTTACGCAAAATCTGGTCAACTTGCATTGCTCGTTCTGGTCGACTCTTGCTAATCGGAATCCGCGCTGCCGATTCGGTATTACCTGCGATTATCGGCGACGCATAAGACGCGATAAATCCATGCAGGTTGGGGTGAGTTCACGAAGCTCAACGGCCCGACTAGTACTAGTACTTGCTTCATACGTATTCCCATTATTCAAGTACGAAAATATCAGAATACTTCAGCTATTACCGTATTATTGCTACAATGTCAGTCGCTATAACGCCGAGGCACCTGTATATAATAATTTTAAGACGGTGCCCGTTTATACAATCATTACAGCGCAGTCACTTGGAGTTCCCTGGAATGAAATTCTGTATAAGATCATTATGTATCTGTATATTGCCGGCAATAGTTCCAGTGCACTGATTTGCCGCAGATCTATTGGGTAACCCGACATTAACAGGAAATCCAGGGAGGTTTGAACTTCAGGTCGGTGGTGGCAGATCGACAATGCTTGATCTGGATTCAAAGCAATCGGTTGCGGCAGTCGATTTTGGTTTAGCGTCAGGCACCGATTCAATCCCGGCGGGTACATGGACTCTCGATGGTGAAGACCAACTCTACATCGGGCTGGCATATGCCCCCAATTCAATCAGCCAGATATTTGTCAACCTCGGTAGTGGCAAGGACGCAGGTCAAAAATCCACTAGTCATGCCATCGGTATCAAGTTCTCCCCGGCGCCCATGGAATCAGCAATCAATATGGGATTGATGTTACGTGCAACCCAATCAACAATAGATATTGACGGCCTTTTTTGGCTACACGATATATCAATAAGCGATGCGGTAAATTCTTATAGTGTAAATGCATACGTCAACGGTAGCGAAGAACTCAAATTGACACGTCTGGATGCATTTATTGGGGCCAGTAGCCGCACAGGGGTCATTCGATATTATGGCGGGCTTTGCCTGTCCCGGATTGCGGGTTCCGATAAGATTGTGTTGGATGACACAGCTACGGTCTTTTCCTATCCTCTGGCTGGTGGGTCTGGTTCATCTTCAACTGAAGATGTTACCCTGGCGGCCAAGTCAGATATATCGGGCAGCCACTATATCGGTGGTGTGCTCGGTTTGAGCATCAACCCGGACAGTGGTATGGGTATGACGTTTGAAATTCAGGAAGGGATTCAGAGATCGGTCATGCTGGCAGGGGTTCTCAGCTTCTAGGATCTGGAACTGTTGAACTGGAATAAAGAGGGCAGGGGCCAGCATTCACCCGCTTGAATATTCGTACTTCGGGTAACAGAGGGCCCGGGAACGAGAGAGATTACTTTTTATCCTGTTTACTGCCATATATTTCAAGTAATTGGCTTGGAATTCTCACGGCGGGGCAGGTTGGAAACTGTCAGGATAGACTGCGAGCAATTCTTGCTAAAGCAAGATAAATAATTACTTACTGGCATTTAATAATTTATTAGACGGTAATTATATTGGGGAAAGGGGGTGGAGGAATTATTTCTTGGCCAATTTAAGAAGTTCGATCCATTCATGTTTTTTCACTCAGTCCTCAGCTCTAAGTCCTCAGTCCTTTTTCAACGCCTTGACCGCCGCCAGCACTTCATCCACATGCCCGTCGACCTTGACCTTGCGCCATTCCTGTCGCAATACGCCCTTGGCATCTATGAGAAAGGTGCTGCGTTCTATGCCGCGGACCTGTTTGCCGTACATGTTTTTCATCTTGATGACATCGAAGATGTTGCACAGGGCCTCGTCGGCGTCACTGAGCAGTTCGAACGGGAAGCCCTGTTTGGCCTTGAAGTTCTCGTGTGACTTGATGCTGTCGCGGGACACGCCCAGCACCACGGCGCCGTTGCGGCGGAATTTGGCATACTGGTCTCGAAAGCCCTGACCTTCTTTGGTGCAACCGGGGGTGCTGTCCTTGGGATAAAAATACAGGACGACGATACTACCCTTGAGGTCACTCAGCTTGATGGTCTGGTCGCCGGTGGCGGGCAGTGAAAAGGCGGGAATGCGTTTGCCGATGGTGGCCTTGCTCATGGTATCTCCTTGAGAATATTTGAGTCAGTAGTTGCGATTAGTTTGCAGGAGCGGCTTCGTCGCGATATCAATTATATTTGTTGAAAACCATCGCGGCGGAGCCGCTCCTGCAAGATTTTGTCTTCTGTCATTCATCGACTTCAGCCTCCAGGATGGTATCGATATTCATGTCTTCACAAAAACCGACGAACTGTTCGCGCAGACCGGCGATATCAGTATCCGCCGGGACAACGATCCGCATCTGCAGGCGAAACATCGTCGTGCCGGTATGGGCCGCCGGGTAGCTGTCGGTGTCCAGATCCTCGATGTTGATACCGCGGTCGGCAAAGAAGCCGGTCAGGCGCTGAACGATTCCGGGATGATCCAGGGCGATGGCCTCGACGGCACAGATCTGGTGTCGCTCGTCGGCATTACGACCTTGTGTGCGTTTGCTGATGATGGTCAGTCCCAGTGGTACCTGCTCGGCTTGCAGGCGCCGTTCCAGTTGCTCGATCCGGCCGGTTTCACCATGGACCTGCAGGATGATGGCAAATTCGCCGCCGAGCACGGTCATACGGCTGTCGGCGATGTTGCAGCCCTGGTCGAGTATGACGGTCGATAATTTATTTATAATACCGGGCTGGTCGCTGCCCAGTGCCGAGATTACCAGATGGTCGGACATAGCCATTTCCTGTCTAATAGCTTTCTGACCCAATGATACGTCAACTGGCCGGAGTCGCAAACCGGCGCCGTCGCCCGGACCCTGATGGTGGTTTGGAAACCGCTATAGATCGATGTATTCTTGTTTTAAACGGTGCCGGCAAGTACCATGTCGGTTTTAATCCTGTGGAGAACCTGATGTTTCATGGCAGTATGGTGGCCTTGGTGACACCGATGTCCGAGGACGGTAGCCTGGACTACGATTCGCTGGCGGACCTGGTCGAGTGGCATATCGAGCAGGGTACCCAGGCACTCGTCGCCGTCGGCACCACCGGCGAATCGGCGACCCTGGATGAGCGGGAGCATTGCCAGGTTATTCGCAAGGTTGTCGACTTCGCCAGTGCACGGGTGCCGGTGATTGCCGGTACCGGCGCCAATTCCACCCGCGAGGCGATTGAGCTGACCCGCTGTGCCATGGAGGCCGGCGCCGATGCCTGCCTGCTGGTGACTCCCTATTACAATAAGCCGACCCAGGAGGGTCTGTACCGGCATCACAAGGCTATTGCCGAGGCCGTGCCGATCCCGCAGATACTCTATAATGTCCCTGGCCGTACTGCCTGCGACATGCTGCCGGACACTGTCCGCCGTCTGGCCGGGATCAGCAATATTGTCGCCATCAAGGAGGCGACCGGCAATCTGCAGCGGGTGCGCGAATTGCTCGATTGTTGTGGTGCAAGGCTGGATCTGTACAGCGGTGATGATGCCACCAGTATGGATTTTCTGCTGGAGGGCGGCAAGGGCGTAATCTCGGTGACGGCCAATGTGGCTCCCCGGGCCATGCAACAGATGTGCGAGGCGGCGCTGCAGGGTGATCGGCAGACGGCCGAGACAATCAATGAACGCCTGATGCCGTTGCATCATGACCTGTTTGTCGAATCGAATCCGATCCCGGTTAAATGGGCACTGGCGGAGATGGGCAGGATCCCGCTGGGTATCCGCCTGCCGCTGACAGTCCTGTCGGATTCGTTCCATGACACCGTGCGGAGGGCGATGCAGTATGCGGGCGTATGATATGAGACTGAAACGACTTTTACAGTTACCCGGCCTGCTGCTGGTGTGTTTTCTGGTATTGACCGCCTGTACCAGTGCCGTGCGCGATACCCGTTACACGAGTGCCGTTCAGGGTCCGCCACTGAAGATTCCGGCCGGTATGGACACGCCGACCTACAACCCGCAAATGCAGGTGCCTGCCGCCGAAGGCGAATACAGGGGCAAGATCGATACCAGCTTTGCGCCGATACGTCCGCCCCAACTCGATGATACCGAATAAAGCCGATGCGATTTGCCTCCCTCGGTAGTGGCAGCAAGGGCAATGGCGTGCTGGTCGAACAGGGCCGAACCTGTGTACTGATCGACTGTGGTTTTTCACTGCGCAGTGTCGAACAGCGCCTGGCCCGCCTGGATAAAACCCTGGCCGACCTCAGTGCCATCATCGTCACCCACGAACACAGCGATCATATACGCGGCGTGGGCGCGCTGGCGCGGCGTACCCGGGTGCCGGTGTATATGACGGCGGGGACCGCCGCCCATTATCCCGACAACCGGCGTGGTGAGGAACTGCCCGTACTGCGCATTTTCAACAGTCATCAGGGCTTCACCATCGATGGGCTGGTGATACAGCCCTTCCCGGTGCCGCACGATGCCCGCGAGCCGAGCCAGTTCGTGATTACCGATGGCCGCCACCGGCTGGGCCTGTTGACCGATACCGGCCATATCACCCGTCATATCGAGAATATGCTGGATGGCTGTGATGCGCTGATGCTGGAGTGTAACTACGATACGGACATGCTCCACAGCGGTTCCTATCCTGAGTCACTGAAACGTCGTGTCGGGGGTGAGCAGGGACACCTGAGTAATAAACAGGCCGCCAGCCTGCTGGCAGGACTGGATTGCGACCGCTTGCAGCATGTCGTTGCCGCCCATGTCAGTGAAAATAACAACACCGGTGAACATGCCCGCCAGGCCCTGGCCAGGGCGCTGGGCTGTTCCCGTGACTGGATAGCGGTCTGTGACCAGGATAATGGTCTTTCCTGGCGCGCACTGGCCTGAAATTGCGTTAAAATAGACGACCATTGCCGAGCCCGATGAACGGGGATGGTGCCGGCGCAGGATTCAGCGCCGGCTCGGCGTAATAACAAGATAAAGAGGAAGGCGGGTAATGCAGATTGAACAGGAACTCTATGCCGGTAAGGCCAAGTCGGTCTTTACCACCAGTGATCCACAGCGTCTGGTTTTGAAGTTTCGTAACGATACCTCGGCCTTTGACGGCGAAAAGATTGAACAGCTGGAACGCAAGGGCATGATCAATAACAAGACCAATGCCTTTATCATGGGCAAGCTGGAGCAGGCGGGTATCCCGACCCATTTCGATCACCTGCTGTCGGATACCGAGGCCGTGGTCAAGCGGCTGGACATGATAGCGGTTGAATGCGTGGTGCGTAATGTCGCCGCCGGCAGTATCTGCCGTCGACTCGGGGTTGAGGAGGGTATCGATCTGGACCCGCCGACCTTCGAATTTTTTCTGAAGAACGATGTCCTGCATGATCCGATGATCAATGAATATCATATTCGTTCGTTTGGCTGGGCGACGGATGACGAAGTGAAACAGATGAAGGCGCTGACCTTCAAGGTCAACGATATACTCAAACAACTGTTTCTTGACGCCGGGCTGTTACTGGTTGATTACAAGCTCGAGTTCGGCCGTTTTCAGGGGCGGGTGCTGCTGGGCGATGAATTTACCGCTGATGGCTGTCGCCTGTGGGACGTGGAAACGCGCAAGAAGCTTGATAAGGATCGTTTCCGTCAGGGTCTGGGCGGTGTTGTCGAGGCCTACGAAGAGGTGGCAGCGCGTCTGGGCGTAACGCTGGATTAAACCACTGACTATTATGATGTGCCGCGAATCCTGCAGCGCAGTGACCTAAAATAATCATCATGCTGAAATTACCGGGAAATAGTGCCTGCTCTCCGTTCCGTCTGCAACGATTGTGTCATGAATTGCAGGATATCGTGCCGGGACTGGAATCGCTGTCCGCGCGTTATCTGCATTTTATCGCCCTGGAACAGGCACTGGACCAGCCACAGCTACAGTTGTTACAGCGGATTCTCAGTTATGGTCCGGTAGACGACAGTGATGGTGAAGGCAACACGGATACCTTGCAACTGGTCGCAGTGCCGCGCTTCGGTACCATCTCACCGTGGTCGACCAAGGCGACCGAGATCGTGCTCATCTGCGGTCTGGATAACATCGAACGCATAGAGCGCGGTATCTGCTGGGGCATCACTCTCGCAGCCGGGACGGCATTGACCGATGTACAACGTGAGGCGCTCGGTGCCCGTCTGCATGACCGCATGACCGAGACATTGCTGGAGGATGTCGAGGATGCCTCCGGCCTGTTCAGTCATGAGCGGCCGTCGCCGCCGGGCATTATTGATATCATCGGCGGCGGCCGGGAGGCCCTGATACAGGCCGATCGCGAGTTGGGCTTTGCCCTCAGTGACGATGAGATCGACTATCTGGTCGAAAGTTTTATCGCCCTGGGACGCAACCCCAGTGACGTGGAATTGATGATGTTCGCCCAGGCCAATTCGGAACATTGCCGCCACAAGATTTTCAATGCCGACTGGGTTATTGATGGCCAGGCCCGGGATAAGAGCCTGTTCTCAATGATCCGGCATACCAGTCAATGCTCCCCGGAGGGTCTGTTATCGGCCTATCATGATAACGCCGCGGTCATTGCCGGCTTCGAGGCGCAGCGCTTTTACCCGCACCCGGACTCCCGGCGCTACCAGGCTGTCAATGAAGACATACATATCAATATCAAGGTCGAAACGCATAACCACCCGACTGCGATTTCACCTTTTCCGGGTGCCGCAACCGGCTCCGGTGGCGAGATTCGTGACGAAGGCGCAACCGGCCGCGGCGCCAAACCCAAGGCCGGACTGGCCGGGTTCTCGGTCTCCAACCTGCAGTTGCCTGGCGCGCGGCGGGCGTGGGAAATCGACTTCGGCAAGCCGGATCGCATCGTCTCTGCACTGGATATCATGATCGATGGTCCATTGGGCGCCGCCGCCTTTAACAATGAATTCGGACGTCCGAACCTGGCCGGTTATTTTCGTACCTATGAGGCCGAGGTGCCGGGGCCGGATGGCAATCATCAGCTGCGCGGTTATCACAAGCCGATCATGATTGCCGGCGGACTAGGCAATATCCGCGCCCCGCATATCGACAAGCTGGATATCCCACCGGGCTCACATCTGATCGTACTCGGCGGTCCGGCGATGCTGATCGGTCTCGGTGGCGGCGCTGCGTCGTCGATGGCCAGTGGCGCCAGCAGCGAGCAACTGGATTTCGCCTCGGTGCAGCGCGGCAATCCGGAGATGGAACGCCGCTGCCAGGAAGTGATCGATCATTGCTGGCAACTGGGTGAGGGCAATCCGATTATCGCCATCCACGACGTCGGTGCCGGTGGTTTATCCAATGCCTTTCCGGAACTGGTTAATGACTGTGATCGCGGTGCCCGTTTTGAACTGCGGACGATACCGAATGACGAACCGGGCATGTCACCGATGCAGATCTGGTGCAATGAGGCCCAGGAACGTTATGTGCTGGCTGTGGCGCCACAGGATCTGCAGCACTTCCAGCGATTGTGTGAGCGTGAGCGATGCCCTTATGCTGTGGTCGGTGAGGTGAGCGAGGAGCAGCATCTGATCGTCGGCGATGGTCATTTTGACAACCTGCCGGTTGATCTGCCGATGGCGCTGTTGTTTGGCAAACCACCGAAAATGTTGCGTCAGGCTTCACATCATCCGTTTCGTAAACCGGAGCTCGACACGGCGATTATCGATCTGGATGAAGCGGCCAGGCGCGTGCTGCAATTGCCCGCCGTAGCCGACAAGACCTTTTTGATTACCATCGGTGATCGCAGTGTCACTGGCCTGGTCGCGCGTGACCAGCTGGTGGGTCCGTGGCAGGTGCCGGTCGCCGATGTCGCCGTGACATTGAGCGATTACCGGGGTTATACCGGCGAGGCTATGGCCATGGGCGAGCGCTCGCCGCTGGCGCTGATCCATCCGGCGGCCTCCGGGCGCATGGCCATCGGCGAGGCGCTGACCAATATCGCCGCCGCCCGCATCGGCCGGCTCGGCGACGTCAAACTGTCAGCCAACTGGATGGCGGCGGCCGGTCATCAGGGTGAGGAGGCGGCGTTGTTCGATACCGTCAGAGCCGTGGGCATGGAGCTGTGTCCGGCGCTGGGTATCGCCATACCGGTGGGTAAGGACTCCCTGTCCATGAAGACTGTCTGGCAGCACCAGGGCCAGACGCGGGAGATGACATCGCCGTTGTCGTTGATCATTACCGCCTTCGCCCCGGTCCTCGATGCGCGTCGCACCCTGACCCCGCAATTGCGCCGCGATCAGGGTGATAGCGATCTGATCCTGATCGATCTCGGCAAGGGTGCAAACCGTCTGGGCGGATCGTCGCTGGCTCAGGTCTACGGCCAGGTCGGTCACCACAGCCCGGACCTCGATGATCCACAGGCCTTTATCGCCTTCTTCGATGTCGTCCAGCGGCTCAATGAACAGGGCCTGTTGCTGGCCTACCATGATCGATCTGACGGCGGACTGTTTGCAACCGTGACCGAGATGGCCTTTGCCGGTCATGTCGGTGTCGATGTGGCGCTGGACGATGTGGCCGATGATGATGTGTCGGCATTATTCAGCGAAGAGCTGGGCGCGGTGATACAGGTCCGTCATTGTGATACCGATGTCGTGCTGAAGGACTTGCATGATGCCGGACTCGGCCATCACAGCTTTGTTATCGGCACACTCAATGATTATGATACCGTCGTTTTTACCCGTGGCAGGCAACCGGTACTGGCCGAAAGCCGGGTGAACTGGCAACGGACCTGGTCGGAGACGACCTGGCGCCTGCAGGCCCTGCGTGATAATGCACAGACGGCGCAGCAGGAATATGACCGGCTTCTGGATACGCAGGACCCCGGCTTGAATGCGGCGTTGGGATTTGATGTCGATGAGGATGTGGCCGCGCCCTGTATCAACAAGGGCGCGCGACCGCGCCTCGCCGTTCTGCGTGAACAGGGTGTTAACGGTCATGTCGAGATGGCGGCGGCCTTTGATCGGGCCGGATTCGACAGTATCGATGTGCATATGAGCGATATCCTTTTGGGTCACGTGTCCCTGCAGGATTTCAAGGGACTGGCCGCCTGTGGTGGATTCTCATTCGGCGACGTACTCGGCGCCGGTGAGGGGTGGGCCAAGTCTATCCTGTTTAACAGCCGGGCGCGGGATGAATTCAGCGCCTTTTTTCAGCGACGGGATACGTTGGGCCTGGGTATTTGTAACGGTTGCCAGATGATGTCCAATCTGCACGAATTGATTCCTGGCGCCGAAACCTGGCCGCGCTTTGTCCGCAACCAGTCGGAGCAATTCGAGGCCCGCTTTGTCATGGTCGAGGTGTCGCCGTCGCCGTCATTGTTCCTCGACGGTATGGCAGGCTCACGCATGCCGATCGTCGTAGCGCATGGCGAGGGGCGGACCGAGTTTCGTCCGGGCACTGACCTGGCGGGCCTGCAACAGGCCGGTTTGCAGACCCTGCGTTATGTTGATCATTATGGCCAGGTGACCGAATCTTACCCGGCCAATCCCAACGGCTCGGCCGCCGGTGTCACCGGAGTCTGTAATGATGATGGTCGATTCACAATCATGATGCCGCATCCAGAGCGTGTCTTTCGCAGTGTCCAGCATTCCTGGTGTCCGCAGGAGTGGAATGAAGATGCACCCTGGTTACGGCTGTTTCGAAATGCGCGTCGCTGGCTGGGCTGATTCTTGTCAGTTGAACTGGCGCCATTGCGGCGATCGCTTATGAATCGTCGTCATGGCCTGCATATCATCGTCTTCGCGCTGCCACTGTTACTGGCGCTGTCCCTGTCTATGGTCGCCACCAGTCAAATGTTGAACGGCCTGCCTGGCCAGCAGTGGCTCAAACCCGTTCACGTTCACTCGGTTGCCGAGCTTGAAGCACTGTTTGCCAAACTCGGCTATAACTGGCCGCTGGCGGCCGGGCCGGTGGTGCCAAGAATGATGGTCAGGTCATTGCCCGCCGAGTTGGATAATGGGCTGTCGGTGGCGCGTAAAAAGGCCCTGTTCTTGCGTGTCTTGCTGCCGGCCGTACTAGCCGAGAATAAACAAATTCGTCAGCAGCGCGCGTGGTTACTACAGTTGCTGGCGGATGGACTGCCCTCAAAGGACAGTGTCACCTGGCAACATCTGCAACAACTGGCCGATGAATATGCTGTCAGTGGTAACCTGAATGAAGCCGATATGCGGCGACGCCTGCTGGAACGAGTCGACGAAGTGCCGGTGGCACTGGTGCTGGCCCAGGCCGCAAATGAAAGCGGTTGGGGTACATCACGATTTGTCCTGCAGGCCAACAATCTGTTCGGGCACTGGACCTATAGTGCCGACAAGGGACTGGTACCATTACAACGTGACAAGGATAAGACCCACCGAGTGCGAATCTTCCCGACACTGCGTCTGTCGGTTCGTTCATACCTGCATAATCTCAATACCGGTCGCGCCTATCAGCGTCTACGTCAGTTACGCGCCAGCCTGCGGGAGCAAAAGCTTCCACTGGATAGCGAGTACATGGCCGCCGGTCTGGTTAATTATTCAGAACGCGGCGAGGACTATGTCAGGGAGATACGCGCCCTGATACGAAGTAATGCACTTGATCAATATGAAACGATGCAGCTACGTGATTATTCCTGGCCACCCTTGGCGACATCCGGCGGGCAAGTGCCGGAGTGAGGTTGCGAGGGCTGTCTGAGGTTGCCTGAACGGTTGTTTTTTCTTCGCTCTGGCCGGCGGGTTGCCTATCCGTAATCTATTGGCGTAAACTGTGTACGGGTCAAACCCGGTTTGTCCTCAGCTGCAGCGAGGTCTGTCATCAAGTGATATCAATACCAGGACGGGGCGCTACTCAATGATTATATGCGGACAAAAAATAAGATTGACCACGCCGGAACAGCGGCTGCTTAGTAATCTGACCGGCCGGGATACGGCGCATATCAAGACCAAAAGGTCACTGGCTGATTTTATCAAGACCAATCTCGAGAAAATCAGGGCCTGTGAACCTGGCGCCGGGCTGGCCTACAGACTGATGATCAATTCCCTGCCCTGTCACGACGAATGCTGTCTGCACTGCAAGGATGAATGCGCCAAATTCAAGAGACTCTCGGCCTCGGGTAGATAAGCAGGACACGCGCAGGGTGATGTCGTGTGTAAGTCTGCAAGATCGTCGGCATGATTTTGTGTTAATCCTTTCAATCCCGCACCAGCGTCCGTCGTTCTAGCGCGGTCAGGACACACGGCAGGATTGCCGGGGGATAGATGCCGATTTCAGAATTGTTGACGCTGACGGCGCTGGTGGCCGTAATTATTTACTGGTTGCTGGCGATGAAAGCCAAGGAAACGGCGCGTTATCTGGGGCGGCAACGCTGCCAGTGTCTGGGCCTGACATTTCTCGATGACACCGTGGTGCTGAAGAAACTGCGCCTGGTCCGCAACGAGGCGGGCCAACGGGTTATCCGGCGTCAGTATCAGTTTGAGTTCAGTAGTGATGGAAGTCAGCGCTATCGTGGGCAAATAATACTGTCAGATAACCGGCTTGAAGCTATCGTTATGGATGCCTATCGGCTTCCTGCACAATCCACAGATGACTGATCCAGTAATAACGTCCGCCTTGTCCTGAGGGCGCGGTGCAATTGTAGCGATTACGACCGAACGGCAGTGGTTTTTTCGCTACCACGGTAAAATGGGCATCGTCCAGCCATTGTACCGCTGTTCGCCCCTGGCCGCTGACATAGCAACTGAGTTGCTCAACCTTGATATCGGCTGGGCTGGTTATAGCCAGGGTCATAACCAGTGCGGGCTGTCTTTCTGTCGTCACCGGTTCCTCTGGCGTCATGTTGACTACCGGTAGCGGTAATGTCGCCGCCTTGGTCATGAATGAATCAATGTCGGCATAGTCCGCAGCCATCGGGAAGCGGGGCAGCAATTGCCTGTCGCTGTCGCTGCCGAGGGCGCCGGACAACTGTGTGAAGGCCGCGTAGCCGAGAGACTTGACCAGTGTCTTCAGGGCCAGATTGTATTCGCCATAGGGATAGGCGAACAGCATAGGCGCCCTGCCGAGTTCCTGTCGCAGGCGCTGCTGGGCGTCATTGATGTCGGCGCGGATTCGCCGTTGCCAGGCATCCAGGTTCTCGCCGTCCTGCCGACGGATCAGATAATCATGTGAGCGTGAATGATTGGCGAAACTGGCGCCGTGCCGTTGCATCTCACGCATCTGCTCCCAGTTCATGAAGGCCGGCAGGCCGCGATCGACCGCGTCCGTCGACACAAACACAGTGAACGGCCAGCCGCGCTGACGCAGGCGTGGCCAGGCTTCGGTGTAAACCGAGATATAGGCATCGTCGATAGTGATGGCGACGGTATGATCGGGCAGTGGTTTACCCTGATCCAGCGTAGTGATGATGCGTTGCAGTGGCCAGACCGTATAGGCCTGTTGCTGCAGATAATCGAGATGGGCCTCGAACTGTTCCAGGCTGACGTTGGTTTCCGCATACTGGCTGACGCCAAAATGATGGTACATAAAGACAACGGCGCTGTGGGCGCCGGCTGCCGCTATGGGTGCTTCGCCAGGGGTGCTGAATGTTTTCGCCTTGTCTGCAGCGTCGACGGCAGACGGGAGCAGCAGGCCGGCAATCAGGCCCAGCACGCCGTTGCGGAGATAAAGTGTGATTGTTCTGTTGGGCACAAAACCGATTATAACCGGAATGATCGGGTGCTGCCGGTCTGGATGGTGCCGATCCAGGCGGCTGGGTGATTGCCCGCGACGCCGCACTATGGGATGATGTGCCCTTTATTTGGCTGATGCGGAGATAAGGAATAATGACTATGCGTCTTGTGAACATGATGACGGCCCTGATGGTGGCGATGGTATTCGTAACGGCGGCACAGGCGGCTGACAAGAAACTGACTGGTGAAAGGGAGAAATTCAGTTATGCCATTGGCGTACAGATTGGTGATAGCCTGCGGCGGGATAGCATGGATGTTGATGGTGCCATCATCGGACAAGCCATCAGTGATGTATTGTCGCAATCACCGTTGAAGTTAACCCCGGAACAGATGCAGGCGGTGTTTAACGATTATCAGCAAAAGAAGGCCAAGGAGATGCAGGCCGTCGCCAATGAGAACCTGGCCAAGGGCAAGGCCTATATGGCCTCTTTCAGCAAGCAGAAGGGCGTCAAGGCCCTCGATAACGGTTTGTACTACAAAGTGCTGACCAAGGGTTCCGGCAAGAAACCTGCTGCTGATGATACCGTGGTGGTGAATTATCGCGGTACGCTGGTTGATGGCACGGAATTCGACAGCTCCTACAAACGCGGACAGCCGGCAACCTTTGCCGTCAATGCGGTCATTCAGGGTTGGCAGGAAATCCTGCCGATGATGCCCATGGGTTCGAAATGGCAGGTGGTGATACCGTCAGAGCTGGCCTATGGGCCTCAGGGTAGCGGTGGCGGCGTCATCGGCCCGAACGCGACACTGGTCTTTGACATCGAGTTGCTGGAGATCAAATAAGCTATCCCGGGTTTCGCCTGTTGGTAAGCTAAACGGTAGTCAGGACAGGCTGCGCCAGCGTTTATCGCGGCGCAGCGGTATCGTTCCGATATACAGGCCGACAAGCAGGCCGATGACAGCGGCGCCTATCGTAAACATCAACAGGCGGGAGTGCAGTTTGCTGTTGTCCTGTTCAAGGGTGTCGTTTATGGTCTTTTGTTTGTCCAGATCCAGTTGCAGGGTTTTATTCTGCTGGTAGGTATTCACGGCATCGTTGCTGATCGTGCGTATCTCATCCAGTTCCTTGGCCTGGGCACTATTCGCCTGTTCCAGCTCCTTGATCCGTTTGTCTGCCTCCCGCTTTTCTTTTTTCAGCGAGTCCAATGATTCAGTGATCCGGTTGTTCGTTTCCTGCAAGCGGTTCACTTCCTTTTCCGCCTTTGCCAGGCGCAGGCTGGCAACCGGTTCGGTTGTCAGGTAGCGGTACAACACCCAGCCCGTATGATCATTTTCAGTGGTCACTCGGGCAAAATCGTCGCCTTCCTCATAACTCAGCACTGTCATCCTGGTGCCGCTGCGGATAACAGCCACCTTTTCGGAGCTGGTGTCGGGTTCCGTGCGTACAGTGATCCACAATTCATCATTGACATACATGGTTTGATTATTGTGGGTGGAACTGGCCAACTGGTTTTCTTCGGCGTGGATCACTGTCGCAGCCAGTAACAGGATAAATAGCGTGATTGATGTCCGGAATACTTTCATGATGATGGTGGTGTCTGATTGTAATTGACCATCCCTGTCCTTTGTACTATCAGGGGCGCAGGGCTGGAATATTAGTCGCAAGTTTGGCATGGCTTTTAATAGCTGTCCAGCTTCCGCCAGTGTGTTTACAGGGAATAGCGGCCGTGGATCCCGGCCGAATTTGCGGTTCAACCGGTTATTACTGGACGGCGGTCTGGTCGACGACAGGGGCGATTTGTAACTGCTCGTCGAGATAGTGTTTGAGTCGGTCTGCAGGTACATACCCGGGGAGCATCGAGCCATCGGAAAGGATCAGGGTTGGCGTGCCGGTGACCCCCAATTTCCGGGCAACGGCCATATGATCGGCAACGGGATTGTCACAGGTCTGGTATTCAGTTTCTGCGCCGGTTTTTGCCACCGTCAGTGCCTGCTGACGGTTTTTCGAACACCAGGCCGTCACGGCCTTGAAATAGGAAGGTGTATTGAATCCGGTGCGGGGATAGGCCAGGTAACGTATCTCAATACCCCTGTCGAGATAGCTGTCAATCTCGCTGTGCAGTTTGCGGCAATAACCGCAATCGATATCGGTAAATACCGAGACGATATAACGTGTCTTGTCCGGCTTGAAGATGATCATGGTTTCCGGGTCTACAGTCGCCATGAGCCGGGCGCGTCCAGCGGCGCGTTTTGATTCCGTAACATTGGTCTGGCTATCCAGCGCATAGATATCACCCTGGATCAGATACTTGCCATCCGCGGTCAGGTAGTAGATATCGGCCCCATAGATCACTTCATACAGACCCGCTATCGGTGCCGGATTGATGCTGTCGGGTTGCCGCCCGGGAAATATGCGCGCCAATGCCGTCTTGAGTACCGGAATTACGATATACGCTTCCGGCCCGGTGTCGTCAGCGGATTCAGCGGCGTGTCCGGCAGGATTGCCGAGCGACAGGAGAGGCAGCGTCAGGATGACGGTGGCGAGTAGTATGTTGACGGTTCTGTACATGGTCGGCATCTGAAAAATAAGGACAGTATAGCAGATTTGTGAAACGGGTTATCCGCGCGGATGGTGCCGGGCATGCAACTCTTTCAGGCGCGCACGGGCGACATGGGTGTAGATCTGGGTAGTGGATAAGTCGCTATGGCCGAGTAACATCTGCAACACACGCAGGTCGGCGCCGTGGTTGAGCAGGTGGGTTGCAAAGGCATGTCGCACGACATGCGGGGACAGATTTTTTTGGATGCCGCTCAGCGCGGCATAACGCTTGATCAGGTGCCAGAAGGCGTGCCGGGTCATGGCACCGCCGCGCCGGGTGACAAAAAGGTCCTGGCTGTGATGATGTTGCAACAGTTCAAGCCGGGCCTTGTCCTGGTAACGTTGCAACCAGGCCAGCGCCTCCTCACCCAGCGGTACCAGGCGTTCCTTGTTACCCTTGCCGGTAATCCTCAATAAACCCCGACTCAGGTTTAGCTGACCCAGTTTCAGCGTCACCAGTTCAGATACCCGTAGCCCGGTGGCGTACAGGGTCTCCAGCATGGCCCGGTCACGCAAACCCAGGCTGGTATCGGTATCGGGGCTGTCGAGCAGTGCATCGACCTCAGTCTCTGTCAGTGTGTTGGGAAGAGGGCGGCCCAGCTTCGGGGCGGCGATGCGGGCACTGGGGTCGGTGTCGATCAGCGCTTCGCGCAGCAGGTAACGGTAGAAGCGCCGCAAGGTCGATAGTATACGGGCGGCGCTGCGGCTATTGTGTGTGGCCAGGTAGTCCTGGAGTTCGGCCTGCCGCAACTGGAGCAGGGCCTGGTCTGACGCATCACTCCTCTTCGCTAGTAACCAGCGGCACAATCCGCTCAGGTCGCTGCGATAGGCTGACAGCGTGTTTCTGCTAAGACCGTGCTCCAGCCATAACATATCAATGAAACGAGCGATCAGGTCCTGTGGATAGGCGTCGTTTCCTGGTTTAGTGTTGCTGTGCATCGATTCCGGCCACTCCAGCCTCTGCCTCGTGCTGTAATAACCACTGCTTGAGGTTGCCCGCCATGCCGTTGTCGGCAGTCTCGCCGAGAAAGCCACCCAGACCACCATTGGCCGCAATTACGCGATGGCAGGGGATCAGTATCGGTAACAGGTTGGCGCGACAGGCACCACCGACAGCCCGGGCCGAGGTGTCCAGCTGGCGGGCGAGATCGGCGTAACTCCGTGTTTCACCACAGGGGATGGCGCTGATGGCCTGCCACACCCGGCGCTGGAATGGGGTGCCGGTCATGGCCAGCGGTAGCGAAAATGTGGTTTGCGGGTGAATGAAGTAGCGTTGCAGTACTCCGCAAAGTTGTTCAATCAGTGCCTGGGCCGGATGGTCTTGTGAGGGGCCTCGGCTGGGCTGCTGTCCGGGCAGGAAACGCAACGCGGTAATTACGTGTTGACTGCAGCGGATGCCGATTCGGGATGCCGGTAGCGGGGTGGTGATGACCGCATCAAAACCGGGGTCTGTCCGGGTGTGCTGCCGCTCAACTTGATCGATGGCGATTGACATAGTCTCTGTCCTCCTGTGCGGTGAGGTGTCCAGTTTATGTTCAATCGAGGTTGATTATCCAGCATTGTTTCCGTGGCGGGTTGCGCACCTCCTGCCTGACGGATTGCCAGGCCATTGATCCGACAGTGGCAATAAAAAGCCGATCCTGCCGGAGGCGGGGTCGGCTGGACTAAACCACGGACAGGAGGCCGGTTTATTTGTTGTTAAGCTTTTCCTTGATACGGGCGGCCTTGCCGGTCAGGCCCCGCAGGTAGTAGAGCTTGGCGCGACGGACATCACCGCGGCGGGTGATAGTGATTTGCTCGATACTGGGGCTGTAGGTCTGGAACACGCGTTCAACACCTTCGCCGTGCGATATCTTGCGCACGGTGAAGGCCGAGTTCAGGCCGCGGTTGCGTTTGGCGATGACGATACCGGCGAATGCCTGCAGACGTTCACGCGTGCCTTCCTTGACCCGGACCTTGACCTCGATCGTGTCGCCGGGGGCGAAGTCCGGAACTTCACGTTTCATTTGCTCGGCATCGAGCTGTTCAATTATGTTACTCATCGTCTATCTCCCGCTATGCAGTTTTCCGGGCGCCGTAGCCGACGGACCCCCGGGTGTTAATCGGTTGTATTGTATTCCAGTATGTATTCATCAAGCAGTTGCTGCTGCTCGGCGCTTAAAGTCCTGTTTTCCAGCAGGTCAGGGCGTTTCAACCAGGTCGTGCCCAGGGCCTGTTTATTTCGCCAGCGTTGTATCGCGGCGTGGTCTCCACTCAGCAGTGGAGCCGGTATCGCACTATAACCCAATTGCGTCGACAGATGATCTGGCAAACGCTCCGGGCGGGTGTAGTGCGGACAATCCAGCAGACCGTCTGCAAACGAGTCCTGGGCCGCCGAATCCTGATGGCCCAGCGCCCCCGGCACCAGCCGGGTCAACGTATCTATAACGACCATGGCCGCCAGCTCGCCGCCGCTGAGGACATAATCACCGATCGACAACTCTTCATCGACTTCACTGTCGATCAGGCGCTGATCGATGCCCTCGTAGCGTCCGGCTATCAGGATTAAATCCTGATCGGTGTTCAGCAAACGTCGAGCAGTCCGCTGTTCAAAACATTGCCCCTGTGGCGACAGGTAGATCACCCGGGCTTTGTCATTACTGCCACGCCGGGCCGAGTCGATGGCCTGACGCAGGGGTTCGACCATCATGACCATGCCGGGTCCGCCACCGTAGGGGCGATCATCGACGGTGCGATGATTGTCCTCGGTAAAATCTCGAGGATTCAATAAATTCAGTTCCAGCAGCCCCTGTTTAATGGCTCTGCCGGTAACGCCCTCACCGGTCAGGGCATCAAACATGCCCGGAAACAGGGTGATTACGCTGATACGCACAGCTAATTCAGCCGGCTGACCCGTATCAGCGGGCTTGCCTGGTCCCCGAACCCAGCACAGCGGTCCGCGTATCGGCTAAATGTTACACTTCTCCCGCTATCTCGGGCGATTCTTTTCCAGCCAGAATTCTGTGTCATCATCTGTTCCCCGGTGGGGGTATAACGGGACTAGAAATCCGGATCCCAATCGACCTGCATACAGCCTGCCCGCAGATCAATCTTGATAATCGTCAGACCCTGTATAAACGGTATCAGTCGTTCCCGTTCACCAGTGACGACCAGCACATCATTAGCGCCGGTGGCGAACACGTGGTCAACGATACCCAGTTCCTGTCCATCCGTCGTTATAACCTTCAGGCCCTGCAGGTCGGTCCAGTAATATTCATCCTGCCCCAGTTCCACCAGCTGGTTTCTGTAAACGGCGATTTCCGCGCCGATTAACCGGCGGGCCGCCTCGCGGTCGTCATAACCCTGCAGGTGGGCGATGATACCCTTACCCTGTGTGCGCCCGTCGGCTATGGTTACCTCTCGCCACGCCTTGCCTGGTTGACGTATCAGCCAAGGCGAGTAAGACAGAATATTATCGCGTGGACTGGTATCGGAATAAATCCTGAACCAGCCCCTGACGCCATACAGGCCGGTAATCTGGCCAAGCACTACGATGTTGTCATCGTGCACGAGCCGATTCCCGTCAGTATCGCAGTGAGTTCCGGTTCGCGCCTGTATCACCGGACTGCCTCATGCACAGTAACCGGCGGGTCTCAGACGGCCTGCTGCTGCTTGATCAGGCTCGTGACGCGCGGCGAAACCTGCGCCCCGAGTCCGGTCCAGTGGTTGATGCGTTCCAGTTCAAGCTGCAGACGGACTTCCTGGCCCTTGGCACCCGGATTAAAATAACCGAGGCGCTCGATAAAGCGACCATCACGTGAATTACGGCTGTCAGTGACCACAATGTGGTAAAAAGGCCGCTTTTTGGCGCCGCCTCTTGATAATCGTATGGTTACCATTCCTTTCCTCAAAATACTCGGTCGGTGAAACCGTCACATTTTACGCGAATTGGTGAAAAATGAAAGTCTTGTTGCGGTTAAATGTTGGATAGTGCCTGGGGAAGTCCGGGTTCGCTACCTGAACGGCCCTTCAGCAGGGGTCAAAAGGGGAGCTGGCCTTTCATGCCCCGCATCATTCGCCCGAGTCCGCCCTTGGAGGCCTTTTTCATCATTTTCTGCATCTGGGTGAATTGTTTCAGCATGCGGTTGACATCCTGCACCTGGACACCCGCTCCGGCCGCGATGCGGCGCTTGCGCGAGGCCTTGATGATGTCAGGGAAACGGCGCTCGTGCGGCGTCATCGAGTTGACAATGGCCTCCATGTGGATGAATTGCTTGTCATTGACCCGATTCATAGCCCCCTGAGGCAGTTGCCCCATGCCGGGTAACTTGTCGAGCAGACTGCCGATCCCCCCCATGCTGCGCATCTGCTGCAGTTGATCACGAAAATCACTGAGATCAAATCCCTTGCCTTTATGGATCTTTTGCGCCAGTTTTTCGGCCTTGTCGCGGTCGATCTTGCTTTCAGCCTCCTCGACCAGGCTGAGGATGTCACCCATACCGAGGATGCGCGAGGCCACCCGGTCCGGATGAAAGGCCTCAAGGGCCGAGATTTTTTCACCGACACCGAGGAATTTGATCGGTTTGCCGGTAATATGGCGTACAGACAGCGCAGCACCGCCGCGGGCATCACCGTCGGTCTTGGTCAGTATCACCCCGGTCAGGGGCAGTGCATCGTTGAAGGCCTTGGCCGTATTGGCGGCATCCTGTCCGGTCATGCTGTCGACGACGAACAGGGTTTCCACCGGCTTTATCGACTCATGCAGTCGCTTGATCTCTGCCATCATCTGCTCATCGATATGCAGGCGTCCCGCCGTGTCGATGATGACGATATCGATGAATTGCTTGCGGGCCACATCGATCGCGCCGGCGGCGATGTCGACCGGGTCCTGATCGGGTGTGCTGGGATGGAAGCGGGCGCCGATCTCACCGGCCAGGGTCTCCAGCTGGTCGATGGCGGCCGGGCGGTAGATATCGGCGCTGGTGAGCAGGACCGTCTTTTTGGCCTTGTGCATCAGCCAGTGGGCCAGTTTGGCTGCCGTGGTCGTCTTACCCGCTCCCTGCAGGCCCGCCATCAGGATCACGGCCGGGGGTTGGGCGTTCAGATTCAGTTCGGCGCAGGCCTCGCCCATCAGCGTGGTCATTTCGTCGCGAACCACTTTTATCAGCGCCTGGCCCGGGGTCAGGCTGTGGATAACTTCCTTGCCGATGGCCCGCTGCTGGACGCTGGCAATGAATTCGCGTACCACCGGCAGGGCGACGTCGGCCTCCAGCAGGGCCATGCGGACCTCGCGCAGGGCATCCTTGATATTAGTCTCGGTCAGGCGTCCCTGACCGCGCAGGTTTTTCAGTGTCTGGCCCAGGCGGCCGCTCAGATTATCAAACATAGTGTGGTTTCAGCTGGATTGGGATGAATGACAATGATACACGCTGGGCCTGCGGATCGAAATATCAGAGCGAGATATTTGCCGGCGACAGGGTTGAAACAGGATGCCGGGTGTCAGTGATTATTCAGTTGCAGTACGGGCGTGGCTCGCCTCAGGTGGTCCGGACTGGAAGTTATAGACCTCGTCCCCGTGCAGGAACGTCAATGGCCGGTCCGTGATCGCGGCCCGACATTCTTCGCTAATGATACTTTCCTCGCCGGGTTTGTTGTGGGTAATGCAGATCGGCGGTTGATGACGCAGTTTTTTCAGATCCCTGGCCAGCAGGTTGGGTGAATAATGGCGGGCTCGTTCACAAAGGGCTTCAAGGTGATTACCGAAAGCAACCTCGATCAGCAGCAGATCCAGCCTGTCATGGGCGTTCAGGGCTTCCCACAGCGTGTCATTGGTTGTCGTATCGCCGCTGTAGGCGATGGCGGTGTTGTTGGTTGAAACCCGATAGGCCACCGTGGGGACAATATGATTGACCGGGATCGATTCAAAGGTTCTTCCGGCAATGGTGCAGGTTTCACCGGGCTGGAAGGGTTGGTAACGTATGACCGGCGACTGCATGGTTGGTAATTCGGCAAAATTGGGCCAGATCGCCCAGTTGAAGATATTGTTTTTCAGGGCGTCGATTGATAACTGCTGGCCATGGATGACGATTGGTTTACTGATATGATCAAATATGCTGTCTACCATCAAAGGCAGACAGGCAATATGGTCGAGATGAGTGTGGGTGATAAAGATATGACGGATCCTGGACATCTCGTCCAGCGTCAGACTGCTGATACCGGTACCGGCATCAATCAGGATGTCATCATCTATCAGCAGTGATGTGGTACGTAATGTCCCACCGATACCTCCACTGCAACCCAGGATACGAATCTTCATGTGATGTGCCCTGGCCGGGTGTTACAGCTGCCTGGCCGGCTTCCTCCGTATTCTTAATTTTACGCAAAAAGCGTATCTTCGTCCTTGTATGGTTTGCCAGTGGCCTACCCATCGGCGTCCCTGATACCATTTACGGGTATCCTTGAACACCTTATCGTCATTTTTTCACAGTTCTTCAATAAGATAAATCAAAAAAACCGGTTCAAAGCTCGGTAAAGTTATGCGATCATGCAGTGGTCTGAGTTAATCCGGGTTTCCATGGACAATACATTATTGAGCATAATGGCCATTTTGGCCTATCTAGGTGCTGGCCTGCTGGTTTTCAGGCAACTACATAGACGGGCTGTGTTGGCCGGAAGACCACGCTCAGGATTGTTTCTACTGGTGGTTGCTGCGCTGGTTTTGCACATGCTGGTTCTGCTACAGAAATTTATCGGTTCTGAGGGTCTGAATTTCGGCATCTTCAATGCCATATCACTGCTGGCCTGGTTGATTGCCCTGTTATTACTGGTTGCGATGCTCAGCCGGCCGGTCGAGAATCTTGGTATTATCGTCTTTCCACTGGCGGCACTGGCCATGGGCCTGGATTACAATTTTACTACCGAACATTTTGTAGACAGTGATAACTTTACCCTCAAGCTGCATATCCTGATATCTATCCTGAGCTACAGTGTTTTTACCATTGCCGCGATCCAGGCCGTCTTGCTGGCGATCCAGGATCAGCATTTACATAACAAGCATCCGGGTGGGTTTATCCGTGCCCTGCCGCCGTTACAGACGATGGAGGCATTGCTGTTCCAGATGCTGGTTGTCGGATTCATCCTGCAGAGCCTGTCGTTGCTCAGTGGCTTTGCCTTTCTTGAAGATATGTTCGCCCAGCATCTTGTCCACAAGACGGTATTGTCGTTGATGGCGTGGGGTATTTTTGCCGTGCTGTTGTGGGGGCGATGGAAGTTCGGCTGGCGTGGCAAGATGGCGATTCGTTCGACACTCGGTGGATTCGTGTTGTTATTGCTGGCCTATGTCGGCAGTAAGCTGGTTCTGGAGGTCATGATCGGCCGGTGATTGATATTCCGATAGAAGCGCTGGTCGCTGGCCTGATTTTCCTTGTCTTGCTGTCGGCCTTCTTTTCCGCCTCAGAGACAGCGATGATGCGTATCAATCGTTATCGTCTGCGGCACCTGGTCAGGGATGGGCATCACGGAGCCCTGCGTGTTCACGCCCTGCTGGAACGGCCGGATCGATTAATCGGTATCATCCTGCTCGGCAATAATTTTGTTAATATTCTTGCTTCATCGATCACGACCATCATTGCCCTGCGTTATCTGGGGGAGGCCTGGATTGCTATCGCCGCCGGCTTGCTGACGCTGGTTATCCTGATTTTTGCCGAAGTAGCTCCGAAGACCATGGCGGCGGCCTATCCGGAACGGGTTGCCTTTCCCGGGGCAATCATCCTTGTTCCATTACTATGGGTTTTTTATCCGGCGGTGTGGGTAATAAACGCCATTGCCAATACTCTGCTGCGCATGGTTGGTTTGAGTCCACTTGAGGGTGATATGCAACAACTCAGCAGCGAGGAACTGCGCTCCGTAGTCAACGAGGCGGGTACATTAATCCCGAAACGTCATCAGAAAATGCTGATCAATATCCTGGACCTGGAGAAGGTGACCGTCGATGACATCATGATCCCGCGTAACGAAATCGTCGGCATCGATCTGAATACCGACCTGAATGAGATCGTGACCTTATTAGCCCGCTGCCAGTATAGTCATTTGCCGCTGTATCGCGATGACGTTAATAATGTCCTCGGTATACTTCATACCCGCCAGGTTTTGCCCCTGCTCGCCAAGGAGAGACTCGATCAGCAGGCGCTGATCAAAAGTGCTGACGAACCCTATTTTGTTCCGGAAGGAACACCGCTGAATACCCAGCTGTTAAAGTTTCAACGCCAGAAACGGCGTGTGGCGCTGATCGTTGATGAATACGGGGAGGTTGAAGGACTGGTTACCCTGGAAGATATCCTTGAGGAGATCGTAGGTGAGTTCTCGACAAACTACAGCTCAACGATCAGTGATATCCATCCACAGGAGGATGGCAGTTATCTTGTGGATGGAGGCGCCAATATCCGGGAACTGAATCGCTCCATGCACTGGGTGTTACCCGTAGATGGCCCAAAGACGCTCAATGGCCTGATGCTGGAGGCGATGGAGTCTATCCCGGAAGGCGCTGCCAGCGTGCGTATCGTCGGTTACGTGATCGAGATTGTACAAAGCTCCGAGAACGCGATAAAGGTGGCACGTATCATACCGCCAGCTGACAAACAGGACTTAGGACTTAGGACTTAGGACTTAGGACTTAGGACTTAGGACTTAGGACTTAGGACTTAGGACTTAGGACTTAGGCGTAATTGTGCTGGAGCCAGCGGCTAGAACGGGATGCCGATCATGATACCGACGCTGTTCTGTTGACT
>Ga0210101_1000065_pt1 | contig 35351 bp, 39 predicted proteins | sample Muzzi_PWC_D1_FD_185534 | JGI IMG/M metagenome (GOLD analysis project Ga0210101, IMG submission 185534) | Wetland microbial communities from San Francisco Bay, California, USA, that impact long-term carbon sequestration - Muzzi_PWC_D1 (SPAdes) | ecosystem: Environmental > Aquatic > Marine >... | reverse complement strand
CGTCTTCCCGGAGCTCTGCCTGCCCGGCTACCCCGCCGAGGATCTCTACCTGAAGCGGCACTTCGTCGAGGCGAACCGGGCGGCGGTCGAGGAGCTGGCCCTCGGGGTCGGCGAGACGGTTGTCGTGGTCGGCTTCGCCGAGCCGGTGGCCGGCGGCGGCGACCACCGCCACGCACACAACTCGCTCGCCGTGCTGGCCGGTGGCGAGGTGCGCGCCGTCTACCGCAAGAACCGGCTGCCCAACTACGCGGTCTTCGACGAGCAGCGCTACTTCGTCCCCGGCACCGAGCCGCTCACCGTCGAGGTCGCCGGGACCGGAGTCGGCCTGACCGTCTGCGAGGACCTCTGGACCGAGGGGCCGCCGGCGTCCAGCGAGGCGGGCGAAGGCGCCGAGCTGATCGCCAACCCGTCGGGCTCTCCGTACCGCCGCGGCAAGGGCCGCGAGCGCGAGGAGATGTTCGCCGCCCGCGCCCGCGCCTACGGGACCCATCTCGCCTTCTGCAACCTGGTCGGCGGCCAGGACGAACTGGTCTTCGACGGTCACAGCTTCGTCGTCGACCCGGCCGGCCGGGTGATCGCCCGCGCCGCCCAGTTCGAGGAGGAGCTGCTGGTCTGCGAGGTCCCCGCCGCCGCCCCCGGGCCGCTCGCCGAGCCGCTTCCGGATCTGGCCGAGGTCTACGAGGCGCTCGTCCTCGGCCTGCGCGACTACGTGCGCAAGAACGGCTTTCGCCACGTCGGCCTCGCCCTCTCGGGGGGGATCGACTCCGGCCTGGTGGCGCTGCTCGCCGCCGACGCGGTCGGTCCCGCCAACCTCAGCTGCGTGGTGATGCCCTCGCCCCATTCCAGCCCTGAAACCCAGGCGGATGCGCGAACTATCGCTGCGAACCTGGGCGCCGCGGCAATCGAGATCCCGATCGGGCCGGCGATGGACGCCTACGAAGCAGCCCTGGCGGCCTCCTTCGCGGTCGAGGAGGACGCCGCCCCGCGTTCGCTTCCCCACGACCCGACCCGGCCTTCCGAGCCCGACCTGGCCGCCGAGAACATCCAGGCCCGGATTCGCGGCAACCTGATGATGGCGCTCTCCAACAAGCACGGCTGGCTGGTCCTGACCACCGGCAACAAGAGCGAGATGTCGGTCGGCTACGCGACGCTCTACGGCGACATGGCGGGCGGCTTCGCGGTGATCAAGGACGTGCCGAAGGCGCTCGTCTACGAGCTGGTCCGCGACCGCAACCAGCGGGCCGGGCGCGAGCTGGTGCCGTCCTCGGTGCTGGAGCGGGCGCCCTCGGCCGAGCTGCGGCCCGAGCAGCGCGACACCGACACCCTGCCGCCCTACGAGCTGCTCGACCGCGTGCTGGAGGCCTACGTCGAGCGCGACGAGGGGCGCGAGGAGATGATCGCGGCGGGGCTGCCCGCCGATGTGGTCGACGAGGTGGTGCGGATGGTCGACCGCTCCGAGTACAAGCGCCGCCAGGCGGCCCCGGGGATCCGGATCACGCCGAAGGCATTCGGGCGGGACCGGCGCTTGCCGATCACGAACCGCTTCGGCGGCTAAGCCTGACAGCGATCGTCATCCGGGCCAGGGCGCAGAGGCGGTCCTCGGCGTCGAGGACTTCGGCGTCCCAGACCCAGGTCGAACGGCCGCGGTGGCGGGCCCGCGCCGTGACTTCGGCGTGGCCCTCGGTGATCGGGCGCAGGAAGCTGACGTTGATCGACTGGCCCATCGCCGCCATCCCGTCGCCGAACACGGCGAGCGCGGTGGCCCGTGAGCAGACGCTCTCGACCAGGCTGGACATGACGCCGCCGTGCATCAGCCCGAAGGGCTGGCGGAGGTCGTCGCGAATCGGGATCCGCGCCCGCGCGTGCTCGGGGTCGTCGTCGAGCCACTCGGTGCCGAGCAGGTCGGCGTAGTCAGAGCGCGCTGGAAGCGGGGCATCGCCGGCCATCGGGGCGGACCCTACCCGCCGGCGCCGTCCCTTAGTGTTCGGAGGCCGTGGCGCTGACCGACGATCAGAGGGCGATGCTCCGCCTACTCGCGCAGGGCGAGGAAGGCTACGCGGACATCGCGGCCCTGAAGGGCGTCAGCGTCGAGCAGGTGAAGGCCGAAGTGAAGGAGGCGCTGGCCGCCGCGGCCGCCGAGGGGGAGGCGAGCCCGCCCGAGCAGCCCCCGCCCGCCAAGCCGGCTCCTCCCCCGCCCGCCAAGCCGGCTCCTCCCCCGCCCGCCGAGCCGGCGGCCGCGCAACCGCAGGCCCCCTCCCCGCCCGCCGCCAAGCGACCGCGAAAGACCGGCCTCTCGGTGCCCCCCGAGCGGCGGCGCCTCCTCGCCCTGGCGGGCGCGGCGCTCGGCGCCGTCGCTGTGGTGCTGATCCTGATCGCGGTGCTGGGCGGCGGCTCCGGCGGCTCCGGCTCGAGCACCGCCGCAAGCGCCGGCACGGGAAGCGAAACGACCGGCGCCGCGAACGCCAACCTCACCCAGGCCGTGCTGCGGCCGGTCAGCGGCGCAAGCGGCGCCGGCCAAGCGATCTTCGGCCGGCTCGGCAAGAAGGAAATCGTCCTCCAGGTCATCGCCCGCGAACTCGAACCGGCCAGCGACGGACGGCCGTATACCGTCTGGCTCTACCGCTCGCCGCAGGTGGCGCTGCGGGTCGGCACGGCGAAGGTCGGCAAGTCGGGGCGGCTCGTCGCCCGCTTCCCGATCCCCGCCGAACTGCTCGCCTACGTGGCCAGCGGCGCCTTCAAGCAGATCTACCTCTCGCGCACCTCCGGCGCCGCCTACGAACGCGAGCTGGCGCAGGCGCAGAAGCAGAAGAAGCTCCCCCCCTACAGCGGCGAAACCGTGCTCACGGGGACGATCTCCGGCCCGATCGTCAGCTCCGGCGAAGGCGAAGGCGGCTAGGCCGAGGGGATCAGCTTGCCCGGGTTCATGATCCCGCTGGGATCGAGCCGCTCCTTGACCGCCCGCAGCACCTCGATTCCCGTCTCCCCCACCTCGGCCTCCATGTAGGGGGCGTGGTCGCGGCCGACCCCGTGGTGGTGGGTGATCGTGCCGCCGGCGCGAACGATCGCCTCCGAGGCGGCTCGCTTCACCGCGGCCCACTGCTCCAGCTCGGCGCCGTGCCGGGCCCGGGCGATGAAGGTGAAGTAGAGCGAGGCGCCGTCGGCGTAGGCGTGGGAGAGGTGGCAGAAGGCGAACCCCGGCGTGCCCTGGGCGGCGAGCGAGTCGCGGATCGCCGCGGCGACGCCCTCGCGCAGCTCGCCGAGCCGGCTCCAGGTGTGGGAAGTCTCCAGCGTCTCGACGATCGCCCCCAGGTCGATCAGCGTGTCGCGCAGGTAGGGGCCCTGGAAGCGCCCGCGCTCCCAGGAGCGGCCGGCGCCCTGGCCTAGGTAGGCGGCGCCGCCGCGGCGCAGCGCCCGCACGGCGAGGGCGCGGCGGCGGGCGACCGACTCCTCGTCGCCCTCGAAGCCAACGACGATCAGCGAGCCCTGGCGCTTGCCGCGCAACCCGAGGTAGCCGCCGAGCAGCGTCCCGGCCAGCCCGCGCGGGCCGGAGAGCGCCAGCGACACCCGCGTCTCCTCCTCGTCGGAAACGCGGATCACGTCCGGAAGGCCCGGACCCTGGGCCAGAGCTCGGACGATCTCCGCACCGGCCTCGAAGCTCGCGGTGATCCAGGCCTCGTAGCGGCGCTGCTGCGGGGCCCGGCGCACCCGCACGGTGACCTCCGGGATCACCCCGAAGGCCCCCTCCGAACCGAGCACCAGCTCCCGCAGCGAGGGACCGGCGGCGCTGTGCGGAGTGTCGAGGGTGCGCAGCTCGCCCGCTGGCGCGATCAGCGGCAGGGAGCTGACCAGGGCGTCGAAGCGACCGTAGCCGCTCGACGCCTGTCCGGCCGAGCGGGTCGCGGCGAAGCCGCCGATCGTCGCGTACTCGAAGGACTGCGGGAAGTGTCCGAGCATCACCCCGGCGGCGTTCAGCGCCGCTTCGGCCTCCGGACCGCGCAGCCCGGCGCCAAGCCGCGCGGTGAGCGAGCGACGGTCGACCTCGACGCCGCGCAGCCGCGCCAGGTCGAGGCTGACCAGGCGCGGGTGCGAGTCGCGCAGCGGCTCGAGCCCGCCGACCACGCTGGTGCCGCCGCCGAACGGCACGACCGCGACCCCCTCCGCCGCGCAGACCTCGAGCGCCCGCCGCACCGCGTCAGCGTCGCCCGGCAGCAGGACGGCGTCCGGCGCGGCCTCGAGCCGGCCGCCGCGCAGCCTTGCCAGGTCGACGTAGCCGCAGCCGGTCGCGTGGCGCACCCGGTCCTCGGTCGAGTCGAAGACCGCCTCCTCCCCGACCGCCTCGACCAGTGCCCGCGGCAGCGGCTCCGCCGGCGGCAGCTCGAAATCCTCCAGCTCCGCGGTGCGTTCGCAGTTATCCCCCCTATCGGCGGAAAAGTGCGAACGCGGCGGTAGGTCGCCGACCCGCTCGCGCAGCGCCGCCAGCGCCTCCCCGTCCAGCTCGGGCTCGATCGCCGGGTCGCCCCACCCCCACCACTTCGAATCTCTCCTCGGCGCGCTCATCCCTCTGCTCCGGCAAGCGCCCGCTCGAGGCCGTCCAGCGCCTCGTCGAGGATCTTGTTCTGGCCGCCCCGCATGATCGGCGAGCCGAGCCGCGAAAGCCCGCGCAGCTTCTGCTCGGAGCGGAGCCTCACCTCGGTGGCGTCGCCCTTGGCGCGCAGCGCCACCTCGACGGTCGAGCTGCGCAGGTGTCGCTCGAACGGCGTCCCCCCGAGCTGCTGCTCCCAGACGTAGCGCTCGCCCTCTGCCGAGCTGAGGCAGCGGAAGTCGGCGCGGACGCCGCGCCCCTCGGCCGTCTGCAGCACCTTGGTCCACTGGCTGCGCCGCCCTTCCGGCTTGCGGTCGACGCTCTCGACCCGGGTCGTGCGCGGCCACCAGCGCGGCAGGCTGTAGGGGTCGGAGACGAGCTCCCAGACGCGCTCCGGCGGCGCGGCGATCGTCCTGCGGCGGCTGACCCGGGGCACGCTCGGAGCCGTCAGTCCCCGGCCAGCCGGCGAAGGTCGCGCACCAGCAGCAGGTGCTTGAGGTGGCTGACCGTGGCCGCCAGGCTCTCCAGGCTCTCCACCGCCTCCTTGCGCCGCTCCGGATTGCGCGAGCGCAGCGAGGGCCCGAGCAGCGCTTCCAGCAGGTTCGCCTCGCGGTCCGCCGAGGAGCGGAAGATGCGCAGGTTGCGCGCCCCGACCCCGACCCGCGAGAGGTCGTTGGCGGCGCGGACGATCTCGCGGTCGGTCTCGTCGTAGACGGTCCTGCCGTCGCGCTTCTCCGGCTGCACGATGCCGAAGTTCTCCAGCTCCGCGACCAGCTCGGACCGGGCGCCGGTCTCCTCGACCAGCTCGTCGAGGGTCAGGTAGGCGCTCGAGGTGTTGACCAGGATCGCCCGCCGCACCGCGCCCGCGGCCGGCCGTCGTTCGCCGCCCCCGCCGAGATCGACTTCCCCGCCAGCCGCAAGCTCCTGGCGGATCACACGCAACGGCAGGAACTCGTCGCGCTGCAGGCGGAGGATCGTTCGCAGCCGCTCGACGTCGGACTGGCTGTAGAGGCGGTAGCCGCCCGGCGTGCGCCGCGGCGTCAACAGCTTCTGGTCCTCGAGGTAGCGGATCTTGGAGATTGAGACGTCGTCGAACTCGCCCTGCAGGATCTTGCAGACGGCGCCGATCGTCAGCGCCTTGCGCGGCCGCGAATCGCGCGGGCGAGACTGCTGCTCCGAGATCGCCATCGGCCCCTTCTCACCTCTCCAGGTAGCTCAGCTTGTACTTGCCGACCTGGATCTCGTCCCCGTCGGCGAGCCGGTGCGACTCGATCCGGCGGCGGTTGACGTAGGTCCCGTTGAGCGAGCCGAGGTCGTCGATGTAGAAGCCGTCGCGGCGGCGCACCAGCAGCGCGTGGTTGCGCGACACGGTGACGTCGTCGAGGAAGACGCCCGCGTCGGGGCTGCGGCCGATGCTGACCCGGTCCTCGGTGACCGTGAAGCTCTCCCCCGCGCGGCCGCCGCCCGCCCGGATGACCAGCGCCGCTCCGCTCTCCTCCAGCACCTCGTCGATGTCGATCGGCTGCATCTCGCCGGTGTCGGCGACGGTGTAGGTCATCGTCGTCGGCTCGTCGCCCTCGTCTTTCGGGCCGCCGAGGTAGGCGCCGCACTTCTGGCAGTAGTTGGCGCCCTCGGGGTTGACGAAGCCGCACTCCGGGCAGTGGACGGGCATCGCGCGCTCCGGCCTAGGCGGCCGGCTCGTCCTCCGGCCGTTCCTGCCGCGCCTTGCCGGCGAGGATCTCGGTGAGCTGGGCCACGTCGTCGCCGGAGATCAGCGAGTCGCCGCTTTCGCGCTTCTGCCGCAGCCGGTTGACCAGCTCGGCGCGCAGGATGTCGATCTTGCCGTGCAGGACCCGGCGCCTGTAGGAGATCTCGTTCTCCTCGGTGGTGAGCTTGTCGATCAGGTCCTTCAGCTCCTCGTCGCTGAGCGAACCGAGATCGGGAAAGGTGTCCTCCATCTCGCTCCTTGATCGGGAGGCCTGCTCGCCTCGTTGGCCGCGTGGGTTCGATTATAGGTCGCCGCGCCAAAGGTTCAACCGTAGGTTGAAGGTTTATGGAGCCTGGGCGCCGGCTTGCGCGCCGCGCTCCCGCACCGTGCGTATCCCGGTCCGCGCGTAGAGCAGCGTGGCGAGGATCGCGAGGGCGACCCCGACGATCAGCAGGACCGCCGGCACCCAGCCGGAGACGACGAGGGCGAAGAAGATCCCGCCCATGATCGGGAAGACCGAGATCCGCCCCGGCCAGTTGACGGCGATCTGGACCCCGTGGCGCAGCCCGTACTGGGCGAGCAGCAGCATCGCCAGCTCGCGGCCGACCAGCAGGGCGAGCGCCCAGCGGGGCAGCAGGTCGAAGTGCCAGCAGACGACCGCGCCGGAGAGGATCGTGAGGCGGTCGATCAGCGGGTCGAGCATCGCGCCCAGCCGGCTGTACTGGCCGGTGAGGCGGGCGAGCAGGCCGTCCAGGTAGTCGCCGGCGGCGATCGCCCAGAAGAGCGCGGCCGCGGCGGCGCTGCGCCCGTCGCCCGATTCGAAGGCCACCCAGAGGAAGACCGGGATCGCCGCGAGGCGCAGGTAGCCGACCAGGTTGGGCAGCGTCCACGGGTTGAGCGGCTCCCCCTCGCGCGTCTGCGGGGGCGGCGGTCCGCTGCGATCGAGCCCGAGCAGGCGGCGGAGGCGGCCGCGCCCGAACGGGGCGGTCTCAGCCATCGGGGTCCTGGAGAAGCCCCAGCGCCCGCTCGGCCGCCTCGGCGACCGGCAGCTCGCGCTCCTCGCCGCTCGCCCGCTCGCCGGCCTCGACGACGCCCTTCGCCAGCCCACGGCGGCCGGCGACGAGGCGCAGCGGGCAGCCGAGCAGCTCGGCATCGGTCAGCTTCTCGCCCGGGCCGGCGTCGCGATCGTCGTAGAGCACCTCGGCGCCGCGCTCGCGCAGCTCCTCGTAGAGGCGGTCGGCGGCCTCGCGCTCCGGCTCTCCGGGCTTGGCGAGCGAGACGAGGTGGACCTGCCAGGGGGCGATCGCCGGCGGCCAGACGATGCCGCGCTGGTCGGCGCGCTGCTCGATCGCCGCGGCGACGATCCTCGCCGGACCGATCCCGTAGCTGCCCATCGCGATCGGTCGTTCACTTCCCTCCTCGTCGAGGAAGGTGGCGCCGAGCGGCTCCGAGTAGCGGCTGCCGAGCTTGAAGATGTTGCCGACCTCGATCGCCGGCTCGATCTCGATCGTGCCGCCGCCCGGAGCCGTGTCGCCCGCCTCGACCGTGCGCACGTCCATCTCGTGGGACTCGAAGTCGCGCGCCGGCGAGACGCCGCGTAGGTGCGCATCCGCCTTGTTTGCGCCGCTGACGTAGGAGTCGCCGGCGATCGCGGCGTCCTTGACGATCGGCAGGTTCGCGCCGACCGGCCCGATGTATCCGACCGGCCCCAGCTCGGCTTCGATCTCCTCCGGCTTCGCCGGGCGGAAATCGACCCCCATGCCGTTGCGCAGCTTGATCTCGTTGAGCCGGTGGTCGCCGCGCAGCAGGACCAGCACCAGCCCGCGACCCTCGACCACGATCGGCATCGCCTTGATCAGGGCCCCGGCGGGCACGCCGAGCGCGCCGGAAACCTCCTCGACGGTGGTCAGGCCCGGCGTGGAGACCTCCTCGGGAGCGTCGAGCGGCGCCGGCAGCTCGACCGGGCGGGCGCCCGCAGCGGCGATCTCGACGTTGGCGGCGTACCCCGGCGCCAGCGCCACCTCGTTCTCGCCGGCCGGGCAGGGGGCCATGTACTCGTGGGCGCCGGAGCCGCCCATCATCCCCACGTCGGACTCGACCCGGTACCAGCGCAGCCCGCAGCGGTCGAAGACCCGCGCGTAGGCCTCGCTCTGCAGCTCGTAGGAGCGCGCCAGCCCCTCCTCGTCGCGGTCGAAGGAGTAGGCGTCCTTCATCGTGAACTCGCGGGTCCGCAGCACCCCGGCCCGCGGCCGCGGCTCGTCGCGCTCCTTGGTCTGGATGTGGAACACCATCAAGGGCAGGTCGCGGTAGGAACGGACCTCCCGCGCGACGTGGAAGGTCACGCACTCCTCGTGGGTCATCGCCAGGGCCATCTCGGCGCCCCTGCGGTCCTCGAGCTTGAACAGCTCCTCGATCGCGTAGCGCCCGGTCTTCTTCCAGGGCTCGGCCGGCTGCAGGACCGGCATCAGCATCTCCTGACAGCCGATCCCCTCCATCTCCTCGCGCAGGATCGCCTCGACCTTCCTCTCGACCCGCCACCCGGCGGGCAGATAGGTCCACAGCCCCGCCCCCAACTGCCTGATCAACCCCGCCCGCACCATCAGCTTGTGGGAGAGCGCCTCGGCATCCGCCGGGGCGTCCTTCAGCGTCGGGATGAACGCCTGGCTCAGCCGGGTCACAGTGGAAACCTATCCACTAGTTAGGCCGCGGGCGGGCGACAGCTTGTCTCGGAGGGCCTACGCCCTGGTGAACCGGCGCCCCGCGGTCGGCGAAGCCTCCTCGTCGAGCAGGACCCGATCGGACTCGCCCTTTTCGGCCGCTTCGTGCTCCAGCTGCGCGATCTTCTCGGGGGTCAGGTCGCCGGCGTTCTCCTCCTCGATCCTGGCCAGCCACTCGGCCCCCTCCCCCGCCTTGCGCTCGTCGACCTCGACCTCGCCGCGGTCCAGCGACCTGTCGATCTCCTCGAACAGGGCGTCGACCAGCTCGGCCTGGGGAACCTTGCGCAGCGGCTTGCCGCCGGCGAAGATCAGCCCCTCGTTCTTGGCGCCGGTGATCCCGAAGTCGGCGTGGCTGGCCTCGCCGATCCCGTTCACCGCGCAACCCAGCACCGCGACCTCGATCGGCTCGGCGTAGCGCTCCAGCCGTCGCTCGATCTCGGCGACGACCGAGTCCATGTCGAACTGCAGGCGCCCGCAGGTCGGGCAGGCGATCAGCACCGGGCCACGCTCGCGCAGCTGCAGCGCCTTGAGGATCTCCCAGGCGACCTTCACCTCCTCCTCGGCGTGGAAGGTCGAGAGGCTGATCCGGATCGTGTCGCCGATCCCGTCGGCGAGCAGCGTCCCCAGCCCGACCGAGGACTTCAGCGAACCCGACCACCGCGTCCCCGCCTCGGTGATCCCGAGGTGCAGCGGGTAGGGGATCCGCTCGGACAGCATGCGGTTGGCGGCGATCGTGTTGGGCACGTTGGTCGACTTGATCGAGACCTTGAAGTCGGTGAACTCGAGGCCCTCCATCAGCTCGACGAACTCGACCGCGGCGGTGACCAGCGCCTCGACCGGCGAGCTGCGCTCCAGCTCGTGCAGGTGCTTGGGCAGCGAGCCGGAGTTGACGCCGATCCGCATCGGCACGCCGGCCGCGGTCGCCCGCGCCGCGACCTCGGCGACTTTCTCGCGGCCGCCGATGTTGCCCGGGTTGAGGCGGATGCAGTGGGCGCCGGCGTCGATCGCCTTCAGCGCCAGGGTGTGGTTGAAGTGGATGTCGGCGATCACCGGGATCGGCGATTCGCTGACGATCGTGCGCAGCGCAGCGGCGTCGTCCTCGCGCGGCACCGCGACCCGCACCAGGTCCGCCCCGGCATCGGCGACCTTGCGGATCTGCTCCATGGTCGCCGCCAGGTTGGCGGTCTCGGTCTTGGTCATCGTCTGCACGGCGACCGGCGCGCCGCCGCCGATCGGAACGCCGCCGACGAAGATCTGCCGCTTCGAGGCCATACCGGAAGGGTATCCGGGTCGGCCGCTCAGCCCGCGTACAGCCGCTCGATCTCGGCCGCGTACTTGCGCTCGATCGGCTTGCGCTTCAGCTTCATCGTCGGGGTCAGCTCGTCGCCGCCGGGCGCCCATTCGGTCGGCAGGACCTGGAACCGCTTGATCTGCTCGACCCGCGCCATGCGCTGGTTGGCCGCCTCGACGGCCTCGCTCACCGCCGCCTGGACCGCCTCGTTCTCCGCGAGCGCCTCGGGCGAGGTGTCCTCGATCCCCTCGCCCTGCGCCCAGGCGGGTGCGTAGTCGGGATCGAGGACGATCAGGGCGACGTTGTAGCGGCGCCCGTCGCCGATCGTGACGGCCTGTCCGATCAGCGGGCTGGCCGCCTTCAGCTTCGACTCGATCGAGGCCGGAGACATGTTCTTGCCGGCCGCGTTGATGATCAGCTCCTTCTTGCGATCGACGATCCGCAGGTAGCCGTCCTCGTCCAGCTCGCCGATGTCGCCGGTGCTCAGCCAGCCTTCGGCGTCGATCGCCTCCGCGGTCTTCTCGGGCATGTTGCGGTAGCCGGGCATGGTGGCGGCGCTGCGGACCAGCACCTCGCCGTCCTCGGCCAGCTTCAGCTCGGTGCCGGGCACCGGCGGCCCGACGCTGCCCAGCTTGATCCGCTCGGGCGGGTTGCAGGTCGCGAGGCCGCAGGTCTCCGACATCCCCCACAGCTCGCCGACCGGGATGCCGATCGCGTGGAAGAACTCGAGCACCTCGACCGGGGTCGGCGCGGCGCCGACGTTGACGGCAGCCGCCTCGTCGAGCCCGAGCTGCTTGCGCAGCCCCGCGAACATCCGCTCGTCGGCCGCCTCGACCGCCGCCGCCAGCTCGTCGGGCACCGGCTCGCCGCGCTGCTCCAGCCGCACCTTCTCGAGCGCCGCCTCGAGGCCCCGTTCGGCCGGCTCGCGCTGCTCCTCGGGCAGGCCGGCGAGCATCGCCTCCAGGCCCGCCTTCAGCTTCTCCCAGACGCGCGGCACCGCGAAGAACCAGGTCGGGCGCACCTGCGGCAGGAACTGGACGATCTGCCGCGGGTCGGGGCAGATCGTGATCTCCAGCCCGCGGACGATCGGCAGGTAGTAGTTGGCGCCGCGCTCGGCGATGTGGGCGGCGGGCAGCCAGGAGATGGCGCGGCCGCCGCGCTCCGGGAAGGGAACCATGTCCTCCATCGAGGCGACCAGGGAGAGCAGGTTGCGGTGGGTGAGCTGGACCCCCTTCGGCGGGCCGGTCGTCCCCGAGGTGTAGATCAGGGTGAGCAGGTCGTCGGGCCCGATCTGCGACCCGGAGGCGTCGATGTCGAACTCGGGGTCGAGCCGTTCGAGCTCGGCCAGGGTCAGGGTGCCGCCCTCGCCGTCGAGGACGATCAGGTGCTCGAGCTCGGGCAGCTCCTCCCGCGCCCGCTCGAACTCCTCGAGGTGGGCCGCCTCGACGATCGCCACCCGCGCTCCGGCGTCGCCGACCACGTAGGCGATCTGCTCTGGCGAGGAGGTCTGGTAGATCGAGAACGGCACCGCCCCGAGCGCCACCGCGGCGAGGTCGCAGCTGACGAACTCGGGCCGGTTGGAGAGCAGCAGGGCGACCGCGTCGCCCTTCTTCACGCCGAGCGAGGCGAGCCCGCCGGCGACCCGCGCCGCCTGCGCCGCCAGCTCGTTCCAGGTCAGGGTCTGCTCGCCGCTGCGCAGCGCCACATCGTCGCCGAGCCGGGCGACCGTGGCCGCGAACGCCTCGTACAGGCTGCGGGCCTGCAGCTCCGCGCCCGGCCCTCCGGTCGCATAGCGCTCTGCGGAGGAGACCTCCATCTAGCGGACGTTAAACCCTTCCCCGGTGAGGCGGCCGATGTCGTTGCTGAGGCCGAGGAAGAAGAGCATGATCACCAGCACGAAGCCGATCGCCCCCGCCCGCTCCATCACCCGGTAGGGGACCGGGTGGCCGCGCACTTTCTCGACCAGGCTCCAGAAGATGTGGCCGCCGTCGAGCGGCAGGAAGGGGAAGAGGTTGATCAGGCCGAGCGAGAGGCTGACCACGGCCAGCAGGATCAGCGCCTCGGTGGCGCCGAACACCTCGATCGTCTGGTGGGCAACGTCGCTGACGCCGACCACGCCCGAGACTTCCTTGCGCTGTTCGGCGTCGAGCAGGTTGGCGAAGACCGTGAGCGTCTTGTGGGTGACCAGCCACATGAAGCCGGTCGAGCGGTCGAGCGCGCCGCCGGCGCCCAGATGGGCGGGGGTCTCGCCGTAGGAGAAGCCGAGCCTGGTGCGGCCGACCGCGGCGTCGTATTCAGGCCGCGCGACGATCGTCCTCACCGTTCCGTCGCGCCTCACCCGCAGCGTCACCGGGGTGGTCGCCTTGCAGCCGTCGACCTGCTTGCCGGTGCACTCGTGCGAGGCGACCAGCTTGGCGAAGCTTTCGAGCCGATCCGTACGGTCGGCGTTGGGGTAGCTCCTGCCGTCCACCGAGACGATCCGGTCGCCCGGTTCGAGCAACGCCGCCGCAGGGCTCTTGGGGACGATCTCGCCAACCCTCTGGGTCGCTTCGTTGGCGCTGAGCGAGATCGCGAAGAGAATCGCGAAGGCGAGCACGATGTTGACCGCCGGCCCCGCGCCGATCACGACGATCCGCTTCCAGACCGGCTGTTCGTAGTAGCCGCGGTGCTCCTCCCCCTCGGGCAGCTTGTCTTCGGGGTGCATGCCGCTGATCTTCACGTAGCCGCCCGCCGGGATCGAGGCGATCCCGTACTCGGTCTCGCCCCGCTTCACCGAGACCAGCTTCGGGCCGAAGAAGAGGAAGAACTTCTCGACCCGCATCCCGGTCGCCTTGGCGGCGAGAAAGTGGCCCGCCTCGTGCAGGACGATCAGCGCCGAGAAGCCGAGGAAGACGAGCACCCAGCTCATACCTTCGTCAACCCCCCGACCAGCTCCTCGGTGCGGCGGCGGGCCTCTTCGTCGACCGCGAACAGGTCCTCGAAATGGGTGAGGGGCTGCGCCGGCATCTCCGCCAGCAGGCGCTCGATCGCCGCGGCGATCGCGGTGAAGGGGATGCGACCCTCGAGGAAGGCGGCGATCGCGACCTCGTCGGCGGCGTTCAGCGCGCAGGGCGCCGTCCCCCCCGCCCGGCCGGCCTCCAGGGCGAGCCGCAGGCAGACGAAGGTCTCCAAATCCGGCGGCTCGAAGCTCAGCTCGCCGAGCGCCGCGAGGTCGAGACGCGGGACGTCGACGTCGGCCCGTTCCGGGTAGTGGAGCGCGTAGGAGATCGGCACCCGCATGTCGGGGAGGCCGAGGTGGGCGAGCGTGGCGCCGTCGTTGAGGTCGACCAGCGAGTGGACGATCGACTGGGGGTGGACGACCACCTCGATCCGCTCGTAGGGGACGCCGAACAGGTGATGCGCCTCGATCGCCTCGAAGCCCTTGTTCATCAACGTCGCCGAGTCGATCGTGATCCGCCCCCCCATCCGCCAGGTCGGGTGGGCGAGGGCGTCCTCGACGCTCACCCCCGAGAGGTCGGTGCGGCCCCGGAAGGGGCCGCCGGAGGCGGTCAGCACCAGCCGCTCGACCGTCCCCGACTGCGCTGCGCCGATCAGCTGGAAGAGCGCCGAGTGCTCGGAGTCGACCGGCAGCAGCCGCGCCCCGGTCGCCTCGGCCAGCGCCGTGGTCAGCTCGCCGCCGATCACGAGGCTCTCCTTGTTGGCCAGGGCCACGTCGATCCCCTCGCCGAGCGCCACCACGGTCGGCCCGAGGCCGGCCGCGCCGACCATCCCGTTGAGCACCAGGTCGGCGCCGGACGCGGCGATCAGCTCGCGGATCCCCGCCTCGCCGGCGAGGACGCGTCCGTCCCAGGCGGAGCGCGCCCGCTCGGCCGCCTCCGCGTGGGCGAGCGCCACGGTCGGCACGCCGTGCCGCCGCGCCTGCTCGAGCAGCGGCTCCCAGCTCGACCCCGCCGCCAGGCCGACCGCCTCGAGCTCTTCGGAGCCGGCGACGATCTCCAGCGCCTGAGCGCCGATCGAGCCGGTGCTGCCGAGGATGACCAGCTTCTTCATCTACCGAAGTCTAGGAGGCTCAGTAGACCAGCCCGACGGCCAGGTAGTAACCGACCACGATCGTGAAGAGGACGGCGTCGAGGCGGTCGAGGATGCCGCCGTGCGGGCCGAACAGCCTGCCGCTGTCCTTGGCGCCGAGGTCGCGCTTGACCATCGAGGCGAAGAGGTCGCCGATCGGGGCGATCGCCGCAACCGCGGCGCCGATCGCCAGCGCCTCGGCCCCCGAGAGCCAATCCTGGTAGAGGCCGGCGAACCAGAAGGCCAGCGTGCCGATCAGGAAGCCGCCGATCAGCCCCTCGATCGTCTTGTGGGGGGAGAGGTTCGGGGCGATCCTGTGGGCGCCGAACATGCGCCCGGTCACGTAGGCGCCGGTGTCCGTCGCGAAGGTCCCGACCAGGACGTCGATCAGCAGCGCCGCGCCGTGGCTGGGCAGGTCGCGGAGCAGAACCGCGTGGGCCAGCGGCAGGCCGATCCAGATCGCACCGAGAACGGTGACGCCCATCGAGGCGACGATGCCCTCGCGAGGCTCGCGCCTGGCGCCGAACAAGAAGAGCAGCGGGAAGGAGGCGGCGCCGACCAGGAGGACGTTGAAGGCGCTGCCGAAGTGGGCCGCGAGGACCAGCCCCGCGAGGGCGAGGTAGGCGGCCGGTTGGAGCGGCCGGAGCCTGGCGGTCATCAGGAAGTACTCGCGCAGGCAGAGCAGGCCGATCGCGACCATCGCGCCCGCGAAGACGAGGCCGCCGACCACGGTGATCGCGACCGCGAAGGCGATCCAGGGAACGGCTACGAGGATCCGCTGCACCGTCTCGCCGCGCAGCTCCACCCGGCGCTTCCGCCGCGGCGGCCGTGCGGACGGACCGGACGGCGGCTCGTCCGCCAGCAGCTCCTCGTCGAACAGATCGCGGACCACCTACGCCCTCCGTCCGAAGCGGCGCCGACGCGCCTCGAACTCGGCGAGCGACTGCTCGAACGCCTCGCAGCCGAAGTCCGGCCAGAGCTCGTCGCGGAAGACGAGCTCCGAGTAGGCGCATTGCCAGAGCAGGTAGTTGGATATCCGCTGCTCGCCGCTGGTGCGTATCAGGAGGTCCGGGTCGTGCATCTCGGGCGCGTAGAGGTGGCGTCGAAACTCCTCCTCGGTGTCGCCTTCGAAGCTTCGCGCCGCGTCGACGATCTCCGCCCTGCCGCCGTAGTTGAAGGCGACGAAGAGCGTGATCAGGTCGTTGCCGGCGGTTGTCCGCTCGGCCCACTCCATCCGCTCGACCAGCTCCGGGGCGAGGCCGGCGCGGCGCCCGATGAAGCGCATTCGCACCCCCTCGCCGTCCAGCTCCGGCGTTTCGGCGTCGATCCGCTGGCCGAACATCTGCATCAGGCCCTCCACCTCCTCGGCCGGCCGGGCCCAGTTCTCGGTCGAGAAGGAGAAGACGGTCAGCTCCTCGACGCCGAGCTCGACGGCGTCGCGCAGCCGCGCCTTGACCGTGTCGGCGCCCGCCCGGTGCCCCTCGACGACCGGCAGGCCGCGCTGCTGCGCCCAGCGACCGTTGCCGTCGGTGATGATCGCGACGTACCGCGCGGAGGTGCTCACACCTCCAGGATCTCCTCTTCCTTCCCCTTCAACAGGGCGTCGATCTCGGCGACCGCCTCGTCGGTCTGCTTCTGCAGGCTGCCCTCGGCGCGGCGCTCGTCGTCCTCGCCGGCTTCGCCCTCCTTCTTCAGCTCGCGCAGCTCGTGCATCGTGTCGCGGCGGATGTTGCGGACCGCGACGCGCCCCTCCTCGGCGACTCCGTGGACGACCTTGACCAGCTCGCGGCGGCGCTCCTCGGTCAGCTCGGGGATCTGCAGGCGGATCACGCTGCCGTCGTTGCTCGGCGTCAACCCGACGTCGGACTCCTGGATCGCCTTCTCGATCGCGCCGATCGAGCCCTTGTCGAAGGGCGTCACGGTGAGCAGGCGGGCGTCGGAGGCGGCCACGTTGGCGAGCTGCTTGAGCGGAGTCGGCGACCCGTAGTAGTCGACCGCGATCCGGTCCAGCAGGTGCGGCGAGGCGCGCCCGGTCCGCACCGTGGCCAGCTCTCCGCGGCTCGACTCGACCGACTTCCGCATCCGGTCTTCCGCGTCCTTGAGCAGCTCGTCGATCACTCCACTAAGTCCTCTCCTGGGTCGGCTGGCGGGGCCCGTTGGAGACGAGCGTCCCCACCTTCTGCCCGCAGACGATCCTATCTATGTTGCCGTCGTCCCCCATGTTGAAGACGTAGATCGGCAGGTCGTTGTCCATGCAGAGCGAGAGCGCCGTCGAGTCCATCACCTTCAGCCCTCGCTCGATCGCTTCCCGGTGCGAGATCTCCGCGATGAACTTCGCCTCCGGGTTGACCGCGGGATCGGCGTCGAACACCCCCTCGACCCCGTTCTTCGCCATCAGGATCGCTTCCGCGTGGATCTCCAGGGAGCGCAGCGCCGCCGCAGTGTCGGTCGTGAAGAACGGGTTGCCGGTGCCGGCGGCGAAGATCACCACGCGGCCCTTCTCCAGGTGGCGCATGGCGCGGCGGCGGATGTAGGGCTCGGCGACCTCCTTCACGTCGATCGCCGACATCACCCGGGTGTGCTCGCCGATGTCCTCCAGCGCGTCCTGGAGGGTGAGCGCGTTGAGCACGGTCGCCAGCATCCCCATGTAATCGCCGGTCGCGCGGTCCATCCCGGCCGCCGCGGCCTCCAGGCCGCGGTAGATGTTGCCGGCGCCGACCACGATCGCCACCTCGACGCCGCGGCTTCGCACCTGCGCCACCTGGCCGGCGATTCGCCGCACCTCGGCGGCGTCGGTGCCGTGCTCGCGCCCCCCCATCAGCGCCTCGCCGGAGAGCTTCAGGAGGATGCGATCGAATTTCGGCTCGGAATCCATCGGACGGCGCTGGCCCGCAGCCTACCCGCAGATCCCGCGGCCAGTCTCAGTCCTCGCCGACCCGGAAGTAGGCAAAGCGAGCGACGCGGAGGTTCTCCCCGGTCTTCGCCGCCAGCTCCTGGCGCAGCTCCTCGATCGACTTCGACTCGTGCTTCTCGGCGTTGACGTGCGTCTGGTCGAGCAGCGCGACCTCCTTCGCCCACTTGGCCAGCTGTCCCTCGACGATCTTCTCGACCACGTCGTCGGGTTTGCCGTCCTCGCGCGCCTTCTGCTCGAAGACGTGGCGCTCCGCCTCGCGCTCGGAGTCCGGGATCTGCTCGGAGGAGACGTAGCGCGGCGCGGTTGCGGCGACGTGCAGGGCGACCTCGTAGGCGAACGCCCTGAAGTCCTCGTTGCGGGCGACGAAGTCGGTCTCGCACTGGACCTCGACCATCGCTCCGACCTTGTCGTTGGCGTGGACGTAGGCCGCGACGACCCCCTCGCCGGTGCCGCGCCCCTGGCGCTTCGCGGCCGAGGCCTGGCCCTTCACCCGGAGGATCTCGATCGCCCGGTCGACGTCGCCCTCCGACTCGGCAAGGGCCGCCTTGCAGTCCATCATCGCCGCGCCGGTGCGGTCGCGCAGCGCCTTCACGTCGGCAGCGGTGACGCTCATTTGGAGGCCCCCTCGTCGCTCGCGGCCGGGGCCTCGGCGGGTGCGCTCGATCCCTCGGCCGCAGGCGCCTCGCCCGCAGCCGGGGGCGCCTGCCCCTGGGCGGCCTTCCCTTCCGCCTGCGCTTTCTGTTCCGCGGCCTGCCTCTCTTCAGCCGCTTTCTTCTCGGCTTCCTCCGCTTCCAGCCGCGCCTTCTCCTCCTCCTCTCGCTTCTTCCGCTCTTCCTCCTCCTTTTTGCGCCGCTCCATCTCCTCGGCGAGGCGCCGTTCCTCCTGTACGCGCCAGGCCCCTGCCCCCTCCTCGATCGCGCCGCCGATCGTGCCGATCACCAGCTGGCAGGAGCGGATCGCGTCGTCGTTCCCGGGGATCACGTAGTCGATCTGGGTCGGGTCGCAGTTGGTGTCGACCAGGCCGATGATCGGGATCCGCAGGCGGACCGCCTCGCGGACCGCGATCTCCTCGGTTTTCAGATCGGTGACGAAGACCGCGTCGGGCAAACGCTCCATGTCGCGGACGCCGCCGAGGTTGTACTCGAGCTTCGCCAGCTCGGCCTGCATCGCCATCCGCTCCTTGGTCGGCAGCAGCTCGAGCTTGCCCTCCTCCTGCCAGGAGGTCAGCTCGTGCAGGCGCGAAATCCGCGCCGAGATCGTGTTGAAGTTGGTCAGCAGGCCGCCCAGCCAGCGCTGGTTGACGTAGGGCATCTTGCAACGGTCGGCCCAGTCCTTGACGGCGCTGCGCGCCTGCTTCTTGGTGCCGACGAACAGCACCGTGCCGCCGCCGCTGGCCAGCTCGCCGGCGAAGCGGCGCGCGTTCTCCAGCAGCGCCTCGGTCTGGATGAGGTCGATGATGTGGATCCCGTCCAGCTCGCCGAAGATGTAGCGGCGCATGTTCGGGTTCCAGCGTCGGGTCTGGTGGCCGAAGTGGACTCCGGCCTCCAGCAGATCTTTGAGGCCCGCCTCTGGCATTGTCGAAACGTCTCCTTGGTCTGGCGTGAAGCCCCGCCGCCCTTGCCGGGGACTCGGCCCCCGTGGGGCCGGTCAGGATCCGGAGCGGACCGACGGGGGTCGGTTTGAACCGAACGATTGTAGTGTGGAAGCGCAGGCTAGGCTGCCCGGGCGGCCGCCAGCGCCGCGGCCAGGTCGGCCGGCAGCTCCGAGTCGAAGCTCATCTCCTCGCCGCTGGCGGGGTGGACGAAGGCGAGCCGGTGGGCGTGCAGGAACTGGCGTTCGAGGCCGTACTTCCGCTCGCCGCCATAGGTCGTGTCGCCGGCCAGGGGATGGCCGATCGCGGCGAGGTGGGCGCGGATCTGGTGGGTGCGGCCCGTCTCCAGCCGCGCCTCCAGGTAGGTCTCGGCGTCGAGCAGCTCGAGCACGGTGAAATGGGTGCGCGCCTGGCGCGAGGCGGCGCCGGAGACGGCCATCCTGGTGCGCTGCCGTGCGGCGCGGCCGATCGGCGCGTCGATCGTCCCGGTGCGGGAGGGGAGCCGCCCCCGGGCGAGTGCCAGGTAGGCGCGCTCGACCTCGCGGCGCCGCACCCGCTCCTGCAGGGCCGCGTGGGTCGCGTCGTCGCGGGCGACCACCAGCAGGCCGCTGGTCCCCTTGTCGAGCCGATGGACGATCCCGGGCCGCTCCGGGTCGACGCCGCCGCCGAGGATCTCCCCCAGCTCGTCGACCAGCGTCGGCCCCCGGTGGCTGGGCGCCGGGTGGACGACCAGGCCGGCCGGCTTGTCGACCACGGCCAGCCACCGGTCGAGGTGGACGACTCTCATCGCGCCTCGCGCAGGTAGCTCAGCGCGAGCACGGCGACGCCGAGCGTGATCGCCACGTCGGCCAGGTTGAAGGGCGGCCAGGAGAGGAAAGCGACGTAGTCGGTGACCGCGTCCACCCGTATCCGGTCCGCCAGGTTGCCGAGCGCGCCACCCGCCAGCAGCCCGACCGCGACCCACATCCCCGGCCGGGTCGGATTGCGGGCGAAGAGGACGCCGACGATCAGCAGCGCGGCGACGGTGACCGCGATCAGGGTCGCGCCGCCGCCGCTCGCCAGGCCGAAGGCGACGCCGCGGTTGTGGGCGAGCGTGAGTTCCAGCGGGCCGAGCACGTCGACGTGCTCGGCCGGGACGAGGCGGTCCTCGACCAGGGCCTTGGCGGCCTGGTCGAGGACCACGACGATGCCGCAGAGCGCGCCGGCCAGGCGCCAGGCACGCCAGCCCCCGCCGCTCACCCGGAGATCAGGGCGACGACGAGGCCGCGCACCACGAAGAGCACGATGATCCCGAGGATCGGGCTGAGGTCGAGCGCGAAGCCGCCGCCGCCGAGCGGCGGGATGAACCGCCTGAAGAGGTTGAGGTAGGGATTGGTCGTCTCGGCCACGAAGTCGAGTCCCGCGCGCAGCCAGCGGTTGTAGGGCATCCGCGGGATCCACGAGCTGAGCACGTTGAGGAAGATCAGGACGATGTAGACGAGGAACAGCGCGTCGACGTAGCTGGCGACGTCGTTGCGGCTGAGCGCCAGCCAGATCACGGCCGCATCCTCTCCAGCGAGGCCCGCACCGCGGCCGCGAACGCACCCCGCGCCCCGTCGTGCTCCAGCGCCTCCAAGCCGGCCTCGGTGCTCCCCCCGGGCGAGGCCACGGCGTCGCGCAGGTTGGCGGGGTGGCGCTCCCGGAGCAGCGCCGCCGTCCCCGCCGTCGTCTCCACGACCAGCTCCCGGGCGAGCTCCTCGTCGAGCCCGGCCTCCGCTCCGGCATCGGCGATCGCCTCCACCGCAAGCGCCAGGTAGGCGGGCGCGCAGCCCATTACGGCCGTCGCCGCGTCGAACTCCGAGTCGGGCAGCTCGACCAGGTGCCCCAGCGGCTCCAGCATCCCCCGCAGCTCGGCACCTGGATCGCCGGCGACGCAGAGGACGCCCTGCCGCACCTCCACGGCGACGTTCGGCATCACCCGGGCGACCTCGGCCGCGGGGAATGCGCCCCGCACCCGCTCCAGCGAGGTGGCGGCGAGCAGCGAGACCACGACCTTCGCGCCGCCAAGCTCCGCCGCGACCTGCTCGAGCATCGCCGGCTTCACGGCGAGCACCACGACGTCGGCCCGTTCGGCCAGCAGCCGGTTCGACCCAACCGCCTCGGCCCCCAGCTCCTCGGCCAGCTTCGTGGCCCGCCCCGACCCGGAGTCCGTGAACAGCAACCCCTCGACGTCGCCCGCCAGCCCGCGCGCCATCGCCGCTGCCATGCTGCCGGCGCCGACGAAGCCAACGATCATGCGGCGCAGACTATCTACGACTGATTGAAGAACCCTTTGTCGAGCAGGCGCGCCTTCTCCTCGGCGGACACCTCGACGTTCTTCGGCGTCAGCAGGAAGATCTTCTCGGCCACCCGCTGCATCCCACCGTCGAGGGCGTAGGTGAGCCCCGAGCAGAAGTCGATCATCCGCTTCGACAGCTCGTGATCGGTGGTCTGCAGGTTAAGGATGACCGGCACCGTGCGCTTGAACTGGTCGGCGACCTGCTGGGCGTCGTTGAAGTTGCGCGGGATGACCAGGTGGACCTTGACGTCGGAGTCGGCGCCGACCGGGCGGAGCACGCGGGTACGCGACGCGGAGATCGGCTCGTCGTCGGCGAAGATGTCGTCGATCTCGTCGCGACGCGAGCGGCGCGAGGTCGGCAGGCGGCGGACCTCGCCCGATTCGCGGTGCGCTTCGATCTCCTCCTCCTCGGCGAAGTCATCCTCGTACTCGGCCCCGTGCTCGCGCTCTTCGGCGAGGCCGAAGTACACCAACGCTCTATGCCACGAGTCTCTTAAAGCCATACCTGTTGCAGGTCATTTCGGCTCTGAACGACCGATTCCTCCACCGATTATGACTCAACGCGGACGCGCTGGTCGGAGGGACGGAGGGCGGATCCGGAGCGAGCTGCCCTATTCGGGGCTGACGCACTGCTGGGGTCCGCTGCCCCTCAGCACTATGCGGCCGCCCCTGACGCCCCAGTGGAGGATCGTGTTGCACTGGATTTCTTCGCCCGATTCGGAATCCGGGTAGAGGATCACCATCACGCAGTCGAACCGCCTGGGGGAGCGCCGGCGGCACTGACCGGACGCGGAGCCGATGCACTCCGTCGATTCGCGGCAAACACCGCGCGCGTGGCGCCGGGTTTCCATCTGGGCCTTCCTTTGGCTGATCCGCCGCCGGGCGTCCGCGCCGCTGACCTCCAGCGATCCGAAGACGACCAGCGCCAGCAGTGCCGCGATGACCAACTTGAGCCTCATGGGGGCACCTCCCTGTCCGCTTGAACGAAAGCGGTGCGATCCTAAACGTAGAGGGCGGTTCCCAGACGGATCGTCGTCGCCCCCTCCTCCACCGCCACCGTCCAGTCCTGCGAAGTGCCCATCGAAAGCCGCTCGAGGCCGTGCTCCGCAGCCAGCTCGGCGAGGCGGGCGAAGTGCGGGCGGGAGCCCTCGGGGTCGGTGCTGAACGGCGGCATCGTCATCAGGCCGCTGGCGCGCACCGGGCAGCGCTCCAGGAAGGCGCCGAGGTCGGCCGGCGCGACGCCGCCCTTGCCCTGCTCGCCGGCGACGTTCACCTCGACCAGGACCTCGGTCTCGGGGCCCCCGTGGCGGCCCAGCTGGTCCAGCGCCGAATCCGTGGCGACCGAGTGGATCAACCGGCAGATTGGCAGCAGGCGCCTCACCTTGCGGCTCTGCAAATTGCCGATGAAGTCCCACACGAAGGCGTCGCCCCAGCGCTCGTGCTTGGCGGCCAGGTCCTGCTGGCGGCTCTCGCCGACCAGACCGACCCCGGCCTCCGCCAGGGCGCCCATCTCCTCGAGCGGCACGTACTTGGTCGCGGCGACGACCTCGACCCGGTCGCCGACCCGGTCGCGCACCGCCTCCAGATTCGAGGCGATCTTCGCCGCGTCGAGCCCGTGGATCAGCCCCGGCATCGCTCCGCCTATCCCCGCGCCGCGGCCACGGCGGTCTTCAGCTCGGCCTCGCGCCCGGCGATCTCGCCGTCGAGCTTGCGGCGCAGCGCCTCGTCGAGCCCCCGTCCCACCGCCGGGCCCTGGGGCACGCCGGCTGCGATCAGGTCCTCGCCGTCGATCTCCAGCTTCACCTGCCGCCATTCCAGCAGATAGGGGTCGAGCCACTCGGCGCCCAGCGCCCGCGCCAGGACCAGCTCGACCGGATCGTGGCCGCCGGCCAGCTCGACCGCGCGGGACGGCCGCTCGGGCCGCGCGACCGCCAGCTGCCCCTCGCTCCCGGGGCCGCCAAGCGCCGCGGCCAGCACTGCTCGGTCGCGTGGCGCGACGCCCTGCCACGGCGCCGCCGCCAGCAGCTCGCCCACTCGCCGGGCCAGCGCGACGCCCTCCGGGCGCGGCTCGACCAGCCCCCATTCCCCCAGCAGCTCGAAGCCGCGCGCCGCCTCCGGCTCGGCGGCGAGGCGCAGCAGGTCGGTTCGGCGGCGGTCGGCGGAGACCGTCTCGAGGTCGGCGCTGCGCAGAAGCTGCTCGGTCCCGGGCTCGAGCCGGAACCCGAAGCGCGCCGCGTAGCGGGCGGCGCGCAGCGCCCGGGTGGGGTCGTCGGCGAACGAGCCTGCATGCAGCACGCGCAGCAGCCCCGCATCGAGGTCGGCGCCGCCGCCGTGGGGGTCGATCAGCGACGGCTCGCCCCGCAGCGGCACGGCCATCGCGTTGATCGTGAAGTCGCGCCGCCCGAGGTCGGTCTCGATCTCCTCGGCGGGCTCGACCTCGGGCAGGGCTCCCGGCTGGGGATAGGTCTCGGCCCGAGCCGCCGCGATGTCGACCTCGTGCCCGTCGAGCCGGACCTTGGCGGTGGCGAAGCGCTCGTGCTCGACCGTCTCCGCGCCGAGCTTTCCCGCCAGCGCCGCGGCGTCGCCGACCACCACCAGGTCGACGTCGGAGCGCCCCCGCCCGAGCAGCAGGTCGCGCACCGCGCCGCCGACCAGGTAGACGGGCGCCTCGGTCGCGGCGCGGACCGCGTCCAGCTCCGGGTGGGCGCGACGCAGCGCCTCGTCGAGCTGGTCGATCGGAATCGTGGCCATCGGCGATCCCTACCATGATCGCCACTGCGGATGGCCGAGTGGCGGCAGGAAAGACGCGAGCAGCGGCGGCGCCAGCTCCGCCGCCGACGCCTGCTCGCCGGCGGCGCTCTCGTCGCCGCGGTCGCCGCGGTCGCCGTCGTCGTCCTCGCCAGCGCCTCCGGCGGCGTTCGCAGTTCCCAGCGCATAGCGGGGAAAAGTGCGAACGCCGCGGGTGGCAAGGCGGAACCGGGCAACGGAGGATCGGGTCCCTCGGCCGGCGAGGTCCGCAACGCCACGCCGCAGCCCGACTGGCGCCCCCACACCGGCCCGGTGCCGATCCTCGAGTACCACGTGCTCGGCGCGGCGCCCGCCGACGCCCCCTACCCGGAGCTGTACGTCAGCCGGCCCGACTTCCGCCGCCAGATGAGCTGGCTCGACCGCAACGGCTTCGAGGCGGTGACCCTGGAACAGGTCGAGGCGGCCTGGTACCGGAGCGGCACGCTGCCGCCGAAGCCGGTCGTGATCTCCTTCGACGACGGCTACCGGCCGCAGTTCACCTTCGCCCTGCCGCAGCTGCGCCGGCACGGTTGGGCGGGCGTGCTCAACCTGAAGGCGGAGGGGTTGGACCTCTACCGCAGCAACGTCGAAGCGATGCTCGACGCAGGCTGGGAGCTGGCCTCGCACACAATCCACCACTCCGACCTGACCACGCTCGACCCCGAAGCGCTTCGCGAAGAAGTGGCCGGCTCGCGAGAGCTGCTGCGGCGCGAATACGGCGTCCCGGTGAAAAACTTCTGCTATCCGTCGGGTCGCTTCGACGAAACGGTGATCGCCGCGCTGCAGGCGGCCGGCTACGTCGGCGCCACCACCGAGATCCCCGGCTACGCGAACCGCGGGAAGCCCTACGAACTGGCCCGCTTCGAGATCCTCGGCTCCGACGGCGTCGCCGGGGTGGCCGCGGACCTGGCGGCCGGCTGACTCCTCAAGCGCGGACGGGGATTCCCGCCGCGGCCATGTGCCGCTTCGCGTCCCGCACGCGGTAGGTCCCGTAGTGGAAGATCGAGGCGCAGAGGACCGCATCGGCCCCGCCCGCGGCGATCGCCTCGCTGAGGTGCTCGAGCGTGCCGGCCCCGCCGGAGGCGATCACCGGCACCGGCACCGCGTCGGCCACCGCCCGGGTCAGCTCGACGTCGTAGCCGTCGCTGGTCCCGTCGCGGTCCATGCTGGTCAGCAGCACCTCGCCGGCGCCGCGCTCGACCGCCTCTTCGGCCCACGAGACGGCCTCCCGCCCCTCGACCAGCTTCCTCCCTCCATTGACATACACGCCCCAGGTGGGCCCTTCGCGCTTCGCGTCGATCGCGATCACCACGCACTGCGCGCCGAAGTGGTCCGCCAGCTCGGTCAGCAGCTCGGGTCGGGCGAGTGCCGAGGAGTTGACCGAGACCTTGTCGGCGCCGGCGTCGAGCACCGCTTGGGCGTCCTGCACCGAGCGGATGCCGCCGCCGATCGTGAACGGGATGAAGACGTTGTCGGCGGTGCGGCGCGCCAGCTCGACGATCGTCTCGCGCCGCTCGTGTGAGGCGGTGATGTCGAGGAAGACCAGCTCGTCGGCCCCCTCCGCGTCGTAGCGCTCGGCCAGCTCGACCGGGTCGCCGGCGTCGCGCAGGCCGACGAAGTTGGTGCCCTTGACGACCCGTCCGGCGTCGACGTCGAGGCAGGGGATGACGCGCTTCAGGACCATCGCTTAAGCCTAGGGAGCCAACGCGGCGATCCCCTCGGCGACGCTGAAGCGGCGCTCGTAGAGGGCGCGGCCGACGATCGCACCCTCGAGGTTGGCGGGCATCCCGCGGGCCAACGCTTCCAGATCGGCAAGGCTCCCGACGCCGCCCGAGGCGATCACCTGCGCCTCGGTCGCCGCGGCGACCCGCTTCAGCTCCGCGAGCGCCGGGCCCTCCATCGTCCCGTCGACCTCGATCGCGGTGCAGAGGAAGCGCCCGACGCCGCGCCGGCTCAGCGCCGCGACTGCCTCGGCAACATCCTCCTTGCCTGCCTCGGTCCACCCGGCCAGCGCAACCCGGCCGTCGCGGGCGTCGACGGAGACGACGATCCGCTCGCCATGGGCCTCGAGCATCGATGCGAGGAGCTCCGGGTCGCGCAGCGCAGCGGTCCCGAGCACGACCCGCGCGGCGCCGGCCTCGAACGCCGCCGTCACCGCATCCGCGTCCCGCAGCCCGCCGCCGACCTGGACCGGACACTCCACCGCCCCGGCAATCCGCCGCACCGTCTCAAGGTTGCGCGGAACGCCCGCCTTCGCCCCGTCCAGATCGACCACGTGCAGGAGCTCCGCTCCTTCGCCGGCCCAGCGCACCGCCGCCTCCGCCGGATCGGCGTCGTAGGCCGTCTCGCGCCCGTAATCGCCCTGCAGCAGCCGCACGGCCCGGCCGCCGCGGATGTCGATCGCCGGGTAGAGGATCACGCCGCGGCCGGCGCGTTCGCGCAGACCCCGGCGAAGTTGGAGAGCAGCCGCAGGCCGGCGGCACTCGACTTCTCGGGGTGGAACTGGACGCCGAAGACGTTGCCGCGCTCCGCTCCGCAGGCGAAGCGCTCGCCGTAGGCGGCGCTGCCGAGCAGATCCGTATCCGCGGGACGCGGTGCGAAAGAGTGGACGAAGTAGAAGGGGGTCTCGCTCTCGATCCCCTCGGTGAGCCGCGACTCGCGCTCCCAGCGCACCGGCGACCATCCGATGTGCGGCACCTTGAGGCCGTCCGCCCGCAGCTCGGATACCTCGCCCGGCAGCAGGCCGAGGCCGTCCGCCCCCCTCAGCTCGGCGCTCGAGTCGAACAGCAGCTGCAAGCCGAGGCAGATGCCGAGGATCGGCACGCCTGCCTCGTGCCGCTCGGCGACCAGCTCGTCGAGGCGAAGCTCGCGCACCCGCTCCATCGCTTTCGGGAAGGCGCCGACGCCGGGCAGGACGAGGCCGTCCGCCTCGCGCACCGCCCCGGGGTCGTTGCCGATCGCGGCAGCCGCACCGACGTGCTCCAGCGCCTTCTCGACCGAGCGCAGGTTCCCCATGCCGTAATCGAGGATGCAGATGCGCGCGCTCATTCGCTCAGCGTACCCTTCGTCGAAGGCACGCCGGTCTCGCCGGGGTCCAGCGACACGGCGACGCGGAGGGCCCGCGCGAAAGCCTTGAAGCAAGCCTCGATCATGTGGTGCGCGTTGGTCCCGTAGCGAACCGAGACGTGCAGCGTTAGCTTCGCGCCGTTGGCGACGGCGCGGAAGAACTCCTCGGCCAGCTCGGTGTCGAAGCCGGCGATCGAGGTCGCCGGCAGATCGGCCTCGAACACGCACAGCGGCCGGCCCGAGAGGTCGATCGCGCACTCCGCCAGCGACTCGTCCATCGGCACCAGGGCGGAGCCATAGCGGCGGACCCCGGCACGGTCGCCGAGCGCCTCGTCGATCGCCTGGCCGAGCACGATGCCGATGTCCTCGACGGTATGGTGCGCCCCGGTCTCGAGGTCGCCGCTCGCCTCGACCCGCAGGCCGAGCCCGCCGTGGCGGGCAAGCAGATCGAGCATATGGTCGAGGAAGCCGACCTCGGTGGCGGCGCTCGACTCCCCCCCGTCGAGATCGAGCGAGAGCCGGATCCGGGTCTCGGCGGTGCTGCGCTCTCTGCTCGCGGTGCGGCTCATCGTCTGCTCCGGTTAGTCATCTTCAGCCCTAATCATCGCCGACTCGCCGTGGACGGGGAAGCCCTCGGCCTCGGCAAGCACCTTCGCGTGTGGAGCGAGCTTCGCCGCCGCGTCGGCCGGGACCTCCACGGTCGCGATCTTGCGGCGGAATACGTCCGGGCCGAGCGGGCCGGAGAACCGGCCTGCGCCGCCGGTCGGCAGCACGTGGTTCGACCCGGCGACGTAGTCGCCGAAGGCGGTGGCCGCGTAGGGGCCGGTGAAGACGCAGCCGGCGCTGGTGACCTCCGCCGCGCGCGACGCGGCCTCCTCGTCGAGCAGCTCCAGGTGCTCGGGCGCGAAGGCGTTGGCGAGGTCGATCGCCTCGCCGAGGCCGGGGACGCGGACCAGCGCCAGCCGCGCCGCCTCGACGCCGGGGCGCTCCGCGGCGGCACGGTCGGTGGCCCTGCCGACCGCGTCGAGCACCGTCCCGTCGACCGCGACGACGACCAGGGGGCCCTCGCCCCCGTGCTCCGCCTGCGCACACAGGTCCAGCGCCGCCCAGGCGGGGTCGACGTCGCGGCCGGCGACGACCATCAGCTCCGACGGGCCGGCCAGCGAGTCGATCCCCACCTGACCGCAGACCGCGCGCTTCGCCTCGCGCACCCAGTTGCTGCCGGGACCGGCGATGACGTCGACGGCGGCGACGCTTTCGGTGCCGTAGGCGAGCGCGAAGATCGCCTGCGCGCCGCCCATCGCGTAGATCTCGTCGACCTGGCACAGCTCGGCCGCCGCCAGCACGAGGGGATTCAGCGTACCGTCGGTTCTCGGCGGCGAGGCGAGCGCTAGCCGCTCCACGCCGGCGACGCGCGCCGGTATCGCGCACATCAGCACGCTGGAGGGGTAGGCGGCCCGGCCGCCGGGGGCGTAGATGCCCGCGGCGGCAACGGGGACCTCGCGCAGGGAGACGCTCTGTCCCTGTGGCAGAGCGACCCGACGCGGCTCGGAATCGAGCGCCGCTTCGGCAACCGCGCGGACGTTTTCGGCGGCCAGCTCGAGCGAATCGCGCACCGCCGGATCGAGCGCTTCGAACGCGATCACCGCCCCTTCCGGCTGCACGCGCAACGCCGGGGGTTCGATCTCGGTGGAGTCGAAGCGCCGGTTCATCCGCATCACCGCCCGATCGCCTTCCTGGCGGACCGCCGCTTCGATCTTCGCCACCTCGGCCGGGGCGGCGCCCGCAACCGCCCAGTCGCGGATCGCGGTCGCCGTCGCGCCCGCTCCGTTCCACTCGAATCGCTCGATCCTCATCGCGCCGACGCCTCGCGGAGCATCGCGGTCAGCCGGTCGATCTCGGCCGCCCGCAGCTTGTGGGCGACGCGATTGGCGACGAAGCGAGCCGTGCACTCGACGATCTCCTCGCGCACCTCGAGGTCGTTCTCCTCCAGCGTGCGGCCGCTCGCGACCAGGTCGACGATCCCGTCGGCCAAGCCGACCAGCGGGGCCAGCTCCACCGATCCCTTCACCTCGATCGCCTCGACCTGCCGCCCTGTCGCCTCGAAGTGGCGTTCCGCGACGCGCGGGTACTTGGTCGCGATCCGCATCATCCCCAGCCGCCGCTGCGACTCGCCGAGGCTCTCGTCGCCCCTGCGCCCGGCCAGCACCATGCGGCAGCGCCCGTAGCCGAGGTCGAGCAGCTCGTAGACCATGCGGTCGGACTGCTCGAGCAGCACGTCCTTGCCGGTGATGCCGACGTCGGCGGCGCCGGCCTCGACGTAGGTCGGCACGTCGGAAGGGCGCATCGTCACCAGGGTCATCCCCTCGCCCGGGAAGATCAGAGCCCGCGACTCGCCGCGCGGCGCCGCGGTGTCGATCCCGGCCGCGTCGAGCAGGTCGAGGGTGCCCTCGAACAGGGCGCCGCGCGGCACCGCCAGCTTCAGCGGGCCGCCGGACTTGGCGCGGCCGGGGCCGGCGACCTCGACGTTCACCCGCCCTCCCCCTTTCGCGACTCCTCCATCTGGGCGACGTGGACGCGCTCCAGGTAGAGGGCGAAGCCGGCGGCCGGGAGGTCGACGCCGAAGCGCTTCAGCAGTCCGTCGTAGCGTCCGCCGCCGCCCAGCACGTGGCCCAGGGCGGGATCGTAGACCTCGAGGATCGCGCCGCTGTAATAGCCGAGGTCACGCAGCAGGCCGAGGTCGATCTGCACGCGATCGGCCGCGCCGCGCCGCTCCAGCGCCTCGAACGTCTCGCCGAGCCGCGCCGTCGCCCGCTCGACCGCAGGCCCGCCCAGGGCGCGGGCCTCGTCCAGCACCTCGCGCCCACCGCGAAGCTGCGACAGGGCTGCGCAGGTCTCGACCTGCTGATCGCCGATCCCGGCCTGGGAGAGCTCGACCTCGAGGCCGACCAGGTCGTGCGTAGCCAGCCGTTCGAGGATCGAGTCGCGCTCGTCGCCTTCGACCCCCAGCTCGGCCAGCAGCTGGCGGTAGAGGTCGGCGTCGCCGAGCCCGATCACCGCGCGGTCGAGGCCGGCAGCGTCGAGCGCCGCCTCCAGCACCTCGACCACCTCTGCGGTGCCCTGCGGCGCCGGCGCCCCGATCAGCTCCACCCCGGCCTGCGCGAACTCGCGCATCTGGCCGCGCTGCGGCCGCACCGCGCGGAAGGCGTTGGCCAGGTAGCAGAGGCGCAGCGGGGGCTCCGCGTCCGCGTAGCGGGAGGCGACCAGGCGGGCGATCGGCACCGTCATGTCGGAGCGCAGCGCCAGCAGGTCGCCGCGCTCGTCGAAGAAGCGGTAGGCGGAATCGGCGGTGCGCCCATCGCCGCGGGCGAGCACCTCGCCGTACTCGATCGCCGGGGTCGCCACCTCGCCGTAGCCGCGGCCCTCGAAGATTTCGATCAGGTCGCGGTGCAGCCGCCGCAGCTCCCGCATCTCGTCGGGGAGGATGTCGCGCGTTCCTGGGGGGATCGGGTGGATCATCGTGCAGGAACCTCCGACGCCACGCGCTCGATTCGGGCGCCCAGCCCCTGAAGCCTCTCGTCGATCGCCTCGTAGCCGCGGTCGATCTGCCGGATGTTGCCGATCTCCGAGACGCCGTCGGCGGCCAGCGCCGCGATCAGCATCGCCATCCCGGCCCGGATGTCGGGGCTCTCGACCCGGGCCGGGTGAAGACGGCTCGGACCGCTGACGATCGCTCGGTGCGGATCGCAGAGCGTGATCCGAGCCCCCATCGCAACCAGCTTGTCGACGAAGAAGAGGCGGTTCTCGAACATCTTCTCGAAGATCAGGACCTCGCCATCCGCTTGGGTTGCGAGGGCGAGGGCGATCGAGGTCAGGTCGGCGGGGAAGGCCGGCCAGGGCCCGTCCTCGATCTTCGGGATCGCGTCGCCGACGTCTGCCTTCACCCGGAGCCGCTGCTCGGCCGGCACGATCACGTCGGCGCCGTCGATCTTCGAGTCGAGCCCGAGGCGGCGCAGCTGGCGCCGGACCATCAGCAGGTCGGCCGGCTCGGCGTCACGGATCCTCAGCTCGCCGCCGGTCGCGGCGGCGAGCGCCATGAAGCTGCCCACCTCGATGTGGTCGGGGGAGACGGTGTGCTCGGCGCCCTGAAGCCGGTCGCGGCCGTGCACGGTCATCACGTTGGAGCCGATCCCGGACACCTCCGCCCCCATCGCGCTCAGCAGCCGGGCGAGGTCCTGGACGTGCGGCTCGCAGGCGGCGTTGGAGATCGTCGTGCGGCCGGGGGTGAGCGCCGCGGCCATCAGCGCGTTCTCGGTGCCCATCACAGAAGACTCGTCCATGAAGATCGCGCAGGGCCGCAGACCCCCCTGCGGCGCGGTCAGCTCGATCCAGCGGTCGGCCTCCACCCGGGCGCCGAGGTCGGCGAAGGCGTCGAGGTGGGCGTCGAGGCGCCGGCGCCCGATGAAGTCGCCGCCCGGGGGCGGCATCCGTGCCTCGCCGAAACGACCCAGCAACGGCCCCGCGAGCAGGAAGGAGGCGCGGATCTTCTCCGCGAGATCCTCGTCCACCGCGATGTCGGATACCCCCGCGGCGCAGAGGCGGAGGCTGTTGTCGGCGATCCAGACGGCCTCGACGCCGAGCCGCTCGAGCAGGGCGATCTGCGCCTCGGTGTCGCGGATCCGCGGAACCCGGTGCAGCAGCAGCTCCTCGTCGGTCAGCAGACAGGCAGCGAGAATCGGCAACGCCGCGTTCTTGTTGCCGGCGGCTGTCAGCTCGCCCGAGAGCGGCACGCCTCCGTCGATGACGAATTTCTCCATCGGGTTCCGGGTAGGGTATCGTCGGGATGGGCAGAGGCTGGAAAATCCTGATCGTCGTCGTCGTCGCGATCGCGGTCCTGCTCGGCCTCAACGCGGTGGTGACCGACAACGAGACGAAGGGCGCCGAGGTGACGGTCCCGGGCGGCCGCATCCTCCACCTGCGGGGCGCCGACCTCCAGGTCGTCGACAGGGGTCCGCGCCGCGCCGCGCCGATCGTCCTCCTTCACTGCTTCGGCTGCGGGATCGACTGGTGGGACGGGATGATGCCGCGGCTGCAACGCGATCGCCGCGTGGTCGCGATCGACCTGCTCGGCCACGACGGCGCCGAAAAACCGACCTCCGGCTACACGATCCCCAACCAGGCGGACCTGGTGGCGCAGGCGCTGGCCAGGCTCGGGGTGAGCGACGCAGAGGTCGTCGGCCACTCGCTGGGCGGCGCCGTCGCCGTCGGCCTGGCCGAACGGTCGCCGGAGCTGGTCGACCGGGTGGTCATCGTCGACACCCCGCCAGCCCACAACGAGGCCTCCCTGGGACTGATCGCGAACGCCGCGTTCGCACCGGTGATCGGCGAGGCGTTCTGGCGGGTCAAGCCCGATTTCGCCGTTCGCAAGGGACTGGAGGTCGCCTTCGCGCCGGGCTTCGACGTCCCCGACGCCTTCGTCGAAGACGTGAACCGGATGACCTACAGCTCCTACCACGACTCGCCGCAGGGCAGCAGCGATTACGTCGACGAAGCGAGCCTCGACCAGCGGATCAAGGCGACCGGCAAGCCCCTGATGGTCCTGATGGGCGCCGAGGAGCAGATCGTCGAAGACCCCGGCACGCGGCTGGCGGAATACCGCCGCGCCTATCCGGGCACCCGGACCAAGCTGATCCAGGGCGCCGGCCATTCGCCCAACGTCGAGAAACCGGCCGAGACCGCCGCTCTCGTCCTCGGATTCGACCGCGCTGCCAGGCGCGAAATGCAAGAACCCCTGCAAAACCGCAAAGGCGTCCGGACGCGTCCGTAGATTCGAACTCATGTTCGATACGAAGAAGAACTTCAGCGGCCACCTGGCCGACGCGGTGGACCTGACGATCGAGTTTGCGACCCTCGGCGAGTACGGCCTGGAGCCGGTCGACCCCCGCCCCAGGGCATGCGAGGCACGGCAGCGCGGCGCGAGGCGCAGCACCGGCGCCTGGACCGCAGCGATCGACCGATTTGCCGCGCGTTCCTAGCAAGACAAAGGGCCGCCCAGCGGAAGACAAAGGGCCGCCTGGCGGCGGCCCTGGGTGAAAAACCGGCGGCGACCTACTCTCCCAGGAGGTTGCCCTCCAAGTACCATCGGCGCTGAGGAGCTTAACTTCTCTGTTCGGAATGGGAAGAGGTGTTTCCCCCTCGCTATGCGCCACCGGAAATTTGGCGAAACCGCGCCCCGGTGGAGCTTGAAAACTGCACAAAGCCAAAGATGGAAAAAACATCCGTCAAGCCCTCGACCCATTAGTACCGGTCGGCTGAGCGCATTGCTGCGCTTGCACCGCCGGCCTATCGACCTGGTGGTCTACCAGGGGTCTTACTCCCTCGAGGGGATGGGAGAGCTCATCTCGAGGACGGCTTCCCGCTTAGATGCCTTCAGCGGTTATCCGTTCCGTGCGTAGCTAACCTGCAGTGCCCTTGGCAGGACAACAGATACACCAGCGGCACGTTCATCCCGGTCCTCTCGTACTAGGGATGACTCCTCTCAACTCTCCAACGCCCACGGCAGATAGGGACCGAACTGTCTCACGACGTTCTGAACCCAGCTCGCGTACCGCTTTAATGGGCGAACAGCCCAACCCTTGGGACCTACTCCAGCCCCAGGATGCGACGAGCCGACATCGAGGTGCCAAACCGGTTCGTCGATGTGGACTCTTGGAACCGATAAGCCTGTTATCCCCGGAGTACCTTTTATCCGTTGAGCGACGGCGCTTCCACTTGCAACCGCCGGATCACTAAGCCCAACTTTCGTTCCTGCTCGACCCGTCGGTCTCGCAGTCAAGCTCCCTTATTGCCTTTACACTCTGCGCACGATTTCCAACCGTGCTGAGGGAACCTTTGGGCGCCTCCGTTACACTTTAGGAGGCGACCGCCCCAGTCAAACTGCCCACCTGACACTGTTCACCACCCGGGTCACGGCATGGTGTTAGAAGCCCAGACTACCAAGGGTGGTATCTCAAGGATGACTCCCCGGCAGCCAAAGCCGCCGGTTCACTGTCTCCCACCTATCCTGAGCGAGATACCCCAGACTCCAATATCAAGTTGCAGTAAAGGTTCACGGGGTCTTTCCGTCTAGCCGCGGGTACTCGGCATCTTCACCGAGACTTTAATTTCACCGAGCCTCTCGTTGAGACAGCGTCCAAGTCGTTGCGCCATTCGTGCAGGTCGGAACTTACCCGACAAGGAATTTCGCTTAGTCATCTTACTCGGAGTAACCTTTACCCTGAGCGGACGGCACCCCTCCTTGAAAGTGCTGTCCCTGCATGTCGCCATGCAGCTGGGACCATCTCATCGCCCCGTGTCCAGGGCGTTCGGCGTATGGCCTCTGAGGATTCTGATCAGGTTCTGTCTGGACTTCCGATGGTTCATCGTCTCGGCTATTTCTGCAATCTTGATTGCCCCACTTGGGCTGAGATGCTTGTTAGCTGAGACCAATGCGACACACCGTGCGAACTTCTCGAAATTACCTTGCTTCGAGGAGCGCATCGGATGCTTCTGGAAGAACGGAATAATCGTCTCCAGAAGATCTAATCGCTTTCGCACGACATAGCGATACAGGTGCTCCCGATGATCGTCGTACCGCTTGTTGACGACCACCTGGCCCACATCAAAGAAGTCACGCAGATCCTCCAGGCACGAGAGACTTTGCTCGCCCTGAGTCACTACGAACTCGTGGGTCACCTGATAACCGGTTTTGTAGCCGCGCCGACTTCCACTGCTTTGCTGCCTAACGAAGCCGACCGAGAAGCACCCCTCTCCGTCTACAAAACCAACCACCCAGCCAGTCCTGATCAGCCTTTCCTGCTGATTTTCCGCACCGCTCGGATTGTCACTACCTTTGACCATGAATTCAGTCTAAGGTTAGTACCGGACGGATTCTCGGGTTTTCCAGCATATAGCCGAATGCTAACTGTCGCATTACTGCGACAGAGGGCAACGAAAACACACAATAGAGTGTGCCATTACCTTAGGACCGTTATAGTTACGGCCGCCGTTTACCGGGGCTTGGCTTCGCTGCTTCGCGCCGAAGCGCTAACAGGTCCACGTAACCTTCCGGCACCGGGCAGGCGTCAGCCCCTATACGTCGTCTTGCGACTTAGCAGAGGCCTGTGTTTTTGGTAAACAGTCGCTTGGACCAATTCACTGCGGCCCCCTCGGGCTCCCTCCGTATGGAGTTCACCCTACTGGGGCGTCCCTTCTCCCGAAGTTACGGGACGATTTTGCCGAGTTCCTTAACGAGAGTTAGCTCGCTCACCT